>PDWJ01002501.1_pt1 | contig 19471 bp, 18 predicted proteins | sample 1430881 | NCBI WGS metagenome assembly PDWJ01 (sample SAMN01162460, study PRJNA174530) | Oral metagenome, whole genome shotgun sequencing project. | biome: Marine environment; feature: Marine mammal; material: Swab sample of the gingival sulcus; isolation source: swab sample of gingival sulcus...
TGCATTCTTTATTCCGAAAATGTTTGGTTCAGCATTAGGAGCATACGGTACATTTATGACTTTAGTTGTTTTTTATATTATTTGTATTGTTTTAACATGGTGGTATTACAGTCGCAAAGGGGCAGAGTATCCTTGTTAAATAAAAAATGATTTTTACCTAATAAAACTTGCTACCCCTAAAGTGGTATGCCTGTCGTGCTAAGAGTGAATGGGGGTAACAAGTAAAATTTTTTATAATTTCTTGCTAATAAAAGATAACAAATGCCAGCTAATTGAATATTTATTCTAAGCCCGCATACAAAGAGGATAGTAAAATGAGCAGATTACTCGACCAGTTACGTTATTTTAAACGTAAAAAAGAGTCTTTTTCAAATGGTCACGGTGAGATGAATAATGACTCTCGCAAATGGGAAGATGGTTATCGTAGCCGTTGGCAATATGATAAGATTGTCCGTTCAACACATGGGGTAAACTGTACAGGCTCTTGTTCATGGAAAATCTATGTTAAAAATGGCTTAGTCACTTGGGAAACACAGCAAACGGATTACCCTCGTACTCGTCCCGATTTGCCTAACCATGAGCCTCGTGGTTGCCCTCGTGGAGCAAGCTATAGCTGGTATATGTATTCTGCAAACCGTTTAAAATATCCTAAGGTGCGTAAGCCATTATTACAATTGTGGCGAAATGCGTTAGCCAAACATAAAGACCCTGTTGATGCATGGGCGAGTATTGTTGAAGACCCACAAAAGTGCGAAGAATATAAAACAAAACGTGGTCTTGGTGGCTTTATTCGTTCATCATGGAATGAAGTTAATCAAATTATTGCTGCTAGTAATATTTATACGGCAAAAACGTATGGTCCTGACCGTATTGTCGGCTTCTCCCCTATTCCAGCCATGTCTATGGTAAGTTATGCCGCAGGTAGTCGCTATTTATCATTAATCGGTGGGTCTTGTTTATCTTTTTATGATTGGTATTGCGATTTACCACCTGCCTCGCCTATGGTTTGGGGGGAACAAACTGATGTACCAGAATCTGCTGATTGGTATAACTCGAATTATATCATCGCATGGGGTTCAAATGTGCCACAAACTCGTACCCCTGATGCTCACTTTTTTACCGAAGTGCGTTATAAAGGTACAAAGACTGTTTCAATTACCCCTGATTTTGCGGAAATTTCTAAATTAACTGACCTTTGGTTAAATCCAAAACAAGGTACAGATGCAGCTCTTGCTCAAGCATTTCAACATGTTATTATTAAAGAATTTTATTTACAACAGCCAAGTGATTATTTTATTGATTATGCCAAACGCTATACCGATTTGCCGATTTTAGTTATGCTAGAAGGTGAGGGTACAAACCGCCGAGCAGGTCGTTATTTGCGTGCTTCTGACCTTGTTAATAACCTTGGGCAAGAAAATAACCCAGAATGGAAAACCATTGCTATTAATTATGCTGATAATTCTTTAGTATCGCCAAAAGGTTCAATTGGCTATCGTTGGGGAGAAACAGGCAAATGGAATATTGAATCAAAAGAAGGTTTAAACAATCAAGAGGTAGATTTACAACTAAGTTTAAAAGATAGTGGTGAAACTTGTGAAGTTGCTTTTAACTACTTTGGTCAAGATGAGCACCCTCATTTTACTCATGTAGAAGGCGATGCTATTCAACATAAAGTTATTCCTTGCAAAACCATTACCTTAGCTGATGGTACAATAGCTAAAGTAGCAACCGTTTTTGATATTATGGTGGCAAATTTGGGTGTTGAACATGGTGTTGGTGGTAAGCATGTCACTAATGATTATAATGATGCGACCGTTGCAGGTACACCAGCATGGCAAGAGCAAATTACAGGCGTTAGTCGTGAACGTGTTATTCAAGTGGCTCGTGAATTTGCCGAAAATGCTCACAAAACCCATGGACGTTCGATGATTATCATTGGTGCGGGTATGAACCATTGGTATCATTTAGATATGAACTACCGTGGCGTTATCAATATGCTGATGTTATGTGGTTGTATTGGTAAGTCAGGTGGTGGTTGGGCTCACTATGTAGGACAAGAAAAACTGCGTCCACAAACAGGTTGGTTACCGCTTGCTTTTGCCTTAGATTGGCAACGTCCACCACGCCATATGAATGGTACAAGTTTCTTCTATAATCATAGCTCACAATGGCGACATGAAAGCGTTTCAGCTCATGAGATTTTGTCACCATTAGCAGATAAATCACAATTCCCTGAACATATGCTCGATTATAATATCCGAGCTGAACGTGCAGGTTGGTTACCATCTGCTCCACAACTTAATCAAAACCCATTGACTTTAGCAATGCAAGCAAAAGTTAAAAATATGGAAGTAACGGATTATGTTCTCAACTCATTAGAAACAGGTGAAGTGAAATTTGCGTGTGAAGCCCCTGATAATCCAGCTAACTTCCCTCGTAATATGTTTATTTGGCGTTCTAATTTATTAGGTTCGTCAGGTAAAGGGCATGAATACATGCTAAATTACCTATTGGGTACAAAAAATGGGCTTTTAGGTGATGAAAACGCTTTTGACGGTTTACAACCTAAAGAAGTGGAATTTGTTAAAAATGCTCCAAAAGGTAAACTTGACTTAGTGGTTACTTTAGACTTCCGTATGTCAAGTACCTGTTTATATTCAGATATTGTCTTACCGACTGCCACATGGTACGAAAAAGACGATATGAACACCTCAGATATGCACCCATTTATTCACCCATTAACCGCTGCTACAGACCCAGCATGGGAAGCAAAAAGCGATTGGGAAATTTATAAAGGCATTGCAAAGACTTTTTCTGAATTATCGGTTGGGCATTTAGGGGTAGAAACCGATGTGGTTACCTTGCCAATGCAACACGATAGCCCAGGCGAGCTTGCTCAACCCTTTGGTGGTACCGATTGGAAAACTGCAGGTGAAAAACCAATTCCAGGTAAAAACTGCCCAATGATTAAAATTGTTGAGCGTGACTATCCCAATACTTATGCCAAATTTACCTCTTTAGGTCCTGCCTTAGAAAAATTGGGTAATGGTTCAAAAGGTATGAATTGGGATACTAAAGAAGAAGTAAAAGCCCTTGGAGCATTGAATTATACGAAATTTGATGAAGGATTTAATCAAGGTCGCCCAAATATCAAAACGGCTGTTCACGCTGCCGAAACGATTTTGATGCTTGCTCCTGAAACCAATGGTCATGTAGCAGTTAAAGCATGGGAATCACTTGGTAAATTTACAGGGCGTGACCATACTCACTTAGCGAAATCTAGTGAACATGAAAAAATCCGTTTTAAGGATATAGTAGCACAACCTCGCAAGATTATCTCTAGCCCAACATGGTCAGGGTTAGAATCAGAAAAAGTCAGCTATAATGCAGGTTATACCAATGTCCATGAATTAATTCCATGGCGTACTGTTACAGGTCGTCAGCAGTTTTATCAAGACCATCCATGGATGCAAGCCTTTGGTGAACAGTTGCAACAATATCGTCCACCGATTGATACCAAAGCAACTGATTTATTTAAAGATGCCAAACCAAATGGCAATAAAGAAATTGTGCTGAACTTCTTAACACCACACCAAAAATGGGGCATTCACAGTACTTATTCTGAAAACTTACTGATGCAAACATTAAGCCGTGGCGGTCCTATTATTTGGATGTCTGAGATTGATGCGAAAAAAGCAGGCATTGTCGATAATGATTGGATTGAAGTCTTTAATGCCAATGGTGCGATTACTGCTCGTGCAGTGGTCAGTCAGCGTGTCAAAGAAGGCATGACTATGATGTATCACGCCCAAGAAAAATTGGTTAATATCCCAGGTTCTGAGCAGACAGGTACTCGTGGAGGTATTCATAACTCAGTAACTCGTGTTATTTTAAAACCAACTCATATGATTGGTGGTTATGCCCAACAGGCGTATGGCTTTAACTACTATGGTACGGTCGGTTGTAACCGTGATGAATTTGTTGTTGTGCGTAAAATGTCGAAGATTGATTGGTTAGAAGAAAAAGGCGATAACGATTTGCCACAACCATTACCACAGGACTTGTAATCTTTTCTTTCCTAACCTCTCTCACAAAGAGGGGTTGGGAAAAGACAAACGACATAAACATCATTACCCACCCAAATGCTATGACAATAAGCGATTAGGCAGGTAAATAATAAAATTAAATAAAATTGGAGCAGACACCCATGAAAATCAGATCACAAGTAGGCATGGTGCTTAATCTCGATAAATGTATCGGCTGTCATACTTGTTCAGTCACCTGTAAAAATGTTTGGACAAGTCGAGAAGGCATGGAATACGCATGGTTTAACAACGTTGAATCAAAACCTGGTATTGGCTATCCTAAAGAATGGGAAAATCAAGACAAATGGAATGGTGGTTGGATTCGCAATGCTAATGGTACAATTAATCCAAAAATTGGTGGTAAATTTAGAGTATTAGCCAATATTTTTTCTAATCCAGATTTACCTGAATTAGATGATTATTACGAACCTTTTGATTTTGATTATCAGCATTTGCATACCGCACCGATTAGCAAACATCAGCCAATCGCTCGTCCTCGTTCTTTGATTACTGGCAAACGTATGCAAAAAATCGAATGGGGTCCCAACTGGGAAGAAATTCTCGGTACAGAATTTGAAAAGCGTCGAAAAGATAAGAACTTTGATAACATACAAGCAGATATTTATGGTGAATATGAAAATACCTTTATGATGTATTTGCCTCGTCTGTGTGAGCATTGTCTCAACCCAGCTTGTGTCGCCTCTTGCCCAAGTGGAGCAATTTATAAGCGTGAAGAAGATGGTATTGTCTTAATTGACCAAGATCAATGTCGTGGTTGGCGTATGTGTATCTCAGGTTGTCCGTACAAAAAGATTTATTACAATTGGAAAACGGGTAAATCAGAAAAATGTATTTTCTGTTATCCTCGTATCGAATCAGGTATGCCAACAGTTTGTTCAGAAACCTGTGTTGGGCGCATTCGTTACTTGGGCGTACTTTTATATGATGCTGATAAAATTGCAGAAGCAGCAAGTATGCCAAACGACCAAGATTTATATCAAGCTCAACTTGATGTTTTCTTAGATCCAAATGACCCAGCAGTAATTGAGCAAGCATTAAAAGATGGTATTCCACTATCTGTGATTGAGTCAGCTCAACAATCTCCTGTATATAAGTTAGCAATGGATTGGAAACTTGCTCTACCATTGCACCCAGAATATCGCACCTTGCCAATGGTTTGGTATGTACCGCCATTATCACCGATTCAAAATGCTGCTGAGGCAGGAAAAGTGGGTATGGATGGACTTATTCCTGATGTTGATAGCTTGCGTATCCCATTACGTTATCTTGCTAATATGCTCACTGCAGGTGATGAAGAACCTGTACGTTTAGCCCTTAAACGCTTACTTGCCATGCGTTCCTATAAACGTATGCAAATGGTAGAAAAAGTAGAAATACAAGAAATTCTTGATAAAGTGGGTTTAAGCAAAAAGCAAGTTGAAGAGATGTATCGTTATCTTGCCATTGCCAATTATGAAGACCGTTTTGTCATTCCATCATCACACCGTGAAGATGCACTAAGTGATGCCTTTGCTGAAAAGAGTGGCTGTGGCTTTAGCTTTGGTGAAGGTTGTGGTAGTTCTTCTGATGTTAGTATGTTTGGTCAAAAACGTTCAAAACGCCGTGACTTTATCGATACAGTCAAAGAGGCATAATACTATGAAAATTCTAAAAGTATTAAGCTTACTACTTGATTATCCTACTGATGAATTATTTAATGATGGTAATTTTGACGATTGTAAGCAAGTTATTCAGCAGTCAAAATTTATTAGTGCAAGCGTTGCTGAGCAACTGATTACCTTGATTGATGAAATGATTGCTATGGGTTCAATAGAGGCTCAAGCTCGCTATGATAGTTTGTTTGAGCGTGGGCGTTCATTGTCTTTGTGGTTATTTGAACACGTACATGGTGAATCTCGTGACCGTGGGCAAGCGATGGTGGACTTGATGAACCAATATGAAGAATTTGGCTTTGAAATTGGAGTAAAAGAATTGCCTGATTTTATTCCTTTATATCTAGAGTTTTTATCACACAAAGCCAATATGATTAACGATGACATTCAAATTCGTATGGACGTGGCAGATGTCAGTCATATCGTTGCTTTACTTACTGCAAGGCTAAAAGAACGCAATAGCAACTATGTAGCCTGTATGTATGCGTTATTAGAAATTGCTAACAAACCTTTATCTATCATTGAGCAATTTCAAAAACAAGTCAGCAATGAAATTCCTGATAATAGCACAGAAGCCATTGATAAAGAATGGGAAGAAGAAGTGGTTGATTTCTTATCAGCAGAACAAGAATCTCGTTGTCCGTCTGATATGACCACAAAAACAGGGCAAGATAAGTTAAGCCTCGCAGAAAAACAAGCCGTAGTCGCCAATAAGCAAGTTGATGTACCTGTACATTGGGTAGATTTTTCTCAACCTAACCATAACCAATCCTCTCAACAAAATAAACAGGGAGTAAAAATATGAGCCAAAGTATGCAAACAGTCAGTGAATTAACCAATGCCAGTTGGTTACAAGTATTTTTATTCGGTATTCTCCCTTATCTTGCATTTGCCATTTGTGTTATTGGTACATGGGCAAGATTTGATTTATCACAATATTCATGGAAAACCGGCTCAAGCCAAATGCTGAATAAAAAAGGTATGCGACTTGCGAGTAACCTATTTCATATTGGCATTTTAGGTATTTTAGGCGGTCACTTTGTTGGCTTACTTACCCCACATGAAGTCTATGCCATGGTTATCACTGCTGAACAAAAACAAATGCTTGCGGTAACAGCGGGTGGCTTTATGGGGACGTTATGTTGGATAGGTATGGTCATGTTATTGTGGCGACGATTTACCGATCCACGTGTAAGTCATACCTCAAATTTTAGTGATAAAATGATATTGGTCATTCTGTTTATTCAATTAAACTTAGGGCTAATTTCAATCGGTTATTCATTAAGCCATGAAGATGCTCACACCATGTTGGCATTATCGAGTTGGGCTCAAAATATTGTTACTTTCCAACCAATTAGTGCGGTTTCTCATATCCCAGGTACAGATTGGGTGTTTCAAGCACATATTGCTTTGGGGATGATGATTATTTTACTTTTCCCATTTACTCGTTTAGTGCATATGATAAGTGTTCCTGTATTTTATATCACTCGACGTTATCAAGTAGTTAGACAGAAAAAACTTGCTTAGGTCATTAGAAAGAAATCACATGAAACTCCTCCAAAATGGGGGAGTTTTTTTAGCTAACCATAACGTAGCTAACCATAAAGTAGTATTCCCAAACCCCTTTATTTATCTGATAATAGCCCGTATTTATAAAATGGAAATAAGGTCACCTCATGACAGTTCAAACCTATCAGCCAACAAGCCAACCACCAAACAACAATACTGATGATATTGTTCGTATCATGCCTACGACAGAAGACCTAAAAAGACCACACTCAGAAAAAGAACTGATAGAAAGTGCCTTAGCTGACCTACCAAAAAAACGAGATAATCTCATTGCCTCTAGCCGTGAGCAACTACCGAGAATTACCGTTAATGGCGTACAACTTGACGAAACAGCGATAGCTCAAGAAATGCAATATCACCCTGCTGATAGTAAAGAAGATGCTCTCTACGCCTCTGCTCAAGCACTCGTCATGCGTCATCTGTTAAAAAAACAAGTTTTGCAAGATGATGAGTTGGGACAATCGGCATGGGAGGCTGATGAAGAAAAAGCAATTTCTGATTTATTAGCAAAAAATATCCCCGTTGATAATGCCAATGATGATAGCTATCAACGCTATTATCAGCAAAATAAAGAAAAATACATCACCGACCCAAAGCTTTCTATCCGTCATATTTTACTCGCAGTTGCTCCTGATGCAGGTGACGAACGCTTACAATGTCGCAAACAAGCGTATCAACTGATTGAGCGTATTCAAAACTCTGTCAACCCACAAGCAGAATTTATCGAAATGGTTCGCCAATATTCTGATTGTCCGTCAAAAGAAGAAGGTGGAGAATTGGGGCAACTGTATCGAGGGCAAACCGTTGCAGAATTTGAAAGCAAGGTATTTGCCTTAGATAAAGGACTTGCACCGAGTCCGATCGAGACTCGCTATGGCTTTCATATCGTTGAAGTATTAGAACGTGAAGAAGGCGTACAATTAACCTATGAGCAAGCCAAACCTGCGATTATTAATCACTTTCAGCAACAATCTTTTCATCATGGATTGGTTGATTATTTATATATTTTAGTACAAAATGCCGATATACAAGGCATTCAAATGACCATGCAAGAAGAAAATGTTTATCGAGGTTAAATCATGGGTAATGTAAGCAATTTAATCAGTGTTGAAGAGTTACAAACCGCTATTAGTCAGCGTATTACTGCCTATAATGGCAATGATAATCCAATCAATCAGCGAGCAACTGTCTGTGCCCCATTATTATCGGCTGATGGGAAAATTCTTGCAGAAGATATTTATTCGACAATGGATATTCCACGGCAAAATTTATCGGCAATGGACGGTTATGCCATTGCTAAAGGCACGGATTTAACTGAAAATTCGACCATTGATATTATTGGAGAATCGCAAGCAGGTAAGCCGTTTATAAACGACAAGCCATTACAAGCAGGACAAGGCGTGCGTATCTTTACAGGAGCAGTTGTACCTAATGATTGTGATTGCGTGGTGATGCAGGAAAATACTAACCATCAACAATTACGAGAAACCCAATCCATTGATAAAAATACTATTTATCAAATTCAATTAACGACAACGGCAAAAGTTGGCGCAAATATTCGTAAGCAAGGTGAAGAAATTGCCACTGATGAGTTAATTTATCGAAAAGGTAAATTACTTAATCCGACAGATATTAACGTATTGGCAAATTTAGGAGTTGCAGAAGTAAACATTTATCAACCGCTAATAGTGGGCATTTTGGCAACAGGTGATGAGCTTGTGCAAGTTGGTCAGCCATTAACCAATCTTGCTCAAATTTATAATTCCAATACGCCAACGCTAAAAAGTTTACTTAAAAACTTACCAATTACTATCAAAGATTATGGCATTATCGCTGATGATTTTGCATTGACCAAACAGACTGTTGCTCAAGCAGTAACGGAATGTGATGTGTTAATTTCCACTGCTGGGGTTTCAGTGGGTGATTATGATTATTTAACTGAAGTAATTCATCAATTAGGCAAAATTAATCATTATAAAGTGGCAATGAAACCTGGGAAACCGTTTGTTTTTGGTGAATTAACCAAGGATAGTAGTCCTGTATTATTCTTTGGTTTACCAGGTAATCCACTATCGACTGTGGTTGGCTGTTTGCAATTTATTATCCCTGCATTATGGCAATTATCAGGAGTGGGTGATACCCTAAGAAAACCGTTTGCAATTAAAGCGATTACTGTGAGCGATATTAAAAAACGAGCGGGACGAGCCGATTATCAACGTGGCGTTTTATCACAAAATGAACAGGGAACTTGGCAAGTTAGCGTATTTGATAAACAGCAATCGCACCGAGTTAAACAGTTGGCTCAGTCCAATTGTCTTGTGGTGTTAGATAAAGATAGCGAAGATATTAAGGCAGGGGCAGAAGTGGTTGTTCAGCCGTTTGCGTGGTATCACAGTTAATAAATCGTTTTTTTATCTAAGCCAAAATATTTATATAATATTTTGGCTTTTTCGAACACTATAATGAATCCCAAATTTCTTTAGCTTCCCTTTCTATTGCTAGTTCCTCTTGTTTCAACTGCTTTGCTGTTTTTTGTTTTGCATTAAAAAAAGTAATGGGGTCAGTATTTGACCCACTACATGCTACAAATAGCTGTAAAGCTAAAGATGATGGTGTTAAACTCACAGTGTTGCTTTCGGGGTGATATCTCCCACCACCAATGACCCCATCCATAAATAAACCCATAGCTCTTAATTTATCAAGTTCTCTATCTAAGCGATGTAGGTCATCACATCGGATAATTTGATGAAATTCATCATTATCGAGTTCAAGTGTATCAGCATAAATAAAACCCGATGATGATTGATATTTATGAGATGTTTGACAGGCGTAATTTATTATTTTGGCTTGTAATACTGTTAATTGTGATATCAAATCAACAAATATACGATTGCTATCATCAGGAATTTCTTTCATTGATGATACTAATAAACCCGCCCACATATTTTGCAATTCTTCTGTATCAGAAAACGAACCATTATCGATGATTTTATAGGCTATGTGAGGATGAACAGTTTTTCCTTCTATTGAGCCATGTTTTAATGCTAGTTTTTCAGCTTTTTGTTCTATTTTCCTTGCATTGTTAGCTCGCCATGCTCTAACTTTATCTTGTAATAATAAACCAAATTCATCTGCACATGGATTACAGATTCTGGCTATAAAAGAAATTGTACCATCAACTACTTTCTCAACAGAGTTAGCGATTGGCTTTATACCTAACACATCTTCCACTTGTGACATAATATTCCTCCAAAAATTAAATGACTGCATTCTACATTAAAAGGCAATAATAACCAAAAACTTATCCTACCTACCCCTAAAGTGGTATATTTACCGCCTAAAGTCTAATTTTCTCTTTAGCCTAATTACTTGATAATACAGGCTTAAACCCATAACCGAGGCAACGCCTAGAGAACTCAACCCTTTAGTCTAGTATATCATTATGAATCACTCAGTAACGTCAATTGCCCGCAATGCCGTGCCTAGTTCTTTCTCGTCTATTGTTTCTGAGCATTCGCTGTCTCAAGACTCATTGTCTCAAAATACACCGTTTCAAAAAACACTGTCTCAAAACTCGCTATCACAAAATGCCACCTCACAAGATAATTCACAAAGCAAACTTACCGATGGCTTTCAACGTCGGCTCACTTATCTTCGCCTATCGATTACAGACTTCTGTAATTTTCATTGTAACTATTGCTTGCCTGATGGTTATCAAGGCAAACGGGCAAAAAATGAATTGACCTTAGCGGAAATAAATACCCTATTACAGGCTTTTGCTCAAGTAGATACAAAAAAGGTTCGCATTACAGGCGGTGAGCCGTCATTACGTCGAGACGTCAGTGAAATTATTGAACTCGCTAGCACTACCACAGGTATTGAAACGGTAGCAATGACGAGTAATGGTTACAAACTCAGTCGCCATTCTCAAAAATGGCAATCAGCAGGGCTAAATCAACTCAATATCAGTATTGATAGCTTTAATCCGCAAGTTTTTCAACAGATTACGGGCTCTGATATTTTACCGCAATTATTAAAAGATATTGATAATTTACTAGAAACTACCGATATTCGAGTAAAATTAAATGGTATTCTAATGGCAGAAACCGCCTATGATAATCTAATGAGTGCTTTAGAATATGTAAAAGAACGTCCGATTAGTTATCGTTTTATTGAGTTTATGCAAACGAGCGATAATAGTGATTTATTTTTTGCTCAACATGCTCAAAGTCCGCTGATTAGCAACTATTTATTACAAAATGGTTGGCAAGCCTTGCAACGTGGGACAACTGATGGCCCTGCTATTGAATATCGCCACCCTGATTATCTAGGGCGGATTGGGATGATCGCTCCTTATGCTCCCCACTTTTGCGAAAGTTGTAATCGTCTGCGAGTGAGCAGTCTCGGTAAAGTGCATTTGTGCCTATTTGACCATGTGAATTATGATATTCGTCCTTTTTTACAACATAATGATGTGACAGGATTAATCCAACAGTTACATGATTTTATGCCAATTAAACCTGAACACCACCACCTTGACGAACAAAATAGTGGTATTATGAATAATTTATCTATGGTTGGTGGGTAAATCTGAAGTATATTAGAAAAATTTATAGTTGAATAATATACGACTCTCTAGTATAATAAAGAATCAATTTATTGGATAGTTTATCCAAAATATTGGCTTTTTATATCAATTATAGGCTAATTATTATGATTATTGACTTTACTGTTGAAAATTACTTGTCATTTAAAGATATGCAAACATTGAGTTTAGTCGCTCAACCACCTTATGATCACCATGCAAACCATATTTTAGATACGCCTGATGATAAGCTTAAATTGTTAAAATCTGTTGTCATTTATGGTGCAAATGCGTCAGGAAAATCTAATCTATTATCGGCATTAGGCTTTTTTAGGCATATCGTACTATATTCAAATAAAAATTCTGTTAATGATAAATTTCCATTATTCCCATTTCTATTAGATAAAGAAAATAAACAATTAACAACAATTTTTGAGATTAACTTTTTTTGTAATAACATTCGTTATAATTATTACCTAAGTTTAGATAAGGAACGAATTTTTTATGAAAGTCTGTCCTCATATCCAAAGAAATATAAACGTAACGTCTTTACGAGGGAATTTACAGGTGATGATTATGAATATAGTTTTGGTTCTGAATTAAAACCTAAGCGATTTTACAACGATATTGCTAATAAAACCTTAAAAAATGTATTGTTTCTATCAAAAGCTGTCAATGAGAATTGTCAAACATTAACTCCTGTTTATCAATGGTTTTTTCAAAATTTGGCTGAACAATCTACCGTCAATGATGTCGCTGAAAAGATCTATAATGATACAAGCTATAAATCAAACTTAGTTAAGTTTTTAAATGATCAAGATATCAATATTATGGATTTAGTTATTGACAGGAAAAATATGATTGATGAAGTATTAGAAACTTCTGATATCCCTATTGAAATTAAAGAAAAATTAATCGAAGAATATGAAAAACGTGGAGATAATTTCCTCTATAAAATACAGACTGCCCATCAAGATTCTGATGGTGATGTCATCTATTTTGATTTTGGATTAGAATCACAAGGCACACAACGACTTTTTGCACTGTCTTCTTTAATAGCCCCATCAATTGATAGTAAAGTTTTTTATATTGATGAAATTGATGAAGATCTACACCCCTTATTAGTGCAAAGTTTTATGAATAAATTTCAAAAATCTAATAATCAACTTATCTGTGTCACTCATGATACTCATTTAATTCATCAAGATAACTTGCGTAAAGACCAAATTTATTTTGTGGAAAAAGATTATCAACAAGCCAGTCGTCTTTATTCTTTGTTGGAGTTTAAAGCAAGGAATGACCGTGAAAATTGGGAACATCGCTACCTATCAGGTAGATATGGTGCCACACCTGCTATTTTTGATTAAATTGTAGTGCTAGAACTAAAGGGGATACTTATGGGTAGTGATGATATAAAAAAACGACAAATAGCTAAAAATCGTGCAAGAAGAAAACAACAGAGAGATAAACGTAAAAATAATGTTACCACAGACATTCCTAAGATTCTTATTCTTACGGAAGGCGTTTCTGAACTACTTTATTTTAAAAGCTTGCAACAAGAAATTTTTGAAATTCCCAAAACTAGCTTAACAATTAAACAAAGTCAATATACAGATGCTGTTGGCATAGTAACTGAAGGCAGTGAACTCGGTGAAAAAGCAATTAATGACAACGATGAGTACGATTATATATTCTGTATTTTTGATTTAGATACAGTAAAAAATTTAAAATTCGTACCCTTGATTCGTAACTATAATTCAAACCCAAAATATAAAAAATATAGCCAAATATATCCCATTGTTTCTTATCCTTGTATCGAATTATGGTTTATTTTACATTATAACTGTCATCAAGCTCCATTTACCAATACCCAAAAAAAGTCGATTGGTGATACAGCAAAATCAGAACTAAAAAACTATTTACCCGATTATCATGAGACCAATGAAGATTCCGTCAAAACTGTTGTAAATCGATATAAAACGGCTCTATTTAATGCAAATAAACTCGCAGAACATCAACTAGATAATAACAGTATTAACCCAATTACCAATATTCAACAATTGGTGAAGCTGTTAGAAAATATTTATAAGCGTCCCCACGATTATGAATATCCACCTAAAGTAGAAAATACACTCGCAGATGGAAAGCTTGATACTTTTATTTTAAATAACATTAAAGTATCTAAACCTTAATAACAAACTAGGAAATAACCATGAGTAACAAAGTAACAAAACCTTTTATCCCTTTAAATATTGCTATTTTAACCGTATCTGATAGCCGAAGTTTAGATGAAGATAGCTCAGGGCAATACCTTGCCGATAGCTTAATTGAGGCTGGACATAATCTCGCTGATAGACAGCTAACCACGGATGATGTTTATCAAATTCGAGCAGTAATTAGCCAATGGATTGCTGACCCCAATATTCACGCCATTATCACCACAGGCGGTACAGGATTTTATATTCGTGATAACATGCCTGAGGCAGTGAGCGTTTTATTTGATAAATCTATTGATGGCTTTGGTGAAATGTTCCGTTTGCTTTCAAAAGATGATATTGGTATGGCAACCGTACAATCACGAGCAATTGCGGGTATGGCAAATGGCACAGGTATTTTTTGCTTACCCGGTTCGGGTGGAGCGTGTCGCACAGGTTGGGAAAACATTTTACAACAGCAGTTAGACAACCGTACTCGCCCTTGCAATTTTGTTCCTCATTTTATGCGTAAAAATCCTAATCATGGTTAATTTATTAGTTACAGTGTTGCTTGCAGGCGGTCAATCAAGACGAATGGGGCAAGCAAAAGCCTTGCTAAAATTACCAACAGGGCAAAGTTTGCTTGATTTTCATATTGAGCAAGCCTTGCTGTTAGATGTACCGATTTTTATTGCCGATAATAATAAACAATTTCAACATAATTTTGCTAACAATCAGCAAATTTATCATATCAAAGATTATCAGCAAGGGGCAGGAGCATTATCGGCATTAGTTGGAGCAATGATTTATTATCAACAAAATTTTGCAAATGCCAATCAAACAGGCTATTTTTTACTTAGTAGTTGTGATTCTTTGATTGGTGTTGATACATTATGGCAAACGCTTAATCAGCAAGCAAAAACTGCCGATGTAATTTATTTTTATGATGATAAAAATCAGCAAGATTATCCATTATTGGGGTTATATTCCATTGATTTATTAGATAAATTAAAACAGCGTATCGATAATGGGCAATTAAGTGTAATGAAGTTTTTACATGCTGATAATATTAATTGCCAAAAAATTCCACTGCCACAAGCATGGCAACAACAAGTTAATTTTAATACGCCAATAGAATTTCAACAGGCAATAGAAAAACATTTTAATAACAAACAGGTAATTTAATGACTAACAAACAACTTTCTCATTTAGATTCAGATGGTAATATCCATATGGTTGATGTCGGAGCAAAAAATATCACTACTCGCACCGCCATTGCTCAAGGGCAAGTGATTTTTCCAACAGAAATTTATCAACAAATTAAAGCCGTTGATGGTATGACCAAAAAAGGCAGTATTTTGCAAATTGCTCATATTGCGGGAATTATGGGAGCAAAAAAAACCAGTGAACTGATTCCATTATGTCATCAGTTACCGCTTGATAAAGTTGGCGTGGAATGCAGTTATAATGATGAAAATCATAGCCTTGAAGTAACCGCCATTGCTAAAGTTACCCATAAAACAGGGGTGGAAATGGAGGCATTAACCGCAGTAAGCGTGGCTTGCTTAACTATTTATGATATGACTAAAGCCTTATCGCATGATATTGTCATCAGTGATATTCATTTGGTAAAAAAAACAGGTGGAAAATCTGATTATCAAGTTAATTCAGATAAATAAAGGAACTAAATAATATGTCTCAATCTATTGAAATTACTCTGATGTATTTTGCAAGTCTTGCTGATAAAGCTAATATTGACAGCGAGCAATTAACCATTGATAATTCAATCAGCTTACCGCAATTATATCAACAAGTTGCAAGCAAGTACGGCTTTCAACAAAGTGCAGAACAACTACGAGTAGCCATTAATCATAATTTTGCTGATTGGACAGATAAAATTAACGAGGGCGATAGTATTGCTTTTATTCCACCTGTAGCAGGGGGATAAGATTTCTTATGACAACTACTCAGCAAAATAACAATAAGCAAAATTTTACTCATCAGGGGGCAATGCACATTAGCCATAGCCATGATAAGGCTTATCAACTTGCTATTAAAGATGGATTTGCATTATTAGATTGTGCCATTGATGATAGACGGATAAAACAAGCCCTGTTAAATGCCGAATGTGGGGCATTAGCGACTTTTGAAGGCTGGGTGCGTAATCATAACAATCAACGTCTTGTCACTCATTTAACTTATTACGGCTATGAACAGCTTGCACTCAATCAAGGTAAGCAAATCATTGCTGAGGCTTGTAAAAAGTTTGATATTGAACAAGCCATAGCAATTCATCGTATTGGCGAGCTTGCCATCGGTGATATGGCAGTATGGATTGGCGTAGTTTCCGCTCATCGTTATCCTGCCTTTGAGGCGTGCCGATGGATTTTAGATACCATCAAAGCAGATATTCCTGTGTGGAAACAAGAATTTTATGCGGATGATAGCCAATCGCTATGGCTCAGTAACAATGGTTAGTAAAGATAGTGCTAAAGTATCATATCACTGATATTATTAACAATATTTTTGATACTGTCAGTAAAAACACCCGCTTGACCCTTATTAAATTCAAAATTCCATTGCTCATAACCCTCTTGATATTCAGGCAATGGATTATTACTACTCACTAATTTAGTTAAACTTTCTTCGACTGATTTTCGACTAAAAGGCAGGTGAGTTAATTCTTTTAACTCTCCTTGTACCATGACATCACTCACACAAATATGGGCGATTTGACTGCCATTACGTTCTTCTAATTTTAAAATAGTAACTGTCGAATTTTCTTCGCCTGTTCTTGTTTGATATTGCCAAATTTGTCCAGCTTCAAGTTGCATACTGTTTCTCACTGATTGATTTAAAAAAGATTTACTAAAAATAGTTGCTATTAACTGATGCTAAATATTTTTTTACTTAGCATAATAATAGCAACGACTAAAATACATAATAACATTTTATTTAAGGTTTGTTCTGACCAAACACTTGCTCCGTACCATGAGCCTAATGCTCCGCCTAAGCCAACGGTAGCAAGTGCAGGTAAAATTATATTGAAATCTAATAAACCAATTTGCCATTTTGTCGCCAAACCAATAAGCGAATTTATCAAAATAAATAGCACACCGACCGAAGATGCCTCCTTGGTTGTACCTAATCCTAATAAAATAATACAAGGAATAAGATAAATTCCGCCACCAATCCCCAAACTACCTGATAAAAATCCCAATAACGCCCCAATCATCTCACTTAATAATAATTTTTGACGATTTGAAAACTGAAAGTTAGCAGAAAAATTGGGCTTAAATGCCAAACGTATGGCACTAAGTATTAAAGTAATTAATAAGATTAAATAAAAAATAACAGCAGGTAATTGTGTTTTTGCTCCTAGATGGACAAAAGGTAATGCGGTTACTTGAAAAGGTAACCATAATTGCCAACGAAAATGATTATTTTTGATAAAGTTACGACTACCAATACTACTGACAAGGGTATTTAAACTTAATGAAATGCTTGGAATAATAGATAACGGCACACCAAACAACGCCATAATTGCGGTATAAGAAGAACCACCTGCCATACCCACACTACTATGGACAAAAGCAACGATAAAAAAACAAGGTAATAGGTAAAAAGATAGTTCGTTGAGCATAATAGTATTAGAGATTTAAATAGTAATGATATTATAACGCAATAGCTAATAGAGACTGTTCAAAATTCTATGTCATTGGTTAATTAAAATAATTTATTAATCAATAAATTATTACTACAATTCTTATAAATAATTTATAGGTAATGCAATTAAATTTTCTGATAAAAATAATTTATTGGGATATTGATTAATGATAAATCCAGTACCTAAAATTGTATTATTAGGTAAATTATCTAACACACTAAAATGACGTGCCATTTTTTTATTAGGGTTTGCCGTTGTTTTAATTTCTATTGGGTAGAGAGTTTGTTTATACTCAATTAACACGTCAATTTCTTTTTGATTGGTATCTCTATAAAAATATAAGGGTGGTTTAATACCCTTATTAGTAAAAGATTTTATAATTTGACTTATCACAAAAGTTTCAAAAAACTGCCCATTTTTTGCTCCATATTGGATAGTTTCAGGGGTTAACCATTTGGTAAGATATGCCATTAACCCTGTATCTAAAAAATAAATTTTTGGGGTCTTTACCGCTCTTTTTAGATGATTATTACTATATGGTTGTAATAAATAAACAATCCCTGCCGTTTCTAAAATACTTATCCAGCGTTTAATCGTATCAATCGATACACCAACTTCTTGCGAGATATTGCTGTAATTAACAAGCTCACCACTACGAGCCGACACAGACACCATAAAACGAGCAAATACCCCACTATCTTTGATATTCACCAACTGTTTTACATCTCGTTCAATATAAGTAGAAATATATGAAGCATAATAAATTTCCCAATTTGTCTCTTGCTCATACAATCTAGGCATATCGCCTTTGTGAATAGTCTGCCAAATATTTTCATAAGGAATTAATTTACTTTCTCGTGTTGTTAAATAATCCTCATTTGGTACAAAAGGCTGATAAAAATCAACATCATGTATTTCACGCAAAGATAACCCTTTTAGCTGTAGAATAGCAATTCTACCTGCTAAACTTTCACTAACATTTTGCATTAATTCAAAGGCTTGTGAGCCAGATAATAAAAACAAGCCATTTTCTTTTTTTGTATCAATTTGAATTTTTAACAAGCGAAATAATTCAGGAGCATATTGAACCTCATCTAAAATAACTTTTTTGTCATAATTAAGAAAAAATAATCTTGGTTCATTTCTTACCTGTTCCAATAATAATGGGTCGTCAAAAGTGACATATTGATAATCAGGTGCTATTTTTTGTAATAATGTTGATTTCCCAACTTGTCTAGCCCCTGTTACCAATACGGCAGGAAATTGCTGTAATAGTGTTTTTAAAGTTTCTTGAATATGTCTATTAATATACATTTTTTATCCATCTATTTTTTAAGTTCATTAAAAGACAGTATCTTATATTAAACTAAATTTTTCAATTGGTTTTTTAAAATTAATTATTAGCTTATTGATTTATAATGCTTTTTAACTATTTAATCTAGTTGTCATTGTTTAACCTGCAATCATTTAATTTATATCAAATAGCAAGAGATTTACCATAAAAATTGACCACTACATTAATTGTAAAAAGTGTAAAAATTTACACCTTTTATTAAGATAAAATTATTGCGATTATTAAATTTTTAACTCGCTATGCTAAGTACAGTACAAAAAAAGGAAATGAGTTAGAATATTAAGGTCTCTAATCAAAATAAACTAACTCATTCCATGAAACATCATAGCCAACTTAAAGA
>PDWJ01004974.1_pt1 | contig 19459 bp, 17 predicted proteins | sample 1430881 | NCBI WGS metagenome assembly PDWJ01 (sample SAMN01162460, study PRJNA174530) | Oral metagenome, whole genome shotgun sequencing project. | biome: Marine environment; feature: Marine mammal; material: Swab sample of the gingival sulcus; isolation source: swab sample of gingival sulcus...
CGTGGTCGGAACCGGACTTGCCGGAGGTGCCGCCTCGGCGACTCTTGCCGAGCAGGGCTACGACGTCCAGACCTTCTGTATCCAGGACAGTCCCCGCCGTGCTCACTCGATAGCCGCCCAGGGCGGGATCAACGCCGCCAAAAACTACCAGAACGATGGCGACTCGATCTTCCGCCTCTTCTATGACACCATCAAGGGTGGTGACTTCCGTGCCCGTGAGGCAAACGTCTATCGCCTCGCCCAGGTAAGCAACGAGATCATCGACCAGTGTGTCGCCCAGGGCGTTCCCTTTGCCCGCGAATATGGCGGCAACCTCGCCAACCGCTCTTTCGGCGGTGCCCAGGTCAGCCGGACATTTTATGCCCGTGGTCAGACCGGCCAGCAGCTGCTCCTTGGTGCCTACTCCGCTCTGTCGCGCCAGATTCATGCCGGCAAGGTGAAGATGTACACCCGCCGCGAGATGATGGATGTGGTCACCATTGACGGCCGCGCCCGCGGCATCACCGTGCGCAACATTATCACCGGAGAGATTGAGAGCTACTGTGCCGACCTCGTGATTCTTGCCACCGGCGGCTACGGCAACGTCTACTTCCTCTCGACCAACGCGATGGCCTCGAACGTCACCGCCGCATGGCGGGCATGTAAAAGAGGAGCCGGATTTGCCAATCCGTCGTTTGTCCAGATTCACCCGACCTGTATTCCGGTTCACGGAGACTTTCAGTCCAAGCTGACCCTGATGTCCGAATCACTGCGCAATGACGGCAGAGTCTGGGTACCGAAAAAACAGGGCGATACCCGTAAGCCCGGGGATATCCCGGAAGACGAGCGTGACTACTATCTCGAAAACAAATATCCCAGCTTCGGGAACCTTGTCCCCCGCGACGTCGCCTCGCGAAATGCCAAGGAGCAGTGTGACAAAGGCAAGGGAGTCGGTTCAACCGGTCTTGCAGTCTATCTCGACTTTGCCGAGGCGATCAGACGTGACGGCGAAGATGTGATCTTCCGCAAGTACGGCAACCTCTTCCAGATGTACGAGAAGATTGTCGATACCGACCCGATGAAAGAGCCGATGATGATCTACCCTGCGGTTCACTACACGATGGGCGGACTCTGGGTTGACTATAACCTGATGACCACCATTCCCGGCCTCTTTGCGATCGGTGAGTGCAACTTCTCCGACCACGGAGCCAACCGCCTTGGCGCCTCTGCGCTGATGCAGGGACTGGCCGACGGGTACTTTATCATCTCCACCTGTGTTGCCAACTATATCGGCACCAACACCCTCGACAAGGTGGACGTCAATCACGAGGCCTTTCTCTCCTCCCGCCGCGACGCCGAAGACCGCATCCAGGCGCTGCTCAAAAACAGCAGCGACGGTGCCGCCGGGAAATGCACTGTCGATGAGATCCACAAAGAGCTCGGAAAACTGATGTGGGATTACTGTGGCATGGCACGCAACAAAGAGGGGCTCGAACACGCCCTCAAGGAGCTGCCGGCCATTCGTCAGAAGTTCTGGGACAACGTCTATATCCCCGGAGGACGCAAAGAGATCAACCAGTCCCTTGAGCGCGCCGGACGGGTTGCCGACTTCCTTGAGTTTGCCGAGTTTATGATCCGCGACGCCCTCGCCCGTACAGAGTCGTGCGGCTGCCACCTCCGTGAAGAGAGTCAGACCGAAGAGAACGAAGCCCTGCGCGATGACAAAAACTACTCCCATGTCGCGGTATGGGAATACACCGGAGACGGGAAAGAGCCCAACCTGCACAAAGAGCCTCTTACCTTTGAAAATGTCACCCCGTCTCAGCGGAGCTACAAGTAACTATCATCTCAACGGAGAAAGACAATGAGTGAAATAAATCTGACGTTAAAAATCTGGCGGCAGCCCGACGCCAAAGCAAAGGGGGGGATTGAAACCTACACCCTCGAAAATATCACCACCGACATGTCCTTTCTTGAGATGCTCGACGTTCTCAACGAAAAGCTGACCCACGAAGGGGTGGATCCGGTGGCCTTTGACCACGACTGTCGCGAGGGGATCTGCGGCATGTGCGGCGCGGTTGTCAACGGTGTTGCCCATGGCCCCGAAAAAGAGACGACCCTCTGTCAGCTGCACATGCGCCACTTCAACAACGGTGACACCATCGTTATCGAGCCGTTCCGTTCCCGCGCCTATCCGATATATAAGGATCTGATGATCGATCGCGGCGCCCTCGACCGGATCATTCAGGCGGGCGGCTATGTGAACATCAACACCGGGGGAGCCCCCGACGGCAACTCCGTCCCCATCTCCTCAATTCAGGCCGAACTGGCGATGGATGCCGCCGCCTGTATCGGCTGTGGTGCCTGCGTCGCCTCCTGCCCGAACGGCTCGGCGATGCTCTTCACCTCCGCCAAGGTGAGTCAGCTCGCGCTGCTGCCCCAGGGGCAGGTTGAGCGTAAGGAGCGCGCCCGGGCAATGGTCAGCTGCATGGATGCTGAAGGCTTCGGCCACTGCACCAACACCGAAGAGTGCGAAGCCGCCTGCCCGAAAGGGATCTCGATCAGTAACATCGCCCGGTTGAACCGTGAATTCCTCAGGGGTATTCTTGCCGGTACGATGTAAAGATTCGCTTTTTGATCGGTAAAGAGGTAAAAAAGACCTGTCCATCCACAGGGAGGGACGGGTCTTTTTGCGCAGTGCCCCTTCTCCCTGTGGGTGCCTTGACTAAACTTTTTTTGCTGAGCTGCAGACTGCCGGGACATTTCCCCCCTGCCAATGCCAACAGAGAACAAAAAACCGCTGATAATTGGACAGAAGTATGACGTCGTCATTGTCGGCGCCGGCCCCGCCGGGCTCTCCTGTGCCCGGCTGCTCGCCGATGCGGGGGCAAGTGTCGCCGTCTTTGAGCGTCATCAGCAGATTGGCAAAAAGGTCTGTGCCGGAGGAATCACCCTTCACGGTCTGATCGATCGTTTCGGCTCTGTCGCCGGACGCACCTTCCCCGCGCAGACCATTGTCACCAGAAGACAACGGGCAAAAATAGAGTGCAGAGAGGCGGTGGTCTCGACCCTCAGCCGGATCGAACTTGGGCAGCGTATGGCCGAAGAGGCAACAGAGGCCGGTGCAGATATCTTCCCCGGTGTTACCGTAACGAGAATTGATGACGGTGCAGTGACCATTGCACACAGGACAAAAGAGGTCGAAGAGGAGACAGCGCGGGTCGACTATACCTGTCTTGTCGGTGCCGACGGCTCCAACTCGAAGGTTCGCCATTTTCTCGGCCTCTCTTCGCAGAACGTCGGGTTCGGCATTGACTGCCGGCTGCCGATTATACGGGAACAGATGGAGTGGCACCTGCTGCCCCGGCTCTTCACCAGCGGCTACGCGTGGGTCTTTCCCCACCGTGACAGCACCTCAATCGGTGCGTATGTTGACACAAGAATGATGAGTGCCCGCACGTTGCGTGACCGGTTCAACGGCTGGGCGGAGAAGCAGGGCTTTGACCTGACCGGACTGTCGCTCCACGCCGGAAGTATCAACTTTGACTACCGTGGCGTTGAGTTCAAGCGCCACAGCCGCATCTACCTCGCCGGCGATGCTGCGGGGCTCGCCTCAGGAGTCACCGGCGAAGGGATCTGGCCTGCGGTCACCTCCGGAGAGTATGTCGCCAACCGGATAATGAAACCGTCGTGGCAGGATCCGGTTTTCAACCGCCTTGAAGAAAACCACGCCCGCCACCTGAAGGCAGTTCTCTACGCACGCAGGAATCCAAACAGAGTCCCGCTGCTGGCGGAGCTGGCCTGCCTTCTTTTCCGTATTGGTTTTCTCTCCCCCGACAAAGCCGAGATGAGCGGATAACCGGCAGAGCCGGGCGAGTTGCCTGCACGCCACAACAACAGATGAGAATCAGTACTGACGGGATATCTACACCCTCATTCCAGCTGATTTACGACCGGCAAGCCGGGCAAGTCGCCTGCACGCCGCAACAACAGATGAAAAATCAGCACTGACGGGATATCTACGCCTCTGCTCTGCTTGATTTACGGATAAACCTGTACCCGATCTTTTCGATGAAAAAAAGAAACATCCTCTATTATAATCTCCTCTTTGCACTCGTCTCTGCGGTTATTCTCATCGTCCTTTTCAACGCCCCGGAGGAGACCACCTCCCGTCTCCCTTACGATGTGAACCATAAGGAGTTCTTTCCGATGAAAAAACGTGCGGCAGAGAAACTGTGTGATTCATGTCACTCAGCAACCGGAGTCTCTCCACTGTCTGCAGACCACCCTCCACAATATCGCTGTCTGCTCTGTCACCGACGGGTCAAAGAGAAACAGGAAAAAAGAGAGTGACTCGAGTCCTGCACGTTCCGTGAGCCTTGTGCCCACAGGCTATTCATACATGTAATTACTGTTGAAAACGACAAGACCCATCAGCACAAGAACAGAACTGGTACAGCAGAGCGTAACGCCAACGACACGTCTGCAGAGAACACGTCCCCGGGCTGCCGACAGATCCGGTCTGAGCAGCAGCAGCGCTGTACCGCCACCGCAGACGGCCACCAGACCGGAGAAGAGGTAGAGAAGCCAGAAGAGGATCGCATCAGCTTCCTGAAGAAGACAGAAAGGACAGCGATGCACCGGATTTTCAAAGGCGTACTGGGTAATATAAAGAGTTATTATCAGTATATTATACAAAAAGAGCAGCAAAGAGGAAAAAGAGAAAAACAGCAGCGCCTGCTGACGCAGCAAAACCCGAAAACCGCTGGCATAATGACAGCAGAGGAGCAGAAGAAAGAGCCACAGCGTCAACGGCTGCTCAAGAGTGTTGAGCAGTTCGGGCAGGGCAAAGGCAGAAGTGGAACTGAACAGATCCCCACAGCAGCTCACCAGAGTATCAGGCTCCATGTCACCAAGCCAGAGGAAAAAAACAATCTCATCGGCAAAAAAGAGCAGGCTCAGCAGCGGAATACAAAAGAATTTTTTCCTTACAAAAGGCTGCTCCGGAGTCAGCCGATCGACCATATTCAACATCAGCCACAGGCCGGTGAGCAGAGCCAGCAGTATCTTGCAGACGAGGAGAGCAACCCCATAGCCGGTAAAGGTGAAGACCGCAAAGCCACACATCGCTCCGGTCAGAAAAGGGGCGAGAGTATCTGCGGCAAAGATGGTCAGAAACAGCGAGAATATGGTGAGAATCATCGTAAACGGGATCAACACCTGGAGGAACTCCCCCATTTTCTCGAGCTTCACCTGACGTTCAGACCCGCTCTGTCGATCCCAGAACAGCGCGATGCGCAGCGCCCCGATACCGGCGACCAGCCAGAGTCCGGCAAGACAGCATTGGAGCAGTTCAAGAACCAGCAGCGGCGGTGTCCACATCAGCCACCTCCAGGAAGAACGCCAACCCGTCCCTGATCGAGAGTTATCTGGCTGTCAAAATCATACTCTCTGGTAAAGAGCGGGTCATGGCTGACGATCACCACAGTTTTTCCATGTTCGTTGAGCCCGCACAACAGCTGGCGAATCTCTGCTGCCGCCTGCTGATCAAGATGATTGGTCGGTTCATCGGCAAGAATGATCGGCGGATCGTTAATCAGGGCACGGGCGAGACAGACCTTCTGTCTCTGCCCGCCTGAAAGCTGCTCAACCCGAACGCCGGAGTCTGCTCCCAGCCGCAGCCGCTCAAGCAGCGACTCGACCTGGTGACGATTCCCGCGAATACTGGTCAGAGCGGGCAGTGATGCCAGAGTGATATTTTCCATCACAGTCAGACCGTCGAGCAGCGTCTCATCCTGAAAATGAAAACCGAAGTTCTGCTGGCGAAATCGACTGCGGAAGGGCTCACTGAGACCGCTGATCTCCTGACCGTTACAATAGATCCGCCCCCCGGTCGGGCGAATAATACTGCCCATCAGTGCCAGCAGGGTCGACTTCCCGGAACCGTTGGCCCCGGTGATCAGACTCAGACTCCCCTCTGCGAGGTGCAGTGAACACTCGTGTAAGGCAAAAAAGGCCTCCTGCCGGCGGCTATACTTTTTAAAGACCTGCTGTAACCGGATCATTTCAACGCCTCCGGATCAATATTGGCTGTCTTCCAGATCGGAATCAACGCCACCGACAGCAGCGGAACAACCGTGATGCAGAAAAGATAGCCGACACTCTCCAGATTGAGCATCGGATAAAAACCCGCCTGCGGAAAGATCGCCGACCAGCCTCGGAGAACAGAGGCAACCAGGCCTCCCCCGAGAAGATAGATATGACACCACGCCAGAAGAGTTCCGGTCAGCCAGGAGAACAGTGCGATAAACCCGACCTCGTAGAAACGGGCCCGAATAACCAGACCCGGAGTCCAGCCGAGACAGCGCAGCAGAGCGATCTCCTGCCGCTCTCCACTCCAGAGACCGGAAAGTTGATCAATCGCAAAAATCAATAACGCAAGAAGACCGACAACAGAGATGATCAGAAAGATGGCCGACCGCCAGCCAAAAATCATCCGGTAGGTATTGTGAAGATCCTCTTTCACAACCACCCGGCTCCGGGGAAAACTCTCCTTGATTTTCGCGGCGACATTGGCCCGCTCTGCAGGCTGCGGCACACTCAGGGCGAGATCAGTAACCAGGTTTTCCGGCAGTTGAAAAAGACGGCGGAAGTCAGCAGGTGTTATCTGGAAAAGATCGGCGGTAACCAGATCACTCTCTTCGGGAAAAACCGAGTGGATGCGAAAGACCATCGAATCGCCGTTTCCATCCTCAAGAGAGATACTGTCTCCGGCGGAAAACTGCCACAGCGCCGCCACCCCGCGACCAACGATCGCCTCGCCCTGCTGCAGTGTACTCTCAGGAGCGATAACCGTATAGGCGGATCTGGTCGCCGCATCATAGTAATAGCCCCACAGCCGTGACCGGCCGTCGGCCACCCCGCGGATCTCTCTGAGGGTCTCGAGCATCGCCGGGTCCATCTCCTGCTGGCGTCCGCCCCGCTGCATCTGAACAACAATATCGGGAGCGTCTTCGAGCCAGATATCCGCCTGCTCCTGCAACAGATCAGAAAAGAAAAAAAGGCTGCCGTAAAAAAAGGTGATCAGGGTGAACAGGAAACAGAACCCCAGCCATTTCAGCACACTTCTGCGAAAACGTGTGGTGATATAGTCAAGGAGCAGGCCCTCCCGCATCAAAAAATGGGCAGTCATTGTTGCTCGCGGGGATGAGGAAGAAACAGACTCGAAACACTGTGCTCAAGGGCACCGGGCCCTTCGCGGTAGGCCGTTCGCAGATCACTGAGCCGGGGGTGCCGGGTGTGGGGTGCCTCCGTAAACAGAGCGAAATCGGTGACGTACAGAGCGGTTTCTGAAGAGAGCGCGGTGACATGACGCTCTCCACCGCCTCCATAAAGCACCAGCAGAAGGAGAAGGGCAATCGAGGCCGTCGCAAGAACAAGACCGATAACAAGATGACCGCGATTCATCTCTTCTCCCGAACGCTGGAAAACCCTTCAAAGAACCTTCAGATACTCTGTTGAAAACCCTGAATAAGAATCTTTGTTTCCAAAGAGTCTCTGGTTCTTCAAGATCCATGTTTTTTGCCGCCATGCTTTTTCGGCAGTAAAGCCTTCAACTTCTCTTCGGTTAACTCACTCCACGAGTATATCGCCTCTCCGTTATGATCCTTCAAAAAGGATTCTGCATCCTCTTTGCGGGCAAACGGAACCATATCCGGCCCCATCGGTCCCATAATATCGCTGCCGGCGACATACCAGGCAACAGAGGCATCAATGAACTTCGTGCTGTAATAGTCCTTGAGTTTCAGCTTTACCCCCTTTTCGAGCATGCGATCGGCAGGAGAGGTAAACAGCAGGCATTTCGGGCTGCAAAAGGACTCCACTCTGCCATCAGGATACTCAATGCGCCCTTCCCACTGGACATGTTGGGCGACGATCATGCCGCAACGCACACATCTCCCACTCTCGGCAGCGGCAGCACCAATGACCGACACGGGAAGTACCAGCGACAAAAGCAGCAGGATCAATCCATACCTGTTTTTCATAGCATCACCTCCTCTCTGAAATCAATCCAGGTGAGTATTCCCCCAAAAAGAACAACTCCTGACAGACCGGCACAGCCGGGCGTATAGCCTGTGCGCCACAACAACCGATGAAAATCAGTACTGACGGGACATGAACGGCTCATTTCAACTCATTTTTGGATAAATATTTTACCAGTTTTTCTCTTCACCGCAAGCAGGATTGCTGACGTTGCACTCAGCAAAGACAGAAACCTGCCTACAGTCTCTGCCTGCTCTCATCAGCGCCCGACACAAAAACGCGCCGGAGTCCGGCTGAATCCTCAAGGCACTGGAGGAGGAAAAAACGGTCTTTTCCTGCTGCGACCCGGCACAACAGAGGTTGCTTTCTTTTTTTGTCATCTTCCCAAAGAATGGGACTTTTTCGTTTGCTCCCGGATCCGGAACCGGCAGACGCAGGTACCGGATGAGCCATATTTTATTGACAGTTGCCCGGACAGCAGGTATGTTTAAAGAGCATATACACAAATAAAGACACATACATTGGACGCTGTGGGTGTCCGAAAGGACCTGACAGGGAATCCCGTGAAAATCGGGAGCGGACCCGCCGCTGTAACACACCGGTTCTGTTGTTACGAAAGGACCAGCTTTCCGGCAATTTGCGTCACTGCTCTGCTGTTGAGTGGGAAGACCGCCTGAGAGTGTGTGGAGCCAGAAGACCTGCCCACATGAAGTGACGACACATGTTTCCGGGAAAATGAAACTGTCGCAGACGGGTGTAGTGTGAAAGGGATAAAATACGGTGTCCCCGCTTTCAATGCTTTTGAAAGCGGGGTTTTTTTGTCTGCAGAGAAGATGAACAGGACCTCGCTGTTCAACGTTCCCGCAGGCGGGTTCGTAAACGCTCTGCAGATACGGCTCAAATCATCAGCAAAGGAGGAATTGCAATGAAAGTCAGAAACTGTTGGCAGAGAACTGTGGTCGCTGTACCGATGCTGCTGCTCCTCGCAACGACAGCCTGGGGGCATGGAACATGGCTCGAAAAACGTCAGGATGACATCGTTGTTGTCTATGGCCATGGTCCGGCTGATGACAGCTATGCGCCTGAAAAAGTCAAAAAAATAACGGCCTGTGACGCTCAGGGCAACGCACGCGAGGTCAAAGTAAAAGAGGCAAAAGGAGGCTATGTGCCGCTTGAGATTCCCGACGGAACGGCGGTTGCAGTCATTGACTTTGATAACGGGTACTGGTGTCAGGATGAGAAAGGGAAGTGGCATAATCTCCCCAAAACAGAGGTCAAGGGTGCGCAACAGGGAAGTCGGTATATGAAAAATGGTCTGGCCATTCTTGATCACTTTGAGACCCTCCCTGACTCTTTTGACATTCCGCTCGTTATTATTCCGCAAAGTGATCCCTTAACGTTGAAATCGGGCGACGCTCTTCGCGTTCAGGTGAAGTACAATGGGGCACCGCTTTCCGGAGCAAATATCATTGGAGACCTTGTCAACCAGGACAGCACAATTTCAGCGGTTACCGATGCAGAAGGGTTCGCCACGATAACGATTCGAAACCAGGGATTAAATGTGATTGCGACGAGCACCGAAGAGAAGCTCACCGACAATCCCGCTGCCGATAAGTTGTCTCTTATGGGAACACTCTCCTTTACCCTGAAGGGGTCAGAGTAGAAACCACTGCGGTTACAGCAGAGATTGTTCCTGCTTTATTGGTGGAGTCCTGTCTCTGACAGAATTCCGGGCACCTTCGATACCGCTGGGATTTGTCGATGCTGTCATCTCCGAAAAAAATCGACAAAACCGTGTTTTTCAAGGTGCCGGTAACGACTTTACAACCCGGGAGCAGACCTATGGAATTAAAAAAATCCAAAACAGTAACAGTGTTTTTAGTGGTCGGGACAATAGTGACAACGATACTGTTGGGATTTCTCAAAAATGCATACTATGAAAATGAATACCCGACAGTGAATGCCCCCTTGCCGTCAGAGCAGCTGGAAACGCTGACCCTGGATCTGAGCAAACAGGGTATTTTTAAAAAAATCGGACAGCCGCGAAAGTTGTATTTACGGGTCCGAAAACTGCACAATACCAGCGATCAGGAGATGAGCCTTGGTTTTGACTTAACAGGCGACGAAAAAACCGCTGAAACAAGTATTAAAGTCGACTATAAACCTTTTGATATCAAAAAAGACACCTTTGATCTTCCTCCAGGAGAAAAGGTCAGTCTTAATGTCTATGTCAACCTCACAAAAGAGGGCTATCAAAAGGGGAACTGGCAGGGGAAACTGCTTATTCGCGACGTCAACAAAGACAATAAGCTGATAGGACAGATTCCAATCGAAATAACCAGGGACGGGAGGCATTCTTGATGAAGAAAATAACGTACAAACAAAAAGCACACCGCTATTTCTGGCAAAGGATGCAATGGTATGTTTTTGGTTTTATACTTTTTTATGCCCCCTTCACCCTGTTTGCCCGGGGCATTGGCAAGCTGGTCGGTCAAACCCCTGACATTACCATTCATGACACCTGTTTTCGTATTCCAATTCAGAACGTCCTCTCCGGAAAGTGGGTCGAGCTTTTTTCGATCTGGGGGATCAGTTTAACTCTCATGGTTATATCGGCGCTGCTTTTTGGCCCGTTCTTTTGTGGAAAACTGTGCCCGACAGGAGGTTTTTCAGAGTTACTCGCCCGTTATATTCCGAGGCGTCTTCAGATAGACTGGAGCAGGTTCATCAACCCGGTACCGGTGCGTTATGGATTTCTGGCCGGATTTGTTATCACTCCATTCATATCAGGGAATCTGGAGTGTGCATACTGCTCATTCACCTTTCTTGAAAAGCTGATGAACGCCGGGTTCTGGTCTGAAATGGCGATGCTGAGTTCCTGTGCAATTCTCACCGGCTTTTTATGGCTGGTCATCTTCGGGATATTTACCAAAGGCGGCCGGGGATACTGTAACTTTATGTGCCCTGTCGGTGCCGCCCAGAGTTTTCTCCACTCTGTCGGCCGTATGGTCAAATGGACAGGAAAACTGAAACTTGCAGAAAGCAGATGTACGAACTGCGGGACCTGCGTTGATGAGTGCCCGATGGGAGCGCTGGAAAAAAGCCCTGACGGGGGCCATGTCCAGTACAATATCCATCACTGTATAACCTGCACTCAATGCGTTCACGCCTGTCCCCACGAGGCGCTGTCGTATGGAACCGGAGAGCATGGCTTCTCCTCCTCTCCCTCTGCGACATCTCAGCACTGACGGGGCATCTGTGCCCTCACTTCAGCTGATATGGATAAAGGAGTTTCTATGAAGAAAATGGGGTCGGTAACCAGGCATATCGAGCAGTTCAAAAACTGGACGAACGGGATTATCGTCTTTGCAATAGCAAGCCTTGGCTCTCTGGGAAGTGTTGGCACAGGCTCATGCCTGAGCGGGAGCTGCGGGTCAGGATGTGGCTTTAAGTGTATCGTGGTTTCAACACTCGCTTTCGTCCTCGCCTGCCTGAAATGTAAAAAGAAGAGACCAAAGCCTGTCTGCAACAGCGCAAAACCTCACTGTAACTGCTCTCTTTCCCCGCAAATCCGACAAAAAACCATCCCGGAGAAAGAGACTCACTGACAGTGTTGCAGAACCGCTGCAGCAGAGAGCAGAAAAGGCAGACTGCTGCCTTTTCTGCTCTCCGGATACTCAGTCTGCCGATCTTCTTTATTGCAGGCGACAAATCTCCTTCAGGATATTCTCAACAGCGGTGCCTCTGCGCCATTTTCTCGTCCGCCGCCGGCACCGGTATCTCCAGAAGAGGATTCTTCAGGCTGCTTTGGTGTTGGAGACACCGCTCCTGATTCAATCGTCTCAACGATCTCTTTTTTCAACTGTTCATAGGACATCCTGCCAATAAGCCGCCTGAGCACAATCCCTTTGCTGTCAAGAATAAAGATCGTCGGCAGCCCCACCAGTCGATAGCGATGCTTTGTCGTCAGGATCGGGTCATAGCCGAGAGGAAAGGAGATCTTCTCTTCCCGTCCTATCCGCTCAACCTCTTCAATGCTGTCTCCGACATTAATACCGAGCATCGCAAACTGCTCTGTTCCTTTCTCCTCGACCAGCCTCTCAAACTTTTCCAGTTCATCGGCGCAGCAGGAGTTGGAAAAGAACAGCAGTACCAGAGGTTTCCCGCGGAACACCTGGAGATCGACGGCCTGATCACTCTTCAGATACAACGCCCCCGGATCAGGAGCACTCATCCCCTTTCGTATCGGCGGAGTCTTCTCCCGGTCACAGCCGCAAAAAAGAGGAAGAATCCCGAGAAGAACCGCCACGAGGAAGAGCAACGTCCTGTTCCTGAGAAGAGAGCTCATTCAACGATTCTCCCGAAGTGGAGACGAATGATGCGCCCCGCCTCTTTCCCGAGATCAGGATTATGGGTGACCATGACGATGGTGCGTCCTTTGCGATGCAGTTCTTTAAACAGTCCGAGGACAATACGCTCATTTTCCTCATCAAGATTACCGGTCGGCTCATCGGCAAGGATAATGGTGGGATCGTTGACCAGAGCTCTGGCGATACAGACCCGCTGCTGCTCTCCACCGGAAAGCTGACTCGGCCGGTGGTCATGGCGATGGCCGAGCCCAACCTCATCAAGGATCTGCTTTGCCATCTTTTCATCCTGCATCGAATGCAGATACTGCGCCAGCATCACATTCTCAAGAGCCGTCAGATACGGCACCAGATGGAACTGCTGAAAGACCAGACCGATCTTCTCTCTTCTGACAACAGTGCGCTCGGAATCATTCAGTCCTGCAGTATCAATACCATCGATGAGATAAGAACCGGAAGACGGAGGGTCAAGCAGAGAGAGGATATTGAGCAGGGTTGTTTTCCCGGCCCCGGAAGACCCCATAATCGCCACCCACTCTCCGGCAGTCACGGTAATATTGATATCCGACAGCGCTTCAACCTCACCAAAAGCCCGGCCAAGACCGATAACTTCCAACGCTTTTTCACTTCCTTCTGTAGCCATTATTCCCCCCCGCGAAGAACCTGTGCAGGATCAATACGCACCGCCTGGCGCACAGGTAGTACCGAGGCGAGAAGAGCGCTGAACAGTGAAACCGCAAGAGTTATCGGTATAACGATCAGACGAAAACTGATTGATGAATGAAAAACCATCCTGCCAAGAAACTGGGCAAGCAAAAAACCGAGAAAAAGCCCGATAACAACCCCTGCCGAGCCCATAATAAAAGCCTCGACCTGAAAGAGTCGCTGGATGGTTCCGTTTCCGGCACCAAGGGCCTTGAGCAGCCCGATCTCTCTGGTCCGCTCGGTGACAACCGCCATCATCGTCGTCATCACACAGAGGGTGGTTGTCGACAAAATCAGCAGGATGACCGTCGCAATCAGGCCCTTGATCTTATCGACCACCTTCCCTTCCGACTGGCTTATTTTCCGGATGGGCCGGGCATCAACCTCGGTGATCGCAGCCTCTATTTTTTTGCCAAGCTGCTCAACATCAACCTTGTCGGCATAGAGACTGAGCATCGCATTGCTGATGTGACTGCTGTTGTCAGCAAGCTCGCGGGCAAGATCCATCGAGACGATAATCTGATTATCAGCATCCTGACCACTCTCAATAATTCCTTTCACCCGCACCCTCGCAGTGCGGCGGGTAACCTCATTGACCACATTGATCTTACTGCCAGTCTTCAACTCCATTTTTTCGGCAAGAGTCTTGCCGACCATACAGTTTTTGTTATCAAAATCGACAGTGATCCACGAACCTTCAACCTGCCAGTACGAAGAGAGCCTGTGCAGGCCGGGGAAGTCAACCCCGACCATAATGGCATCGCCTTTGTCCAGATGAACCACGCTGTAGAAGTACGGGCTGGCGGCATACACCGCCTCTGCAGGTATCATCGCCAATGCCTTGTGATAGAGAGCGTCACTGATATCCCGATTGTTGGAATCACTTGCCGGCGCGATAATAAAATTGGCGCCATAGGTGCGTAACTCCTTGTGCATTTTTTTCGATATATCGAAATACAGCAACGACAGAGAGGTGACGATAACAGCACCGATGGTGATCGAAAAAACAGAGATCGCCACCCGGCTTTTGCGTACGGTAAGTGAACGGGTCACCAGAGCTGTAAACATACTTTTCATCATCTCCCTCCTCTACGCTCTGCCGTGAAGGACTTCCGCCGGATGCAGGCTGGCAATGAGACGGCAGGGCAGAATTGACCCCAGAACTGCCACGAGAACAGAGACAAAAACTACCACCGGCAGAGTAATCCAGGAGAAACCGACAGCAGAGCCAAAAAGGGTAAAGCCTATAAACTGGGCAAGAAGAACCCCGGCAAAAAATCCAAGAATCCCGCTGATGATACCGACAAGAGAAGATTCGGCGATAAACTGTTTGAAGATAAGGGTGTTATCGGCGCCCAGTGCCTTCAGCAGCCCGATCTCCCGGGCCCTCTCCATGATCGAGCTGCTCATCAGTGACGAGATCCCAAGTGCGGAGGCGATCATTGCCGCCACCGTTACCACCAGCAGCAGGACCTGCAGCTTATTGATAATGGCCCCCTCACTGGCAGCAACCTGCCACACAGGTTTGGCGACAGTTCCGGGCAGCTCCTCTTCGAGCTGGGAGGTAATCGAACTGACATAGGCTGTGCAGTACCAGACGTCATATTCGGCCATATCGAGAGAGTCCGGATCACGATGGGCCCGACGCGACAGTGAATCTTCCGGCACGGTCAGAGCACTGACACTCACCGACCCGAGCTTTCCGGGTTTGCCGGCAAGATTCTGCGCCAGACCGAGCCTGCCAATAATCGAACGGTCCTCCAGACCTCCGGCAGTCAGAATACCGACCACCCTGACCGAATATCTCCTCTCACCTTCAAGGCTGCTCAGTTCAATAACCGCACCCTGTTCAAGGCCGCTCGCCTGGCCGGCAAGAACCTCATCATCCTGCTGCGGCCACTCCCCGTCCACCTTCCAGTACGAGTTGATCAACTGAACTCCGGTATGAAAATCTTTGTCCGCTTCCAGAGGCAGCTTATGGTCAAACCAGGTGCCGATAAAGTTGATTTTCCTGTCACCTTCAGGCAGCTGCACCAGGGTCTTCAGCCAGGGAGCAAAACCCATAATATTATTGCGCCAGAAGATATCCATAATTTTGGGAAGATCGTTCTCGTCGAGATAGACCTTCCCTTTCAACGGATTGTAGTCGACCCCGCCGATCTCAAGCGACAGGCTGTCACTCTTTGGAACCAGTTCAATATTGGCACCATAGGTTTTCATCTCCTTTGCCATCTTGTCTCCGATATTAACCGAAACACACATCAGCGCGGTAATCAGTGCCGCAGAGAGAAAAACCGTCAGGACGGCCAGCCGGTTACGCCGCCGTTCTCTGGTGAAAGAACGGAGAATAATATGGTAGAACATTATGTTATCTACTCCTTATAGCCATCAACCCGCATTGATCTGCGGGAAACGTTGACATATTTTTCCGGATCATCGATAAACTTCTTCATGCTCTCTTCGGACTCAAAGCTGAATTCATGACCCTTGAACGAGTAGTGAAAAGGTGCCTTGAGGTTCGACAGCTCACTGCCGGTAACCGGGTCTTTGACCATGACCTCAACCTTTTCAGAGAAATAGGTCGCACCTTTTTCCAGCTCACTTTTTTGAATAACAATATATTCTCTGTTGACCTCTGCAGGAAAAGGAATAGGGTTACAGCCCCCGGGTTTGCCGATAGAGGGGATAAAGATACTTACATTACAGGCAATACAGATCACGTTGTTATTACTTTCAATATAGCCGTCATCTCCACAGATCTGGCAGGCGTCAAAAACGACCCCATATTTATCCGAATTCTGATAGCGTTGAATAACAAAAAAACGCACCAGAAACCCGTCACCGGTAATATAGGAGTAGCGGTGAAGATGGCCATCAGCCACATCGGCAATTTTGATCTTCACTTCACCATCGGCATCAATGGTCACCCTCTTTGCCTCGGAGAGCTGAGGCGGCCGCGTTACCACGGCGTCATACCACCCCTGAGCAGCAACCCCGAAGACCAGCAGGAGAGCCGCCTGAAACACCCACTTTCGATCAGTCAGCCAGCGAACAGTATGTTTCCGCCGTTCCGGTTCGGGAAGACTGGTGCTGTCAGCGGCGAGGGGCCGATGTCTTTTCATAAAGAAAAACGCCACCGCAAGTGCCGCAACAGTAAAAAAGAGATAGTTCCACAGGGTCAGAGCGCCCTGGCTCTTTGCAACAAAGGAGACAAGACCTCGACTCGCCTTGACATAGTCAAGACGAATCAGGTTAATCAGCAGGTTGGCAAGCCATTGCACGGCTGACAGCAGGTAGAGGAGCAAAAACAGTATCCGTTTCACCGCGGGAGAAAGACGCTCGAAAAAATGGCCAAAAAGCCGGGCAAGCAGCAGAACCGTGGTAAAACCGAGAAGAAGAGCTCCTCCATTGATAATCAGACCGGTATTGACCACCGAAGTAGCACTGAGAGCCTCATCTGAGATGAAGATCCAGAGATTGATCGTGCTCTCCATCCCCAGAAAAAAGAGCAGAGGGAAGCCGGCAGCATAAAAACTGATCGCGGCCAGTTTTGAGCGATTCAGAAAAGAGGCCGCCAGAGAGAGTGTTCCCCAGACAAGCAGGAAAAATGCCAGCAGCAGCGAGAGCTCACTGAAATACTGAACAGCAGTGGTAAACCGTGCCAGAAAAAAGCCGAGGAGCCCGCCGCCTGCGACCGGAACCAGTTGCAGAAGCCTTTTCTCCCGCCCCGTGGCGACCTTGTTCCAGAGCGAGAAGATCAGCGTAAAAAAGAGGAGAAAGGGGAGCCAGAAACGGACAACGGCAGTAAAAAAAGTGATAAAATCAGAAAATGGATTCAGCATCTGCGTCCACAAAAGAGCAAAAAGAGCAGCGAACACTGCTGGCAACACAACGTTCGCTGCTCCGTAAAACAGGAGACGCCTGCTCTGCTCTTTGCTGAGCAGGCGGGAAAAAACGCTCTACAGACCCCGGGCTTACTTCTTCAGGCCTGAGTAGGTGAACGTAAAGTCAACAGAAAATGGAGCAAACCACTTGCCGACACCGGTCGCCTTGTCTGAGTGACGTCCGAAACCCTGCTTGCTCGGGGGCTCGATGAAATAGGTCAGCTTATAGTTGCCGACGCCCGGCATCTTGATATTGGCACCGTAGTGAGGGCCGTCAGAAGCAACCATGGGCATCAGGTTTCCACCGATCTGCTTGCCGGTATCGCTGTTTGTCAGTGAGTAGGTAACGGTGAGATACGGCATCCACTCTCCTGCGCCAAAACCGTTCTGATTTCCCTTGATGGCATGGATATCAGCTTCAAGATGGATATCGGCCTGGGAGGCAGGCAAATCAATCCCGCGAGGCTCCATGGTGATCGGCTGCAGGTAGACTGCGGCGATCTCCATCCCGCCCATCTCCCTGGCTTCTCCAACCGGATACTCTTTGAAATCTGCGGCAGAAACAGAACCTGCAGTGACAAAAGAGAGCGCTGCTGCGGTAAGAATGACTTTTTTCATTTCCCTTACTCCTTAAAAAATTGAGGGTTGGTAAAAATACCGCCGGAGACCACTCCGGCAGCGACAGTGTTGCCAGTTTTAATTCACCTGAGTTGCCTTCTTCCTGCTGTAGAGCCAGCCTCCGGCCAGCATCAGCAGCAGAAAGATCTGTAAGATCAGGCTTTCCATGTAGGGATAAATCCCCAGCAGGGTAATCTGCGGAACACCAGGCACCAGTGTCGGTTCAAGGACCTTGCCTTCAACGAACTCCATGACTCCCTGACCGGCAAAGATAAAGGCCATCAGATAGAGAAGCCCGCCGGTAAAGAGGAAGAACGCCCGAAAAGGCAGACGAACCGAGGTATACCGCATAACCAGATAGATAATGACCAGAGCAAGACAGCCGACGACAAAACCGGCCAGAACACCGATACTGCTTCCGGCTCCGGTTGACTGGGCCAGCAGGGCAAAATAGAAGAGTACCGTCTCCGCCCCTTCACGGTAGACCGCGAGAAAGACCGCAAACCAGAGTCCCATCAGCGAGCCGCGGGAGATCGAGTCTGCCATTTTCTCTTTGATATAGGCATCCCATTTCCCCGATTCCGCTTTCGAGATCAACCAGTGGCCGACAAAAAAGAGCACCACCACCGCCAGCAGCATCGTCGCCCCTTCGAGGACCTCCTGCCCGGCACCGGAGATATGAAAGACCCCTTTCAAGACCCAGGCGGTAACAAGTGACAGACCGATCGCCCAGAGACAGGCGTTGTACACAGTTCGCAACTGCCCCTCATTACCACTTTTCACCATGTAGGCGATAATAGCGGTTATAACGAGTATCGCTTCAAACCCTTCACGAACGATGATAAGCAGGGACATGAAAAAAGACTGGAGAAACCCCGCCCCTCCCGACGAGCCGTTCATTTCAGCAGCGACTCCGGTAAACTTCTCCTTCATCTCCCGCCGTGTCTTCTCGACATCGGCCAGCGGCTTTCCTGCCTTCATCTCGGCAACCAGACGGGTGAAACAGCCCTCCATCTCCAGTTTGAGCTTGTTGTCACGAATGGCGACCTGCTGCTCCATGCCGGAAGCTTCAAAAATATCAAAATAGCTGTTCTGCACAGCCATCTTGGCCTGATCGACATCGCCTTTTTCGTAAAGCGCCAGCGCCTTATCAAGCGCAACAAAGAGTTCAGCAGTAACTTTTTCCCAGTCTTTCGGCGGAGCTGCCGCATTCTTCCTCTCCCTTCGCTGGCGGTCAGTGAGCGCCTTGTCAACCATCGGCAGCCCCTGGGTATCGGCGAGAAGATCGGTCAAAAAGGTGGTGACCTTGTCACGAACAGCTTCGTCTGCGGCCTGCTCTTTGAGCATTTTATGCAGCTCGGTGAACGTATTGTTATAGTAGTAGTCACGCTTGGTCGAGATCCCCCGGCGGATACCGGTCTCAAGAAGAGTGTTTTTATAACCGTCAAACTGTGCCTTTGTCAGCAGTTCCGCAGCCTCGTCATAATTTCCCCGTGAATACGCATCAAGAAAATCATGCAGCAGGCCTTCGGTCAGTTTATAGCCGTCAAGCCACACAGGATCGATACTGCTGATATCAACTTTCTCGATCGCCTCGGCCCCGGTGACACTGTACCCGGCCGCCTTCACCTTTTTGAGAGCTTCGGCAATACCGCTGTTGAGTTTATCGACAGCAGCCTGGACCTTCTCCGGAGACTCTCCGGCAATCATCATCTTGCGAATCTCACCAAACTGACTTTCGAGGTCAAAACTGACCGCAGCAGAAACGTTGATCCGAATAGGGCCTTCCAGATTCTCAAAAACCTCAAAGTAGGCCATCTGCACAGCGGTTTTTCCGCCTTCAGAATCGCCGTCTCTGTAGAG
>PDWJ01002505.1_pt1 | contig 19452 bp, 17 predicted proteins | sample 1430881 | NCBI WGS metagenome assembly PDWJ01 (sample SAMN01162460, study PRJNA174530) | Oral metagenome, whole genome shotgun sequencing project. | biome: Marine environment; feature: Marine mammal; material: Swab sample of the gingival sulcus; isolation source: swab sample of gingival sulcus...
TTTATAATCACTTCAGTGACGATGATCTGATTCTTTTCATGTCTCTGTGGCAAAAAAACTATCATGACAAGTCAACCCATTTACAAAGATTCATCGCTGCCGATTGAAAAACGCGTGGCCGATTTGATTTCCAGGATGACGCTGGAAGAAAAAGCCTCGCAGATGCTTCATGAAGCCAAAGCTGTCGAACGCCTGGGCATCCCGGAATATAACTGGTGGAATGAATGTTTGCACGGTGTAGCCCGCGCTGGACGTGCGACCGTCTTTCCTCAAGCTATTGGTATGGCGGCAAGTTTTGATGTGGATTTACTTTTTCGAGTGGCCTCAGTCATTTCCGATGAAGCGCGGGCCAAATACCACGCCGCTGTTGCCGTCGGAAACCGCGGCCAATATAAGGGCCTGACCTTTTGGACTCCGAATGTGAATATCTTTCGAGATCCTCGCTGGGGGCGGGGACAGGAAACTTATGGAGAAGATCCATTCCTGACTGGTGAGCTCGGCGTGGCCTTTGTCAAAGGACTCCAGGGAGATCACCCCAAATATATGAAAACCGCGGCCTGTGCAAAACACTTTGCCGTCCATAGTGGGCCGGAAGCCGATCGGCACCATTTCGATGCCGTGGTCAGCCAAAAAGATTTACACGAGACCTATTTACCGGCGTTTAAAGCTCTGATCGATGCCGATGTCGAGGGGGTGATGGGGGCGTACAATCGAACCCTGGGCGAGCCGTGCTGCGGTAGTCAATTGCTGCTGGTCGATATCTTGCGTGAAGCCTGGAACTTCAAAGGATATGTGGTTTCCGATTGTTGGGCAGTGCGGGACTTTCACGAACACCATAACGTGACTTCCAGCCCGGAGGAATCCGTCGCCCTGGCCGTGAATAAAGGTTGTGACGTCAATTGCGGCTGTACATACGAATTCTTGGTTAAAGCCGTCGAGGAAGGCTTGCTTGATGAAAGCACAGTCGATAAATCATTGACTCGCCTGTTCACCACGCGTTTTAAACTTGGCATGTTTGATCCGCAAGACGACGTGCCGTATTCGAAAATCCCGCTGGATGTTGTCAATTGTGAGAGCCATCGCACACTTGCCAGAGAAGCTGCGGTAAAATCGATGGTGCTGCTGAAAAATGAGAACAACCTGCTTCCCATCGAACCGGGGAATAAAAAATTGCTTCTCATCGGCCCTGATTCATCCAGTATTTCAGCCTTGTTAGGCAATTACTACGGCGTGAGTGATACACTGGTCACCGTGCTTGAAGGAATTGTCGGAAAACTGGATGAAGGCATTAGCATTGAATATCGCACTGGCTGCCAGCTTAAGGACCAGTCTCCGGATGAAAAGAACTGGGCCTTCCACGAGGCTGAAAGTGCTGATATCGTGATCGCTGTCTTTGGCCTCGATCCGTCGTTAGAAGGAGAAGAAGGAGATGCGATTGCCTCAGATGAAACCGGTGATCGTTCTGATATTTGTCTCCCACGCGGCCAGGAAGAATTTCTAAAGCAGATCAAGGCGTGTGGCACACCTGTCGTGCTCGTCCTGGCCGGCGGAAGCCCCATCGCTTTCCCGGAAGACATTGCCGATGCGATCTTGTTTATGTGGTATCCGGGTGAAGAGGGCGGAAATGCTGTTGCCGACGTACTGTTCGGCGACGTGTCGCCATCTGGAAAATTGCCACTCACCTTTCCAAAGTCGATCGAGCAGCTTTTGCCTTATGATGATTACTCAATGGCCGGCCGCACCTATCGTTATGCCACGGAAGAGCCGCTCTTCCCTTTTGGATTCGGCCTCAGTTACGCCAAATTTTCCTATGATTCGATTCAAAGCTCCTCTGCGAACATTGCCAAAGGGGAATCCCTGACTGTTACGGTGAAGGTGAGTAATACGGGCAACCGAGAAGCCGAAGAGGTGGTCCAGCTTTATCTTAGTGATATCGAGGCTTCTGTTACCGTTCCGTTCTATTCATTGAAAGGCTTTCAACGAATTGCTTTAAAGCCTGGAGGGAGCCAGACTGTAACTTTTGATGTGACACCTGAGATGATGCAATTGATCGGTAACGACGGGCAGGCTGTGATCGAACCTGGCGAATTCAAGGTGATCGTCGGCGGCTCATCTCCAGGAGCACGCAGTGAAGACCTGGGAGCGCCAACGCCAGTGGAAGCTGTCTTTACGGTTGTATAGGTATGCTATTTTCACCACAAAGGCAATCATAAACCCAATCTTGCCGGGCTCCAATCCAGACTCTAGCATCATGAATCACTATCTGTAGAGGCGTCTGGGATCACCAGCGTCTCTGCTGGCAAAGGGCCGACAGGGATGGCGGCGATCCCAGATGCGCCCGAACTTTGCAAAAAACAGTTGACAGTATTTCAAATTCGCGTATACTTACACATGTCTCCCTCATGAGAGCTTGGTTACATGAAATACACGTATTTGAGGGAATTGAGAAGGCATGGGACAGAAAATGACCTGGGAAGAGATGAAACAACATTTCCCTAATGAATGGCTGCTGATCGTCGATTTTGACTTAGATGAATCTGGCCATCTTATGGCCAGTGTTGTTGAATGTCATTCGAAGGAAAAAACTGTGGTGTACCGTCTCCCAACACTTCAGAAGTCAAGCACATTTCGTTATACCGGGGAATCGACATTTTCGGGATTGAGAAGCCATGCGGAAATATCTCACCTCCTTTGATACACAGCAGCAGCATATCCACATCGAATTCCTCATCTCGAACTCTCAACACAGAGGCTTGAAGAATTACCGGAAAAACATAAAGAGTATGAATGTCAATGATGAAGTGACAAGAAGCTAACGTATTTTCCAGAAGGGAGTTGTTAAAAGGTTTTCACTCCTTCGGAGCAAACAATCGTTTCTTTCCACTTTTTCTTTTGATGTTAAGCAGCGTATGGGACAATTATTTGCGGGTTGGGATGTCAGTACTCAAAGTACGAAGCTCTTAGTGGTCGACGCAGACGCACAGCAGATTGTATTTAACGAAGCCATCAACTACGATAGCGATCTGCCGCATTACAATACCAAAGAAGGTGCGATCCAGGGATTAGGCGAGGGCGCGAGCGAATCCGATCCCAACATGTGGATCGAAGCCATGAACGTGCTGCTGCAAAAACTGACAGATTCCGCTGTGAAGCAGGCCGACATTCTGGCAATGTCGGTTTCCGGACAGCAGCATGGGCTGGTGTCGTTAGATAAAGACGGTAATCTCAGCCGGAACCGTTCAAAATTGTGGAACGATTTTTCGACCCAGGAAGAATGCGATATTCTGACGGAAAAAGTGGGCGGTCTGGACGTGATGGTCAAAGAAGTCAGTAACAGCCAGCGTACCGGTTATACGGCTGCAAAAATTTTCCACATGTATCGCCACGAACGGGAAGCGTACGATAACACGGCAACCTTTTTCCTGGTGCATAATTACATCAATTACTATCTGACCGGCGGAACGGACGGCGGTGTCAAAGTGATGGAACCGGGCGATACATCAGGATCGGCGCTCTACAATATCGAAATCGGGGAAATGTCGGACACGGTCATCAATGTCATCGATCCGGGCCTCAAAGCGAAACTCCCACCAGTCAAACCTTCGACAGCAAGTATTGGAAAAATCTCAACGCAGCTTGTGGAACAATACGGCCTGAATCCTGATTGCGACATCGACGCCGGAACCGGCGATAATATGTATGGCGCGGTAGGAACCGGCAACGTGAAGGAAGGTCTTGTGACGATCAGCCTGGGTACCAGCGGTACAGCCTTCACCTTTTTAAAAGACCCCTTTGTTGATCCGACCGGTGAAATTGCTGCTTTTTGCGACAGTACAGGAAATTATATGCCCTTACTCTGCGTGAGTAACCTGGCCAACGGCTATAACGATATTCTGAACATTTATGGAATTTCTCATAAAGAATTCATTGAAATCGTCAAACAAAGTCCGGTTGGCAATAACGGCCGCATCATTGTGCCGTGGTATGTCGGTGAACGGACGCCTGACGTGCCTATTGGAACGCCGAGTTATTTCGGATTTGGTTTGGAGGATCTCAGCAAAAAAGAAGTGGTGTGTCGCGGCGTGCTGGAAGGTCACCTTTTAAACCTCTACGACGGCTTCAAACGCATGCCAGTGCAGCCGTCTGAAATCCGTTTGACCGGCGGAATCTCTCAGAGCATTGCCTGGCGTGAAGCAATTGCCAATATTTTTAACGCTGAAACGGTTGCTGTCAAGGGGGAAGGCGCGGCAATGGGCGCTGCGCTGCATGCGATGTGGGTCTGGCAGATGGAACACAGCAAAGATGTTTCCCTTGAGGAAGTGGTTGAACCCTACATCGTGCTCGATGAATCGACGCGAGTCAAGCCAAACCCGGCAGATGTCGCCACCTATCGGACGCTGAGCAAAGAATTCAGCGCTCTCTCGGCCCGGCTTCGCAATCAGCCGACTGAAGACGATCCCTTCCGTCTGCGCAAAGAATTCGTTGGCTAAGTTGACGCGCATCTATATCGCCACGCGAAGAATTGCGTGGCGTCTCTTTCTATTTCAGAGTTCATAATTATCGCTTTTCAAGATGTCTCCGTCGTTCCGAAATCGTGTATTCGTACAGGAAAGCTGGAGCCAATCAGAGAACATCCTGTCCGACTGGAAAGAGAACTTACAATACATGTCTACAGACTTGCGAATTGCTGTACCAGGGATTGGTATTACTGAGTGTAGCCGGACGCTCTCATCTGCTCGGAGACGGAGCGTTGCAATTCTTTCAAGGCTTGATTCACTGACACCTTGCCAGTGAGAACTTCGGCAATTTTTTGACCGACCTGTGCTCCAATGGCTGGAAATTCGGGAATACTGACATATTGAATACCGTTATAAGGGGAAGGGTGTAATGTGGAATCGGTCGGGTCGGCGCTTTGGATGGCTTGAAAGACAAAGCTGGCAAATGGGGCGACCGAGAGATAATTTTTATTGCGGTAGGTCGATTTTCGTGTGCCCGATGGAACGGCAACCCATCCTTCATGTCGGGCAACAAGTTCGATATACGCTTTTGACGTCGCCCAGGTGATAAATTGACGCGCTTCAGCCGGGAAATTGGACGATTTTGGGATCGCCAGCGCCCAGACCCACAGCCAGTGAGACCCTTTCGGCGTCACGGCGACCGGCGCTGCGGCAAATCCGACCTGTTTCGCCACTTTTGACATTCTGGGGTTAAACAGTGTTCCGGCAAACACCGTCGCATCGACCCATATCCCGCACTGCCCGTCTGAGAATAACCGGAGCAGTTCGTTATAATCTTTAGAGGCGGCGTCGGGGGGACCGTAATCGGTTAAGAGTTCGGAATAAAAATTCAGGGCGTTGCGCCATTCCGGCGTATCGATAGTCGTATTCCACTGTTCGTCGAACCATTGGCCGCCAAAGGTATTGACTAAGGTATTAAAGAAGGCCATATTGGCCCCCCAGCCGCCTTCGCCTCGAAGGCAAATTCCATAGATGTCATTGGCCGGATCGTGAATTTTTTCGGCAAATTCCCTGATGTTATCCCAACTCGGCGTTCTGGGCATTGTGAGTCCGGCTTTTTCGAACAGATCTTTACGATAGAAGGTCATAGAACTTTCGGCGTAGAAGGGGAGCGCGTATAGACGACCGTCATACGAAAGGCCCTCGCGCACCGGGTCGGCAATATCTTGCGGAGCATAGTCTTCCGAAAGATTGTCGAAAGGGAGCAGCCAGCCTCGTTTGGCCCAGATCGGCGTTTCATAGGAGCCGATCATCATAATATCGAATCGGCCGTCGGAAATCGCCAGATCGCTCATTAAACGCAGTCGAAGAATATTTTCATCGAGCACACTCCATGCAAGCTCAATGTCAGGGTGCTGCCGCTCAAACTCCCGTGAGAGCTGTTTCATCAGGATCATGTATGGGCTTTCCACTGTCCCGATTCTGATTTTCGTTTTTCCCGGCAGCGGCTCCTGGGTTTGTAACAAGCCGTGTTTATATAAAATGTGTTCCACCGTCTTATCTCTGATAACTTCCAGCAGGCCCTGATTGAAATCGTTGGCGAGTTGCCGGCTGTGGTCGGTATGTTTGGAAAACGCGATGTAAAAGGGTTTCAAGGCCAACGGAGGGCTCATGAATTCGAACGCTCCGATCATATGGGGAAGTTTATTGACCATAATATCGGCTGCAGTATATTTATCGATCACGGCAAGATCGATCCGTCCTTTGGAGAGTTTCAGCAGATTTTGCATATCAGAGGTGGCAAAATCTTTCTTGAGAAACACAGCATTATCGAATTCAGGGGTATTGACTGAGCCTCTGACAACGCCAAACGTATAGTTTTTTAAACGTCGCAAAGCCTGAGTCTGATCGCGAGGATCGAGATATTTGACGGGGATGTCTTTGCGCTTTAGCAGCCCAAGCGTTCCTCCCGGGAACGGATCTGAAAAAAGAAATTTTCCTTCCAGCGCTCGATCGTAATAGACCGGAACAAATCCGTCGCGCCAACCTTTTTCAACCAGGTAGGTCGCTCTTGCCACAGGATAAAATGCAATCTCGACCTCATACCCTGCTCGTTGAAATGCTTCGGCCACAACTTCATAGACGTATCCCTTATTCGGTAAATTTTCCCCAATATAGGGTTCATGCTCAGCGGTCACCAGACGCACGATTTTTTGGGCGCATGTTTGTTCCGGCACGATGAGTACCGCTGCAATGACAAGTGAAAAACAGAGCCCGCATATTTTCATGATAAATGTTGGCACATAAGCTGTTCAAGGGGTCGTGAAGAGTGGGTGAAAGATTTGATTTCACCATATGATACATAAAAAGTTTGTCAACAATTTTAGTGAAGATACATGGGTGGAAAGAAATTTTCTCCCTGAAAATTTCTTTCCATTGCCGGCGTGAGCTTCACAAGACGGGAAGCCTTTGTAAAGCTGTCATCAGTCCTCTCGGAAGTATGGCACAGAATTTGCTTTTTTTTAAAATACATTTCTTCGAGACTCGATGTGTGTTATAGAAAGGGCTGGTTGTGACATCTGAAAGGTCTTTGATATCTATCAAAAATTTTTCAAGCTTGGGTTTTTCCATAACGAATAGTATCGAAGAGAACCTGGGCCGGGTTTATTTTTTATTCACGTCCAACGCGGATCACTTTGCGATGTTCTGTGTCTTTGTGCCTCTGTGGTTGATGGCAATAATGAAATATGAAAACAGTATATCTTCTTGCTCATGATCTTGGAACGACTGGAAATAAAGCCACTCTTTACTCATCCGGCGGTGAGCTCATTGCAAGCGATGTGTATAGCTATCACACGTATTACCCAAAGCATAATTGGGTTGAACAAAATCCTGAAGATTGGTGGAAAGCGACCTGCATCTCCACTCAACGCCTGCTTGAGAAAAGCAGAGTCCATCCCAATGATGTCGCTGTCATCAGTTTTAGCGGCCAGATGATGGGAGCTGTGATGGTGGACAAGGCAGGAAATCCGCTCCGGGATTGCATCATCTGGGCTGACATGCGAAGTGAAAAGCAAGCCGCAGATATCGCTGCCAGGATCTCTTCCGAAGAGGTGTATCAGATCAGCGGTAACCCGATCAGTCCGTCTTATACGATTGAAAAGGTGATGTGGATTCGGGACAATCAGCCGGATATCTTTCGGCAAACCTACAAGTTTCTGCATGCCAAAGATTATCTTGTTGCCAAACTGACCGGGCGATTTGTGACCGATTATACGGATGCATCCGGCACAAATACTTTCGACCTTATCAAGCAGGAGTGGTCGGAGCCTCTCGTGGAAACAACGGGATTACCGTTCAATATTTTTCCAGAGGCGCACCCATCAATTGCGGTGGTTGGTGAGGTCACGACTGCGGCAAGTAACGAAGTGGGATTACGATCTGGAACGCCAGTCGTGATAGGGGCTGCCGACGGCTGCTGTGCCGCTGTCGGGGCTGGAGTGGTTCGTGAGGGCAGCGCGTATAATTACCTTGGCTCGTCGTCCTGGATTGCGCTAGCGACTCCCAAACCGCTGCTCGACCCAAAGCAGCGGACCGTCACCTTTTGCCATGTCGATCCGAATATGATGATGCCAATTGCGACGATGCAATGTGTCGGTGGGGCATATCAATGGTTTAAAGATGAGGTCGGGCATATTGAGACGAAAGCCGGAGAGGACGCTGGAATAAGTCCTTTTGAGCTATTAAATCTTAAAGCCGAATCCACGGTTCCGGGTTCGCACAGTTTACTCTTTTTACCCTATCTGTTGGGCGAACGGACGCCGTATTGGAATCCAAACGCGCGTGGTGCGTACATTGGATTAACACGAGGCCATACGCGAGAAGACCTGACCAGAGCGATCTTAGAAGGGGCGATTTTTGGCTTGCGAACCATGGTGGATACCTTTGTCGATCAAGGGGTGCAGATCGATGAAGTCCGTGTGATTGGCGGAGGAGCGCGCGGACGGCTGTTTTGTCAAATTCAGGCCGATATTTTTCGGCGCAACATCCTCAGGACGCAACTGCTGGAGGAAGCCACGTCTTTAGGGGCTGCAATTGCCGGAGGTATCGGGGTCGGAATTTTCAAAGATTTTTCAGTGGCGGAAGAACTGGTAGGCATCGCCGATGTGTTCACCCCCCGTCAGCAAGAAGGTGAGTGCTATGAAAAATTGTATGAAATTTTTAAAGAGAGTTATCATGCCTTAGTTCCAATTTATGAAAAACTCGCAGCATTAAACATGGAATAATGAAAGAATGGAGTGAGCGAAAAGTGGAGAAGGTCATACTGTATTCCTCCTGCACTTCATTCCTTCACGAGAAAAATGATGATATTGGATAAATTTTCACTTGCAGAACAGGTTGGGATTGTCACCGGCAGCGGTCAGGGGTTGGGAAAAGCGTTTGCCCGGGCGTATGCCGAAGCTGGCGCCGATGTGGCGATCGCGGAATTCAACACGACAACCGGTCCCGAAACTGCCAAAGAAATACAGGAACTCGGACGCCGGTCACTTTTTATCGAAACTGACGTCACAAACAAAGCCAGCGTGGAGGCGATGGTCGCCAAAACCGTCGAAGAGTTCGGCAAACTCGATTTTATCATGAACAACGCCGGTATCGTCAGCTGGAAAGAGGCTGAAGACGTGTCTGAAGAAGAGTGGCTGTCCGTGATCGATGTGAACCTCAACGGTGTGTTCTATTGCTGCCAGGCCGCTGCGCGGCAGATGATGAAACAAGGCGGAGGCCGCATTATCAATATCGCTTCCATGTCGGGCTTAATCATCAATCAGCCTCAAAACCAGGCCTCCTATAATGTCTCAAAAGCCGGCGTTGTTCATCTCACCAAATCCTTAGCCACCGAGTGGGCGAAGCATAACATCCGAGTCAACTCCATTTCTCCGGGCTATATGGAAGGACCTCTGGCGGCTCCGCTGATGAAAGATCCGAATTACGGGCCGAAATGGATGGATGGCACCCCTATGGGCCGTCCGGGAAAACCGGAAGAACTCTGTGGGGTCGCAGTTCTTTTGGCCTCGGAAGCCTCCAGCTTTATGACCGGAGCAAATGTGGTGATTGACGGAGGATATACGATTTTGTAAACACAGGGGACAACCCTCTGTGTCGCATCTCCGTAACATTAAAACTGACGGGTTGAACCCTGCCAGGGTTGTTTTACCCCTGGCAGGGTTTATTGCTCCTCTGGATAGATGGATTTGCCATCGTGCCTATCGGTGCTGGAGTTTTGTCGTACCTGGTTGTCTGTGTTTAACAGGATGCTGCCGTTCTCTTTTTCCTGCACGACGTATTTATCCATGTCCACCATTTCGGTCACTTCCGGCAGGTATTTGGAGAAGAGTTTGGTGAACAGATAAAACTTTTCTAACTCGACATTGACGTAGGTGATGATCTGGCTGATAAAGGCGTATTGCCGCACATAGCTTTTAACTTGTTTCCGAAATTTGGTCTTGTCGTCGTCAGACAGGGGAAGAAAGTTCTGCTGTACAAGCTGTTCTGAAAATGAAGAGATGTGGTCGGCTTTCGATTTTTTGAACACAAACATCTTGGTAAACAGGTTGACATCCTCGTCGCGAAAAACATGCGTTCGTTCAATCTCGTATTTCAGATTGTAGAGCTTCTGCCTATCGATGCCTTTGTCCAGCATGGTGGCCTGATAGTAGTCCTGAAAATCCGCCTGCACCGATTCCTGATCGTTCACGAAGTCCAACACCAATGTTTTTTCCTTGCCTGAAGCGATGCGATTTAAGCGGCTCAAGGTCTGCACGGTCGCCACTTTTATCCATCATTTTCCCTTACCCGTTGATGATTAAGGCTGTATATATTTTCCAGATATTGGTGTAGCAATCTCTCATTTAATGCTACTGCTCTGTCAACATTTGAACGATGGGTTGAACCCTGACAGCAGGGTGTTTAAACACGATCACGTCTCTTTTTCACACAAGCGAAATGCCCGGTCACGGCTTTTGAAATGAGAGTCGTGCGGTATTCTTCCAGTAAAGTGATTTGTTTTTCATATTTGGAAATAAGATTGTCAAGTCTTCTCGTTCTATGTTCAATATTTCTGATGATTGCCTAATGGTACTGTTTTGATACTTCCTCTAAAATACCAGTACACCGATCACCCTCAAGCAGCCCCAATGCCCGATAACTCCGACCGATCCGCACGGAGTAGACAGGTTCGGAATCACATACACGTTTGAAACGCAAGCCTCTTGAGGCCGGATTCACCCTCCAGAGCCGATATGCCTTAAATGCCACGTTTTGAACTTCCGAGGGCAATGCCTCGAATAATTCCCAAAATGGCGCTACCGTTCGTGATTTCATTCCGGCATCATTTCTCCGTCTTTTGTAAATTTTATCGACTGTGTGCGCCCTGCCCGAATTTCTGCGCGTACCCGTTCGGCCATGTTTTTTAAGCCATCCTGAGTCGCAGCAAATTGTTGATCCCACTTCGCCTCATCGGCCAGGATGTCTTCTTCGCTTTCATCATCAAGATGTAGGAAATCCTCATTTGCCTGCCCCTGAACATAGCGGGCAAAGTCTAAAATTTGGAAAAGCCGCTCTACAGGCAAGGTATGCACAATACGAAGCAGTTCCTGCTCGTATGACGATATGGGACGATTTGTTTGGACTGCCATAGTGTCACCTTATTGCTTATATATGGTTATCATTGCCATTCATGCCATTATTTACTATTGAATCATAGGTCTCATATCAGGTCAATACTTGAAATGAAAAATTGTCGTCGTTAACCCTGACAGGGTTAGCATTTTGGTGAGTCATTAAAAATGACATAAAAATAGCCGAGATGTCAATTTTTTTTTGATTTCTCTCAGAAATCACGAGTTTCTTTGCTGTTGTAACACAGAAACGAAAAAGCCCCCTTTTTTATCCATCATTTTCCCTTGCCCTTTGATGATTAAGGCTGTATATATTTTCCAAATATTGGTGTAGCAATCTCTTACTTAATGCTACTGCTCTGTCAACATTTGAACGACGGGTTGAACCCTGCCAGCAGGGGTATTTACATAGAGCTTGCATGCCGCTTGTTGCGACAAGACGTTTGGTGTATTGTGACGCCTGCAATCTGGCCATGTTCGCCGGAGGCGAAAACAACCTGGCAGCAGGGTGTTTAAACACGCCCACGTCTCTTGTTCGCACAAGCAAAATCCAAGGCGGATATGCACACGACGCGCCCATTGAGCATGAACCATCGAAACATACGGGACATTCTCATAGGAAATAGTGGAGGAGAGGGGAGAGAGTAAAGAACGATGGAACATTTAACCACAGGGCAACTTGCTAAACAAGCGCGGGTCAATATTGAGACCGTCAGATATTACGAACGCCGGGGACTGATTCCCGAACCGCCCCGGCGGGAATCCGGGTACCGGAAATATCCGATAAACATGGTGGAACGGATTCAGTTTATTAAACGGGCCCAGGAATTAGGGTTTTCTCTTAAAGAAATCGGCGAGCTTCTTTCCCTTCGACTCGATCCTCATACGCCGGCGATGGCAGTGCGAAGAAAGACAGAAGCCAAAGTGAAAGAAATTGAGCAAAAAATTGACGATCTTCAGCAGATGAAACATGCCCTTGTTCACCTCATAGGGCAGTGTGATGGTCACGGCACTGTCGATGATTGTCCGATCATCGAGGCATTGGAAAAGTCGTCCTCCTGGAACTACAGGCATTGAGTGTAAGCAGGAATTTTGAAAATCTTTGGGTGGAATCAGAGGGCTTTACAGCACGTCTATAGTATTTTAATGAAAGTCCTCCAAAAAGCCCCGGAGGGGAGGCATATCTGACATATCGCCCCTCCGGGACTCATTTCTCTGCTGTCAGGCTATTGTAAAATGTAGTAATAGTAATCCTCAATCATTTGTCACGTCCCACCTTCAGACCTGTCGGGGTTAAGAACTTTGACAGGGTTTATACATTCAGGATGGCAGTATCACAAAAAAATCTAAAAAATTTTTCGCTCCCTCTTGACTCTGTACCAAGGTACAGGATCTATATTATATCCAACAGTATGACTACATGACGATTTTAAAAATGCCTGAAAACAGGAAAGAACAGTCCCGGAGGGACGTCATAGGTGCGGTCTGGGGTGCGAACCCTGGGGCAGTCGGTCCGTCTTCAAGATCCTTGGAGGGGCGGCATGTTCGGACATCTCGCCCAGTCGGGGCTGGAATGGATGTGGCGGGGGTTTCGCTCCCGGGCTGACGCCCCGGGCTACACATATTTCGTCCCTCCGGGGCTTGTTGAGAAACTTTCGCTAAAATCGTGAAGTAGTATTATCATAAAGGTTGATTATCACACGTCGAATGCAGACATTGGAGGGAAAATATATGGGAGAAGAAACACGTAAACAGGCGGAATTAAAAATTGCCGGGATGACCTGCGCCATGTGTTCAAAATCCGTCGAAAGCTCCTTGTTTGAGCATGAAGGCGTCCTTTTTGCGCAAGTGAATCTGGGGAATGAAACCGCGACCGTTACATATAATCCGGAAAAGACCAAACTTGGAGAGCTCGAGCTTGCTGTCAAAGATGCCGGATACGAAGTGATTCACGAAACTGCTACGCTGAAGGTCGGTGGCATGACCTGTGCGATGTGTTCCAAAGCTATTCAAAATGCCTTGAGTGACCTTGATGGCGTCGTCGATGTCGATGTTAACCTTGGAACAGAAAAGGCTCGTATCATTTATAATCGATCAGTCACATCGATTCTTGATATGAAAGCCTCGATCGAGGAGGCGGGATATCAATATCTCGGGGTTGAAGGCGAAGAGAATGCAGATGCCGAAAAGAGCACTCGTGAAAAAGAGATGCGGGAAAAACTGACTCGTATCATCGTGGGAGGCATCGCTTCAGCAATTCTGATGACACTGATGTACGTGCACTTGCCGCTGCCGATTCCAATGCCCTGGCTGATGTTTCTGATTGCGACGCCGGCCTTTCTTTTCGTCAGCGCGCCAATCTTTCAAGCTGCGTATCGCTCTCTCAAACATAAGGTCCTGAATATGGATGTGATGTATTCGATGGGGATTGGTGTGGCGTTTGGGGCGAGTGTGCTGAGCACCCTTGGAGTCTTGCCGAAAGAGTTCATTTTTTATGAAGCTGCCGTGATGCTGGCCACGTTTTTGACGGTAGGACGTTATCTGGAATCCAGAGCCAAAGGCAAAACCTCGGAATCGATTAAAACGTTGGTGGGGCTTCAGCCGAAAACTGCGACCATTATCCGTAATGGCGAAGAACGGGAGATTCCGATCGAAGATGTCCATACCGGAGACGAGATTCTGGTCAAACCCGGTGAAAAATTTCCGGTAGACGGCGAAGTGCTGGTTGGCGAAAGTTATGTCGACGAATCGATGATTACCGGCGAGCCGATCCCAAAACTGAAGAAAGCCGGGGAGACTGTTGTCGGCGCGACCTTAAACACCAACAGCGTGATTCGTTTCACGGCTACAAAAATCGGGAAAGATACCATGCTTTCACAAATTATTCAACTCGTAGAAAAGGCCCAGGGCTCCCGTCCACCGATTCAACGCCTTGCTGACATGGTCGTGAGCTATTTTATTCCGGTGATTTTGACAATCGCCATCCTGGCGTTTATCGTGTGGTATGTTGTGCTTGGAGAACCGATACTGTTCGCGTTTTCCACGCTGATTTCGATTCTTGTCATTGCCTGCCCTTGTGCTCTGGGGTTAGCGACACCAACAGCAGTTACTGTCGGTATCGGCCGAGGAGCGGAATTGGGCATTCTGATTAAAAACGGAGAAGCGTTGGAAGTTTCGGAGAAATTAACCACCATTGTCTTTGATAAAACCGGCACCCTCACCAAAGGCAAACCGGAAGTCATGGATATCGTTACTGTGGATTCAGACGAAGATATATTATTGAGCCTTACAGCCAGCGTTGAAAAAAATTCGCAGCATCCCTTGGGCGAAGCGATTGTCAGAAAAGCCGCAGCACGCGACTTGCCGATTGAGGAAAGTTCGAGATTCGATACCTTTGGAGGTAAAGGTGTGGCTGCTGAAGTCAATGGTCGGGAAGTGCTTGTCGGAAATCGAGTCTTGCTGCAAGAGCGTGGAATTTCCTATTCTCAAGAATCAGAAGAAGACATCTTACGACTTGAACAAGAGGCCAAAACGACCATTCTTGTCGCGTATGACGGGAAACTGCAAGGCATCATCGCGATTGCGGATTCTTTAAAGGAGAGTACGCCCCAAGCGGTTGAAGCGTTCAAACAGGAACATCTCGACGTTGTCATGATAACCGGCGACAATAAACGCACTGCCGAGGCGATTGCCCGGCAAGTGGGAATCGACCATGTTGTCGCTGAAGTCCTGCCTCAGGATAAGGCCAATGAAGTCCAACATTTCCAGCAGCAAGGGAAGAAGGTCGCATTTGTCGGAGACGGTATCAATGATGCTCCTGCTTTGGCGCAGGCAGATGTCGGAATCGCCATTGGGAGTGGAACTGATGTGGCAATCGAGAGCGGTGAGATTGTGTTGATGAAAGACGATTTGTTGGATGCGGTGGCTGGATTGCAATTGAGTAAAAAAGTGATGCAGCGCATCAAGCAGAATCTCTTCTGGGCTTTTGCTTATAATACGGCTCTGATTCCGGTTGCTGCCGGCGTGCTGCATCCCTTGTTCGGCATCACCTTTAAACCGCAAGTGGCGGGGTTGGCGATGGCAATGAGTTCTGTCACCGTCGTGTCGCTCTCGTTGCTGTTAAAACGTTATGTTCCACCAATAAAAAGACAATAAGTCGCATTACGATCTTAACGAATGTCCCTAAACCAGCCCCAGCGGGGAGAAATATGTGTAGCGCAGAGCTGACGCCCTGGGCTACAAAGATGGCGTTCCTTTTAAAGTCATCATGTCGTAGTAAGCACGTAAAGAAATATCGTTCGTCCCGGCTTGTCGAAAGGCATATTGCCACGCTTTGACAAGCTCAGCGCGAACGGAATTTTTCAAAGGAGAATACTATGGAAAAGAGAACATGTACAGTCCCCAATATGAGCTGCGGACATTGTAAAATGAGAATTGAAAAAGCCTTGAATGGCCTGGATGGAGTTGCCTCCGCCACCGCAAATGTTGAGACGAAAGTTGTCGCGGTCGAATGGGATGCATCAACGGTGAGTTGGGGAGATATTCAGGGTTCGTTGGAAAAAATCGGCTATCCGGCAGAAGTATAACAATTTAAAGACCTGTCAGATTTTTGAAGCCTGACAGGTCTTTGCTATCATTATCGTTGATATGCCTCAAGCAATTGGCCGATCGCATGTTTTTTAAATCGGGGATAACTCGGCGGTATCTCGCCAACAAGGGGAGTTACATATTTTAAAAATGTTTCATTGACATCATTACCTGCTTCATTAATCATCTCTCTCGGCACTTCTTTGGTAAGATTTGCGACCTTATCAAGGGGCGCTAAACCGGTTGTGCAAGAATACGGATCATCTGATTCCCTCACCAACGATACCATGTATCCGCTTTTGCCTTCAAGGGCATATTTTATGCCCATCTGGCCGACCTGATAGGCCTCTTCGAGATCGACGGGCGAGGCCATTGAAATCAGGGATCGCTGGATGGTTCCGGCGATATTGGTGCGAGATTTGATGCCGAGTGTATCTGTAATCGTTTTGGCCAGAAAATCGCCGACGCCCCCGAGTTGCGTATGTCCGAAGGCATCGAGTTGTGAGGATTTCATGAGCAGATTGCCTTCCGGGTCACGCACGCCTTCTGACAACGCCACGATGACGAAGCCTAAACGATCGTGGACCTTTTTGACATCATCGAGAAATTTCTCAATGGTTAGAGGGACTTCCGGCATATAGATCAAATGCGGCGCATCGCGTTCGTCCTTGCGTCCGATTGCTGTCGCTCCGGTCAACCATCCGGCATCCCTCCCCATAATTTCCATAATATTAATTGGCGTTGTTGTCAGCGCGCCTGATTCCGTATCGCGTCCGACATCGCGTGTGGCTAAGGCCATTAACCTGGCAGCGCTGCCGAATCCGGGACAATGGTCGGTCTCGACCAGATCGTTGTCGATGGTTTTCGGGATACCGAAGGCCCGCATTTCATATCCTGCATCGACAGCCATTTTATGCACTTTATTGGCCGTATCCATCGAATCGTTGCCGCCATTATAAAAGAAATAGCGAATATCATGGGCTTTACACACGTCAAGGATACGTTCCAGATCGTTTTTATCGAGCTTTCTACGGCAGGTTCCCAATGTCGAGGCCGGTGTGCGGCGCATCGCCTCAATGGACTCTGGCGACTCTTTGCGCATATCGATCATGTTTTCATGTAGAACGCCCATAATGCCGTTTGATGCGCCGTACACGCCGTCAAAGACGTCATCATGTTTCAACGCTTCTTGAATCACGCCGCAGGCACTGCTATTAAAAACTGCTGTCGGCCCACCTGACTGAGCCACCACTAACTTTCCGCGTAATGTTGCCATTGTTCTCCTTCTCCTCTGTAAATAAATCTGACCGGGTTTCAAACCCTGCCAGGGTTGACCCCCATTTTCATCCGGTTGGGTGAGCCGGAGGCTCATGAACCCTTTTTTGTCATAGAAATCTTTCAGAGTGCGGAAACGCAGCTTTCGCTGTCAAAACTGCGTGTTGGCACTCTTGATGATTCCTGACGATTTAGCGGACAATGTACGGCTTCTTATCTATGAATTGTCAAAAATGATATTATTGACACATCTGATAGAGTTCGATGAGAACTCCTCCTGTGCTTTTGGGATGCAGGAACGCCATTTTTTTCTTCCCATCCTCGATTTCGCGTGGCTTTTCATCGATTAATCGCGCCCCACGGGCTTTCAAATCGCTGAGGGTTGTTTCGATGTTGTCAACTTCGAAGCAGATATGATGAACCCCTTCTCCTCGTTTTTCAAGGAATTTTGTGACTCCCACATTCCCTTCCGTTGGTTGAATCAGTTCAAGATGGGTTTCCCCCACCGGAAAAAAAGCAGTGAGCACTTTTTGTTCCTTGACTTCGTGCTGTCCTTCGAGTTCCAACCCTAACAGGTCTTGATATACTTCCAGGCTTTTCTCGATATCTTTCACGGCGATACCGATATGATTGACTTTTGTATACATACGTTTCACGGGTTATGACAGTATGGTGCAGCACAACATACTCCCCTTCTCGTCATCGTGGGTGAACGTTATCATCATGCTTCGAACATGACGACCGTTATTAAAAATTTTCTGGAAAAGTCAAATGTTTTCTCCAAGAAAGAATGACCGAAAAGAGGCTAAACGATACTTTTTGCTTGACAGATGGGAATTGACAATAGACACTTCATCCGTAATAAGAGGACATTGACAATATCATAACGTGTACCAGAGGGGTGTGAGGCTATTGTGAGTGAAACAATAGAGCTTAGTGTCGAATTGCAACAGAAATTATTGCATATCGCCAGAGAAACGATCCAACTGTACATTCGGCATCATCAAAAGCCTGAGTTCACTGCCGAGGAACAGGGATTACAGCAAGAGGTCGGGGCATTTGTGACGATTAAAAGGCATGGGCAGTTGCGCGGTTGTATCGGACATGTTCAGGGAATTGCCCCACTCTATCAGACCATTATCGATATGGCTATCGCAGCTTCAACACACGATCCACGTTTTGCTCCAGTGACAGAGGATGAGTTGGATGACCTGCATCTCGAAATTTCGGTGATGAGCCCCTTGCGAAAAATTGTTAATCCTGGCGAGGTGCAGGTCGGTGTGCATGGTTTGTTGGTGAAACGAGGGGCCCGGAGTGGTTTGTTGTTACCGCAGGTTGCTACGGAACAGCATTGGGACCGGCAAACCTTTCTGGAACATACATGTTTGAAAGCCGGTTTATCGCCAAATGATTGGACACACCCTGATACAGAGATCTATGTTTTCAGCGCCCAGGTGTTTCAGGAACAAGAATGAGAAGTGCATGAAAGTACTTAAAGTGGCTAAAGTTAAAAGCGACTACGATGAGTTAACGTTGTTAGTACGACATGACGAGTTGAAAGAGTGTCCCTCCGGGACTGGATGTCTCTGCTGGCAGGTCCTTTTACACCTGTAAAGTCGTATGAGATATTCTGCACTTCAAACTTTAGTTCGCTTTAAACTTTAGCTCACTTCCACTTATGATAGATATTCATTGCCATATTTTACCAGGCGTCGACGACGGCGCAGAAAACGTAACAGAAACCCTCGACATGTGCCGTCTGGCAATTGCTGATGGTATCACGACCATTGTTGCGACTCCACACCAGCAAGATGGTGTGTATAATACGTCTTGCACATCGATTGAAGAACAACTCGATGTGGTAAAAGGCGCCCTGAGAGATGAAAAGCTTGCTCTCGAACTCTTGCCCGGAGCCGATGTGCATATTGATGTGCATACTTCCAGGAAGATTCAGCAGGGAGAGATTATGACGATTAATGGTACCGGTCGTTACTTTCTGCTGGAATTTCCTGCACACAGCATTCCTCCTAATATCGATAAAATTATTTTCGACCTCATGTTAAAGAATATTATTCCGATATTAACTCACCCGGAGAGAATTGATGAAGTTCAAGAGAATCCTTCCCGCGTTTATGATCTGGTGTCGATGGGCGTATTGAGCCAGATCACGGCCATGAGTATAACCGGAGGTTTTGGCCGTCGAGCGCAAAAATGTGCCAAAACCCTTTTGAAGCACAATCTTGCCCATATTATTGCGACCGATGCACATTCCACGAAGTCACGTCCCCCGATTCTTTCCGAAGCTGTCAAGGTTGCCGGGCAGATCGTTGGGACGAATCAAGCTCTTGAGATGGTGACGACGATTCCACAGCAGATCGTTCACGGCAAAGCGATTGCCGGACTTTCAGCTCCGATTCCTATTAAACGGCGTTTTTGGGGCATGTTCTGATGGTGATGCA
>PDWJ01002506.1_pt1 | contig 19450 bp, 15 predicted proteins | sample 1430881 | NCBI WGS metagenome assembly PDWJ01 (sample SAMN01162460, study PRJNA174530) | Oral metagenome, whole genome shotgun sequencing project. | biome: Marine environment; feature: Marine mammal; material: Swab sample of the gingival sulcus; isolation source: swab sample of gingival sulcus...
CCCTTCCACCGCTAAGGGAACGAAAAGATGATGTGCTGCTGCTGGCTGAACACTTCCTCAGCAGGCTGAGAGAACAATCTTATTACGCAGACGTTCATTTAAGCAGTCAGGCGGTGGACTGCCTGCAACATTATCAATGGCCGGGAAATGTCAGGGAGGTGCAGAATGTCATTCGTCGCTCTGCCCTGGTTGCAGGTGGCAGGCGGATTGAACCAGAACATCTGGCGTTAAAAACCTCCAGGTCTCATCAGCAAGATGACCCTGCTTTAACAATAGTTTCTGCAGACAGCGGGAAATCGGAAACAGAAAAGAAACAAGAAACATTCGAGCCCCTTGATACTGTCATGTGCGCCCATATCAAAAAAGCCCTGCAACGCTGCAATGGCAGGATTTATGGAAAAAACGGGGCAGCGGCCTTACTGCAGCTCAAGCCCACCACCCTGCAAAGCCGAATGAAGAAGCTGGGAATCAGTCGTATATAAAAAAACGATCAGTCTCTTCTGGCAGAGGGTGCAGGATCTTCCTGAATCTGCAAAACCGTCCTAACTGATCACGGGCAATGGTGATCGTGCAAATCTGTTGCACCCGTGACCAGTTACACGTCAGAAGCAGAGAATAACACCGAAGTACAGACCCCGTTATTGGTTACAAAAAAAAGAAACTAATGCGGAAAACCCGCAACCAAAGAGGCCTTACACCTCAAATAATTTCTTGTTTTTTATGACAGGAAATGAAGAGTAAGGTACTAAGGCGCAACCTATTACCGCAAAGACCGAACAAGTCGAAAACCAATATCCATAATGCGGTAGTCGTAAGGGTCCCAGCAGCGGTTTGCCGCTCGGCACGACTCAGCGGGGTCAAAGTAAGCTCCACCGCGCAAGACGCGTTTCTTTTCATCAGGCAGCCTTTCCGGACCAGGCGCAGAAGCGCTCTCGTATTCATCATAAATGTCCTCGCACCACTCCCAGACATTACCATGCATATCATACAGCCCCCAGGGGTTTGCCTGATAGCTGCCCACTGGAGCTGGTTTACCCGGACTGATATTTTTACATTCGCTGGAAAGACCGCTGTTTCCGTAGTTTGCCTTCTGGCAATCAGCTTCATCGCCCCAAAAATAACGTGTTGTCGTTCCCGCCCGACATGCATATTCCCACTCAGCTTCCGTGGGAAGCCGGTATCGGTTGGCATCATCCATGGCGTTGAGCCTGGCGATGAAGTCCTGGGCATCAACCCATGACACGTTTTCTACAGGACAGGTTTCACCACAGTCATCAAACTTTGAGGGATTGTTACCCATTACTGCCTGCCATTGCCCCTGGGTAACTTCCGTAATCTGAAGGTAATACCCTTTACTTATTGTAACCTGATGAAGCGTTTCATCTTTCTTTCTCCACCTCTCGTTTTCAGGACTTCCCATCAAGAATGTTCCTGAGGGAATATAAACAAAGGTCATTCCAATCTTGTTTACAAATCTGTCTTCCTGAGCATTAACACAATAAGTAAAACAACATCCTGTAATAATTATTACATTTACGATGATAACAATTTTCTTTTGTATATCCATCTCCAGCTGTAACTCCTCGCAGGGCATGTATCACCCTGGTTTTACTTGCTTTTAAGCCTGCAGCTGTTTTCAGCTTGCCCAGATCTGGGCAAGCATGATTGGCAGAGCCCCTCTATGCGGCAGGTCGTGATCGCCTGAAGACGGATGAGCAGAGAGCTGGTACCATAATATCTGTACCCAAAAAATATGCAGGCATTGTTTCATACTGTTTCTTTCATATAAACCAGCATGGCTGGACCAGGTTTGCCAGCCACAAATGAACCATGAAAGCTGGTCACTTCGGCAAGGGGTGGTATCACTTCCACCGGGAGACTTGCATATAAATAGCTCCCCCAACAGCAAAATTCAAGCGATTCCTGGTTTTCGGAGCACCAATCCAGGCGGACGTGACCGGGCCTCAGGCAATACGCCCATATTTCAACGTTACAGCGTCCTCCTTTTCGGTTTATGGCTGGATGTACACCAGATAGTATGGTATCATCCGTGCTTCCCCTATGCGGTTAATCCAAGCGCAAACGCCAGAAGAAGGATGAGTTGGAAACAGTTACCTTTGGCTAATAAAACAGGAGAGCAGAGAATGATGAAAATAAAAGCAAGGACCACACTGGTGATCACCCTGTTACTGTTGAGTTCATTTTCCTGTAGAAGTTTGACGTCATCTTCTTACAGCAGTGATGAGGACAATGTTTTGGTGACGTCTGCTCTCCTCAATGGCGTTAAAGTATCCTATTTTATGTATCAGATCCAAAACTTAGAGGGACATGGAAATATTGATTTACTGGCGGACACCGAGTATGACATGTTAGTTGTTGAGCCCGGATTTAATCACATTGACGATCCTTACGACGTTGTGTACCTGGTTAATAAATTGAAGAATAAACCCAATGGTGACAAAAGAATCCTGCTGGCCTATATTGATATAGGACAAGCGGAAGAATGGAGAACATACTGGCAGGATGATTGGGTGGCACCAACGGCAACCAAGCAGGGGTATCCTGATTTCCTGTTAACAGTAGATCCAGATGGTTGGGCAGGCAATTACCCGGTAGCATACTGGGAACCAAAATGGCAGAATATCTGGTTGGCAGAAGACGGCCTGGTTAAGCAAATCGCCAGGTATGGTTTTGATGGTGTCTATCTGGACTGGGTTGAAGCATACGACGATGAAAAGGTGAAAGACTATGCGGCAAAAAAAGGTATCAACCCCGAACAAGCAATGATGCTGTTTATCGAACGAATTAGAAACGCGGGAAAAAGGGTGAACCCGGATTTTTTGATTGTCTCTCAAAACGCACCTTATTTAATCGATGCTGACCCCGGGTATTATGCTTCACTCATTGACGCCATAGCGACTGAAGATACCTGGTTTTATGGTCAAGGGGATGCAGCATGGCATTCTGGGCATGCAGGAGATCTGAAAGGTGGAGAAAGGCATTCCGGGGGCTATTCAACGGAAGATCGGATCAGGCAGAATAAAAAATATCTGGACAACGGAATTCCCGTTTTTACCGTAGATTATTGCATATCTTTGGATAATGCGGATTTTGTTTATCATGAATCCAGAAAGCATGGCTTTATCCCTCTTGTAACCAGGGTTTCTCTTTCTGAAATTACTGAAACACCTCCATATTAATCCGGGGTAGGAAGGCATATCGGTACTGCACGTATCTTTGCCACAGAGAAAGTAATTTCAGACCTCCTGACCTCTGAAAATTTTATGACGATACCAGTTTATAGACCAATTACACGTCAGAAACAGGGAGTAACACTTAAAGTACAGACCCCGTGATTGGTTACGTCCTCATTTAAAGCTAGTGTCCTGTCAACGCTGCTCTGTCGTATCCTGCTTGTCTTTTTGAGCCCTTATGCAGCCTTGCCCTGTGTCACATAGCACTACTATGCAGCGCAGGACAAGGCTGCATAAGAACAAGAAAAATCCGGCGCACTATCCTGACATTTCAGCGTTGACATGACACTAGCCCGGATTTCTCATGAACATTTTGGCGAAATTTGAGACCGCTTATTGATATTATATCCATCTGTTTTTATGTGTTTCTTTTTAAATCATACAATATGTTCATGAGAAGTCAGGATTAGCATTCTTCCTCTTCACCTGTAAAAAATACTTGACAAAAAATAATCCAATGGATTACCTGTGTCGAGCATGAATACTATAGTTGAATTGCCAGAATTTTTACGTCGCTCAGATAAATTGTTGCAAGAAGCAGAGCGTGAAGAATTGATTCAATTTCTTGCAACCAATCCAACTGCCGGAATAATTTTAGAAGGTACGGGTGGTATTCGAAAATTACGCTGGAAACATGGAAATCGTGGAAAAAGTGGTGGAGTACGCATTATTTATTACTTTCACAATCACAACTACCCTTTATTTCTGCTTACAGTTTTCGGCAAAAAAGAAAAGGCAAATATTGATAAGGCTGAACGAAATATGCTTGCAAAACTAACTCAAAAATTATTGGCAGAATATAGGAAATAGTAAAATGACTACATTGTTTGAAAGCATTCAGCAAGGGCTAAATGAAGCTATTGAGTTTGCTGAAAATAAATCTTCTGAGGCTGTTGTTCATTCTGTGTCTCCCGTTGACATAAAAGCCATTCGCAAAAATGTCGGAATGACACAAATGGAATTTGCAGCAACTTTTGGTATCAGTGTTGGAACATTGCGACATTGGGAGCGTGGAGATAGAACTCCACAGGGACCGGCACGAGTTTTGCTGAATGTTGTAGCTAAAGAGCCACAGGCTGTTTTAAGAGCTCTTTCTTCTGTATAAAGTTATTGAAGAAGAATTAGACAACAAATGCTAACAAGACGTTTCACCGGGCTTGTTGCACTCGCCGGTGAACTCAGCGTTAGCATAAACAATTACGTAACCAATCACGAGGCCTGTACTCTGGTGTTATTCTCTGCTTCTGACGTGTAACTGGTCACGGATGTAACAGAATTGGACAAGCACTATTTCCCGCAGGGAAGCACGCGCAGTGAGACTTTCGTGCACAGGAGTATGCGGGCAATGGTGATCGGGCAAAGATGAAGTGCCCGTGATCTGTTACCATTTTTTTCCTGACCCCTGCTGAGTGCTCGCTACAAAAAAACCACTTTGCCCACAGATTTGCCGGAAGAGCCAGCGATTTCTTCTCATTTTATACTTCACCCCGGTTATTGCCAGTCCATGCCAATATCACAGGAAGGGGCCGAGTGGGTCAGCCCGCCAACGGAAATAATATCCACCCCGGTCTCGGCAATTGCCCGGACTGTTTTCAGGGTTACCCCGCCAGAAGCCTCAACAACGGCCTGACCGTCAATCATGCTCACCGCTCTTTTCATGGCAGCAGTATCCATGTTATCAAGCATGATTACCCCGACGCCGCAACGAAGACACTCTGCAACCTGGTCCAGCGTATCAGTCTCAACCTCAATGTTGATGGTGTGCGGCGCGGCCAGCCGCGCCAGCTTAACCGCCTCTGTTATGGAGCCACAGGCAGCTATATGGTTATCCTTGATAAGCACCCCGTCACTTAAGCTGTAGCGATGGTTATAGCCGCCCCCTGCCCGCACCGCATATTTTTCCAGCATGCGCAGGCCAGGAGTGGTTTTTCTTGTGTCTACAATTTTTACATCAAGACCGGCGACGGCCTGCACATACTGCGCAGTCAGCGTGGCAATGCCGCAGAGTCGCTGTACCAGGTTCAGGGCGACCCGTTCCCCCCTGAGCAAGGCTCTGGTCGGACCCGATAGGTTCAGGAGAATGTCTCCCTTAACCGGTCGTCCTCCATCCTCTTCATATCCCATACATTTTATCCTGGCATCCAGCAGAGTAAAAACCCGGAAAGCAACCCGCAGCATACCGGCCGACACCATGGCGTGCCTGGCAACAAAATTTGCCTGAGCAGTATCCTCATCACTGAAGATCGCACTGGTGGTGATATCGCCATGCTCCAGATCTTCCCGCAGAAAACGGTGCAGTATTTGATCTAAAAGATAACTATCCATACATCAGCGCAGCTTCTGGATACGCTCCCTTGCTTCTGCATTTTTCTCCAGGCGAATCTTTAACTCGGCCTGAATATCTTTTTCTTTGGCAATTATTTCAGCAGGAGCATTGCTGAGAAATTTTTCATTACCAAGTTTTCCGTTTACCCGACTAAGCTCCTTTTCAAGTTTTTTCTTTTCACGATCAAGCTTTTCAAGCTCAGCTGCAACATCAATCAATCCTTTCAGGGGGATCACCAGTTCAATATCCTGCACCAGCGCATGGCCGGCATCGTCGGGCACACTCTGTTCTGCAGCTATATCAACTGTCTCTGCCCTCACCATGAAGGCGATGCCGTCTGCATACTTCTCAAGAAGAGCTCGTTTACTCTCATCAGGGCAGATAAGGGCGGCCTTTATCCTGGTTGAAGGATGCAGTTCAGCTTCTGTCCGGATAGTGCGCAGTCCGGTTATCACCTCCATAACCAGGGACATCTGCATTTCTGCATCGTCATCTGTCCAGGATTCCATACTTTCCGGAAAAGGTTCCAGCATAAGGGAAGATCGTTGTCCGGGTAGCTGGCTCCAGATCTCTTCAGTGACAAAGGGGGAAACCGGATGCATAAGCCTGAGGATATTTTCCAGCACGCAAAGAAGCGTTCCCCTGGCCTCATCACGACGTTCCTGTTTTTCACTGAACAGATCGGCCTTGATCCATTCAAGATACCAGTCACAAAACTCATGCCAGACAAACTGATAAACAGTTGAAGCAACCTCATTGAAGTGATACCTGTCAAAAGCAGCTCTCACCCGGGCAATGGTGGCATTGGTGCGGGATATGATCCAGCGATGGGCAAGAGCAAGGGCAGCTGGCTGCCTTGTCGGGGAAACTATATCCGGCGGGACCTCTTTCAAGTGCATCTGGGCAAAACGGGCCGCATTCCACAGCTTGTTGATAAAGCGGCGATACCCGTCCACCCGTTCCTCATCCATACGGATTTCACGTCCCTGCGCAGCGAGGGCGGTAAGAGTAAAACGAAAGGCATCGGTACCATACTGCCTGATCATCACCAGCGGATCAATCACGTTGCCTGTGGACTTGGACATTTTCTTGCCATATTTATCCCTGACCAGGGCATGGAGATAGACATCATGAAAAGGGACTGCATTCATAAAATGCAGTCCCATCATCATCATTCGTGCCACCCAGAAAAAAAGGATGTCAAAGCTGGTGATGAGCACCGAGGTGGGGTAAAAGGCGGTCAGTTCTCTGGTTTTCTCAGGCCAGCCCAGGGTGGAAAACGGCCAGAGCGCCGAACTGAACCAGGTATCAAGTACATCTGTTTCCTGGGCGAGTTCTTTCGCGTTGCATTGAGGGCAGGAGACAGGGTCATCCACCTCCACAACTACTTTCCCGCATTCCTGGCAGGTCCAGGCCGGAATACGATGTCCCCACCAGATCTGACGGGAAATGCACCAGTCCCGGATATTCTCCATCCAGGAATAAAAAGTCTTGTCCCAGGTGCGGGGATATATGGTAATACGCCCATCCCGTACTGCCGCCACAGCCTTGTCCGCCAATGGACGCACCGAGACAAACCATTGCAGTGAGGTGGTCGGTTCAATCACGGTTGCACAGCGGTAACATTTGCCCACCGAGTGCTGATAGTCCTCTGTTCTTTCCAGAAAGCCCTGGGCATCAAGATCAGCGACAATCCTTTCCCTGCACTCAAACCGGTCAAGGCCGGCATAGCTGCCTGCCTCCTCATTCATAATCCCCTTATCGTTTATCACCTTGAGCCGGGGAAGATCATGCCTGAGCCCTATTTCATAGTCATCACGATCATGTGAAGGTGTCACCTTGAGGGCACCCGTACCAAAATCCCGTTGCACATGACTGTCCAGCACGACCGGAACTATTCGACCCGTCAGCGGCAGGCGGATTCCCTTCCTGTCCAGTCCGGCATAGCGTTCATCGTCAGGATGAACGGCCACAGCGGTATCACCGAGCATGGTTTCAGGTCTGGTGGTGGCGACAACGACATGGCCACTGCCGTCGGCATAGGGATAACGAAGATGATAGAGCTTGCCGTCAACAGGATCATGCTCCACCTCGTCATCAGCCAGGGCAGTATGACAGCGGGGACACCAATTGACGATATAATCACCCTTGTAAATCAACCCCTCTTTGTATAAGCGCACAAAGACCTCACGAACAGCCCTGGACAACCCTTTGTCCATGGTAAAACGTTCGCGATCCCAGTCACAGGAAGCGCCCATCCGCTTAAGCTGGTTGATAATGGTGCCGCCTTTTTCTTCCCGCCATTGCCAGATTCGCTCAATAAATGCATCCCGGCCCAGGTCGTGTCTGGTTTTTCCCTCGGTTGCCAGCTGTCTTTCGACAACATTCTGGGTAGCAATACCGGCATGGTCAGTGCCCGGAACCCAAAGGGTATTGTCCCCTTTCATCCGGTGATATCGCACCAGCAGATCCTGCAGGGTGTTATTAAAAGCGTGGCCAATGTGAAGCACCCCGGTGACATTTGGCGGCGGAATCACTATGGAAAAAGAGTCTTTGCCCTCTGTTATGGCAGCGGAAAAACTCTTTTCCTCAAGCCAGCGGCTGTACCAGCGCTGTTCTACTTCTTCAAATTCATAGCCCCTGGGCAAGTCGTATTTTTCGTTCACTGTTTTTTCCTATAAAATATTCCATGGCTTAGGCATGAATATCTGTGAATACAGGCCAAGCGCGTAACGATCAGTCATGCCGGCAATAAAGTCACAGACCCTGCGGTGCGTTGCTGCATCCCTGGGCTCTTCACTCCCTGCCATTGAGCGCTCCTGCCACAGCATATCGTCAACACCATCTTCCGGTACCCCGTACTGGAGAAAGTAGCCATACAGATCCCGGATAATCCGCATGGCCTTTTCAAATTCATGATGTACTTTCACGTTCCGGTATACGTTTTTATAAAGAAAGGCTCGTAATTCATTGATAGTCCCTGTTATTTCATCACTGATATGAAGATGACCATCGTCTTGTCTGAGCGTATTTTTTACCAGATCGCCCACCATCTGGTTAATCCGTTCTGAAGAACTGTCTCCCAATATCTTGCGCAGCCGGGACGGTAGATCGCTGTTTTTCACCACCCCTGCCCGCATGGCATCATCAAGATCATGGTTGACATAGGCCATGATATCAGCCACACGGACCAGCTTCCCCTCCAGAGTGGCTGGCACCCGGCCCCCTTTTTCCGGAAGCACCGGGCCGGAACCCTTGGAATGGGTAAGGATACCGTTTCGTACCTCCCAGGTCAGATTAAGTCCCTGCCCGTTTTTTTCCAGGAAATCAACAATGCGCAGGCTTTGCTCGTTATGCTTGAACCCCTTTGGATGAAGCTTATTTAAACACAATTCACCGGCATGACCAAATGGAGTATGTCCCAGATCATGTCCAAGGGCAATGGCCTCGGCAAGGTACTCATTTAAACGCAGACAGACCGCCATGGTGCGCGCAATCTGAGATACCTCCAGCACATGGGTCAAACGGGTACGGTAATGATCTCCGGCAGGAGCCAGAAACACCTGGGTCTTGTGTTTGAGCCGCCGGAAGGCTTTAGAATGAATGATCCGGTCCCTATCCTGCTGAAAAGCTGTGCGCAAGGGGCAGGGAGCCGCCGCTCTTTCAGAAGAGAACCGCCCCCGCGTCTGACTGCTCAGACAGGCATGGGGAGAAAGCATTGTTTTTTCGAGTTCTTCCTGTTGCTGCCTGACGGTGAAATCCATAACAAAAAAACTAACTACTCACAGGGTGAGCACCACCCTGGCTTCACGTGCTTTACCTCTGTACCTGCCTGCAGCCTGCCCGGTTCCGGGAAGGCGCGGCTGGCAGCTATAGTCGAGCTGTACGCCAGTTGCGATCGCTCAAAGACAGTCTGAAGCAGGGATGCAAAAACGATGAGTTGTTCTTTTCCGCTTCCTGACCCTGATTTTTCATGAACATTTTGTCGAAATTTGAGTCTGCTCGCCGACATCACATCCATCTGCTTTTATATGTTTCTTCTCAAATTAGTACCTTACTCTTCATTTCCTGTCATAAAAAACAAGAAATTATTTGAGGTGTAAGGCCTCTTGGGTTGCGGGTTTTCCGCATTAGACAAAATAAGGGTGTTGAAAAGATCAACGTAACTCTTTGTAGTCCTGCGCAAACTCGACAACAAGCTTTTCCTTGCAAAGCAACACTGTTTCAAAGAGATAGATTGATTGTTTCAACACCCTTAAAATGTTCATGAAAAATCCGGGCTAAGGCTGCCACAGCAGATATGATTTAATAAACTGGTCAAGCCTGCCGTCTAAAACAGCATCTACATTGCCCTCTTCGTGATTGGTTCGATGATCTTTGATCAGGCGGTAAGGCTGCAAAACATAAGAGCGAATCTGGGAGCCCCAGGCAATCTCTTTTTTGTCTCCCTGCAGATTTTCATGTTCTCTGGCCTGTTCTTCTTTTTCCTTTTCATAGAGACGGGCAGCGAGCATCTTCATGGCCATGTCCTTGTTACGGTGCTGTGAACGTTCATTCTGGCACTGCACCACAATCCCGGTAGGAAGATGAGTAATCCTGATGGCCGAGTCGGTCTTGTTGACATGCTGCCCGCCGGCACCACTGGCCCGATAGGTATCAATACGAATATCCTTGTCCTGAATTTCCACTTCCACGTCATCATCCAGCTCTGGCAAAACCATGACCGAGGCAAAAGAGGTATGCCGCCTGCCGCTGGCGTCAAAAGGAGATATCCGCACCAACCGGTGAATACCGATTTCCGAACGAAGATGCCCATAGACATTCTTGCCCTTAACCAGCAAAGTGACACTTTTGGTTCCTGCCTCGTCTCCGGGGAGCAGATCAAGGATTTCGGTCTTAAAGCTCTTGTCTTCCGCCCAGCGCAAATACATACGAAGCAGCATGTCAACCCAGTCCTGGGCCTCAGTACCTCCAGCTCCTGCATGAATGGTGAGGATACCATTACTGCTGTCATGTTCACCGCTGAACATACACTCAAGTTCAACCAGCTCTACATGAAAGCGAAGTTCGTCCAGTCCGGAAACTACCTCGTTATAGGTGTCACTGTCCTGTTCTTCAAGGGCCATGTCAAAAAACATTTCAGTCTCTTCTATCGTGGTAAAACTTTTTTCCCATGACCCGACAGTATCTTGCAGCTGCCCCAGTTGTCGCTGTACCTTCTTCGCCGTATTCTGATCATTCCAGAAATCAGGCGACATGGTTTGACGCTCAAGAAGCCTGATCTGTTCTTTCTTGTTATCTAAGTCAAAGATGCTCCTTCAGGGCCAGCATTTTTCCCTTGAGTTCATTAAGCAGCTGTCTTGAATCTGCAGCATCTGCCATGTCAATCATAATTGTCCTCACATACACAATACATAGTATAACGTAACTGCTCCCAAATTGCCCTGTTCCCAGCCAGATAGTATTTTGCTCATGAACATCCCATGAAACTTCACCTCAGTTCCAGTACCAGTCCTTCCTGCCCATCAGCAGGGCGGCTGCCGCACCACACAGACAAAATGCCCCAAACAAATGGCCGGACGCGGTAAAAACTGTTCTCAGCTCAACCAGTGGCAGGTGAGACGTTACAGCAGCAGGGGTAAAAAGTTCTGTCTGTTTATGGATATTTCCTACCGGATCAATAAAACCGCTGATACCAGTGTTCGCAACCCTGATCAGGGCCCGCTTGTTTTCCACCGCCCTGAAGACAGTCATTGCCAGGGATTGGTATGGCGCACTGGATTTACCATACCAGGCGTCATTGGTCAAATTGGCAAGCAGATTTGCCCCGGAAAAAGTTGTCTTTCTCCCCAGCTCTGGAAAGATTGATTCATAACAGATCAGCACGCCCAGGCGAATGGCACCCATGTCAAGTGGTGCACTGGACTGCCCTGGAGAGAAATTACCTGCACTCTCCACCAAGGGGGATAAAAAATGAAGGTATTTCTTCAGTGGTACATATTCACCAAAAGGGACCAGGTGCTGTTTGTTGTATTGTCCCCGTAAAACGGCGCGGGAATCTATAAGATAGGCCGTGTTAAAATAAGCAATATCCTGCCTGCCGTCTTCCCGTTTCCCTTTCAGGTCAAACCCCGGACCTCCTGTGAGCAGCCAGATATTGTTACGCTGGACGAAATTGCGGATATCCCCGGCCAGCGGGTCATTGCGCAGATAAAAGGGGAGCGCGGTTTCTGGCCAGGCCACTAATTCAACATCCCGATCCGTTATTGCCTGCTCAGAGAGCTTGATATAGCGCTCGACAGTCGCCTTCTTTTTTTCAGGTGACCATTTACTCCATTGATCAATATTGGCCTGTACCATGGTAACATCGGCATGCAGTCCCCGGTTGACCGACTGCCCCATAACCTCATAGCGAAGATAGCTGTATCCCCCCATAAACACCAGAAAACAGGCTGCAAACAGCAGCGCCAGCCGCTCACGGCGGACATGAAAACGCACCCCCGGCTTCTGCCGGTCAATCAAGGCAACAATGAGTGCATTACTGAGCACCAGGGTGAAACTCACCGCATGGTGTCCCCCCAGATCAGCCGCCTGTATCAGCCTGGGCTGCCGGTACAGACCGTAACCGATATCCATCCAAGGGATTCCGCCAAACAACACACTGCGCAGATAATCCAGCCCTACCCACAGTATCGGTGCTGTCCATACCAACACAGCGATAGAGCGTTCCCTGTGCCACCACCTGCCAGCCAGCAGGCTCAGTAAAGCACAGAAGGCAGCACCATACAGGCTCATATAGGCTGCCAGCAAAACCAGGGTGATAATCGCCACTATCACCGGCAGGTTACCATACGAATGCAGTGCTATAACGATCCAGTACATCAAAAAAAGATGATACACCAGAAAAACCAAAAAACCTGTGAGCCCGCTTCTTTGAGGCGATAATTCAAGGACGAGAAGAAATAGCGGAACAAGAGCGACAAAGAGAAAAGGCCACCAGCCGATATGTCCCGGCATGGCGGCGGAAAGCGTAAGCGAGGCCAGAAAACCGACGCCAAGCTGGCGTGGAAAAGAAAGGTCAGCCAGCTGCATTCGGCCCTTTTTCCCTTGTTACCTCTACCATTGTAACGCGACGTTTGTCCGCTCCAGTCACCTTGAGAGTAAGCGAATCTGTCTCAACCACCGCCCCGACTTTTGGAACCCGCCCGAGCTGGTGTATAATGAGCCCGCCAATTGACTCATATGGTCCTTCAGGCAGGGTAACAGCAAAATAGGACTCAACTTCCTCTGTATCTATCTTGGCGTCAACGATTACCGTAGAGTCATCAACAATACGAAGCTCGTCGTTATTCTGGTCATGTTCATCGTCAATATCGCCAACGATCTCCTCAATAACGTCTTCCAGGGTTATCAGGCCACGCACGCTGCCAAATTCATCAACCACAAATGCCATATGATTTTTAGTGGCCTGGAATTCACTGAGCAGTTCCGTTATCGGTTTTGATTCAGGGATCAGGGTCGGGGCGTTGAGCAGTTCGTTCACAGAAAAGGTTTTTTCAACTACTCCCGGCCAGATTCGGAGCAAGTCCTTTGCATGGAGAAAACCAATTATATGGTCATGCGTTTCCCGATAAATTGGAATACGGGTATAGCCCGCTTCATTGATGAGACAAACCAGCTCTTCAATACTGGAATGCTCATTTGCACTGACTATCTCAACGGACGGGGTCATAATTTCTGATGCCGTGGTATCCCTGAACTCGAAGATGGAGCTGATGAGCCTTTCCTCTTCGCTGGTTATCAGCCCCTGCTCTTCCCCTTCTTCAAGCAGTTCCTGAATTTCGTTTTCCAGTTCTTCTGTTGTATCTGGTGAACCGCGAAAACCAAACAGGGCTTTTATCTTGTCCAGAATTTTTTTTTCTGAAACCGGCTCTTCGGGCACTGACCTATCAGATGCGGTATCCATGTATAGAAGCAATATGGTAACTGTTCGCACAGTAAACAAGCAGTTGATTTATTGAACATCGGCCTTGTAACTGGCGGCAGGCACTCAAAGAGCGGCTGCCTGCGAGCAGTCACGCAATAAAAAAATAGGATAATCACGAATAAAGTCAAGATTTTTCGTAACTGATCCCGGGCACTTCATCTTTGCACGATCACCAATGCGTTGCAGTAACTACTCACTGGTCATATACCCTCTTTCAGCTTTAATATCAATTATTTTGATAAATGGCAGCAAAACAGGTCTTATACAGGAAAATATGTAGAAATATGTCTCTTATGCTAGTACATTGAACCAATATATACATTAATCGTAACTACTCACTGGGTGGGTAACGCGCTGATTGTACCTGCCTCAAACCTGTAACGGCTCTCAGGGTGCCCCTATCTGGACAAGCACGATTGGCAGCTATAGCCCCTTATGCGGCGGGTCGTGATCGTTCAAAGAGGGGTGAGCTGTGAGGAGTTACCATTAATCAACCGCCTGAAAAACTTTACCCTCATGAGCACAGCAATGACTGAAAAACTTCCCTGGCAGATCCTTATGTTTCGCAAGACGCTGAAAAAACAAATGCGGCTTCGCGAATTAACCACTCTGCTCACGCCGATTAACAGTGATGAAAAATGCCTGCTGGTCACCTGTGGTGACAACAATGGCGCCATGAACTATTTCCTCAGAGACCTTGGCGGCAACTGGTCCTGGGCCGAACTTGAAGACCAGTCCATCGAAGAAATGCGGGAATTACTGCAGGATGAAGTACTCAAGGGGAGCTTTGACAAGCTTGATTACCCTGACCAGCATTTTGACAGGGTGGTGTCCATCGACTGCCTGGAACATATCCAGGATCCCGTTGTATTTACCGATGAACTCCACCGCATCACCAAAACAGGTGGCAGGGCAATCATTACCATTCCCGGAGGCGACCAGAAAAAACTGGTCAACAAAATGAAAAACTGGGTGGGTATGACCAAGGAATCCTATGGCCATGTCCGTGACGGATTGACCATTGCCGAGCTTACGCCAATCATGAAAGACGCTGGATTTACCCCGCGTAAAGAGGTCACCTTCTCTCGTTTTTTTACTGAAATGGTCGAGCTTGCCATTAATGTCCTCTACGTTAAGGTCCTGGCGAAAAAATCCGAAGTCGAGGTTGAAGAGGGAACCATCGCCCCTGCCACCAGGGATCAGCTCAAATCTGTTGAAAAAACCTACAAACTGTATACCCTGATCTATCCGTTTTTCAAGGCAATCTCGTTGCTGGATGTGCTCATGTCCTGGGGAGAAGGTTATGTTACCATGATTGAAGGAACAAGAGAAAACTGATATGGGAAAAAATATATTGGTCACAGGTGCTGGTGGATTTCTTGGCTTTCACATGGCCCAGTATTTACATGATCAGGGATTTGCAGTAAAGGGAATGGATGTCCATTTCCCGGAAGCCACACCAGATGGCAGCAGGCCCCGTTTCAAAGTTATACATTCTGATTTCAGAGACCGGGAGAACACCGAAAAAGCACTTGATGATATTGACATTGTCTACCATTTCGCCAGTGCTCATTTGCAGATCAGTCTTGATGAATCAGAATACTGGGACATCAACGTCCACAGCCTGCCTCCCCTCCTAACAGCAGCAAAAAACGCAGGCTGCAGGCGCTTTATCCATGTAAGCAGTGTGGGGGCTTATGGTAAGCTGGCTGAGATTCCTGCCTCCGAAAAAACGCCCTGTCATCCTCAATCCATCTACGGAGAAACCAAACTGGCCGGCGAACAAAAGGTCAGAAAAACCTGCGCCGAGCTGAATATGCCCTTTGTCATCCTTCGCCCTGCCTGGATCTTTGGTCAAGGATGTCCACGCACCTCCAAGTTGCACAGAATGCTTGGCAAGAAACGCTTTATCATGATCGGCCAGGGGAACAACAAACGGCACCCCATGTATATCAAGGATATGCTGACAGCCTTTAAACTGGCCATGGAGAGGGATCAGGCCCTGGGAGAAACCATGATCATTGGCGGTGCTCAGGTCATCACCACCAAAGAACTGGTGGACACTTTTTCCAGTGTACTCAGTATTCCAGGCCCCCTGCTTACCCTGCCCTATCCGGTGGGTGTGCTTATTGCCACGGTCACGGAGACGATCTTTGCCATTATCGGCAAAGAGCCGCCTCTATCCAGACGAACACTGGAGTTTTTCGATACAGACAACGGCTTTAATATTGAAAAATCCAGGAAACTGCTTGGGTTTAGCCCGGAGTATACTTTTGAACAAGGAGTCAGCGATTACGCGAAAGAATGCAACAAAATGTAGATTTTTTCATTCCAGAACAACCAGTCCAGAACATTTAGCAGGTAATCCCTTTTCTCAAGAGTCCCTGTAACGGCATCTGTATGCCACGCTGCAACCAGATCGACGAGTTGTAACATTACTTCCGGGGTGTAGAATACCTGCCCTTTATGTGCAAAGACATTGCAGTTGTGATCAGCCTTATACAGGGTCACATATTTTTTGGGATAGGCAATATCCAGGAAATAGGTATGCAAAAAACTCTTGTCTGCCGGTGGCTCCCTCTGGCCGTCAATAAAGAGCACAGGTTTGTGCTGCCAGCTTTGCAGCGTCAGCTTCATACGCATCATATCCCGCCTTAAGATATCATCCAGCCATTGTTCTCTGGAGTACCAGTCTGGATATGCCTGGCGTCCATACTGCTCCTTCCCTGCTTTTTGAGCCCAGGACCAGAAAAAATCACGATCTGACGGATTATGAAAACGCTCCCAAACACGTCGAGGCGGCCCTATCAATGTAATTGAACTGACCAGGTCACTGCTCAGACCAACCCTTAAAGCCGGGTCTGCACCCATGGAATGGCCGATGATGCCAATCTGCCCTGAGTCGACGTACGAGAGCCCGCTTAGATAGTTCAGTGCAGTCCTGGTTTCCGACTCAAGATCAACTGATACAGGTTGTGTGCGGACAAAAGGGTCCTCAGACATGCCATAGCCGGCAAAATCAATGGTCATCACCACAAAGCCGCGCTGAGCGAGTTCCTGCGCGATCACAGGATAGAGCGGGAACATCTGACCTCGTGGATAATTTCCATGCAGGAGAAGAAATGCCTTTCTGGGTAAGGTATCTGCAGGCTGTGCATAAATCCAGGCTGCAATGCTCAGGCCATCGTCACGTTGCAGCACCACCTCCTCCCGCTCAAACCGATGAGCATATTGTTGCTTCAAATGCCCACCTTTTGAAATCAGCAGCGCTCCCTGCAATTTGTCTCGATAACAGGTCCAAAAGCCAGAAATAAGGAATGCAACAACAAGAAGTTGTACTAACAAGGTATTGCGAAACCAGTGTCCCCCCTTCCCCCCTGAAGCAGCAGATTTTTTTTCGTGTGCCAGAAAACGGCGAGACACAGCAACCAAAAAAGGAGAGAACAAGACCGAAAGAACAATACTATTTCCTGGAGATAATACGGGAGAAAACCCGCCCGAATAACTCACAGGAAAAACAAGAAATGGATCGCCAGAACTCCAGGATACACTGTGTATGCCCTCCTGGTCAGCCGCATTTATTTGAACATCGTGGGCGCGGGCAACATCTTCAACTCTCAGGGAAGCACGCTGCACGCCTGTACCATCAAGCACAACTATTTTTTTTATACTCATTTTCTGGCCTTTTCCGGCAAAATCAAGGCGCACTTTCTCAATTTTCTTTTCGGGAAGTTTAAACAATATCCGTTCAAAGATACCCGACGCCTTGATGTCCACTCTTGAACTGTTCTCCTCGTTAAAGCCGCTGCCATCATCAAAAAAAACCTGTAAAGACAAATCGCTGGCTGGCTTACTCTCAACAAGCAGATATGTATCATGCTGAATATTGAAAAAAAATTTCGATAAAACAGATAAAAAGAAAACGACAAACAAAAAGGGGACGAGAGTGTAAATTACTTTCTTCAACAATAGCTGCTCGCTCGGCATGTAACAAGCTGGTATGAATAGATTTTATTTTTTAACTACTTTCAGCTTACCCAGATCCGGGTAAGCGAGATTGACAGCTATAGACCCTTTATGCGGCGGGTCGTGATCGCCCGAAGATGGGTGGAAGCAGTGTAACCAATCACGGGGTCTGTACTTTAAGCGTTATTCTCTGGTCCTGACGTGTAACTCTGGTCACGGGTGCAACAGCATTGGGCAAGCACTCTTTTCCGCTCTACAAGAGTATGCGGGAAAGAGTAATCGGGCAAAGATGAAGTGCCTGTGATCAGTTACAGGGCAGCTACCTTCAACAAATGATTATGGCCCACTAATGAATAGTAAAAAAGTTTTCACACACCTGTTCCCCGTTTATATAGACAAAGGTCTTCCATTCTCCATAAATGGTATCCTTATATTCCCGGCCGGTAAAGGCTCTGGTCAGAAAACCGTTTTTCCACAATTTCATCCATGGGCCAAGAGACAACGAGCCCTTAAAATCTTCGATTATAAACTCCTTGTAGTCTTGTCGCTCTATTCGGCCTGCAGGGTTAACCCATTCTGCTGTCATTTCATACTTACCTGGGAGAAGTTTTTTCGCCTCAACCTTCATGTAAAAAACGTCACCAGGATAATAGGTTACCGCCTTTGTGACATACTCTTTGTCAGTATACAGGGCACAGGTCGCAGAGAAGTCGCCTGAAGAAAATGCAGGAAGACTGAACCCCTGGGCAAGCACTATAGCAACCATGAAAAAAATACATCTTTTCAATGTCATCAGTTACAGTCCTTACTCGCTGTGCATCAAGGGGTAAAAATAATACTATGCCACTTGGCATATGCACCATGACTATGGCCACAAGGATAGGACTCCTCACCATAAAATTCTACTGAAGCCCCCTTCTCAATACTCACTGTACCAACCTCAATATATTGCTTTGAATCAGGACATTCATCTCTGCCAGCGCTGCATTGAAGGCTGCCACAGGAATACGGGTAATTTCCTGATTTCACCACATCTCCATCAATAGAAAGGCTGTATGAAGGATCACCGTCATATTCAGCCTGTATCTTGATCTTCACCTCATAGTCACCTGATTCACCGGGAAAATCTGCGGTGCAGGTTCCACTTCCAGAGCCAGCCTTAAGACCCAGTGCCCCATCTCTGTTTGTCCAGTTTGAAGAGCAGCTAAAGTCAGAAAAGGCACTTAATCTTACTCGCGATAAAGACGGCGAGCTGGAAGATGAGTCTGAGGCCGTGTTGGAAGATGAGTCTGAAGTCGTGTCTGAAGACGTGGATTCATCCGTTGTCGTTGAAGAAGATGAAGCACTGTCTGCTGCGGAAGAAGCGTCTTCAATGGCGGCAATGTCCTCAGCCAGGGTAGAAGTAGCAAAATTATCTACGGTAATTCCGCCATCATTCTCTCCTTCACCACTTCCCTTGTCACAGCCAGTCAGGCCAAAAACACATAGCAACATGCAGCAAAACAGCAGCTCCCTTTTCATAAAGTACTCCTTAAAAGGTATCCTGAAAAATCGTAACTGGTCACGGCCACTTCATCCTTGCCCGATCACTCTTTCCCGCATACGCTTGTACACGAACGTCTCACTTCGCCTGCTTCCCTGCGGGAAATGGTGCTTGTCCGATTCTGTTGCCCTCATGACCAGTTACACGTCAGAGGCAGAGAATAACACTTACAATACAGACCCCGTGACTGGTTACGAAAAATCACCTTTTCGCTCAAGGTCAAGACAGGCGAAAGAAACATACTTCTCCTGTAACTCCTCACCGCTCCCCCCTCCTTGAACGATCACGACCCGCCGCATAGAGGGGCTATAGCTGCCAATCGTGCTTGTCCAGATAGGGGCAGCCTGAGAGCAGTTACACGTTTGAGGCAGGTA
>PDWJ01002581.1_pt1 | contig 19449 bp, 15 predicted proteins | sample 1430881 | NCBI WGS metagenome assembly PDWJ01 (sample SAMN01162460, study PRJNA174530) | Oral metagenome, whole genome shotgun sequencing project. | biome: Marine environment; feature: Marine mammal; material: Swab sample of the gingival sulcus; isolation source: swab sample of gingival sulcus...
TACTCAAAGTCTCTGAAGTTGAATAGATACAGGTAAAAAGGAGATAATTTGATCTGCTTTTGGTAACACTGATTCCCATGGAACGGACAATGCCCGGCAACCGTGGTTCCGCATTTTTCAGCAGGTTCTGCACATCAATCTGCGCCTTGTTCTCATCTGTGCCGCTGGTAAAGGTAAGCGTGATGCTGCCGCTGCCATTGGCATTGGCGACACTTTCAATATAGTCAAGGCCTTCTGTTGCATTGACTTCCCGCTCAATTATCGACAGTACTGTTCGCTGCAGGGTTTCGGCACTGGCTCCCGGATATTTTACCCGAATCTGGATAGCAGGAGCCGCCACCGGTGGATATTGGGCAATGGGCAGAAAAAAGGCGGCAACCAGACCGGAGAGAATAATAAAAATGGCAACAACCCAACTGAAGATAGGTCTGTCAATAAAGAAATTCGCCATTACTTTCTCCCTTATTCTGATTCAGCGGACTGCTTACGCAGTTCCTGCAAAGGAACTGGGGTTACCTTTTGAGCATGCATCATATGCACTTTCAACATGCCATCGATAATCACCTTGTCCTCTGGCTGTAAACCGTCGGTAACGATCCAGCTGTTTTTCCAGGCCCTGGCAATCTCCCTTCTCGGTACGGGTAATCGCCTCCTGGGGGATAAGAAATATATCATTGAGTGTAACCAAAGGCATTTCCACCCGGACATAGAGCCCCGGCATCAGAAAATGATCAGGGTTAGGAACAGATGCACGTACCACCGCTTCACCTGTTGTGGCATTGACAGCCACATCGGTAAATATAAGGCGTCCCGGATATTCATAGGGAGTACCGTCTTCGAGAAAAATTTTCAACTGCACACCAGGGGACTCCTGTACCTTCTCCTGCTGCTGCAGCAACGCCTTGAACTGCAAAATATTTGTCGCTGATTGCTGGACATTGACATAGAGAGGATCGATCTGCCGGATCTGTGCCATCTGCGTTGCACCAGAGGCGGAAACCAGTGCACCAACGGTGACGTCCTGCTGGCCAATAAACCCAGAGATAGGTGCTGTAACCGTAGTATAATCGAGGTTTATCTGTGCCCTGGTAACAGCAGCTTCAGCAATCTCAATATCAGCATCAGCGATAGCAAGAGCCGCCTCCGCCTGATCAAGAACCTGCCTGGAAACCGCCTTGGAAGCAACCAGGCTGCGATAGCGCAGGACATCGACCTCATTGAGTTTCTTCTTGGCAACAGCTCTGGCAAGGGCTCCTTTTGCCGATTGCAGATCAGCCTTAAAAGGACGGTCATCGATCTTGAATAACACGTCTCCCTGGTGCACAAAAGAACCTTCAGTGAACAGACGTTCTTCAACAATTCCTGTGACCCTGGCCCGGACCACCGAATCCCTGGACGATTCCAGACGTCCAGGAAGATTATCGGTAATTGTCAACGACTCTGGCTGCACCACAAGAAACCCAACCAGTGGCGGCGGAGGTTGTTGGGCCAGCACAGCGGCTGCTGGCACGAGAAAAAAAAGCAGAACTATTTTTATTGGTATCAGCCTTTTATAGCAACCAAACATCTCTCCTCCATTGATTGAATAGAGTTTTATCTGAACGACAACTCCAGCAAACAGCAGTTTTCTCAAGATCCCGCCTATGAAATGAAACCAGAATAAACCGTCATGGATTTCACTGGATCTGCTATTACAGATACATATAGACTTCACAGGCAGCGACTGTAAACATATCGTAAACTTTCCGTAAACAACAAGTAAACAATGATTAGACTTTCGGGAAGATCTCTTTTTTACGATTTATTTACATACATTCTCTAAAATCAGCAACATAACAGGATTGCCAGCAAAAAAACGTCACAATTTGTTACTGTAGCATAACGAATCTGAAACGATTATCTTCAAGCCCCCTGTTCTCAGACACCCCTGTCTTAGTTTTTCAACCGAGCAAGACATGCCTCAAGTGATCGAGGCGAATCAAACTGCATCGAGACACATTGCCCGCCTTTGGGTTTGATTTTTTTCACCATTCCCGAAAGGACAGCTTTGGGACCTGCTTCGATAAAGGTGTCAACTCCCAGGGCAAGCATATACCTGATGGTTTCAAACCACCTCACTCTTGAGATAATCTGCCCGGCCATCATATTTTTAATAGCGGTAATATCACGCTCTTCAGCAGCGGTGGCATTAAAAATAACCGGCACCGCAGGCGGAGAAAAGCGAATCTCTTCCAAGGCATAGGTAAAATCAGGTACAGCACCGGCCACATACTCGCTATGATTAGCGACCGTAACGGGTAAGGCTATGACCTTGGCACCAGCCTCTTTTGCCTTTTCACTTGCCAGCTCAAGCCCTTCCAGATCACCTGATATCACCACCTGCTTCTCAGTGTTATGGTTGGCAACCGTGACATATCCACTTTTTACAGAAGCAACGATCTTTTCAACCTCTTCGATGTTCAAACCAAGAACAGCCCGCATCCCACCAGGTTTTTTCTCCCCCTCTCTGCCCATCAGCTCACCCCGTTTCGCGACAATCTTGATGGTGTCATCAAGGCGCAACACACCTGCTGCATACAGTGCAGAATACTCCCCCAGAGAATGCCCCGCAAAACAGGCGATCTCCAAACCATTCAAACATTTTTGCAGTTGCTGCCAACAAATCAGATTGACAGCTGTGATGGCAGGCTGCAGATGTTTCGCTTCGCTCAGCTCCTCCATAGGCCCATTTACGCATAAATCACCAAGAGGAGCCTTACAGACATCCTCGGTTATATTCATAATCTCCCTTGCGTCCTTGTCTGTAGAGAGGAATTCCGCCCCCATACCAACAAACTGTGATCCCTGACCGGGAAATAAAACTGCAATTTTCATATTATCCTCCGTTTACTCATGCTTTTTCCCATATGGAAGCTGTACCAGCAATACCAGGGCTACTCCGGCACAGATGGCCATATCAGCAACATTGAACGCCGGCCAGTGTAAACTGCCATAAAAAAAATCAAGAAAATCAACCACCGCCCCTCGAATGACTCTATCAACCAGATTCCCGAGGGCTCCACCAATAATCAAGGAAAGACCGACACTCTGCAACAGAGACTGTTTTCTGGTCTGATAGAGAAATCCCGTTAATACAATGACTGCAACACTTCCTATGGTCAGAAAGAAATAATGGCGCCAGGCCCCCTCAACATCAGCCAGAAATGAAAAAGCGGCACCGGGATTTGTCACATGGGTCAAATGGAAAAAGCCAGGAATAATTACCTTATACTCATAGAGTGAAAACGTGGAAACTATGGCATATTTAGTTGCCTGGTCGCAGATCACCACCAGGCATACAATGATAAAATAGCCCACCTAGCCCGTAACTCCCATCTCGGAAATAACATGCAGACATCTTTCGCAGACGAGAGGATGCCCTTCACTTTTGCCAACCGAAGGAGAACGCGTCCAGCAACGCTCACATTTTTCACCTGCAGCCGGTACTACCCGGATTAAGAGTCCAGCAATTTCCTCACTTACAAAGGGTTTGCTTTCCACCTCAGATGGAGCATCCCCTACATGCAAGGCAGAGACAATCGCCACCTCCTTGAGAGTCTGCTGTTCCTGATCGATAAAGGCAGCCAGCTCACCACTGGATTCAACATATATCTCAGCTTCAAGCGGATGACCTATTATCTTGTCTCTGCGGGCAATTTCCAAGGCTTTGGTAATCTCTGCACGGATGGATATTATCTTGCTCCACTTCTTATCAAGTTCATCTGAGATGACAGAACCACTGGTTTGGGAGAACTCTTCAAAGAAGACCGAGGCAGTTACCGGCGCATTTTTATCCAGTTTCTTGAAATATTCCCATGTCTCTGCGGCTGTGAAACTGAGGATAGGTGAGATCAAACGCAGCAAACCTTCCAGAATATCATGAAGGACTGTCTGTGCTGCTCTTCGTCCAGCTGATTCAGGAGCCGAGGTGTAGAGTCTGTCCTTTAAGATATCAAGATAAAATGAACTCATTGTCATATTACAGAAGTAATTAACACTCTGATAAATGGAATGGAACGCATATGTATCATACGAAGCAATCACTTTCTGGTTCAGCTCATGAAACCGTTTCAAGGCCCACCTATCAAGTTCAGGCAACTCACCTACCTCCACCCGATGCTTTTCCGGGTCAAAATCAAAAAGATTACCCAGCATATAACGGATAGTGTTTCTGATCTTACGATAGGAATCCGAAATCTGGTGAAGGATCTCTTCTGATACCTTGATATCAACCTGGTAATCCTCACTGGAAACCCAGAGTCTGAGAATTTCTGCACCGTATTTATCAATTACCTCCTGAGGTAACACAACATTACCGACAGATTTTGACATCTTCCGGCCTTCACCATCAACCACATAACCATGGGTAAGCACACCTTTATACGGAGCTCTATCCCGTGTTCCAACAGAGGTTAACAATGAACTCTGGAACCAGCCGCGATGCTGATCACTCCCCTCAAGATAGAGATCGACAGGAGCATGTAACTCATCCCGTTGTTCACAGACAGCTGCATGACTGACACCGGAGTCAAACCAGACATCGAGGATATCATCTTCTTTTACAAAATTTTTACCACCGCAATTCTCACAGGTGTTATGAGCACCAAGAAACGCGTCGACATCATATGTAAACCAACTATCGGCACCTTCTTTCTTGAATAACTGGTCAATTCTCTCAACGACCTCTTCTTTTTTGACTATTTCACCGCATGATTTACAGGAGATAACCGTTATCGGCACCCCCCAGGAACGCTGTCTGGACAGACACCAGTCAGGACGGTTTTCCACCATGGAATAGATACGCTGCATCCCCCAGGACGGCACCCAGCTTACCTTTGAGATACTGTCAAGGGCCTTTGTACGCAGGTCATTATTCTCCATGGAGATGAACCATTGCGGGGTCGCCCGATAAATAACAGGCTCCTTGCAGCGCCAGCAATGCGGATAGCTGTGAGAGATCTTCGACTCATGAATCAACGCCCCTGTTTCTCGCATATCTTTGTTGATAACTTCGTTTGCCTCGCGGATATTCAAGCCCTCGTATTTATCCGCACCTGCAATATAATTTCCTTCATCATCAAGGGGCGAAAGAATTTCAAGACCATAACGAAGCCCGGTATGATAGTCATCTGTACCATGTCCCGGCGCAGTATGTACACAGCCGGTTCCTGCATCGGTGGTAACATAATCCGCGAGCACCATCAGAGATTCCCTTTCCATAAAGGGATGGAGACAGTTCCTGTTTTCCAGAGGCAGGGCGGAAAATGTTGCGACAACCTCATACTCCTTTTTCTCAATCGCCTGCATCACCGTTTCCACAAGATCCTCGGCAAGAATCCAGATATCCCCATCCACCTTCACTGCGGCATAGGTAAAATCAGGATGAAACGCCACAGCGAGGTTGGCCGGCAGGGTCCAGGGTGTGGTTGTCCAGATCACCGCATAGATATGATCGTACTCTTTAAATACAGGGTCTATATCTGAAAGATCATCGGCAACCTTGAACTTCACATAAATAGATGGCGAGGTGTGGTCATGATACTCCACCTCCGCCTCGGCAAGCGCAGTAGTACAGGTTGAACACCAGTATACCGGCTTTTTATTGCGGACAACAGAACCATTGAGCAGAAAGCTATTAAATTCCCGGGCTATGCTGGCCTCATAGGCAAAATTCATTGTCAGATAGGGATCATCCCAGTCTCCCAGTACACCAAGACGCTGAAACTGCTCTTTCTGTTTTTTAATCCATTTTTCCGCATACTTTCGACAGGCACCACGTTTTGAAAGCAGGGGAATGGTTTTCTTCTTCTCCCCCATCTCTTTGTCAACATTATGTTCAATGGGAAGACCGTGGCAGTCCCAGCCGGGAATATACGGTGCATTAAACCCGGCAAGACGCTTCGATTTCAAAATAATGTCCTTTAATATCTTGTTGAAAGCCGTGCCGAGATGAATATTACCATTGGCATAGGGTGGACCGTCATGCAGGACAAAAAGCGGTTTGCCCTCATTATGCTCCTGGATTTTTTTGTAAAGCTCCTCTTTTTCCCAATGCTGGAGATAGCCTGGTTCTTTCTGAGGAAGATTTGCCTTCATTTTAAAGCCGGTCTGGGGCAGATTCAGCGTTGCCCTGTAATCCATGTTGTTCTCCTTTTCTGCGTGCAGACAAATAAAAACAGAATAGTTTATTGCAAATTATTACATCAATGTATGAGCAATGTGAAACAATTCTTCACAAATACGAAAAGGTTTAAATCTTAACAACTGGACAGGAAGATGCAAGAGTAAAGTGGGCACGGACAGGAATACAGGACTGGCCTCTGTCTGTAAAGACACGACTCCCCCCTCTAAAAAACCAAGGGAAATTGCAAAAAATTTGACACAATTCCCCGATTTTATTACTATACAGCAGATTACGTATAACGATTATGAAAAAATTTTATTCATGGCAGCACACAGAGTATAGGTACATAAAATAACCACAATGTATTGTGATTTCACCTGCTTTGCGTGACTCCTTCCAATATAGATGAAAACAACAGAAAAATTTGAATATATTACAGAGAGCAACGAAAATATCGTTGAGCTCTTCAAGGTCAGTAAAAACTATCCTCCCGACATCCACGCTCTACAAAATATTTCACTCTCTATTCAAACAGGTGAAATGTTTTTCATCATAGGCAAAAGCGGCGCGGGCAAGACCACGCTGCTGAAACTTATCAGCAATATGGAAACACCTACCAGCGGACTCATTGAAGTGGCTGGTAACGACCTGCGCAGGCTGAAAGGAAAAAAACTGGCAAAACTGAGGCAGCGCATCGGGGTAGCCTATCAGGATTTCAAACTCCTTCTGGACAGAACCGTTGCCGAAAATATTGCCATATCTATGGAGGTATCCTACAAGCAGCCCTCGCAGATCAATAAACGGGTGAAATTTTTACTGGATAAACTTCAGCTTTCAGATAAACATGATACCATCACCGGTGAACTTTCTCGTGGAGAGCAACAGAGAATAACCCTTGCAAGGGCTGTTGCCAACTCACCGGCCCTGCTGCTGGTTGATGAACCAACGGGCAATCTTGATGCAGAAACAACCGCGCGAGTTATGCAGCTCTTGATAAAAACAAACAAGGCTGGCGCCACTGTAGTCATCGCAACCCATGATGAATCAATTTTCAGGAAATCCAATAAACGGATTCTTGAGCTCCGCGGCGGCATGGTGCACGCACTCAGGAGGGCTCAACCATTATGAGATTCTGGTTCGCAGTATTTCGTCAGGCATGGAGAAACCTGAAACAGACCTGGCCATCTCAGCTGATGACCCTGCTGACAGTGAGCCTTTCTGTTTTGATTTTTGCCTTTTTTTATCTTGTTTATACCAACGCACTGAACTCCAGCGATAAACTGGGGAATGACCTGCGCATGATCATTTACCTGGAAGATGATCCAGGTCCTGAGATGCAGGAACAGATCAGACGTAAGATTACCAATTTTGATGAGGTTGAAAAAATTACCTTCGTTTCCAGACAGGAGGCCTATGAGCGTTTTAAAAATCAGCTGGGTTCCAATATGGACATTCTGGAAGATATACCCGTAGATTTTCTTCCTCCCTCCGTTGAAGTAACCCCTTTAAAGAAACTGCGCAGTCTCAATCAGGTGAAACTCTTCTCACAATATCTGGCAAGTCTTCCGGGAACGCTGAAGGTGCAATATGGGCAGGAGTGGGTTGAGAAATTCTACTATTTTACCAGACTCTTATCCATTGTTGTCTTCTTAAGCGGTTCACTTCTCATTCTTACAACTATTTTCATGGTAGCCTACACCATACGTCTTACCATCTTTGGACGACAGGCAGAGCTGGAATTATTAAAACTGGTGGGTGCAACAAAAAATTATATCCGCACCCCCTTCATGCTCGAAGGAATCTTTCAGGGACTTTTGGGTTCCTCCCTGGGACTTTTTTCCCTATATCTTCTTTTTTCCTGGATTAAGGGGCATTTTTCAGGACCGGGAATTCTTGACATTTTCACGTTTACCTTTTTTGATTTAAAGGTTGTCGCCCTTATTATTATCGTTTCCATTATTCTTTGCACCGCAGGAAGTTTCACCTCCATGCAAAAATTTTTACGTACCTGATCACCTATTCTAATTATGCGAGCCCTGTTTTCTTATATACCGTCCTATCTCCTCCTGCTCTTGGTTCAGATAGTGTTTTTTATCGGTTTCCCACAGCATATGTATCTTTCACCCCAGGCAGCATATGCCACAGATACCGATACTGCTATAAGAAAGGAAAGAGCGCTTTTGAAAAAGAAAATATCTGCAAGCCAGATCACAATTCAGCAGCTGCAAATAGGGTTAGAGAACGAACGTGAAGGTATTGAAAAATCCCAGAAAAAACAAAATTCCATCCTTACAGAAATTGAAGAGCTGGATAGAGAACTCATACAAATGCGAGAAAAACTCTCCACGCTTGCAGGCCGCATTGCAGAGCAACAGACCATTATCGCAACACTGGAGAAACAGCTCTTGTCGATGAAAGAGCAAAAGAACAGGGCACAGGCACATGTTGAAATACGAACCAGCGCCTATTACAAGCTGGGTAAAATAGATCTTTTAAACATCACCTTTTCCACACAGACTCTGCCGGAGCTCATGCGTTTTCATGATGCTTTCCAGGAAGTTATTGACTATGACAAAGAGACAATCAACAGCTATCGGCTGATCATTGATGAGATGGAAAACACGAAGGAATCACTGGGCCTGGAAAAGGAACTACTCGAGGAATTCCACCGCAAAGTTCAGGAAAAGGAACAGGGCATTACACTGGTTCGCAACAACAAACAACACCTGCTTGACCGTGTAAAAAACCAGGAAGCTCTCCATCAACAGGCCGCTAAGGAGATTGAAGACGCCACCCAGGCACTCTCACATCAGCTTCTGGCCATGAAGGAAAAAGAAAAACGCTACAGTCAGGGCTTCCTGTTAAACAAAAAAGAGCACATTCCCCCCATTGCCGGTACGGTTGTCACCCTCTTTAAACAGGAAAAGATAAATCAGTTTGGTATCAAACGAAAGAATCCGGGTATTACCATAGAAGGTCCAGATGGGTCAAAAGTCAGAGCAATTTATGACGGCAAAGTCATATTTGCAGGGTATCTAAAAGGATATGGAAATACCGTAATTATCGATCATGGTCATAATTATTACACCGTTACAGCCCGAATTGAGAAACTTCTCACAAGAAAAAACACGCGGGTACGAAAATATGATATAATAGGAATTACAGGTTCCACGGCTACCATATTGGACAGCGGCCTTTACTTTGAAATACGAAAGAAAAATATAGCCCTTGATCCGCTGGAATGGCTCAACAAAAAGCATATTCAACTGGCAGAAAATTTAAAAACACGTTCAGGATGAGCTCGTATCATCACAGATTGCCGGCAGGCATACGTGTCCTCCAGCAACGACAAGACAACTTGAAACTCTCTCTTCAACTACCAGGCCAGATTATGATTGTCAGAATTTCCCGCATACTCTTTTCTCTTTTGATCACCGGAGCAGTGTTTCTCACCCTGCCCGATAATGGACTGACAGTTGACTCTGATCAAAAACAAAGAGAACGCACCTATAAAAAGCTGGAGCTGTTTTCCAACATCCTCAATATCCTGGAGGAACACTACGTTGAAGAAATAGACGCGGAAACCCTGCTGGAAGGTGCAATTAACGGCATGCTGTTCTCCCTTGACCCCCACTCCTCCTACCTCTCTTCTGAGGATCTGGAAGAGTTGCAAAATGAAACGATAGGGAGCTATACAGGGGTCGGCATTAAACTGACAGTAAAAGACAATAAATTAAAGGTCATCTCTCCCATTGAAAATACCCCTGCCCACAATGCCGGTATCCAGGCCAATGATGTCATTGTTAAAATCAATGACATTTGGACACGAGATATTACCACCGTGGAAGCCTCAAAGCTCATGCGAGGCCCCAAAGGAACATCTGTAAAACTGACCATTATGCGGGATGGTGATACTGCCTATAAAGAGTTTTCCTTAATCCGCGATACAATCCCCGTTCAATCAGTGCGAGCCGCCATGATTGAACCTGGAATCGTATACACCAGAATCACCAACTTTCAGCGTAATACGGCAACAGACTATGTTGCAGCCCTCGAAAAACTGGAACGTGATCATCATATTAACGCTATTCTTCTCGACCTGCGAAACAACCCGGGCGGCCTGTTGGAACAAGCGGTATCTGTTGCAGATCTTTTTCTTGATTCCGGACTTATCGTATACACCAAGGGCCGTACAGAAGGTCAAAACATGGTATTCAAGGCAAAAAAATCAACAACCCAATTTAAAGTCCCCCTGTTACTACTGGTCAACGAGGGTACAGCAAGCGCATCTGAGATTGTATCAGGAGCGATCCAGGATCATAAACGGGGAATCATCCTTGGCACCCAAACCTTTGGCAAGGGCTCTGTCCAGACCATCATTCCGCTTCCGGATGGAACAGGGATGAGATTGACGACATCCAGATACTACACCCCTTCCGGCAGATCTATCCAGGCACGCGGTATTACTCCAGATGTAGAAATTTTTCAAAATACCCTGTCAGTACAACAAAAAAACTCGAATGCCGGACAGATACGAGAGGCGGATCTCCGTAACCATATTGAAAACGGAAATGAGAAAAAACCTGTAAAAAATGATCCCTATGCCAATACCTTATCAGGAAGACTTGAATCCGATACCCAGTTGAGAATGGCCTTATCCGTTCTCAAAAGCATGTATCGGATTTCCAGGGCAGCCGAAGAGACACAAAAGGCACAACAGTAAAAAAGAAGGGCTACATAAATCCCAGCTCCCGTAAAAAACTGTCATTTTCAGACCAATTCTTCTTCACCTTTACCCAGAGCTTTAAGACAACCTGCTCTCCCAGTAACTTCTCGATATCTTTTCTTGCTGCAACCCCGATACTCTTCAGTTTATGACCGCCTTTTCCTATGACTATACCTTTCTGAGAATTTCGCTCGACAACAATGGTTGCATGAATGGTGATTTTCCGCGATTTTTCAGCAAATAGATCAATTACAACCGCACTTGAATAGGGTATCTCCTGGCCGGTGAGCAAAAAAACCTTTTCCCGAATAATCTCTGCAACAAAAAACCTCTCTGTTGCATCAGTTGGAATATCGTCAGGGAAATATCGAGGCCCTGGCGGCAATACCTTACGTATCTCCTCAAGAAGCGTATCAACATTTTCTCCGCTTTTTGCAGAAAGGGGAAGGACGGTATGAAAAGGATATACGTTATGGTATTTATCTATTATTTGAAGTATTTTTCCCTTTTTCAACAAATCTATCTTGTTCAGCACCAGAAACACAGGGGCCCTGTTTTTGCCAAGATAGCGTCTACATTGCTCGTTCATTTTTTCGCCGCTCATAGCCAGCTGCCTGCTGTCTACAAGAAATACAACAGCATCCACATCCTCAAGACTTTCAACAGCAATGCGGACCATCTCACGGTTCAGCATATGACCAGACTCATGTAATCCGGGTGTATCTACGAAGACTATCTGATCTTTTTCCGAGGAAACCACGCCTAAAATCCTGTTTCGTGTGGTCTGAGCCCGGGGAGTGACTATGGAGATTTTTTGACCGAGGAGCCTGTTCATTAACGTTGATTTCCCTGCATTGGGGGGCCCGACAATGGCCACCATACCAGATGAAAAAATACCAGTTTCATTTGAACGCATTGTATTTCCTAAAAAATTATTTAGTTATCCTGGACGATTCAGATTCCATGTTGTAGTTGTACTGTAAACATGTTCTATTGATGTTCACGCAGAATTTGATGCAAACGCTGTATGTTACTCCATCGCTGCAAATATCTATCTGCATATATCTGGTGCCGCATACTTGCAACCAGTCCCATGCACGCTTCAAACAGCGAAAGAAATAAGGTATTGAAACATTATTATAATATTATAAAGTGTGCCGGAATAAATAACAATAACACAGGCCCCATGACCACAAAGACCTTGTATGACAAGCATTGGTAAAATAATAGAGTATCTGGATAACGGCAAGTTTATCTGCGGATTTGTCACGGAATATACCCAAAAGAGGGTACATTTACTTAATCATAACAAGCGAGAGATAAAGCTGTCTACTTCCCGTATCATACATTGCTCCACCCAGAGTTTTCCAACATCCTCGAGCAGGGAACAATTATATAACCTGCTCGAGGATGTCCATCAAAAGAGATGCTCTCTTACTGAAAAGGTGAACCTGGAAGAGATCTGGGAATTGGTCATAGATGAGAACAGCGACAGTTACGACCCTGCATTTCTAGCAGAACTTGCCTTTGGCGAAGAGGCAAGCGATGACAGAGTATCAGCACTTCTCCGGGCAGTTCTCACCAACAAGATTTATTTCAAATATAAAGAAGGCAACGTAAAGGTTCACTCAAAAGAGCAGGTAGAAAAACTCATCTATCAGGCAAAGAAAGAACGGGAAAAACAGGCCCTCATTGATAAGGGCAGCCGGATACTCAAGGAAATACATACAGAAGCACATACATACGACATAACCTGTGAACAGACACGGCAGGTGCTCTCCGTCGCTCAGGATTACTATCTGTTTGGAGAAGAATCTGATACGGCAGATACAGCGAAACAAATGTTGCGAACAGCTGGGCTCAAGCGGCCCCATGATGCCTTTCATCTTCTTGTAAAAACAGGGATCTGGAAAAAACATGAAAATATCCCGCTTCTTCGCAGTACACTCGCCACCAGTTTCAGTCTCCCGGCTATTCAACAGGCTGAAACGATTTTGCAGCAATCAACGGACCTGCTTTTTGAAGATGCAACCAGAAAAGATCTCACCGATCTCAAGCCAATCACCATCGATGGCGCCACGACCCTCGATTTTGATGATGCACTCACCATTGAAAGAGAGGAAGACGGCCATATTATCGGGGTTCATATCTCTGACGTAGCCCATTATGTCAAACCGGGTGACCCCTTGTTTCTTGAGGCCATGAACAGAGGTACTTCTGTGTACTTTCCGCAAACACAGATTCCCATGCTGCCCAGGCATCTCTCTCAGGGCATATGCAGCCTGATTCAGGGCGAGACTCGTGCCGCCATGAGTTTCATGATACATCTCACTGATACAGCAGAGGTCAAGAAGGTACGTATTTTTCCATCGATCATAAAGGTGGCAAGGCGTCTCACCTACGAGCAGGCCGATACCATGATAGAAAATGACGAGGAATTAAAAATACTGAGCCATTTTGCAACTATCATACGAAAAAAAAGAATAGAAAACGGAGCACTTCTTCTCCCCTTTCCAGATGTTAATATCTATGTGGACGCAAGTGAAAAGGTTCATGTTTCTCTCGCTGCAACTGATACTCCGGCACGTATCCTTGTTTCAGAGATGATGATTCTCGCCAACAAGGAAGCCGCCCGCTATGTCTCTGACCGTATGGTTCCAGGTCTTTTCAGAGCTCAGGAACCGCCTAAACAGAGACTGGTAAATGGAGAGGACAACGATTTATACATCAACACCAGACAGAGAAAACAGCTCTCCAGAGGAGAGTTACTCACCTTTCCAAAACGTCACTCAGGCCTTGGGGTAAATCAATACACAACCGTGACATCACCCATTAGAAGACTGCTGGATCTGGTTATGCAACATCAGCTTCACTCCATTGTGCGAAGAAAAGAACCCCGATTCACCGAAGATATGTGTAACGACTTTTCGTCAATTATCAACCGTACTCTCTCCCAGGCAAATGCGGTAAAACAGCAACGCCATCGTTACTGGCTGCTCGTTTATCTCCATGATAGAATTGGCCATTATCTTGATGCCCTCGTCATCGAAGCTGGAGCCAAACGCACCTTGTTGCTGCTGGAGGATATCCTCTTTGATCTGGAGCTCCCCACACCGGGAGGTAAAAAACCAACACCCGGCACCACTGTGAAGGTGCGCGTTTCCCAGAGTAGTCCGCTTGACAATACTGTTTCATTTGATTGGGGATAAGCTTTTATAAGTATATACTATGACTGCCGACTTCGTCCATACATGCATTTATGAAACAGCGGAAGGGCTCTGTTCAGGACTTTCCCGATTTTCTGGAAGAAGCAGTGTTGCATTAATTTATCGCCTTGAAACTGATGGTGAATTCTTCGTCTACGACCCGGAAAACCTGCTGCACGGACATGAACTGAAACTCAAGAGTTACTACCTGGAGAACAAGAGTCTCCCTGCCTTTTCTTTTCTATCCTCCGATCCATCGACCTATTCTGAAATCCAACAGATTACCGGCCTGGATATTGACGGCCTCCTCTCTTTTGGCGGGAGTTCATCCACTGTTCCCTACCAGATCTGGTTCACAAAACACCATCCGGATATGATGTCCACGGGCCCGACAATCTGCTGGCTTGAGTATGCTGCCTTACGTTTTTCTCATGATATTGCCAACAGGAAGGAATTATATACAGGCATTTCAGGAAGCTTTATAAAGATGTATGCAACACACGCTATCTATAATCACCTGATACATGAGGTCGAGCAACATGGTGATTTACAAGTAAATACACCTTTTTTTACTATACTTGAATCAATCCTGGAAATCTCCAAAACACGGGAAGAGGGCGCATGGCCTTTTGGCAGACTGGGCTTCATAGACAGTAATGATCTGGATAAAATCACCTTTCTTGCCAGCTTCGTAAACGAAGACCTGCCCCGGCTTGACAACCCAAAGCATACACGAAAACTGCTGCAGACTGTCGAGAAATCGAACCACGCTCTTGTTTCTGATGGGGCTAATATACTGGGAATCACTGATACAACATTACCTGACAACGCCCTGACAGCTGACTTTCAGGGACGATATGGATTTTTACGGATGTACGGTGAGACTATTTGCAGCTTCGCAGACGGTGAATATAAATCCTCATCACTACGAGCAAAACTCTACGAAGTTGAAGAGGCACTGCTGGACTATGATTTAGAACCAGGCCTCCGGGATCATCTCTTCTATATCATCTCCTACCTTGTGCATCAGGCCCAAGCTATGCGATACGGCAGCACCTTTGTCCTTGATCTGGACGACACCCCGGTAAAACTCTCTGGACAGCTGCTGGAGAAACCGCTGGATCTCAACCAACCGCATCTGCTCAACCTTGCATGTTCCCTTGCAAAAATTGACGGGGCTCTACATATATATAAGGATCAATGCTTGTTGGGATTCGCATGTTTACTGGATGGGAACAGCATAGCAGGTGAGGACAGGGCGCGAGGCGCCAGATATAATTCCGCACTTCGTTTCACATCGAAATATCCAAAATCTATCGTGGTTGTAGTCTCCTCAGACAGACCGGTCTCGGTTATTTACAAGGGAATAGCCTTCCCGGGTAATTGTAAATGGAAACCGAACAATCACAATATTACTGCCCCTCAACCGCTGGTGAAATGGATAGAAGCAGTCTCAGGTTGAAGGGCTGCAAACCACACATTCAATGCGTATCATATTTCACATGCCCAGTCAGGAATTCTTCGCAGGATATACTCCTGTACCTCATTTTGTGAAGGCTTGCCGTTTTCTGCCCCTGCATCCTGCATTACCTCATCAAAATCAAACCAGCAAATCTCTTTGTCATCATGATTATAGACTGTGAGTATCCGACGGTCCTGCTGGTGAATATCCTCTTCCTCCTGAATAGCTGCTACAATTTTTACAGCTTCTTCATAAGGAAGGAATGTGATTTCATTTTCAGACATTTTCAACCTCCAGGTGTAAGAATCAACGCTGCGTCACCATACTGAACGTTTACCCGGCAATCATCACTGATAAACTGCCAGACAATCAATGCATTTTTTTGCTTCATAGCGAAAAAATCACTCTGACCATCTCAGCTTATGAAAAATCCGGATAAAACAGAAAAAGGCGAGGAGGACTGTAGTCCCTCGCCTTACAAAAAAATATCTTTAAGCAGATACTACGCTGGCTTTACAACGGCTCCTGATCGAATGCAGCGGGTACAAACACGTATCCTCTGAACAGCCCCATTTTCACTGACACTGCGCACCCTTTTCAGGTTTGGCAACCATCTTCTTCTCGTTTTATTATGCGCGTGAGAAACATTATTTCCAGTGGCGGGTCCCTTACCACAAATTTCACATACCTTTGCCATTTCAACTCTCCTTTTATATCACGCCGCAGAATTCTATGATTAGATGCGGTCTCAAATCATTATAAAAATCTGACAAATTTTATAATATAATCTTATTCGATTTATTTTTCAACAAACAAATTAAATCATTTACAATATATGCAATCTCTCATACTTTCAGCTATCTAACGATCCGCGGCCTGCTCTGCTGAATCAGCATAAGATCAGCTAAAGCAACCGCTGTAGCAGCCTCGATCACCACAGGTATGCGCAGGGCAATACAGGCATCATGCCTTCCCTCTATCACCAGCTCTTCAACGGAATCAGTTGCGAAATTATAGGTTTGTTGCGGTTTACTGATTGAAGATGTGGGCTTGATGGGCACCCTGAATACAATATCATTACCATTTGTTATGCCGCCGTTTATTCCAGAAGCAAAATTTGTTCTCGTCTTGCCGGAAGCTGCGAGGATATCATCATTATGGTCACTACCACACATGGTGGCAGCCTTAAAACCTGAGCCAAATTCTATGCCCCGTGTTGCTGGTACAGCAAAAATATAATGAGCAATGATAGATTCTACAGAGTCGAAAAAGGGTTCACCAAGCCCGGCAGGAAGCCCGGAGACTGTGCACTCAATAAGCCCGCCTACTGAGTCTCCGTCTTCCACAGCCTGCTCGACCCTCCGCTCAATATCTTTTTCTCCGCCAACCTCGATTAATTTTGCAGATACAGTTGCATCAGCGAGTATCTTTTTGGCGATCACACCGGCAGCAACCAGCCCAAGAGTGATTCTCCCGGAGAAATGACCGCCACCGCGAGGATCTTGAAAAGAGCCGTATTTTATTGAACTGGTAAAATCAGCATGACCAGGGCGTGGATGGGTAAGAAGGTTATCATAATCCTTGGATCTGGTGTTGGTGTTTTCAAAAACCACGGTGATAGGAGCCCCTGTCGCTCGCCCCTTATATACCCCACTGACAATACGCGGCAGATCGGGTTCTATTCGGGGAGTGGTTCCCCTTGCACCGGCACGCCTTCTGGCAAAATCAGCCTTAAAGTCCTGTTCGTCCAATTCAATTCCCGCTGGACAACCATCTATAACACCTCCCAGCTGAATCCCATGACTCTCACCAAAGATGCTTACTCTAAATATTTTTCCAATACTGTTCATTTTTACAACTCCACAACTAACGCAATTATCTCACCTGTTATTACATTCGAACTACCCTAGCTTTTCCTGAAAAGATATATAATTCTATATACCAAAAGAATTCCCATTAGAATTATAAAAATAGGCTTACCCACCTTTTCGAAACAATAATCTTGTGGTATAAAGCAGCCCATATTTTTCAATAACCAGTTATCTTTTCATTGTTTTTAGCACCTAACTTTTTATGAAAAAACTCGTCACTGCCCTTTTTGATTTTTTTGCCTCCGTGCAACTTGCCATCTTCCTTCTCTGCTTTCTTGCCATAACATCGATTATAGGTACAGTTATTCCACAAAATGAATCTCTTCCGTTTTACCAGCACACATTCGGAGAAAGTGGAACACGGTTTATCTTCTTCTTTTCTCTCGAGGACATGTATTCATCGGTCTGGTTTGTTACAGCACTTTGTCTTCTTGCCATAAACCTAATTGTTTGCAGCTGGTACAGGTTTCCTAAGGTCTGGCGAATTATCCGCCAGGATAATCTCATGCTTCCGCTGGAAAGAATCAAAAAAATGAAGCGTTACGAAACGGTACAGCTGGATCCGTCATCAGAGAATGCTGTTGAACTGGTTCAAACCGCCTTTACTGAAAAAAGACTGTCTTATCAACTCCGATCAGAGGATTCACATACACTTCTCTTCACCCAGAAAACACCCTGGAGCAGAGCTGGTGTATACATAGTGCATCTCTCGATTATAATAATATTCATAGGGGCCCTGTACGACAGTCTCTGTGGATATAAAGGGTTTTTACTGCTTCCTGAAGGACAAAAAAGTGATATTGTCTATCCAGAGAAAGGAGACATCCCCATAGAGCTCGGCTTTTTCATAGGTTGTGAAGAGTTCGACATCGAATATTATTCTAACGCAATGCCCAAAGAATACCGCTCCAGGTTGATAGTTGAAGAGGAAGGTCAAACCAGTATCACGCGGGATATTGAGGTGAACAAACCTCTGCGGCATAAGGGAATTGCATTTTACCAATCTTCTTACAAACCTCTTGATGATTTTATTTTTATTCTGACCACCCTTGATAAAACGCAGCATTATTTCAATGAACAATCCAGAGAACTGGTTACCTGGCCAGAGAAAAAACTGCAATTTGGAATCTTGCGCGAAGAAAAAAAAGGCCAGCAGGTCACCAAAGTTAAAATATGGTTTCGCTATGATACGAAACCAGCTGAAACATTCTGGTTACAAAATGGAGAAGAACGGACAATAGAAACTGGTTCGCAGACATACCTTTTTTCTATGAAGCAGCGCTACGCCACAGGACTCCAGGTTGTGAAAGCCCCTGGAGTCTGGACAGTATACACAGGCTTTGGCTTGTTGCTTTTAGGATTGTATATTACCTTTTTTCTGTCGCACAAGAGGATCTGGGCATATATTCACCATGAGGAAAAACCTCGTGTTGATATTTTTGGTGACGCCAATAAAAACAAGGCCGGTTTAGAACGAGATATTCAGGAACTCACAGAGATACTGCAAAGAAAAAAGGCTTTATAACAACATAAATACAGATACAAGATTTCCACAAACTTTTTTACTCTACACCCTTCAGGAGCGCCATAATGGACAGTTCAACCCTGCTCGGTATAACAACATTTACCTACCTGCTCTCAACAATATTTTATATCTGTCTTCTTCTTTTCAAAGGCAAGTTTCTAGGAAAACTGGCAACATCATGCGCTGTAACAGCACTTGTGATCGAAACATTTGCCCTTGCCCTTCGCTGGCTGGAATCTTATGAACTGGGAATTGGGCACGCTCCTTTAACCAATATGTATGAATCGCTTATCTTTTTCGCATGGACACTGGTTTTTCTCTATCTTGTGATGGAAAGGAAGTTTAAAATAAAAACATTGGGAGCCTTTGCCCTGCCCGTTGCCTTTCTGGCAATGGCCTATGCTTCACTCTCAGATGATGTTGACAGTAGCATCTCACCTCTCATTCCCGCCTTGCAGTCCAACTGGCTGATATCTCATGTTGCCACCTGTTTTAT
>PDWJ01002509.1_pt1 | contig 19442 bp, 13 predicted proteins | sample 1430881 | NCBI WGS metagenome assembly PDWJ01 (sample SAMN01162460, study PRJNA174530) | Oral metagenome, whole genome shotgun sequencing project. | biome: Marine environment; feature: Marine mammal; material: Swab sample of the gingival sulcus; isolation source: swab sample of gingival sulcus...
TTTTACCCCACTTCCAGTTCGTCCGATCCAGTGTTAGATAGTAATGACCTTGCATAAAACCGAATGATTGCATCAGCAGGCGTGCCAAAGCATCGTAGTTAAAATGGACTTCACGGAAAAAACGCTGCAAGCGTCTATGCCTTGAGGCTATTTGAGTACACCCTTCCATAGCCACGGCAAGACGTCTCAAATTCATCTGTTGCACACGAAGCAACGCCAGTAGTAAATAGACAAAACAACCAACACGGGGCTTGCTCCAACCCAGATGTTCTTTTAGGCTGGTTCTCAGTTCGTCGGCAAGATCCATGGCTTCACTCTTTGGTTTGGTCACTGCGAGTGAACCAGCTTGCCGACGACTTTTCAACTAGTTACATGTTTTGTTGTGTACGGTGGAGCAAGTGGTATTCTATTGCTTACTTTCTCAGTCTGCCATTGAATGACACTGGACGATTGATCCCTAAAAACAGGTGGCATTGAGCTAGCAATATTAATGATTGAGGACTGTCTTTGATGTACCGAGTTCGCCCTGTTAGGGTGGAGGATATTAGTGCCATTACCCGCATCTATAATGACTATATTGTCAATACAGTCATTAGCTTTGAAGTCGAGCCTGTCTCTGAAGCGGAGATGGCGCAGCGCATCAACAAAGTGCAAACCTTGGCGCTGCCTTGGCTAGTGCTGGAAACTGAACAAGGCGTGGTGGGTTATGCTTATGCAACACGCTGGAAAGCGCGTTATGCTTACCGCTTTGCGGTGGAAACAACGATTTATCTGGATCAAGCTCAAACGGGAAGAGGTTTGGGTTTGCGATTGTACCAAGCCTTGTTTAATGAATTAAAACAAGCCTCAGTGCATGCAGTCCTTGGCTGTATAACCTTACCCAATCCTGCCAGTATTGTCCTGCATGAAAAAATGGGTATGCAGCCAGTGGCACATTTTAAAGCAGTGGGGCGTAAGTTTGAGCAGTGGTTGGATGTGGGTTACTGGCAAATCATTTTGGGCGAGGAATAAATTTTAATGACTTAATCTGGCGAATAAGGTCATTGACATCTGCCGCGTGGAAGGGATTCTGGTGTATGAAAAGAATTATACTTTTGCTGTACAAACGCCGGTATTTGAGATTGATGGCCGTAAGATTGGGCAAGGGAAAGTAGGGTCGATGTTATTGCGGCTTCGTGAGTGTTACAAGGCTTTGATTCGGAAAGATGGCGGGTGTATTGCCATTTAATTTGCACAATATTATATTGCCCGCAAGCGATGGCGTCGCTTCCAATATGTACGTTCTCTACATATTAGATTTTAATGATATTTTTCCTGTACGCCGGGATCTTTCAAGGGGTTCTGGTTGCACTGACTCCTATTAATGGAGGTCACGATGACACTTTCTACACGCACCGATTTCTTACGTTTTCATAATGGCGAGCAAACGGTTTTACCGTTTTCTGATGAAGAATACAGTAATCGTTTGGCCGGTTTGCGCAAAATCATGGCTGATCAAGACATTGATGCCGTCGTGCTGACATCAATGCACAATATTGCCTATTATTCCGGCTTTTTATACTGTGCTTTTGGTCGCCCTTATGCACTGCTTGTCACCGCATCTGACAATATAACGATCAGTGCCGGCATTGATGCCGGGCAGCCGTGGCGGCGCTGTTTCGGGGATAATATTACTTACACTGACTGGCAGCGTGATAATTATTGGCGAGTTATTCAGTCAGTCGTTGGCAGTGGCAAAGTCATTGGTTATGAAAGCGACCACTTGACTGTATTGCAACAGGATAAGCTAAACAGTTTCCTGAAACCCAAAGCAAGTGTTGATGTATTTACAGCAACGATGCAGCAACGCATGCACAAATCACCTGCTGAAATCGAGCTGATTAAACAAGGTGCAGCAGTGGCTGATGTAGGCGGTTTTGCTATTCGTGATGCCATTAAAGTGGGGGTGCGGGAAATTGATGTGGCGATGGCCGGACGCGATGCGATGGAACTGGAAATAGCCAAGCGTTTTCCTGATGCTGAGTATCGTGATACTTGGGTTTGGTTCCAGTCTGGCTTGAACACCGATGGTGCACACAATCCAGTGACTAGTCGCCAGTTAAAACATGGTGACATTCTTTCGCTTAATGCCTTCCCAATGATCAGCGGTTATTACACTGCATTAGAGCGCACACTTTTTGTTGGTGAAGTCGATGAGGCCAGTATGCAAATTTGGCAATCCAACATTGATGCACATGAACTGGGCATTAGCCTGATTAAACCCGGTGCGACCTGCTCTGGCATCACGGCTGAAATTAATGCCTTATTTGAGGAACGTAATTTGCTGCAATACCGTTCTTTCGGTTATGGGCATAGCTTTGGTGTGTTATCGCATTACTATGGCCGTGAAGCCGGGTTGGAGTTGCGTGAAGACATTGATACTGAACTGGTGTCTGGAATGGTCGTCTCCATGGAGCCAATGCTCACCATCCCTGATGGCATACCGGCAGCCGGCGGTTATCGTGAGCACGATATTTTGGTGGTCGGTGAAGATGGTGCAGAAAACATCACAAAATACCCCTACGGCCCTGAATTTAATGTGGTTCCGGTCTAACAGGTATGTAGCGACTAAACCCCACAAGCACTTATTTGGCTTGCACAGGGCTGGAGCATCCGACTATGAGCCAATGCCCCTGTCTCTTACTTATTTATGCTATGGTTAGGGCTTACTTGTCAGGCTTTTCGAGAATCCTAGCGAGATGAACATTGCAGAAGAAATACCCGCAGGCTTCACTTATGGTGATTACCAAGGCTGGCCTGAAGAACAGCGGTGGGAATTAATCAATGGTGTTGCTTATGCCATGACCGCGCCGTCGCGCTTGCATCAACTGGTTAGTTTTGAACTAGGTTTTCAAATTCGCTCTTATCTCGCTGATAAAAAATGTAGCATCTATGCTGCACCTTTTGATATTCGTCTTCCTAGGTACAATGAAGCAGACAATGCGGTTGATACTACGATACAACCTGATTTAGCGGTCATTTGTGATGCTGGTAAGCTGGATAATAAAGGCTGTCGCGGTGCACCTGACTGGATTATTGAGGTTCTATCACCTTCCACCGCTTTCAAGGATATGGATACAAAGCGCCGTTTGTATGAGCAGCACAGCGTACAGGAATACTGGATTGTTCATCCTAGTGAATATTGGCTAATGATTTATACTTTGCGTGATGGGCGCTACGCCGCTCCGCGCATGGCCAGTATGGATGAGCCTACCGCTGTCGATTTATTTCCTGACTTGGCCATTAATTGGGAATTTATGGCAAGTGAAAGAGAAACACGCAATACCGATTAAGACACGAATCCAACTCAAATCCAATCTGACAGTAGCACTGTAACAAGCGGATAACTGTCAGATTGGTTCTGAGCGAGTACGGACAGGTTGAGATGCTTACAGCTTGGACTGTAAAAACGCCACAATATCCTCTACTGCAACAGATTCTGAATCTGTTCCGGTACGCGCCTTATACTCCAACTGACCGGCCTGCAAACCACGATCGGATACCACAATACGATGCGGAATACCTAATAGCTCATGGTCAGAAAACATAGCGCCCGGGCGCATATCACGGTCATCCAACAGCACCTCAATGCCAGTTTCTTCCAGTGCGCGATGTAACTGTTCAGCGGCTGCGGCCACCGCTTCAGATTTACGCTTATTAATCGGTGTAATGACTACTTGGAAGGGTGTCATTGCGGGTGGCCAAATAATACCAGCATCATCATGATTCTGTTCAATGGCTGCGGCGACCACGCGTGTTACGCCAATGCCATAACAGCCCATCCACATGACTTGTGACTGACCATTTTCGTCTAGTACGGTAGCATTCATGGCTTCGGAGTATTTCTTGCCCAGTTGGAATACATGCCCTACTTCAATACCGCGTACAATCGACAGTGTACCTTTGCCATCCGGGCTGGGATCACCCGCTTTCACCTTGCGTAGGTCAGCCACTTTGGGTAAAGGCAAGTCACGTTCCCAGTTGATTCCAAAAAAGTGTTGCTCATCAATATTCGCCCCTGCACCAAAGTCACTCATCATGGCAACAGTACGGTCTGCAATGACAGGCATCGGCAGATTCACAGGGCCTAATGAACCAGGTCCTGCTCCCACAAGCTGACGAATTTCCTCCTCTGTCGCAAAACGCAAAGGAGTAGCCACTTCTGGCAGTTTTTCCGCTTTGATTTCATTCAGTTCGTGATCACCACGTACCAGCAAAGCCACAAAATCAGCTTCAATCTCATCGGATGCCGCTACAATCAAGGTTTTAAGCGTCTTTTCTACAGGCATATTGAAATTATTAAGCAGTGCCTGAATCGTTTTGGTATTAGGCGTGTGTACCTGCCGCATCGTCTCCGTCGGTGCAGCACGCTTACCCACTGGAGCGACTGCTTCGGCTAATTCAACATTGGCGGCGTAATCGCTGCTATCAGAAAAGGCAATATCATCTTCACCAGATGCCGCCAACACATGAAATTCATGCGAAGCCGAACCACCAATTGAGCCAGTATCCGCAGCTACTGGACGGAAATCCAGCCCTAAGCGGGTAAAGATACGTACATAAGCATCGTACATTTGCTGATATGTTTCTTGCAGCGAAGCTTGTGTCACATTAAAGGAATAAGCATCCTTCATAATGAACTCACGCGAACGCATTACGCCAAAGCGTGGGCGCACCTCATCGCGGAATTTGGTCTGAATCTGATAGTAATTGACCGGCAATTGTTTATAACTGCTGAGCTCCTTACGCATTAAGTCAGTAATAATTTCCTCATGCGTTGGCCCATAACAAAAATCACGCTCATGCCTGTCCTTGATACGCAATAGTTCTGGACCGTATTGTTCCCAACGCCCTGACTCTTGCCATAATTCAGCAGGTTGTACCGACGGCATTAATACCTCAATCGCACCGGCACGATTCATTTCTTCACGCACAATGGCTTCGACCTTGCGTAACACCCGCAAACCCATTGGCATCCAGGTATACAAACCTGAAGCTGTGCGTCGGATCAAACCGGCACGCAACATCAGTTGGTGGCTGACAACTTCCGCATCAGCAGGTGTTTCACGCAAAGTATTTAAAGGAAACTGGGATACACGCATTGAGATTCATCCATTAGTAAAATAATTTTTCCGAAATAATTCAGTGTTTGGTCTGCAAACCCTAAGGGGGAATAATCATAAAAAGCAGACAGTGGCTTGGCTTAAGTCTAGCCTCTCCCTTTTGCATAGGAGAGGCTAAGAGGACGTTTAGCTTCTCTTACAGCTTAGGCTCGCAAAATCAATACGGAGCACTTGGCCCGTTCGCTGACGCGTTGTGTAACCGAGCCAATGTGGGTGCTGAATTTACTCTTGATATGGCTAGGCATCACAATCAGATCAGCTTGCCATTCTTTAGCTTCAGCCAAGATTTGTTCGTGCGGTCGCCCTTCACGAATATGGGAGGATAATTTGATGTCCGAGGCAAATTGTTGATCCATAAAGTTTTTCAACTCTTGTGCCGCGTTTTGCTTGGCCTTTGACACAATATCAGCCGAGAGGTAAGAAGAAATAATTGGCATGGTATAGCCAGGCAATACCGTAACCACGCGAAGTTCCGCTTGGGTATAACGGATGATTTTTTCGATTTCTTTCAGATGTGGCTCAATTGAGCCGAGGTCTTCTAGGTCAATCGGGAAGATAACTTTTTTAAACATGACTACTGACTCCTTTTGTCTTTTGATGAGGATTATTTTTTTTACGACGATTTGATTGCAAGTAACCCACCAGCCCTAATAATAACAAGGCGGGGATATACATCCATTCCTTGGCGGGAGGATGGGTAGCTTGCATAACTTTGGCAATAGTAAAGTCCATGGCTATGCCTTTTGCCTGAGCGGGTGAACCCCAAGTCACTGTATCGATAGTCATCGTGCCAGCGTCTTCAAGCAGTTCAATGCCACTGTCTAATAAGCGTTCTTGCCCGGTTTTGCCTTCACCGATTGGAAGGTCAGTATAGAATCTTAATGGATCGCCCATAATGTCTTGACCTTCAATTTTTAGGCGAATGGTTTGACCGGGTTGTACCTTTTCAGCAGCAGCATAGATTTCTGTAGCAGGTTGCTCTTCAAAAGGTGGGTAAATCATATCCATCCAGAAGCCCGGACGGAATAGGGTAAAGGCCACCAAGATCAGTGCAATGGATTCCCAAATACGATTACGGGTTAACCACCAACCCTGAAAGCCCGCAGTGAATATTAACATCGCTGTTGTGGCGATGATGAATATCAGCGTTCCAGTAAACCAGTTAATATGATCACCCCAAAGAATGATGTCAGTATTGAAAATGAACAAAAAAGGTAGAATAGCGGTGCGTATGCTATAAACGAATGCCTGTATGCCTGTTCTGATGGGATCGCCTTGCGAGATACCAGCGGCGGCAAATGAGGCGAGTCCTACGGGTGGCGTAACATCGGCCATAATGCCGAAATAGAACACAAACAGGTGTACTGCAATCAAAGGTACGATTAAGCCATTGGCCAGACCTAGCTGAACGACGACATCAGCCAATAAAGCAGAGACAACAATATAGTTAGCCGTTGTCGGTAAACCCATGCCCAGAATCAGGCTCAATAAAGCGGTCAAAGCCAGAATACCCAGAATATATCCACCTGAGAGTATTTCTACTACTTCAGCCAGAGCAGCGCCGACCTGGGTTTGATTTACAGCGCCCACAATAATGCCTGCGGTAGCGGTAGCAATGGCAATGCCGATCATATTACGACTGCCTGCAATCAAACCTTGGATAAGCTCATGCCAGCCGCGACTAAGAGCGCCTTGATCGTTTTTGCCACTTAGCCAGGCTCGTAGTGGGTGTTGGGTCAGCAGTACAAACATTAACGAGAGGCTTGCCCAGAAAGCCGAAAGCCCAGCAGACATGCGCTCTACCATTAAACACCAGATTAGAATGACCATGGGTAGTATGTAATACAACCCCGCCATAACGGTTGGTCTAGGTTCAGGCAGTGACATCACGGGTTGATTGGGATCATCCATGACTAAGGGTGGGTGTTTCAGCGAAACTTTTAGTAAGACGACATAAACGATAAAAATTGCACCTGCAATCACCAAGCCAGCATAATCACCAAATACAGGTTTGATCCAGCCTAAACCGTAATACACGGCGAAACTCAATGCGCCAACCCCCAAGAAACCACCAATGAATCCCAATAAGCGACGCACTAGGGGTGGTGGTTCCCAGCTACGTGTTAAGCCTTGTAAATTAGCCTTCATGGCCTCTAAGTGCACAATATAAATGAGAGCCATGTATGAAATAATGGCCGGAACAAAAGCATGTTTCACCACATCAAAGTAGGGCATATTCAGACGTTCAGCCATTAAAAATGCAGCAGCCCCCATAACGGGCGGCATGATTTGACCATTGACTGAAGAAGCAACCTCAACAGCACCGGCTTTTTCTGCGCTAAAACCCACACGACGCATTAGTGGAATCGTGAATGTGCCTGTGGTTACCACATTGGCAATAGACGAGCCTGAAATGAGGCCAGTCAAACCGGAAGAAACAACAGCGGCTTTAGCTGGCCCACCCCGCATGTGTCCCATATAGGCAAACGCTACTTTGATAAACCAGTTACCAGCACCGGCTTTTTCCAAAAGTGAGCCAAATAATACGAACAAAAACACGACTGAGGTTGATACACCGAGCGCAACGCCAAAGACACCTTCAGTGGAAATCCATTGCTGATTAACAATTTCTGAAGCAGAAAAGCCTTTATGGTCAATCAATTCAGGCATCCACGGCCCTACGATACTGTAGGCCAGAAAAATAGTTGCAATAATGGTTAGTGGCGGACCCAGTGCGCGGCGGGTGGCTTCTAGCAAGACTGCCAAGCCAGTAATGCCGACTATAATATCCAGCGTATTGGGTGCGCCAATTCGTAAGGCCAGTTGTTTTTCAAAAAACAATAAGTAAAGCGTGGCAATAATACCCAGTGTTGCCAGTATCCAGTCATAAATGGGAACACGATCACGCGGAGAGCGGCCACTAAAGGGGTAGCATAAAAAAACGAGTAATAGGGCAAAAGCAAGATGAATGGAGCGTGCTTTACCGGAATTGAAAACCAGCCAAGAGAAATCCATGCCCGTCCACTCACGCAAGCTGAGCGGTATGGAGGACATCAACGGTGAGGCGATCCATAACTGAAAGAAAGCCCACGCCAGTGCCAGACCGCTAATAATTAAGGCAACTTGTTTACCAGGATTACGCCCTCCCGTATCACTAGCTAAGACCATTTCCTCCAGATCTTCAGCGGATAAGGGGGTATTTTGTTTTGTTGAACTCATACACTGTTCCTTGTTTTTGGGGGCGATTCAGAAAAGAAAGGGGGCGAACAGCGCGCCCCCTTCCCAGTACAGCCAAATCAAGCTGGAAAAATACTGCGTCAAACCATGCAGTTTTATTCCATCCAGCCTTTTTCCTTGTAGTACTTCACGGCGCCATCGTGTAGAGGAGCAGTCAGCATGTTTTTGACCATCTCTTCTTCCTTCAGGTTGGCGAATGCCGGGTGCAGTTTCTTAAACTTGTTAAAGTTATCAAAGACCGCTTTGGTCAACTGATAGACTTGTTCTTCGGGTACGTCACTAGAGCTTACAAAGGTAGCACCTACACCAAAGGTTTCTGTATCTTCATCAGTACCTTTGTACATGCCGCCTGGAATCGTTGCTTTGGTGTAATAAGAATTTTCTTCGACCAGCTTATCGACTTCCTCACCAGTCACTGGAACGAGTTTAGTGTCACAAGAAGTCGTGGCTTCAGTGATCGAACCATTGGGGTGACCTACTGTGAAGACAATCGCGTCATATTGATTATTGCACAGTGCTTGTGACTGTTCGGAAGACTTTAAGTCACCTGCCAAAGCCAAATCAGCCTTTTTCCAGTCTTTAACTTTCATAACACGTTCCATGGTCGAGCGTTGGCCTGAGCCTTCATTACCAATATTAACACGCTTACCCTTGAGGTCATCGAAACTGGCTATGTCAGCATCGGCACGTGCTACTACAGTGAATGGCTCGGGGTGTACTGAGAAAACAGCTCGCAGTTTGTCATCTGAACCGGCTTCTGCAAATTTGCCAGTGCCTTTGACAGCTTCAGACTGCACATCGGACTGAGCAACCCCGAATTCGCGGTCGCCAGCTTTGATGGCATTGATATTATCTACCGAACCACCAGTTGATGGCGCTTTACATTCCAGACCATGCTCATCCTTACCCGCATTGACCAATTTGCAAATAGCCAGACCGACTTGATAGTAAACACCTGTTTGGCCGCCCGTACCAATGGTAATAAAGTCGGTTGCGCTGGCGGGTGTAGCAAAAAGTGAACTGGCAAACAATGTACTGCTCAATGCAAGATATAATGGGGATTTCTTCATGTGTGTCTCCTCTTTTCCATAGTACCCTTTGTTTAAGTTAAGGGTCTTTAAGGGGTTATTTTAAAAAAAGTGTGGCGCTTTAAACGGGTATAAGTTCATACAGTGAGTACCAGTAAAAGCGTTTTGATTTAGCCAACAGCAGGTTTCAAGTAAACTACATTTTCCATGAATTGGCAAAAGCTAGTGTGTAAATACTTGAAACCTGTTTATGATGGGCTGGCTGATTAATGTGTCAAACGCCGCACTTGAGCCTCTATTAAGTCAGCATAGACTGTATCATCATTGCCTTGATAGATCAGCGAAGCGGCCAGTTTACTGGCGAGTACGGCTGATTTTAATTTAGGTGGTAAACGCTCAACGCGATGACGCCAGGCGTCGTCTTCACGAATTAAGGCGGGCATGTGTTGTAACATGGCATTACGGTAATCAGGGCGATCACTCAGTTCAGGCTTGGCTTCAAAATAAGCAAACATACGGCTGTAATGCTCATTAATTTCACGGCTAAGCTGGTTGGAAATTTCAGTATAAGCCAACTTGCCGCCTGCTTCACGGTGACGGCGAATAATGGTGCGTGCCTCCTGCTCCGCCAAACGATTGAGTATATCAATAACATCACTCACATAGCGTTCTTTGTTTGCCAAAAACTCTTCATCACTGAGCATTAAATTACCCAGGATTTCATAAGAGGATGAAATCACGCCGCACTTGTTGGCAGAAGCGTCGCGCATAATGACCACGCCACGTTGTTGTAATACCATGCGCGCATCGGGTGTGATAAATGAGTTGGCGCCTTCAATAATGACATCAGCAGAAGGATTGCCTAAGCTATCGAAGAATTGATTGACATTATGCGCTGCAATCGTTTCTGGACGGCCTCCTGCGGGGATAAACAGATCAGTGTCAACCGTAAAGGGCAAACTATTGAAAGTCTTGTAAAATTCATCAGTAGAAATCCACTGTTCTTCCAAACCTTGCTCAGTGCGAATCATTTTGCGGAATAGTTCACGTACACCCTCAGTTTTGCGTTGAGTGCGATAGATAAGGTAAGCACCAACATGCAGTGCTTCTGGATCAAAAGCATGTAAATCATCCTGAAGGATGATTTTCTGCAAAGCTGAGTGATCTAAACCTTGGGGATCAAAAGCAGCGCCCGTACCGTCGATAATCATGCGGATTTCGACTTTAGGGCAACGCTCCAGCAATAAGCGCATGCTATTACCCGCAACGTCCCCATTGGGGCCGCCAGTAATTTTGACGCTAAAGGCATCTTGGTGCATGTTGATGCCCTTGATTTCCTCCAAAGTGACTTCAGCAAAGCGAATCACACCAATGGAGGTTACACCGTATTCCTTGTGATTAATGCCCACTTGTTTGCTGGACATAATGCCAGAACCGAGAACATAAGCCCGTTCGACTGCTTGCTCTGCAATGATTTCAACCATGACATCGTGCATGTTTTCATCGGGTCCCAATTCGATAGGTTCTTGCTGGGCGTAGTAATCGACTACCCGCCGGTCTTTGGCTTTGCCACTGTCGTCGGTGACAAATAAGTCAAGAAAGGCTTGTGTAAAGCCAAATTGCATTTTGTATAAATATTGTATAACCGTGGTGTGTGGTGTATCAGGTCGTGTATTAAGAATAGCGACCATTTTGGAGCCGCCTTCGTAAATATCCTTATTTTTCAGGTGTTGGGTATGTGCCAGTACATAATTTTCTTTGAATAGTGTATTGGCATTGCTAACGTAATCATCATGGCCTTGTGTCATAAGTGTACGCCAGCCCCCGCGTGCAATGTCTGAGAAGCCGATATGGTAGCCACAGCTACTGCGACCTGAAAAGAAGGTAATACGGAAAGGGCGTTCTGGTGGCAAATCGGCCGTGAATGAGGCGTCTAATTCATCCAAATAAACAGGATCTAAGCGGAACGCTAAGGCGTGTTTTTCAGCGACAAAGAAGTTGGTTTTCAGGCAGTTCACAATGAAGCTAATCGTACAGCGGAAAATAATACGGCGGGTTTCATCCAGAAAACGGCGACCTGTATTGAAATTATCCACCCTTTCGCGTGTTTGTTCCAGTAAGGCTGAATACAACAGCTCACGTTCTTCCAGCTCAGGTTTGAAGCGGGCGTAAAACAGTTTAATCAGTTGTGAGCTGATTTCAGGGTGATTGTGGAAGGCACGTTGAATACCTTCAGGATCAAAGCGCTCGGGGTAGCAATGGGCCAGATTAGTATGCACAAAGCTAATCATGGCTTTGACCAGTGTTGCATCAGGGCCATCCATTAAGCCGGTTTCCACCAGATTATGAAAGCTAGCCGAGTCAGAGGACAGTATTTGCGTGTTGTAAAGTTCTGCCTGTAACTGTTGGAAGCGCTCACTGCCTTTGTCCAGTGCTGCACCATCGCGTGGATTAACATAGAAACTTGCAAGGAAGTTAGGATAAACACCATTACTCATGGTCATGACATAAGCCCGTTTTACGCCAATATTTAAGCGTTTGAATACGTCAATGACTTGCAGGAGGAAATCATGTTGCGGCGGATTGCTGACACCAAACAAGACACGCGCAACTTCAGTACCTTCTGAGCGTTGCAGCGGCTGAATGTCTAGGTGGATGCCATTATTGGCTTTAGTGCTGCGGTATAAATCCATAACCCGTACTAAGCGCTCTGGATGGGATACACGCACATAGTCCTGATTATTGACCCATAATAGTTTTAGCAGCTCCTCCAACTGAGGGCGACCAAAATTAGGCGTGTAATCATGCGCAGCAGCGGCGCTGACTGCTTCGATAATGCTTTGCGGGAGTTGCTCACCTGCACCCGCTTCTATTGCAGCGGCAATGTCCGTATCGGATTGAAGGGTATAGTCAAAGCGTAGGATTTCTAGGGAATGATGGTTGTCCGGCAAGGGTTTCAAGGACGTATTGATTTCGGCATAGAGCAGATTATCTCGCTTAGGCAGGTGTTTTAGTGTGCTATGCAGTGAATTAGTGATACCTGCTTGGGCTAATAATAAACGCTCTGGACGATCCGCCAGTCTAATATAAGGCAGCTTGTCAATACGATTAATGCCATTGGCCAGCATGGCCAGTGCTTCGATTTCATCTTGATTGAATGTAAAAAAGAAAGGGTGCATGGCTGTTGCTAGCCAAGTGAGATTGTTTGCGGTGTTTTGATTGTTCTTGCTAATTGTTTGCTGAATCTCCGCAAGGATTGCAGCGTTAGGCGCATTCTCCATTAGTGCCTCCTGATATTGGCTAGTAATAGGTGTTTTTATTGGTTTAAAGAAAAGACAGGTACTGCTTTTTAGCCTAGCTTAACAGGATTTTTTTCTAAAATACTGCAAATGCAGTACAGGCATGTTTTTTTATTTTTGGTATGCTCTGTGCTGCACGTGTTTGTGCCTATTCTGTTATGTTTTATGGAGACTTTATGAGTCACGTTTTCCCTCGTCATTGTAAGCTTACTTATCCTATAGCTGTTGCAGGTGATGGCTGTTACCTCATTGATGCTGAGGGTAAGCGTTATTTGGATGCTTCGGGGGGGGCGGCAGTGTCCTGTTTGGGACATAGCGACGCGGGTTTGCGTGAGGCGATTAAGTCACAAGTTGATCAGTTAGCTTTTGCCCATACTGGTTTTTTTAGCTCGGAACCAGCTGAACATTTAGCAGAACGCTTGGTGGCTCATGCGCCTGCCGAAATTGATCGTGTTTACTTTGTTTCAGGAGGATCAGAAGCGGTTGAAGCTGGTATTAAGCTGGCGAGGCAATACTTTTTAGAAAAGGGTGAGCCGCAGCGTACCCGTTTGATTGCACGTCATCAAAGTTACCACGGTAATACCTTGGGCGCTTTGGCGACTGGTGGCAATCAGTGGCGACGTAAACCGTTTGCACCTTTACTGATTGAAACAAGGCATATTTCTCCTTGCTATGCTTATCGTGGTCAGGCGGCTGATGAAAGCGAATATGATTATGGTCAGCGGGTAGCCAATGAATTGGAAGCCGAATTATTGCAACTAGGACCACAGACCGTGATGGCTTTTGTCGCCGAGCCGGTAGTGGGGGCTACAGCCGGTGCAGTGCCCGCTGTACAGGGCTATTTCAAACGAATTCGTGAGATTTGTGATCAATACGGTATTTTGCTGCTCTTGGATGAAGTGATGTGTGGCATGGGGCGTACGGGGACTTTGTTTGCTTGTGAGCAAGATGGTATTCGCCCGGATATTATCACCATTGCAAAAGGCTTGGGTGCAGGCTATCAGCCAATTGGTGCCATGTTGTGTAGTGCAAAGATCTATCAGACGATAGAACAAGGTAGCGGCTTTTTCCAACATGGTCACACTTATATGGGGCATGCAACGGCTTGCGCGGCTGGTAATGCTGTACTGGATGCCTTATTAGGTGAGCGTCAGGTTTTATCTCAGGTTAGTGAACGAGGCATGCAGTTAGAGCAGGTCTTAAGACAGGCTTTTGCCCAGCATCCTCATGTGGGGGATATTCGTGGTCGAGGCTTGTTTAGAGGTGTAGAGCTGGTAGCTGATCGTGACAGCAAAATGCCTTTTGATCCCAAGCTGGCTTTGCACAAGCGCATTAAGGTCACGGCCTTTGCCAATGGTTTGATTTGCTACCCTATGGGTGGAACGGTTGACGGTGAGTGGGGTGATCATATTTTACTAGCACCGCCTTTTATTATTACAGAATCACAGCTAGATGAATTGGTCAGCAAGCTATCCAGTGCCATTGATCAAGCGATTGTTCAAGTCGCATAAGGAAAGTGATAAGAGCCAGAGCTAATGAACTACCGCTTTGAATTACCACGCATTATGCTTGCGCCTAATGGTGCAAGGCGTAGCAAGCTGGATCATCTGGCCTTGCCGCTGAGTATTGATGAGATTGTACAGTGTGCGCAGGAATGTTTTGCAGTGGGTGCGACAGGGATTCATGCCCATATTCGTGATGCAGCAGGGCAGCATGTCTTGGATGTCGGTTTGTATCGAGAGCTTATGCAGGCACTGGCACAAACAGTACCTGCTTTGCGTGTACAGGTGACTTCAGAGGCGGCAGGGCGTTATCAGGCCGCAGAGCAACAAGCCATCATTCGTGAATTGCGCCCGGCTTATGTTTCCGTAGGTTTGCGAGAAATGTTGTCACCTGATTCAGATCAGCAAACTCAACGACAGGCACAAGCTTTTTATACTTGGGCGGCGGCTGAAGAGGTATGTGTACAGCATATTTTGTATTCGGCGGCAGATTTACAAAACTGGTTAATGTATGTAGAGCAAGGCTTGATTACCAGCCCGCTTGGAAAGCCGCATTTGTTGTTTGTTTTGGGACGTTATACTCAAGCACAACAAAGCTCCCCATCCGACTTACAGCCTTTTTTGGCGCTGATGGATGAACGTGGCTTACGTACTGAACTGGATTGGGCGGTGTGTGCTTTCGGTATGGCCGAAACCGCTTGCCTGCTTGAAGCCGCGCGTCAAGGTGGCAAAATGCGAGTCGGATTTGAAAATAGTTTATGGCATGCGGATGGTAGTCTTGCCCGAGATAATCGTGAGCGTGTTGTACAGCTGCTTCAAGCTTTGGCAGTATCCGAGGCAGGGGCATCATAGCTTGCCAATCGAATCGCGCGAACAATCTGACTATAGGCGTAAAATCCCCGCCATGACAGCGGGGAGCGAGGTTTACAGCCAAGTGTTAAACCATTTCGTAAAGGAAACGCTTAGTTTTAAGAGCGAGTAATGGCAATAAAGCGTTTTTGTTCGCCACGTTGAAGTAAGACAGCCAATGGTTTGGCTGCGGGAGCTTCTTTTACCTTAGCTTGCAAGTCGGCTGGGCTATTAATCGTTTTATTGTTCACGGATAAAATAATATCACCGGCTTGCACACCAGCGCGTTCGGCAGGGCTGTCACTGCGAACATTGCGAACAACCACGCCATTTTCTACACCTGCTTGGCTGCGCTCATTGTCAGATAAGGGGGCAATGGCTAAACCCAATTCGCCTGTCGCTGTGTCAGCACTGTTTTTGGCAAATTTGGGGTGATTGCCCTTATCAGCTAATTGCTCAATGGTGACAGGTAGGCTTTTTTCAGAGCCATTACGACGCACAGTCAGGTCGACTTTGCTGCCGGTGGCAGTATTACCAACCAGTAAAGGCAAATGATTTGCTGAGTTCACTTCAGTGCCATTAAAGGCCACAATCACATCACCTGCTTGTACACCCGCTTTGTCCGCAGGGCTAGAAGGTACTACGCTGGCGACTAATGCACCATAAGGGTGTGACATGCCAAAGGAATCCGCTAATTGCTGATCTAGATTTTGGATTTCTACACCTAACCAACCACGACTCACCTGCCCATTGGCTTTCAATTGTTCGGTAACATTTTTCACCAGATTAACGGGTATGGCAAAAGAAATTCCCATGTAACCGCCGCTACGGCTATAAATCTGCGAATTAACGCCGACTACATTGCCATTCAGGTCAAATAAAGGGCCGCCTGAGTTACCCGGGTTAACCGCCACATCCGTTTGAATAAAGGGCACGTAAGTACCATCAGGTAAGCTACGTGATAAGGCACTGACAATACCTTGAGTGGCTGAGTGATCCAAGCCAAAGGGTGCACCAATCGCAAATACCCATTGTCCTACTTCCAAGCCATCAGAATTACCCAAGCTCACAGTGGGTAAGTTATTTGCCTCTACTTTTAATAAGGCGACATCGCTATAACTGTCCTGTCCTATGACTTTGGCAGGTAGCTCGCGTTTATCGTTCAGGGTAACAGTGACTTCCCCCGCATCGTCAATGACATGGGCATTGGTAACAATATAGCCATCTTCTGAGATGATAAAGCCAGAGCCCATCGCGCTATGGCGGAAGTTGGGCATATTGTGGTGTGGCATATTGCGGAAAAATTGGCGCAGTTCATCAGGTATGCCGTCGGGCAATTCAAAATTACGTAGGCCGCTAGTGGTACGGGAACCTTCGACTGAAATATGAACGACAGCATCACGATTGTCTTTAATTAATTGGGTTAACTGCGGCAGTGTATCGGCTTGTGCAGTCATCATGGTTGCCGGAAAAGCTAACGCTAGACTGAGTGCTGCTGCACCTAAGGCGGGTAAAACAGGTTTTTTCGTAAGAGCAGATAAAGTGGGCATATTGCTTTCCTCGGATATTAAATTAGCTTGCGGCTTATCATGTACCACCTAACCTTACCGTGCTTTTGCCAAAAAATTACCAAAAGTTAATTTTTAGACGACTTTGCTGACATTAACAAATGTTCATGCTGAATCAGTATTGATTTGGTTTATGCTATAGCACATGAATATTCTGCTTGTAGAAGATGATAAAGCAACCGCCAGTTTTATCCAGAAAGGTCTAACTGAAAGTGGTTATATTGTTGACCATGTTGATAATGGTGAGGACGGTCTGCATTGGGCGATGAACGGGCAGTATGATGCCTTGATTGTCGATCGTATGTTACCTCGACGTGATGGTTTGTCGATTATACAGGCGCTACGCTCAGAAAATAGGGATACACCTGTTTTGATCCTGAGTGCTTTAGGTGAAGTGGATAATCGTGTGGAAGGTTTGCGGGCAGGAGGGGATGACTATTTGGTTAAGCCTTATGCTTTCAGCGAATTACTAGCCCGTTTGCAAGCTTTATTGCGCCGTGCTCAGCCGGTGCAGGATCAGTCTGTATTGCGTTTACGTGATCTGGAGATGGATTTGCTCAAGCGTCAAGTACGTCGGGCAGGTGTGCTTATTAATTTGCAGCCCCGTGAATTTACCTTGCTGGAATATTTGCTACGCCATACGGGACAAGTAGTGACACGCACTATGCTATTGGAAAAAGTATGGGATTATCACTTTGATCCACAAACCAATGTGATTGATGTGCATATTAGCCGTTTGCGTGGCAAGATAGACCGCGACTTTGATGTACCGTTATTGCACACCATTCGCGGTGCAGGTTATATCTTGCATGATCCTGAGACTGCTTAATACCACTGTTTTTCGTCTTTCTTTGGTATATGCCCTATTGTTTAGTGCTGTGGTGGCAGTGGCTATGGGCTCGATTTATTGGGGGGCGGCAGCACAATTGGTGCTCCAAGCAGATACGCGGTTACGTTTGGAAAGTAAAGCATTAGAAGATTTGCTGCGTACTGGCTCAGTGAATACCTTGCGCGAAACCATTAAGTTACGTAATGAAGACAGTCGGCGGGCGGGGCGGCGCTTTTTTATCTATGGTCTAACAAATAGCCAGACCCCCGTTTTTGATGAGTACGTGCGTCTGGATATGCCAGCAGACAGCAAGGCCAAGGCTTCCCAAGCGTTTGGAACGGCCAGTTTTTCCAGTCTATTACGTGCGATTGATCAGCCTGTGAGTGTGCCGCAGGGTGAAGATAAGGCGCGGGTCTTGATTACGACATCTCCAGATGGCTGGCAGTTATTGGCAGCAGCCGATATGAGTGATCAAGAGGAGCTGTTGAATACGCTATATCGCAATATCGTGTTGGCGATATTTATTATTTTTGCGCTGGCCATTTTGGGCGGTGTATTAATGGGTTACGGTGTATTACGGCGTATTGATAGTGTGCGTAAAACAGCGGATAGTATTATCAATGGCGATCTGACTCAGCGCATGACCGTGACGAATCGTAATGATGAATTTGATCGCCTCAGTGTGGTGTTAAATAGTATGTTACAGCGCATTGAGCAACTGATGCAGGCTATGCGCGAAGTCACAGACAATTTGGCGCATGACTTGCGTAACCCGCTGAATCGTTTGCGCAATCGCTTGGAGGCCAGCCGCTTTCACACGCTCGATGAGGACAGTCAACAATCCTTGCTTCAGGATGCACTACAAGATGTCGATGATTTGATCAAGACTTTTAATGCTTTGTTGGGCATTGCCCAAGCAGAATCAGGTGTGCATCGAGATGACTGGTCTGATGTGCGGGTGGATAAATTGATTGCGGATTTGGGCGAACTGTATGAGGTGGTCGCTGAAGAGCAGGGTATTCAGTTTAGCTATCATTCAGAAATAGGCTTGCAAGTGTATGGTAATCGGCAGCTATTAGCGCAAGCCTTGACTAATTTGCTGGATAATGCGGTTAAGTACACGCCTGAAGGTGGTCAGATTAGCTTGCATGCCCAAGCTCAAAATCACTTAGTAGCCGTTAGTATCAGTGATACTGGACCGGGTATTCCGCCAGAGCAAGGTGAGCGAGTATTTGAGCGCTTTGTCAGGCTAGACAATGCACGCAGCACGCCGGGCAATGGTTTGGGTTTAAGTCTGGTCAAGGCCGTAGCAGATATGCATGCTGCACAAATCAAACTGGAAGATAAGCAGCCAGGGCTGCGGGTGGTTTTGTTGTTTCAAGCAACGGCTTAAATCGAGTGGGTATGCTATTACCCCGAGCAAGTTACCGTTTGCTATTTTATTGAGTATAAGCACACACCATGACAGAAGCACAAAAGAAGCGTCTGGAGCAGCAGCTCTGGGCTATCGCCAATGAACTCCGTGGCAAGATGGATGCGGATGAGTTCCGTGATTACATTCTGGGGTTCATCTTCTTCAAATACCTCTCTGAAAAACAGCACCTGCATGCCAATGAGCTACTGGAAACAGAAACCGTCAAGGATTATACCTCGCTGATGGATGCAGACGATCTTGAAGCCATTAGGGAAGATTCACTGGAGAATCTGGGCTATTTCCTCCGCCCGGATGAGTTGTTCACCACCATCAGCCAGAAGGGCAATGCATCGCAGGAGGGTGAAAGCAATTTCATTCTGGAAGACCTGCAAGCGGTGCTGAATAATATCGAGCAGAGTACAATGGGCACAGACAGTGAGGAGGATTTCAACAAACTGTTTGAAGATATTGACCTCAATAGTACCAAGCTGGGACGCACACCGGATGCGCGTAATCAGTTGATTGCCAAGGTGCTGTCGCATCTGGATGGCATT
>PDWJ01002682.1_pt1 | contig 19435 bp, 20 predicted proteins | sample 1430881 | NCBI WGS metagenome assembly PDWJ01 (sample SAMN01162460, study PRJNA174530) | Oral metagenome, whole genome shotgun sequencing project. | biome: Marine environment; feature: Marine mammal; material: Swab sample of the gingival sulcus; isolation source: swab sample of gingival sulcus...
AGGCTAAAAAACAGACACAATAACGAAGCAATGAGGGGGATTTCCTGTAATAAACAAAGAGTAGCCCCTTTGTTTTTAATTTTGCGGAGGTTCCTATAAGTAACTTAATAAAATACCTAAAAAAATCATTAAACCAACCCATTGATTATTAAGAAAAGCGGTAAAATAATCTTGACGCTGCCGACGGCGGATAATATTGAATTGAAAAATAAAACACCCGGCTGACAACAGCAGACCTAAATAATAATAACCATTTAAGTGATATAATAATCCGACTAATAACATTACCGCTAAAAATATCACCGTTAGCAACGCACAAATAGCAACATCACGGGAACCAAACCATAAGGCACTGGAATGGATACTTAAACTCACATCATCATCACGGTCAACCATGGCGTAAAAGGTATCATAAATCACCGTCCACACTGTTGACGCAATAAATAACCACCAGGCAGACATTGGCATACTGCCTTGGACAGTAATAAATGCCATTGGGATTGCCGATGAAAAGGCCAAGCCCAATATAAGTTGCGGAATAATAAAAAAACGTTTAGTAAATGGATATAAAGTAGCTAATATAAAAGCTACCACTGCAGGCAAAAAAGTCGATTTTGGTAAAAAAGATAATAATAATAATGCACAAGCAATCAGCATAACAAAGATACCTAAAGCGGCTTTAGCACTCAGCTGACCACTGGTTAACACACGGTCTTTAGTACGTTTGACCTGATAATCAATATCCCTATCAGCAAAATCATTAATAACACAGCCTGCACTGCGCATGATAAATGCCCCCAACATAAAAATAAGCACCGTAGCAGCAACCGGCTGCCCGTCACTTGCCAGCCACAAAGCCCATAACATCGGTGCCGCAAGCAACACCGTGCCAACAGGACGATCGGCACGCATCAACTTAAATGCGGCAAAGAAAAAAGATGTCATGCTTAAAAAATTTCAGCAGAAAGAATCAAATTAATTAAACCGGATTTAGAAGGCCTGTCGCTATCTTCATTAATGGCTTCATAACGATCATCGGGAGCTATTGTTAACACCGAAACAATTTCATCAAAGCGTTGCTGATAATCGCTGACGGAACGCCCGCTGTTAATTTCTTGCTCAGACAGGCTATAATTAATAGCAATATGGCCATAACGCGTTAAAATAAGGCGGTTTAATGTACGATTAATCACCCGTTGGTGAAAATCTTTCAGCACCACCCCAAACTCTAAGGTATGCTTTTTAGCATCAAAGTGCGGCTTCGGCCACCACGCATCGAAATAAATAGATTCTTCGGCAGACCATTGGGATTCGCGATTAATAATCTCCAAATCAATTTCAATTTGTTTTTTAGCTTCAGCAGTGTTAATTGCTGAGTCGTTTTCAATCACATAGCCATGTGCTGAAAAAGATAAAGTAATAAAAGAGCTGTCATCATTGAGTTGTTTGATTGCCTTATCATTAAACAAAGCCAGATAATGAGATAAATCTTCACTATCTGTATGCCATAATCTTGCTAACTCGCGTCGAGCCGCCTGCTCAACAATAACGTGCAAGGTGTTTAATTGACCCTCATCAATGGATAAAGTCAGTTTCTCAGTTACTAATTTAATCATCGCGTCATTATAACCGATGTTAATATGCATTAACACGTTTTTATCCGCTAAAACGGCGCATTATCCTAAACCATCAGTATTAATCGGCTACAATCCTTTAACTCACAAACATGGCAGCCGATTAATATTAGTCGAGAAATAAAACCATCCGGTTTTAGGTTCTAAACCGTCTTATTGATACTTTTTTAAATTTGTGTAACAAGGTATAGATTATTTATCAATCTTAAGAACTTGATTTTTGATATCTTTTAATAGCTTCTCATTAACCTCTAATCCTTCAGGCCCTCTATATTGCTTGCGAATTTCTGCATTGGTGGTGCTATACATTTCTGTTTTGATATCGGCAACAATCTCTTGCTCAAGTTCATCATCATAAGGTTTTACCTCAATAGGATTTTTCTTAATCAGACCAATAAGATGATAGCCTGCATTGGTCTCGATAACTTCGCTCATATCGCCGGCTTTCATATTTACCACTGCTTGTCGAAGCGGTTTCATCAGATTTTTGCTGTTAATTTTTTCTAATATACCATCTTCATTACCACCAGATACTGCATTATGATATTTTTTAGCAGCTTCTGCCAATGTTATTTTTCCTGCTTTAATCTCAGCAAGTACCTTATCAGCATTTGGTCGATTATCAATAGCATTAGATTTTATCCACAAAATATGATAATAATCAGCTGTGGGTTCACCCTGGTATTTTTCAATATTTGTTTGATAAGTTTGCTTTGCCAGGGTTTTATAGTCTTTAACCGCCTTAATTTTTTCCATGGCTTTTTTGCGCACGTAATAGTTATTGGCAAATTTATCCATTTCCATTTTTTTCATGATATGAAATTTAGGGTCTTGTTTTAATTCATCTGCCAGTGCAGTTGCCATCACTTTATTATCAAATAACCGTTCGATTAATGATGTTAGCATTGCAGGTTTTTGGCGCATGGCAGCTAATTCCTGATCGGATAAATCATCTGTCATCGTCAAAATCTCTTCATCGGTTAGTGTTACCCCGTTTTTTTCCAGGACAATTTCACCCGCCCATAACATCGGTGCAGCAACTAGCAGGGTTGTTAATAATAGTGTTTTTTTCATCATTACCTCTTTGTAAAATTAATCAATATAAATCATCAAACAATTACTTAATCACTTGATTTAAATCAAATATTGGTAGCAAAATCGCCAAAACAATCGCAAAAACCAAACCACCCATTAATAAAATCATCAACGGCCCCAATAAAGCGGTCAGGGTTTTTATTCGCGCTTGGCTTTGCCTGTGATAAATATCACCGGCTTTTTCCAGCATCGCAGCTAATTGCCCGGTGCGTTCACCACTGTCAATTAATTCTAACAACATTCCGGGAAAGACATGTTTCTCGGTAGTTAAGGCTTGTGCCAATGACTTGCCTTTTGCCACCTCATCAACTGCCTGTAGTGCCAGCCGCTGAATAACCCGGTTAGAAACCGTTTGAGCGGCAATATTTAACGCATCAATCAGTTTAACACCGGCATTTAGCAAAATTGCCAACGTAGCGCTATAGTTGGCGGCTTGGTATTGTTTTATCAAGGGGGCAGCAATCGGTAATGTTAGCCACCATTGATGCCGCCGCCTAATTTGGCGCTCACTGCTTACAGCACGCCGCCACAGCCACCATACACCCACAACAGCAATCAGGCTATATATGCCATATTGACTGATAAAATGACTCATCATTAATAACCATTGGGTAATCGCCGGTAATGGCTGGCCGCCACTGTTAAAAACTTTCACCACATCGGGAATCACGGCAGTCATCAAATAAATAATCATCGCCGTGGCTACCACCAGTAAAATTATCGGGTAAATTAACGCCTGCCGAATACTGTCACGCAAACTTTGTGCAGCTTCGGCATGGTCAGCCAGCCGTAACAGCACGGCATCAAGGTGTCCAGAGTTTTCCCCTGCCTTTACGGTAGCACAAAAGGTATCATCAAACAGTTTCGGATAATCAGCAAGCACCTGATGAAAAGGAATACCTTCTGCTACCCGTCGATGAATTTCCATACTGAGCTCGTATAATTTACTGTCCGGATTTTGTCGGCCACATGATTTTAAAGCTTTTTCCAGGGTATAACCTGCACTCAGCAGGGTTGCCAACTGACGTGTCAATAACATCTTTTGTGGGGCTGATAACGATAACCGCCGTTGTCTATTAAGATATACTTCTTCAATATCGAAAACCACCATTCCCCGTTGACTAAATTGACGCTTTACGGCATCAGGACTTTCCCCTTCTACTGTTTCACGAATGGTTTTTCCCGTTTCATCAACGGCATGACAAATAAAAGTGGGCATAACAATGATTTAATAGTTAAGTGGTTATTTTTTCCTGATATTCACATAAATCTTCAATCAAACAGCTGCCACAGCGAGGTTTGCGGGCAATACACGTATACCGGCCATGCAAAATCAGCCAGTGGTGAGCATCTAATAAAAAGGGCTTGGGAATAACACGCATCAGTTTGTCCTCAACCTCACGTACATTTTTTCCCGTGGCAATTTTAGTGCGGTTACTGACACGAAAAATATGCGTATCTACCGCCATCACCGGTTGTTTAAAAGCCGTATTTAACACCACATTGGCGGTTTTTCGCCCGACACCGGGCAAGGTTTCCAGCTGTTTACGCTGGTCAGGCACTTTGCCGTCATATTCATCAATGAGGATTTTACATAATTTGATGATATTTTGCGCTTTACTGTTAAATAAACCGATGCTTCTAATATAACTTTTCAGACCGTCCACGCCTAGAGCGTAAATGGATTCAGGTGTGTTAGCAACCGGAAAGAGCTTTGCCGTCGCTTTATTCACCCCGACATCGGTTGCCTGTGCAGATAAAACCACCGCAACCAGTAATTCAAAGGTTGTCTGATAGTTTAACTCTGTCTGTGGGTGTGGATTATGCGACTGAAAACGCGAAAAAATCTCTGTGCGCTTGGCTTTATTCATTAACTCTTTTTTCCCATATGTGCAATAAAGGCATTGGCTTTATTAATTGATTTTTCCATTTCGCGTACCAGCCGGTTTACATCGCTTTGTATGGTTTGATATTCTGATTGTAATGAAGATATCGCCCGTGCGTTTAAATTATGTTTTAAATACAGCACCTGATCTTGAAAAACCTCCAGTACCGGTTGGATTTTTGCCTCAGCCTGCTTCATGGCACGCATTAAGGTGTCATATTCCTGTTGAGTTGCCCGTAACTGTCTGGCGCTTTCACGGCGCAGCTTGGCATTACTATAGTTATCTAATTCTTTTTGCCATTCCTTAAACAAATCTTTGGAAACTTTTTCAACAGCGCGAATGCGCTCACCCACCTTTTCTGCCGCATCAACGCTGTCTTCATATTCATCATTGAGCTGACGATATTTTGCTTCTAAATCCCCACCATGATAAGACACCACCGACCCAAATTGTTCCAAGGCAGAATTAAATTGCTGTTTAGCAGCTTTCTGGCTATCACGTGCTGACTCAACACGATCAACTAAAATATCACGTTTGTAGACACCAAACTTTTCCATTCCTGCATAGTAAGCAGTTGAACAACCTAACATAATACTAAGGGTAAATAATACTAGTAGTTTTTTCATCATTTTTCTCTTTGCTTAATAAAGGTTACTAATTAGCTATTATACCTTAAAAAAATGATATTTCAGCGACTGATGGCAGGCTTGCTTTTAACCGCAGCTATCTGTATCTGCAGCTAGCCTTGCTCAAACTAACCGGCCCTTTGCAAGTAACGATAAAGCAGTAAGGAAAAAATAATTAACCCGGCTCCTACTATTTTTTGTAAGGGCAAAGATTCCTGATAAAAAGCAATACCCAGAAACAATACCCAAACCGGTTCCAGTATCATAATAACAGCGGCTGTCGCTGTACTGTTACGAGATTGCCCCAACGCTTGCAGCACATAACGCAAACTGGTAGATAATACCACCGAAACCGCAAACCATATCAATGTCGATTGATTAACAATGGCGGTTGTTTGTGAACTTAGCAAAGACAGTATTAAACTAAAAACCCCGCCGGCAAATAATTGCAATGTCACCAATGACAATGCGCTCATCTTGTGCGTTAACTGTTTATTCAAATTAAAATGCAGAGAAATCAAAATAGCGGCAAGTAGAAAGAGCAGCTGTGCCATTTCAATCTGCCACCCGTTGGTTAACGACAAACACCCTAAGCCAACAATTGCTATCGGTAATGCCCACCAAAAACTTTTATTCGGCCGAATACCAAACAATCCCCAGCCTAGCAATGGAGAAAGTAGAATCGCCGTACTGGTAATAAATGCTCCTTCCCCTATATTGTTAGTACGGCTAAGCCCGATAATCCAGGTTTGCATAGCAACAGTCATGAGTATTCCCAAGACAATCGCCTGCCACAGTAGTTTACGTGACAAAGAAAAAATCATCCGCCAGCACCCCGGTAATAATAGCATGCCTGCTAATATAAAACGTGCACCGATAAACAAATTTGGAGAGACATCATTAACCACTTCTTTAGAAGCCATCCAGCCGATGGCCGCAAACAGCGTTGTGGCAACCATTAACATTTCACCGCTAAAAAAATAACGTAAATATTTCATACACAATTAATTAAAATATAATTTTTCGATTATAGCACGCCCTTGTTGGCAGATTGACTACTGCTTCATGCTAGTTTCACACTTGTTTTTCACTTATAATAAAGACTTTTCAACAATAGGAAGCAATGATGCTAACTGAATTATTTACACTAAGCAATCTTATTTCGTTATTATTATTGGTTTTATTACAGGCCGTTTTAGGTTTTGATAATTTATTATATATCTCACTGGAATCCAAACAGGCACCGGCTGCACAGCAACGCACGGTACGCCAATGGGGAATCGGCATCGCGGTAGTTCTGCGAGTTATCTTATTGTTCCTGATTATGGCGGTTATCGAAAAATTTCAAAGCGAATTATTTACCCTTAATCTAAACGGTATTTTAACAGGACAATTCAATCTGCATGCCATAATCGTTCTGTTTGGCGGTGCATTTATCCTCTATACCGCCGTGAAAGAAATCTGGCATATGATGTTAGGTGAATTCGGTCATGAAGAGCGCAAAGCAAAATCGGCGGCTTTGGTGATTTTCTGGATTGTATTAATGAATGTTGTCTTTTCATTTGATTCCATTTTATCGGCAATGGCACTGACCTCTGATATCGACCATAAACTGGTCGCCTTTATTATTATGGCAACAGCTATTGTTATTGGAGGTATTTTGATGATGGTTTTAGCAGATGGCGTGGCGGCTTTTTTGGCAAAAAACCGTATGTATGAAATTTTAGGCTTATTCGTTTTATTTATTGTCGGCGTAATGCTTGTCACCGAAGGCGGGCATTTGGCAAAACTAACCATTATGGGCAATGCCATTCATGCCATGACAAAAACGACCTTTTATTTTGTTATTGCTATTTTATTACTTATGGTAATGGCACAATCCCGTTATCAAAAGAAAATGTTGGCAAAACAAAGCTTACTCAGTAATAAGGCGTAATAAGACAATACATTAAGCTAATGGGTAAAGGCTCTGACATACTTTTTCCAGGCCTGCAAAATGTGTTTCCCCTCGCTGTAAAAAGGGGAAACAGTGCCGCTTTTATATAAGTCATGCCAAAAATTTTCCGTTACAGCGTTTACCTAACCATTTAATTAGTGGTCATGGTTGTATATCCTTGCCGTACTTAGCATACTGTCTGCGAATATGCGCCTTGTACCGAAAATTTTTTGTCGCGGCTATAGTTTTATGCAGGTTCCGGCGCTACAGTTAATTTGGCAATCTCATTATCCAGGAAATAGAGATTTTTAGGGTCATTCCCCAATAGCTCAAATTTATCAATAATAGATTGAAACAGATTTTCTTCTTCATGCTGCTCGGCGACATACCATTGTAAGAAATTAAAGGTTGAGAAATCTTTATTCTCAAAGGCATTGGCAACCAATTCATTAATTGCCTGAGTAATGGTTTTTTCATGTGCCAACGTTAATGAAAAAATTTCACGAATATCCTTATACTCCGACTTAGGTGCCTCTACTGCCCCCAATAATGGCATACCACCGGTTTCCAAAACATAATCAAATAGCTTTTGCATATGCATCATTTCCTCAGCCGCGTGATTCTGTAGAAATTTCGCACAGCCGACCAAACCATGATGGTCTGCCCATGCGGCCATTTGCAAATAAAGATTTGAAGAATAAAATTCCAGATTGATTTGCTGATTAAGACGATCTGTCATTGCTTGACTTAACATAATTACCTCTGTTTGAATAAAATTAATGAATGGTTACCAATTTATAGCGTAACCGTCTTCATCCTGACACTATTGGTAACAAACACTATACCAAAGCAAACCAACAACGACTACTTCGAGCCCGGCTGCTTTTCACATAAATATCGAAGTAAAGAGGTTATTTTTGCAATTGGTATAATGTACATCACATATAAATATCAATAGATGATTTAAGGTTATTATATCATGAGATACAAAAAAATGCCGAGTGTCAAAACACTCGGCAAGTACAACCACCAAAAGGATAAGAGGAGATAACATCAATGATGTTGCATGTCATTATAAGGATAAAAATTGATTTGTCAATTTTTTTTATAGCTCTTTTGATGACGTTAATGAATTATAAAATCACCCGTAGATTTATCAAAGCCTTCTACTATGCTGTAACACGGTCATCATGGCTGGGCGGAGTTGAAATAACCAAAAAAACCAAATCACTATGGTATTCATTACGTAATTGGTGTACTTCACCGGCAGCGACATATAATCCTTGAAAAGGTTTTAGCTGATAAGTAATATCTGCAACTTCCAGCGTTGCAAAACCAGATAAGACATAAAAAAACTGTGTTGATTTTTGGTGATAATGCCTAATTTCCCCACATCCGCCTGGTACACGCTCCTGAATAACACTCAGATGATCCGATTGTGCCAAATGCCAGCCATCACAACTATCTCCCCATGCATAATGATTAGCATTATCTATTGATACAATTTGTTTCTTCATTTATATTTTTATCAAACGACTACAACCCTATTCTATGTCGCATATGGATTATTTTGTCTGTATCGGTAAAGTATCTACCTGTGCACAAACGCCTGTACGTGACAAATTCTTCGTTGCGCAGTGTCGAAAACCCTCATTCCTCACCTAGTCACTAGGTGTAGGGGCTCCGGTTTCTGCACGCCGTGCGCCTCGAATTTGACCCGTTCGAAAGTTTGTGCAAAGGTTTCTTTACAATAATAAACGTCTGGCATCCCCTAACAGCGCAGCCAAATGCCGCGTAAAACGTGCCCCATCGGCACCGTCAATGACGCGATGGTCATAAGACAGCGATAACGGCAGCATATTACGCGGTTCGAATTCCTGACCATTCCAGACCGGAGTTATTTTCGAGCGTGATACCCCCAAAATGGCCACTTCAGGCGCGTTGACAATCGGTGTAAAGGCCGTACCGCCAATACCGCCCAAGCTGGAGATAGTCATTGACCCACCCGACATATCGGCAGGCGTTAATTTACCGTCTCTGGCTTTTTTACTCATGTTCATTAAATCTTCCGAGAGCTGATAAATTGACTTTTTATCGACGGCTTTAATCACCGGCACCACTAAGCCGTTGGGTGTATCTACGGCAATTCCGACATTGTAATAGCTTTTCATGATAAGTGACTGACCGTCTGCGGATAATGACGAATTAAATTTCGGCAAGGCTTGCATCCCCGAAACCAAAGCTTTCATTAAAAATGATAACATGGTTACGCGAACCCCGCGTTTTTCCGCCTCAGCTTTGAGTGATTGGCGGAAAAGTTCCAAATCGGTAATATCGGCTTCATCGTATTGCGTGACGTGCGGAATATTCAACCAGCAGCGTGTCATATGCTCACCGGTCAACAAGTTGATTTTTGACAGTTTATGTTCTTCAACCGCACCAAACCTGCTGAAATCCTGGGCGGGAACAGGCGGGATGCCCGAACCACCAACGGCTCCGGCAACGGCTGTTTGTCCGCTTAAGACCGATTTAACGAATTGCTTGACATCGTCTGCAGTAATACGGGCTTTGCGGCCACTACCTTGCACCTGTCCCAAATCTACGCCCAATTCGCGGGCAAGTTTACGGATAGATGGTGAGGCATGGGCCTGACGAAAGGCTTTTTCATCAATGACCGCCTTGGCAGTCGGCGTAGTGGAAGTGGCAGGCGTTGCAGCTACTGTTTTGTCCTTTTTAACTTCAGCTGTCTGCTCGGCCGCTTGATCGGCAGTTTTTGTTGCTGTTGGCACTGATGTTACCTGGGCCGGGGCAGATACATCTCCGTCTTCAACCGTCATGGTACCAATCACATCACCGGTGCCAACTTCATCACCAATACTAACGCTTAATGACGCAATCACACCGTTTGCAGGGGCGGGGACCTCCATCGTCGCTTTATCGGATTCCATAACAAAAATACCGTCCTCTTCGGCAACACTGTCACCGACAGCGGCCAATGCCTCAATAATCGGGAATTTGCCTTCGCCAATATCAGGGATAATAATTTCAATATTCATGATTTTTTCTCTTATAAGTATTCAGTCATTAAAGTTGTACAGGATTAGGCTTATCCGGATTAATCGCATATTTTTCAAACGCCGACTTAACGGTTTTGGCATCCATTTCACCTTCTTCCTGTAACGCACGTAATGCCGCAATAACAATCCATTTGGCATTGACTTCAAAATGTTCACGCAGTGCCGCACGAGTATCAGAGCGCCCGAAACCGTCCGTACCTAATGCTACAAATTGACGCGGCACATAAGGACGCAGTGAATCGGCATGCAGCTTAATATAATCGGTGGCACAAACTACAGGACCTTCATGTCCGTCCAGACATTGTTCAATATGTGGTACCTGGCGTTTCTCACCGGGGTGGAGCATATTCCAGCGGTCACAATTTTCTCCGTCACGGCGGAGCTCATTTATCCCCGGAGCAGACCATATATCACAAGCCACGTTATATTTATCCTGTAATATCTCAGCGGCAACAATGACTTCACGCAAAATCGGCCCCGAGCCTATTAATTGCACGGTTACATCACCCTTACCCGCTGCTTTAAACAAATACATACCTTTTAAAATATGCTCACGCACTTTTTTACCCTCGGGCATTGCAGGATGTGAGTAATTTTCGTTCATCGTGGTGATATAGTAAAAAATCGATTCATTTTCAACATACATACGCCGCATGCCTTCCTGCACAATTACCGCCAATTCATAGGCAAACGCAGGATCATACGACAAGCAATTAGGGATAGTGTGCGACTGAATATGCGAATGGCCATCCTGGTGCTGTAAACCTTCTCCCGCCAAGGTAGTGCGCCCCGCCGTACCGCCAATCAGGAAACCTTTTGCCTGCATATCACCGGCTGCCCACGCCAAATCACCGATACGTTGGAAACCAAACATCGAATAATAGATGTAGAACGGAATCATCTGAATATCGTGGTTGCTGTAAGCCGTTGCTGCAGCAATCCACTCTGCCATGGCACCGGCCTCGTTGATACCTTCTTCTAGAATCTGGCCGTTTTTCTGTTCCTTATACCACATTAACTGGTCGGCATCTTCAGGTTCATACAATTGTCCGAACGGGGCATAAATACCCATTTGCCGGAACATGCCCTCCATACCAAAGGTACGTGCTTCATCGGGAACAATCGGTACAATACGTTTACCGATGTGTTTATCACGAGCCAATGTACTCATAATGCGGACAATCGCCATCGTCGTTGACATCTCACGCTCACCGCTAGATTCCAGCAAGGCTTTGAAACTATCCAGGCCGGGAATTTGTAACGGTTCCGGATGATGGCGGCGTACCGGTAACGAACCGCCCAAGGCAGCACGCCGTCCTTGTAAGTATTTAAATTCCTCACTGTCTTTATCGGGACGATAAAACGGTGCATCATCGATTTCTTCATCACGAATCGGAATATTAAAACGATCACGGAACTGGATTAAGGCATCATGCCCCATTTTTTTCTGTGAATGGGTGGTATTTTGTCCTTCGCCGGCTTCACCCATACCATAACCTTTGACAGTTTTGGCAAGTACTACTGTAGGCATTCCCACAGTTTTTGTTGCGGCATCAAAAGCGGCATAAACTTTTTGCGAATCGTGACCACCCCGCCGCATTTTGAATAAATCATCATCCGTTAAATGGGCAACCCGTTTTTTTAATTCGGGATAAGCACCCCAAAAATGCTCGCGTACATAAGCACCACCCTTGGCCTTATAAGCCTGGTACTCACCGTCAACCACTTCTTCCATACGTTTTTTCAGTAGCCCGTCAGTGTCATTGGCAAGAAAATCATCCCACACACTACCCCACAGCACCTTAATGACGTTCCAGCCGTTACCGCGGAAATTAGCTTCAAGCTCTTGAATAATTTTGCCGTTACCCCGCACAGGTCCGTCCAGGCGTTGCAGATTACAATTAATGACAAAAATCAAATTATCCAAATTCTCGCGCGAAGCCAGTGAAATGGCCCCTAAAGTTTCCGGTTCATCAGTTTCACCGTCACCGATAAAACACCACACTTTACGATTTTGTTCGGCAATCAAGCCACGATGCTGTAAATATTTCATAAAACGCGCCTGATAAATTGCCATAAGCGGCCCAAGCCCCATGGAAACCGTTGGAAACTGCCAAAAATCTTTCATCAACCACGGATGCGGATAAGATGATAAACCGTCACCCCCGCATTCCTGGCGGAATTTATGTAAATCCTCAGCATCCAGGCGATGCTCCAAGTAAGCCTGAGCATATATACCGGGGGCACTGTGGCCCTGGAAAAAGATTAAATCACCACCGTGATTTTCACTGGGGGCATGCCAGAAGTGATTAAAACCGACTTGGTAAAGTGTGGCTGAAGAGGCAAAACTGGCAATATGCCCGCCCAATTCCGATGAAGTTTTATTGGCTTTTATCACCATCGCCATAGCATTCCAGCGAATCAGCGATTTGATTTTTCTCTCTAATTCGGCATTGCCCGGCATTTCGGGTTCTAACTCTTTGGGAATGGTGTTCAAATAAGGCGTATTGGCACTAAAATAGGTTTTCCCGGTATATTTTGCCATGCGTTTTTGCAGCCGTTCAATAATAAATTCGGCACGCTCATGCCCATCAATTCGGGCAATGGCATCCAGAGAATCCAACCATTCCTGAGTTTCTTGCGAATCAATGTCATTAAAAAATTTACTCATTATTATACCTCTTGTCAACTTATGTAATCGTCATAAATAACCGCTTTATTACTGTCTAAACCATTATAATTAAATTTTTAATTTACAACTCTTTGAAATACCAAGGTACAGTGACGCTGCAACCATACGACAGCCAAGATAATGTAAGCAGTTATAATAATATAGCTTATATCTATTTACTATGATAACATAAATCTGACTTGAATGAGTGCTTCAATTCTAATTAGTATCAGTCCATCTATCCTTATCCAGCATATCTCTATAAATCCCTTTCACCTCAACATTAACTTATGGTAGGCTATCTTTATGATAGATGCACAACATTTTACTCAGCAAATCACTCAACAAGCTACTGCCGGCGCCCCTACTCTTGCTGACACCTATTTATTTTACGGACAAACGCCTTTTTTATCGGAAGAAAATGCTCAAGTATTAGTTAGTGCTGCAAAAAAACAAGGTTTTAGCCAGCGTGAGATTTTTTATCTCGACAACCGTACAAAATTTCAGCCGATACTTGCCAGCTTACAAAGCCCGGGATTATTTGATCCCAAAAAAGTCATTGAACTGCGTTTTGACAGTGAAAAACCCACCAAAAAAATCGGCGAGCAAGTTGCAGAAATAGCCCAACATCAGTCTGCCAATTTACTGATTATTCAGGCCGGAAATTTACCGTATAATATCCAAAAAGAAAAATGGTTTAAGCGCATCAGGCAAACGGCAACAGCAGTTGTAGCAAAACCGATTTATCCCAATCAATTACCCAATTGGGTGCATCAGCGGGCAGAATACCTGCATTTGCAATTGTCTGCCGAAGCGCTGAAAACCATTATCAGGTTCTCAGAAGGGAATTTACTCTGGACCAATCAAATTTTAATGCAGCTTGCCCACAGTGACTATCCGCAACCTATTGCCGGTGAAGTTATTGAAAGCATGCTTGCCGATATGTCCGTCTTCCAAATTGAAGATTTAGTTCAGGCACTACTCAATAAAAACCCTCAGGCAATAAAAATCACGCAAAAATTAGCGCATGAAAACGAATCATTGATCTTTATAACCACCGTTTTATACCGTGAATTTGCCACACTTAACCAAATTGTGCAGTCGGGCAAACCGTTTGTACAAGCCTGCAAAGCGTTACGCGTCTGGCAGAATAAGCAACGCGCCTATCAATCCGCTATTAACAAATATAACGCCAAACAGTTTACCGTTACCTTGCGACAACTTGCACTACTGGATAAAATTAACAAAGGCCAGCACCGTGGTGATGGTTGGCTGTTATTAACACACACCGTAAGCCAATTGCTATTGGCAGATAACAGGGAATAGACGTAAACGTAATCACCCACCCTGAACAGCTATCTGCCAGAACTGCCGCCCCACCTGAGTAACTACGACCGGAAGTGCTGTTAAAAAAATCATAATACAATACCCTATGAGATACCATGAAATACCAATACGGCAAGATTGTATCGCTGGCTGTATCGCTGATTGTATCGCTGCTAACATGTTGTCTTTTATCTGTTAATTGTCAGTGTTTTTTATTATGGGTGACAGTTAAGCTGGGAAAGTGCTGCTATTTTGGTTAATATGACTACTTAAACAAATAACTTTATTTAATTAAACGTAAAAATGACAGGTAAAATGTCGAAAAAATCTTTATCTGCATCCGGTTGGCTACCGAATTATCACGGTGCCTGGGCGATGATTAGCGTGCCTGTTATTTTGGGCATCATACTGAGTGGCTTTAAGCCCGTCCATTGCTTACTATTGGCTTCGTGGTGGATCGGTTATTTTGCTTTTTTTGCCACCAGTTTGTGGTTACGGGCACATCGTAAAGCAGCGCTTTTTCCACCGGTCAAAGCCTATGGCTTGGTATTGCTTGTTTGTGCAGGCACTCTTGTTGTATCAGCGCCTTATCTGCTGTGGTGGATGATTGTTTATGTCCCCCTGGTTGTTATTACCGCCTGGGCATCAATGCACCGTCAAGATCATTCTCTACTCAATGATGCGGTAACCGTTGTCGCTGCCTGCCTGACACTGCCGGTTGCTTATGATTTGGGCATTAATGGTGTGTGTTTTTCATTTATCGGTGTCGGTGGATTGTGGGGCAGCGGTTGGTGGAGCAGCGATTGGTTGGCCAGTACAAGCTGTGCAGCACTGCCGCATCAGTCAATAGGGTGGAAAATCGCCGATTGGCATGCTGTTTGGCTGATAACACTGCTGGTTTTTGGTTATTTTATGGGTACGGTCTTTTACGTCAAAACCAATATTCGTCAACGCAAATCCGATGGCTACCTATGGCTGTCGGTTATTTTTCACTTACTCTTTACCGTGCTGGCCTTTGTCATGGCCAGGCAGGGTATTGTCGGTTGGGCACAGGTTTATCTGTGGTTGGTGCTCAGCCTGCGCAGTCTGGTAATTCCGCTGTATGGCAGAAAAAGGTATTGGCTGTCGCCCAAACAAATTGGTATGGGTGAGGTTATCTTTTCTATACTGGTGTTTATCACGTTGATTTAACGGCTCCTTACAGATCTTGCTACAGTTTTGTTATTTGGTGAATAGTTAATAACCAAAGCCATTATTATGTTTATCATGATGTTATATGCAAGTACAACAAAAAATGAAAAGAGCATTGCAAGACAGCAGTTGAATTTAGACAGTTCTTAGTTATACTTTATTTGACTATTTCAATACTGACGAGGAAAAAACATGACCACTTTAACCCTAACCCGTGACAGCCAGTACGATAATCCTATGCGCCAACACGTGACCGTCAATGGTCACGAGATGTATTTAGATGTGCCCGCACAGTATGGCGGTGCCGGCAGTGCCCCGACCCCGCATGATTTTATTGATGCCGCCGTGGCTGCGTGCAAAGCCATCACTATACGCATAGTAGCAGCAAAACGCGGTATCCCTTTACAAGATGTCAATATTACCCTGGAAAGTGACGCCAGCCGAGAACACCAAGGCCGCTATATAATAAATATCCGCATCGAACTGGTGGGTGATTTAGACGAAAAACAGCGGCAAATGCTGCTTCACGCTGCCGAGCAATGTCCTACCGGTAAATTACTGACAGAAGCGGAGGTCACCATTAACGCCAGCTTAACTGAATAAGTAAGCATTAAGTAAGTGTGGTGGGATACACTGCGTACACCAATCATACGCTTTCGCAATAAATAACATTAATGGAAACCTTTAAAACGTATTAATCTTTTTGGTACGATAACGATGAAAATTACCATACTTTGTGAAAATGTCGCAGGCCATTATGGCCGCAAAGTTTGTCTGGCCGAGTGGGGATTTTCTGCTTTTATCCAAACGGCAGATATCAACTTGTTATTTGATACCGGACATACCGATGTTTATAAGAAAAATGCCGAACAGCTGGGTATCAATCTGGAAGAAACGGATTTTGTCATCTTATCTCATTTTCACTGGGATCACACCGGTGGGTTACGTTTTCACCCTTTCAAAAGTAAGAAAAAATTGCTGACTCACCCTGAAGTATTGGAAAAATTGCCGCCAAAAGAGTCAGTAAAGCTGAAAAAAGATTTTTCCGTGATAACATCAAAAGAGCCATTGGAATTTACAAAGGATATTATTTATTTGGGTGAAATTCCCCGTGAAAATGATTTTGAAGACGGTGGCTTTGCAGATGACAAAATGCTCGATGATTCTGCCATAGTAATTAAAACGCCGAAAGGTGCCGTTTTAATTACCGGCTGTTCTCACGCCGGTATTTGTAATATCTGTGAATATGCTAAAAAAGTCTCCGGCCAATCACTGTATGCAATTATTGGCGGATTTCATCTCTTTGAGAAAAACCAAAAAGCCGTTGATAAGACGATAAACTACTTTAAAGCAGAAAAACCAGAATATCTTTTACCTATGCATTGTGTCGATTTTCCAACGCAAGCAAAATTCTATGCAAACTTCGGCACTAAAAAATATTCGACTGGCGATATTATAACGATTGAAACAGGGAAATAGTAAACCGTCAGTTACATCGTGTGCATCAATTATACTGTAGATATTTTTACTTATACGAATGACTAACAAACTGCAACGTGGCAAATAGCATGATGGTATAGCCAACCAGTTCAATATATTCTTCTACGATATTTTTTACGACACCCACGTAGTCATCCTGAATAATAGTATGGTTAGCCAGTTCACCGTATTCCCCTACAATTTTTATTACAACATTTATATAATCATCCCGCATAATGGTTGTCCAAATTTCACCCACCCCAAATAACCTTGAAACAATCAACACCACAATTAAACCGGTAACAAAAATAGCATAATCTTTTGTCTTGATAAAATGGCACAAGCCTTCTAATGAGGTGTTAGCATTTTTCACCGCATAGATGATGCAAATAACGGCAACAACCGAAGCAAAATACTTCCAACTCCCGTGAAACCATTTATCGGACAATTGGTCATTCTCTCTAATCAGCATACATAAAACAAAACCGCCGATAAGAATAAAACCGCCGCGAAACTTTCTGTGCTTAAAAGCATAAAAAAAGAAAATGATACTAATGATAGCCAGATATAAGCATTGGACATTCTCTATCAACGATTTCTCACTATCAACACTTTTTAGATAAAACACTTCAAGGTAAAGTACTGCAACTGAAGATAACATGATAACGATAAGATAGACAAACTCCAAAAGTGCCTGCCGAATGACAACTGTATTTTTTAGATTATTTTGCATGCTTAATTTCCAGATCAATTCAAATTGGAGGATTTTTTTTAATAAATTCACAGCTAACCCGAATATTTCATCAGTACGGAAAATTTTGTAACTATTCATTTTTTAGAAACCTTGCTAAAAATCACTTAAGCCATAGCTATTGCTACGCTTTTCATGATGTTTGAGCAATTTTCTTTATCCTTTTCCCCGAAAATTCCATTTACTAATAAAATATTCAGTTTTAACAGGCACACGCCCCCAAAATCAGCTCTCCGATTTTTGTTTTGCCGTATTGAATATGAATATACTTTTTCATTGTTATTCTTTTTTGAAAAATTGGGTTATCACCAGCGAAATAAAATATATTGAAACAATATCAGATAAAATAATTAAGATAACACCTAATAAATTTGGACCTTTAATCCAATAATCTGAATGCGCTGCAATGACATCAAGGCCAATGGCACTAAAAAATTCAAGCGGTGAAAAAAATGCAATATAAAACAGGTGCTCACTACCAAAATCAAATATATTTAAAGAAAATACATTTAATATCAGTATAATAATGATTATAGCAAATACAATCCATGTCATTTTTGCCGGCTTTAAAAAATTTTGTAATAATCTTTTCAGTGTAATTTTTTTATCTTTCATTTACGTTATCAACACATTTTGGAGTTCGTCTTCAGAAAAAATCCCGACTTCGTTTAAACGACCAGCTAGCTTTTTACCGATATTTTTTAGTTCAGTTAGTTTTCGATTGGTTTTCATAGCCCTGCTGATACTCCTGCGATGGTTCTATTGCCTCAACAACGTCTAAATATATCCCATTTGGATCTTTTAGGCAAAAATGATACTGTCCCCAATCTTCCGAACGCAGCTCAAGTACGATATCAAGTGAATGTTTTTTTGCTTTGGCATATGCTGCCTCGGCATCATCCACTTCAAGGCTGAATATGGTTCCATTCCCAGCATGGGCTTGCCAGATTCAGAAACAAGATGCAGATACCATTCATTTTTGAAAGCCACAGCAAAACCAAAATAGTTTGAATAGAATGATTCTGCTTCATTGAGCTTCTTAACAATGAATACCGGAAAAGCGTTATTTGCTTTAATCATTTTGTTCTCTCTCTCTTTTTAGGTCAACGCCGAGTTCACCGGCGAGTGCAACAAGTCCGGTGAACCAAATTTGTTAATCAATTTTTTTGCTCTTGTATAATCAAATTTTACTAACCATCGGATATTTGCTTAATCAATGACAATAACTGCTCAATATGCCACTGTTCAACAATTTTTCCGTTGCTTATTTTAAAAAGGTCATGCCCGTGCAATATAATATTTTGACCTGATGCAGGGATATTAAAAAAACTCCCTGTATGCTTTCCTGTCATCTTCCATCTAACAAAAACCTTGTCTTCATCAACAGGATGAATTTGTTCAATCTCGTGTGAAATACCGGAAAATCCCTCATGCAAGGCAACGATTAGTTCCTGTAGTTCTGCAAATCCTTTTCCTGCTTCTTTTGCATCGTGATCAATAAACTTATCGCTTATAATCTTGCCAATTTTGTCACCTTGATTGGCATCAATATAGTGATAATATTGTTTTGCTGTTTCTAACTTTTTGTTTTTCATCTTAAAATTCCTCTTGTTATTTATTTTTTATAATACACTTAGTGTGCAAGTAATATAAGCCATTTTTACTCTTTTACCGTAAATCTTAACACTGTTTTTAATTTTGCTTTTTCCACTTTCCTAAAATCAGATAAATAAATTTCCCTATGCACTTTTGCTTTTCGTTTT
>PDWJ01002670.1_pt1 | contig 19432 bp, 21 predicted proteins | sample 1430881 | NCBI WGS metagenome assembly PDWJ01 (sample SAMN01162460, study PRJNA174530) | Oral metagenome, whole genome shotgun sequencing project. | biome: Marine environment; feature: Marine mammal; material: Swab sample of the gingival sulcus; isolation source: swab sample of gingival sulcus...
TCCACTTCCTCAGATGGCCATCATCAGGATGAACCACGTCAATATGGAGAAAATGCCGTCTGGGATAAAACCCAATCCCGCCCAGCTCAGGCAGAACGCCACGCTTCCATGCCTTGACTATCCGGTCGTGAGCCTCGGACAAAGTCAACTCGTACACCGTGAAATCCATCGCCTGACCATGCATGTGATAACTGTTCGGATACCCTCCGACAGCGGCATTATGCTCACGGCACCGGAACCCTGACGTTACCGTCATGGGGATATCCCCCAGGATCACACGGACCTTCTCCGCCAGACGAATCAGATCAGGCTCCATCTCGCACCTTTTACAGGGACATCTGCATTGCAGCTCCCACCGCTGAAAATGAAGGCTATGGTCCATAGACATCAGCCCCTCACCGTCCAACCTCTCGCCGGATCAGCTCAAGCAGAAGCGCCGTCCCAGCCCCGGCAATCGCATAAAAAATCTTCGCCCCAATACTCACCGCCAACCCTGTTCGTGCCGAATCGATGCCGATTCTATCGAGTTTTTCCTGCTGTTTTTCCAGACCGGCAACCCTCGCATCCAGCCCTGTAAACCTGTGACAGGCCTGCGAAAGATCGTCCAGCCGTTCATGTACCCTCGCACGTTTTTTGTTTATGTCGGCGACACTCGACTCTATCTGCCCGAGCCGTTCCTCCTGCCTCGCCAGACGTTCGAGCGTCGTGTTCATGCGTTCCTGGAGGGACAACATAGTTTGCTGCCCCTCCTTGATCTGTGTCACCATTGCCCTGAGCTCAACGACGTCGCTTTGCAGTCTCCCTGTGTTGTCGGTTACGCATCGTGCGCTCTCCAGAGCTTCCATCACAAAAGCCCCCTGAAATCCGACTCCTCCCCCGCATACCAGGGATACGCCGCAAAATGCACCAATGCCGCCACCTGATACGCGACAGGCAAAAAAGGAATCAGGCCGAGTTCCAGAAAGAACCCGGCCTGGCAGATGAATCGGATCTGCTTTTCTGTCGCCCTAGCTGGCCAATCCCACGCATACGACGGAATCTTTATCTTCCCCAAATAATCCCAGTCAAAGTAGAATTTGATAGGCCTCTTAACAATGATCGATGCCAAAAAATGCCCCGCCTCGTGAACAAGGGGGACAAGCAAAATCAAAAACGTAATACGGACATACTCCATCGCAACGACCTCCTTAATAACGTGTGAGGGGGGAATCATCAGCCCATCGCCTACCCCTGATGCAGCCCCATCAGGTCAAAAATGGCAGGACGACAGACCAGACCCCTTGTGCTTTTTATGTCCAAAAACCGAACCCCACCACTTTCAGACGAGGAGGCAGACGAGCCAGAGGAGCCGCCTCCGGAAGAGTTTGCAGAATACCGACGATATAACATTTAGTAGACCTCCTCCATCAAAACCCTGACCGTTGCCTCTACTGGAGAGTATAAAACGATTCGAGGGGCACGACCCCATGAGAGAGTTCCTCTGTATTCCGTGCCGGTTGTAAGCCGTAACGACGGTCCAGAGCCTAACATAATGTCCATATACTCGGACAAGATAAGCAAGGACAGATTGTATTTATCCCCTTCAGGGCAGGGGAGAGTAACAGTCATATTAACTTCGGGCTCCGTCGTGTAGTCCTCACTCAAAATTATTGGCCCCTTGGGGACAGGTGTTTCAGAGACCAACGTGAGCCCAGACGATTCAGGTATATAATTTGGGGATGGAGCAGTCTCCCCTGGTGCCCAAACAGCATCCTGCCAAAACACGGTCACACCTGTATTGTTTTTGTATGTAGGCATGCCTATCCCCCCTAATCCATTAAGATCATTCGACCGGGGTGAATAACTCTATACTGCTTACCTCCTATGTATCCCACCATTCCAACAGGCATTGTGATGTCTACTGCTATAACCCCCGGAACTCGCCCTCTCAGTTCCTCTTCGTTGTACAGCGACAGATCAGAGCAAATTGGACCACCTGTCACAACGTCATTGGGTATCGGAGGAGTCCATGTAGCGACACTCATGTTTTTCATGGCGTTTGCGTTTCCCTTGTCTCCTATCACCCTTGCACTCTCCCAAGGCTTGTTGATTGGATTAACAAAGTACGGAGAGTTGCGGTAGATAACGGGGAAACTCCCAGCCAACCCATTGCCAACAGATGTGTCAACCTTACAAAAAGACATCAGTTGCCCATGATCCGAAGGGGTATACAGAGTGACGCCCGCTTCGTTTTTGATGACATGAGTAAAAATGGGCAAGGGCTCCCAGTCCGTAGGATTTTGCAGGTCGTTATCGACGTTCACGCCCTTCGCCATTCGGACTGTCGCCATGGAAAACAGAAGCTGTTCTGCTGCACTAAACAAAAAGAATCGTCTGGAATCTTGATTGTTGAGTCTCATACCCGTAGGCTCATAGTTTAAGATGAAAAAAGGATACGTCGGGTTGTCTGCCCGAGGCGGCCCCTCCATCTTGAAGCTATCTTGTAGGTACGGATATCCAGACTCACCATCCTGAAGGACACCCAGCCGGATGAAAGAATTCGGGTCAGCTGCCGGTGGCTGAGATTGTCCCGGAGGAGGCACGATAACTTGTCTTTGAAAAGAATACTCTCGCCGCCATCCAAACATAAGAGAGACAAAAGGAGCTGGCGAATCTAACGGAAAGTCATCAACTACATTGTTCGGCCAAACCCAATTTCTTTTTTGATTGAACTGGCTTGAAAAAACAAGGTTTTTATCTATCTCCGTAGCCTCTATACCCGGTGCAGTCTCTGGGGTGCCATTCGTCTGCCCCCTATAGGGGAGCTTCCCGTTAAAACTATACAGCTTATCAAAGGCCTGCAAATACAGATCGTCTTCCAGCTTTAAAATTAGGTTGAATCTATAATCTCTTCCCTCAGCTGACTGCTTCTCATCTTTAACAATATCTATATCAGGAGCCTGATCCGCTAACCGGTACAGCATTTCAAGAGGCAACATCCCTAGGGAATCAATACGTATTGTCATAACCTCTCCCCCCTCTACTGTGTAACAATAATGAGCTGTGCTGTCAGTTGTGCGCTGTTAGCATCCTGTGGCAACGAGCCCCGAGCGTAAAAACGTCGTGCAGTCCATTTTCTGATGTTGCCTATTTTGTGCGCTCGTTCGTGGTTGTAGTCCATTCGGATCTCAGCAGCATTTCCCGGAGCAGTGTCAAAGGTTATAACGCCAAGAACCCTATTCAAAGAATAACCTGTGACCTCTGTTCCTCCAACGGTTACACGCGTGCATTCTCTGATCATCGGCGTTCCGATGTCAAAAACCTGCGTAGTGCCATCTCCGGTCCCGACAAGGCGGTTGACGTATTCAAAAAGTCCGCCAAGTTTTGTGAACGCCACTTCAAGATCATCGTCAAAATTCGTCTGGCTATAGGGGTTTTCTATCCCGTTCGAGCGGACTTCGTAATATCCATTTTGGACAACGGCATCGATGTACGTCAGCTTTATCGCATCCCCAGCGGCAGGGGCCGAGAGAAAAACAAGCTTTGTACCGCCATCGATAATCGAGTACGCTGTCGTCGGCTGCTCAACCCCTGCCACATGCAGAGAAATGACATGAACACACGGGGTAGGAAGACTAAACTCCTGCGTCGTCCCATTCCCAGAAGCGTGAAAAATCTCCTCTAAAGTCAAAACGACAGCTGTCGTATCGTTAGACGGCGGCGAATAGTGATAGTCACAGGCTATAATCGTCCCGTTTGCGGGAGGATTGTTAAAGATGACCAGGCCGTTTTCATGGTCAATCGTAACGCCTGTAGCCGGTGTTCCGTCAACCCTGACCGCTATGGGGGCATTGGGCGATGACACCAACGGATAAAAAGCAGTCTGGAAGCTAACAGTTGTCCCGTCACCAGTCCCTATCTGTTCTGCCGTCACCTGCACAGGGCGGGCGTTCCACAACAACCCCGCTACCTGATGACTCGTGTGTCCTGTCGGAACAATACCAAAGTCCATACGCCCCAAATCGTAAGCGTCATCCTCAGTTCTAACCTGCATAAAAGGCAAAATAATCCCCTCCGATCTAATCTTTGTGCCTACTCAAAAGCTCCATGAGTCTGTTGTACCCGTCGTCCTCTATTTTGATTCGAATGGGATGAAGTCGGGCGTACCACGAATACATAGCAAAACGTTTCCACCAGTCAGCGAACCCCAACACCGCTAGATATTTATCAAGATCACCGACAGATAAAGAACATATACCGTTACCAAACAGAGCGACGATATCTCCATCCTCGTGGACTCCCAAGCTAACCAACTGCCATTCTGTTAGTCGCTCAAGGTGATAATGAGCGCCTTGTGGCACCGCACAGCGTAAAGAGATCCATATGCCAGTCTCGTGCTGTAAGTGAGCCCAGGTGGTACCATCAACCATCTCAAGCCTCAGATCGACTATTGGCGTTGCTGGATCAACGACAGCAGCCTCAAGGATCTGATGGTTATACGACTGTCCCAGAGCAATTGCCGATTTATTGATACTTTGCCTTTTTTTAAGCCACTCGTTGTATCTATCGGCAATTTTGCCTCCTAGCGAGCCGATCGTTTCCGGCGTGGGGGCAGGAAGGTCATAAGCATATAATCCCTCCATACTTGCAAGGACCTCTGGGGGCAAAGAAGACTCGGTGTCCGGGATAATGGACAACCTCACCTGATAGTTAGATGGGATTGTATGTAATGCCCGCTCCCCCAGCTCACCCGCCTCAGTCGGGGATATCCTACGTCGTCCCATCCTGGTGACACCCCAAATCTCAGGGACCGGTATGTTGCCAGAGGAGGCCTTTATCCTATTAAAAATTGCCATTGGTCCAGAGCTTGAAAGTTCATTCCGCCAACCCATAAAACTCCAGAAAAAACCTTTATCCTCCGGCAAAACTGAGTAGCTACGGAACATCGGGTCTCCAATGGCCATAACTTGGTTCGGGTCGGTGTATACCACCATCAGGTTACCGAACGACTGCTCCATGTAATCCTCCAGAGCCTCCTGAACCTGCAAGGCTCCACTAAGAGCGAATCCGCCTGCTAAGCCAGAGAGGGCAGATAAGAAGCTCCAATCTGTTTTTTTATATATTCGAGAATAATTTACCCGGCCGACTGGAGCATGAAACAACGACCAGTCCTCGCCGGGATAATGATGCACCTGATAGGAGCCATGTCCATATGGGGCTACTCGCCCATCCTCGCAAGGGATTGATATCCTGTTGCGCTCCCACCCATTAGGCGACGGAAAGAAGGACAGGACATCGACTGTGTTGACTGAAAAGACTTCAGACAGATGAAAATTATGGGCAGAAAGGTAAACGTATCCATCTGCTGTAACGCTGGCTCCCCTTCGAGGAAGGAGAAATGTGCCTTTGTTAAAATCATTCCAGCCCTCACCATCGCCTAACCCATCAGGATTTGGCGGTGTCCCCTGTACCCCAAGATCAGGGAAACTCCACCATCCTATTTCTAATGGCTCATCAACTTTAGCCGTCCATGGGACTACGATGTGGTCCTCCGTAATGTCCATCGACGGACGCCGTCCTTGACCAGGCAAAACGGTTATTGATTTGACACTTTGAGCGTAGGGGACCTCCTTCTTGGGGGTCCATGCTGGTGCTTCTGATACCTCCGGTCGCCCCTTAACGATACGATTAGACAAGACTGTCAAGCCATCTTCACGTGCGAAAGCGTCACCGATAGAACCGGGGACCACATACCGTCTCAAATCTCTCACGTCAGTGATGAGTTCCTTGTCATCGAGCTGGACCACAACGCCCGGTCCGACCATATCAACGATCGCGCCGTCCGCCGGCCTGTACCACTGATCAATTGTGCTGCCTTCTCCGCCAAGGAGATGACCGTCTTGGTTTGGATTCATAGCCTTGAACTCGCCTTCCGCAAAATAACCAATCCAAGGCCAGTCCAACCATCCCCACAGCGGGGAAATATACCCATCAGGAGGCACTTCAAGGATGAGTTTTTCGCCTCCCCACCTCAAACCACTCCATGTCGTTCCGCATGGGATCAAGGCCCCTAACGTCTCACGTGGCTCCGGCTCAGGATCGGGAAGCGGAGACGGTGCTGTAACGTGGGCAACACCATTAAAAGCAGGCACGCATCCACCGACAGCCCCGGCTTTAAACTCGCCATCATTGACAGCAGATAATCCAATACATCGCCCGGATGAGTCAAACCCCGTCGTTATAACAAACCCATCCCCCGCAGACCGTTCCCCACAAGAATGAAGTCCTGCCTCGTCTAACCAGAGGCACCCTCTGGCCGGTAAAAGCTCTGCCCCCTCTTCAGGCCAGTCATACCAAGCCATTGAGTAAACCCCGTGACCATTTCCAATGCTCAAGGATTCTGACGCTGGAAGAGAGTCCAGTCTCTCCTGTAACAATGCTTTTTCCCGTCCAGAGAGCCCCGTCATTGCTCTGCGTAACCGCCGATGCTCTCGTGTCTCTCTCACGAAAGCAATCGGGATCGGCACGTAGGACCACAAGCCAGCAAAAAAACAACGGTCCGTAAGCAAGGCAGAGGTGACGCTATGGGATGATTTTTCCGTCAACTCGGTGAAATACAGCCCCGGCACGACATAGTCTGGCAAAGGGTAGGGCATTATGAGCTCTTTTTGTTCTCGCCCAAAAACGAGAGAGCCATCAAGTAAAAGCCAGTTGACGCCAGTCATTAAAAGAGCTCCCTGTGCGCCCTCTTCCATTTTGCAAGCTCGTGCATGAGGCGTCTCGATCCGGTACGTCCTCTCTTTGCAGCTCCAGAGCTTCCCACACCCGCTGACACCGTCATAGTCTTCGATCCTGCTTTTTATTGAACTCGTCAGGAAGCTGATCTTAGAGGTTGAAGGGACGACGAAGGGTGGCCGTGCGTGCACGTACCTGCCACGTATACCGCCCTTACCCGTAAAAACCCTCATACGATCACCTCATAACTGACTGGATCATCCCACGGGAGACGCTTCCAGGAGGAAGAAAGACAAGGACATTGTCCCCCTCCCTGATTTTTTTACGTGACGTGCATGTCACCGGACGTCCTCCAAGAATCACAGTTGCTCCGTTCGCATTGACCGCAGACACCTTCCCCGCCTTCGTACGCCCTTGACCAACGGCCTCTGTGTCGTAGCGGTTCTTCGCCTGAGCTCCCATGGTCAGCAGCATGAGGTAGTGCGGCGGGTCCACGTCTTGAGGCCGGTACGTTATGCGGGTCTTCAACTCCTTGAAGTCGTGCGAAACAGCCACCACGCCTCCATCAGGGAAGACCCTCGTATCAAGAGGGATCGTGATAGTCTCGACTATCCCTCGGCTCGACTGCTTGACGTTTAATATGTTGAGAGCCATCCGCTGAGCAACGTTACGGGCTTCCTGATCAGAGATGTCCTGGTCAAGGTAAACCTCTTTTTCAGTCCATATCGGCCCCGTTCCAGCTATGCCTATAACAGGCTCAGCCGCTGGGCCCCCGACCGTACGCCCGTCCATTGCCTGGCACTGCTGATAGCGTGGACACCCTAGATACCCCGGTGTAGCGTTACCGTTAGCATACGGGCACTGTGTTCGCTCTCCGTTGGATTCGCCAACTCCATCCGGCGCAATAGGAGCCCTGGGGTATGCCGTCACAGGGTCACTACTCCCACCGTCTCCGGAGGATGGGGTAACACTTGCTTCCTCTACGGGGACCAGCACACCACACAGGCCCCCGATACAAAAAAACGGGCAATGGTCACCCGGTGAGCTCTCTATATAACGCTCCCCCTCGCCACCCAAACCTGCCCCCCTGATCCTGCGCCCCGGCTGATCTAGCGTCCCCACCTCAGTTGATAGCATCGATCTGCCCGGAACTTGCGTCACCCGTAGCGTCCCGTTTTGAGGCAATGATCGTAGATAGGCTTGTGCCAACTGCGAGTTGCCATCAGCTGGTAATAGCATGTCCCCATATAAGCCACGGGCCATCATGTCGGCAAGACCATTGTCATCGGTTTCCCGCTCTATCCGTGTTGCGCATTCGCCCTCGCCGTCAAATATCTCGTCAATCTGACGGACCCTTTCTCGCTTTATGAGCGTCGTGAATTGATAGCCGGGCACGCCGATCAGACATTCAAGTCCACCCGCCGCAAAGGTAGCATCGTTGTTTTCGGAGTCCTTAACGACGTCGACCGAGCCGACCTCTCGTTGTTCATACTCCTCGACCTTTTCGGTCAGGCCACAGTAGCCGCCTTCACGGTCCCACACCCAGCTCCGTGTCTCTCGGCGGTTAAACGGCGGGACAAAAGATAGCGTCGCCGCTGCCGGGTCCGTGATATGCGTCTCTGTGATCTCGCTCAAGATGTGCTTGAGGTTGGTGTCATACGTTCGCGTGACGTCATGCTCGTTTTGGGCAACAAGTGTATGACTCTCCGTGTTGCCCGTCTTCTCGTTGTACGTCTCCATCGTTCGCTCAGTCTCTTCGACACTATGAGACTCCATGAGTGCGTATAGCCATATTCGATGTTCCTGGTCTCCCACAACGATTACAGATGTCCTGACGTCATAGTCGTATGTCGCAACTATGCGTCTCCACATCCCATACAGGTTGATCGTTGCGACGTATTCACAGATCATGTCGATGGGTCTGAGTATGGTATATCGCCAAATAACGACACCACCAGGTATGGCAGAGACTCCTGATCTGGTCTCCGTCCACAGTCTCCCCGGCGGCGTCTGGAGATTACCGCCCGTGCCGTTGTTAAAGGGGTCGTCGTTAAGCGAGGGGGTGACCTTCCCTCTACGATTCAGAGTTACCACCACCCCAGTGGCGTACCCGTCCAGGTCTAACGCTCGTGACTCAACATAGTCCAACTTCAGATCATGGTGCGGGTAATGTCGACAACTCCGAGGAGGTGCAACAATCAATGTCCCCCTGGGGCTTATATACGCCATGGAGCCCCCTAATAGAGCGAGATCCATGATGACGTTTGCAGCCGTCTGACCGCTGACCATATCACGGGCACATATGGGGAGGTCTGCCGCTACCGTAATATCGCTGTTAAGGCCATTTTTCTGCGATATCTCACGGATAACGGACCCAAGCTGCTCTCCCCGTATCTCATGAGGCAACGGTGGCGTTCTCATTAATCTAAAGCCTGCGTCATAGCCGGAGAGTTCCCAGAGAGAGCCACCACCGGCTGCGTCCCCCTTACGGTTTGCGTTTGAGATGATCCCGTTCTCCATGATGCCCGGAATCGTCCACTCTTGCCCAAGCTCAGGAGGAGAGGCACAGACCACAGTAGCGGCCCACGTACCTATAAGATTTCTCGCCTGTCGGTTGTATGTACACGAGACATATCCCGTAGGGAGAGCTGGAGTTTGAACTTCTCTCATCGCCCTACCGCCTCCATTTCCAGGTCAATTTCAATAAACGTCGTCTCTCGTATCACTCCAGTGAGCTCTATCGACGTTTCTCCCTCAAGAAGTCCTGTCGTCCTGATGTGGGTTAAAGCGACTCCCCCCATTAGAACAGGCAAGACAAAAACGCCTCCCCTTGGAGTGATCACAAGCTCCACTTGATTCAAGCTTTGGGCAGTCGTGTTTAAGGAGACCTGTGGCTTGTTATTCCAGAGATGCAAACGGACAGGACCGTCATAATCAGCCGCCTCGCCAGTCAGGGTGACCATCAAAGGTCCCTTCCCCATCGCGAGTTCAACGCTGCTTTGATGTACAGGGTCCATACTGACGGGGACTTTGAGAATGGTGCTTCGTAAAAAGCCAGATTCGGCCTCGAATTCAACAGGGCTTGTCAGGCTCACAGCATCTATTTTGAACATCGTACCTACTGGTCGACTCAAAAAAACAGATGGACGAACGATATTGACCTCGGCCGATCTCAAAAACCGGAAGGGGGTAGGAAATCGCCTTAATATGCTTGACTGCAAAGTTAAAAAATGGAAGGGGGCCCTTCGTAAGTCCGGCTTCAACTCGCCCGTTGTAAGGGGTTTAGCGTGTAAGAGATCAAAGTGATGATTAAAAAACATAGGAAGTGGAGCTTTTTGCAAATACTTTCTTGACGTGGTTGCCAAATCAAGGTCGTCTTTAACAAAAGACTGACTTCCATCAAAAATAGTCCTCGCCCCGTAATGTTCACTGAGGATCACTCCGACACCTTGTACCTCTGGAGGCCGCTGCCCCCATGTTCGGAGAATCGGTCCCGTTGTAAATGTCGTCATAGACCATCACTCCCCGGCGAACAAGGAATCGAGTACGGTCGTATCGTGAGCTGTGGTGCTTATGGCCTGGAGCTCATACAGCCGCCCATCGAAAAACTCACCGTCAATGCCCTTAATCTTTGACATTCCACCACGCTTAATCAGATTCACAACAAACTCGATGCCATGGACAGTTACGGTGTCCCCAACCTTATACACACCGCTGCTGAACGACATATAATGTCCTCGTAGGGTAATTCGGAAACGGGCACGCCCACCCGGACGCTGCACGTGAACCGCTTCGCCGCCCAATGTCGTCATTATTTCGCCGTGGGGGAGCTCTTCGATATCTACTATTTCATAGTTTGCTGAGTGATCATAGGCCAAGGGGCTCCCCTCCTAACTGCTCATCTCTATCGGCCTGACGATATTTTCACCAAGACGTCGTGCGATCCGCTCCGCCTCACCTGCATCTCTGACGTTCATCTGATGAATGTTGATCGAGACGGGAGAATGGATGGTTTTCTGCATCGTGACGGGGACATTATCGACGGAGCCTTTTAATATAGGCCGCCTGTATCTTGGTTCCTGTTGCGGTGCCGTAGATTTAACGGTAAGCCCGGCCCGGGCCAGGTTCTCCGCAATCTGGAACTGCTGCAACCCCTGCAAAAGAGCGGCGCCCGGCTTGACGCCCCACTGCTCCATCATGGCCGTCATCTGCTCCTTGGACTTCTCGGCGACCTTTGACGACAGATCCTTGACTATCTGCATTGCTTCTCTGGCAGCATTGCCGGAGAGGAACCCCTTTTTCATCGCCTCCGTCAGGGTGGAGAGAGGGTTTGTCAAGCCATTGATGGCCTGTCCCAGCTTGTCGAGGGAGCTCCTCGCTCCGTCGACTCCCTTCACCATCTCCTCCATGGCCTCCTTCGAGGCCTTCCCCATCTCATCGGCAGCCCGTCCAGACTCCTCGAACGCCGAGGCGATGGACTTCTGAACCGCCTGAGCCACAAAGGGGTTGTTCGTGGCGTCTGCCGTCATACTGGCGATCTTCTTTACCTCTTTGCTCCACGCCTGAGCCACCGCTGGGGCGAGCCGCTCAAAGGGCACGCCCATCCGCTTGGCCGCGTTATCCGCCTTGGACTGAAGCTCGTCATACATCCGCATGGCCTCGACGACCCCGCCACGGATTTTTATCGACATGGGGTCGCTGTCCTTGAGGACTCCGCCCCGTCGCCTCTCCCACTCCCTCAGGAGATCGTCGGAGGAGGAAAACATCTCCTCTTTCGCCTTCCGGACCTCGTCCCTCGCGGCCTTCATCGCCTTCTTGATGTTCAGGACATCGGCCTCCGCCGACCGGGACGTCCACGCAGTCTCCTCAGGCACGGCCAGGGAGTCCTGTTTGGCGTCGGATATCTCTTTTCTGATAGCCTCCAGCCGCCTGATCTCGTCCTCCAGCTTGTCCCTGGCTCCGAGCCCGCTGAAAAACCCGAGGGAATTGAGCTTCTCCCTGAGCCGCTCAAGCCGACGCTCGACCTCGTCACCGCCAAGCTGCCTCAATTCGTCGTCGCTCTCCTGCACGCTCTTCCTGAGCGCTCGCATCGCCTCGACGTGGTCCATCACCGCGTTCGTCGCCCCTACAACGGACATGCCTGTCAGGAGCCCGAGAAGAGCCCCGATATGCGGAGCAGCAGCAGCAAGAGAGAGACCCTTGACAGCGACGGACAGCTTTGACATGGCGCTGGCAAAAAGCAGGACATTGGAGATGGCCCCCGCGATCTTACTGCTCGCCCACAGGCCGAAAATCGTGAGCCCGATCCCCTTCAGATGCGTCAATAGAAACTCCCACGGGACCATCGAGACAAGAGCCGCAAACGACTTGCCCACCGCCCGGACCGTCCCGGCAAAGTTCCTGAAATATCCGGCGATCTCCTCGACGTTCAGGTCATATAGAGCCGCCTTGAAATCCTGCACCGACGAGATGGAGATTCCAAAGCCCCTCGCCATCTCGACGAGAACCTTCCCGGCAATCCCCGTATCCTGGACCCACTCGTTGAAGACGTTGGTAAGGTCGGTCAGGTTGTTGACGAGCTCGACGGCCTGGCCCTTGATCTGGTCGAAGACCGAGATCCTGGTATCGGCGATCGAGGAGGTGAGGTTCACCCACGAGACACCCCACTCCTTCATTCGCTTCGTGACCATCTCCTGAGTCGTCCCAACCCGCAAAAGCTCACGGACAAACGAATCGAGATTCCCCGATGCGCTTGCCAGGGTAACAGCGGCCGTCGCCGCCTCCGTCCCGAAGAGCTTCGTCGCCTGCGCTGCTGTCAGCCCGCCCTTGCCGAGAGTTTTTATGATATCCATCATCGGCAGTAGTTTGCCGTTGGCGTCCGTGACGTCGAAGCCCATACTCTTGAAGGCCGCCCCACCGTCGTTGGCTGCCGCCGCTATCTTCATCATCACGGCCCGAAGACCGGTCCCGATCTGTTCGCCCTGAAGCCCCGCGTCGGCGAGAGCCCCCATATACCCGAGAGTCTCCTCAAGAGACGCTCCGATTGACTTCGCCAGCGGCCCCGCATAGCGCAAGGCGTAGGCGAGCTTCTCCATCGTCAGGTTGGACTTCGCGCTCGCGTTGTTGAACATATCCACGACACGGGTCGATTCAGCAGCGTCGAGCTTGAAGTTCGTCAGGGCAGCTCCCACGAGATCCGTAGCCTCAGCGATGGAGGTATTCTGCGTGATCGAGAGGTTCACCAGCCCCTCGACGGACGACATCATCTTGCTCACGTCCCACCCCTTCTGAGCCATCAGGACGAACGCCGACGCCGCGTCCTCAGCGGAAGCGGGAAGATCTCGCCCCAGCTGCCGGGCCTTCTGAGTCAGCCTCTCCAGGTCCTCACCTGTCGCGCCGGAAAGAGCCCCGACACGCCCCATAAGAGCCTCAAAGTCGCCGCCCGCGGACAGGGCCGACGCCGTTATCCCCGCCAGAGCCCCTCCGACGACGAGAGCCCCCTTTGTCATACCCCGGAAGAGAGGGGACGCCACGCCGGACAGGCTCGCCTGAACTGCATGAGCCTTTTTCTGGAGAGACTGAAGCCTGGATTGCGCCACCTCGACTCCCTGCACAAGCCCGGAAACATCCGAGCTGATCCTGTATTTGATGCCCAATCCCTCAGCCGGCATAACGAATAATTACCCCCCTCTCAAGCTGAATCCTTCATCGCGCAACCTCTGAGACGACAGGGGCCCCGAGCGCAGATCGACAACCTGATTCCGGTCACCTCCGTGACCGTGCCCGGGGCGCCCCCCGTTCAACCTGACGCAGATATCCCGCGCTGCGTCCAGATACGAGATCGCCTGCCAGAAATCCCAGCGGATGAAAAACTCCTCGTCGGTCACTCCGTACTCCTTCCGAAGGAGCATCAGCTGATGACTTAAATTCCAGTCTCCTTCGCTCTCATCCTCTCCGGACTCTTCTCCTGAACCGCCGTAAAAAAACGTTTGAACGCCTCGGCTATCCGGTTCTCCTTCCAGATAAGGACGAAGAGCTCAAGCGCGGGCTCAAGCGGAAGATCGCTCAGCCGGTCCTTCAACTCTGGAAGGCTCTCAGCGAAAGCCAGATCCATGATCTCGGGAGCCTTCCTCGATCCGCTGAGAACCACCGCCAGCAACGGCCGAATGTCCAGAACGCCCTCCAGCAGTCCGTCCTTGAACTCTGACAGATTGAGCCCGTCCTCGGCGGCGCTGGACAGCGCCTCGGCAAACAAACTCACGAGACGAAAAACACATGCGTACCTGAGACGTTTAAGCTCATGCTCCTCGCCGAGAATCCGCACCTTGCACGGCTGAGGGCAGAGAATTTCCAGCACGTCCATCACGCATCCTCCTGATACCAGTAGGTGATCACGATAGCCTTGCCGCTCTCGGGAGCCGTGGTAAAGGTGATCTCCCCTTCGGCGGCGTTGAGGGTGAAATCGGACGCCTGCACGGGGACGCCGTCCAGGGTCAGGTAAATCTCCGCCGTCTCAAGGACTGGCTTGTGGGCCAGGCTGAACGTCGTCGTGGAGCCATCCCCTGTTCCAAGGCTCTCGTCCTTGGCCTGCTTCACCGCATAAATATCGATCTTGTACAGCTGCTCCCCCTTGGGCTTTGTGGTATCGGCGACAGCCTCGATCTGTAGATCAGCCAACGCCAGCCCCGTCTCGGAAAACTTGGGCTTAAACCCGGAGACGACCTTCGCCTTGTGGATCGTCAGCACGAGCACCGAGTCCCCCTCCCGCTCGTGTCGAAACACGACAGGGGAGACTTCCGGCAGCTCCTCCGTACCGCCGCCAGTCAGACGACCGCCCAGGAGAAGCTGGATGTTTTCCTTGTCGAGCTCGGCGATGGAGGCGTTAAGGACCGCCTTCTCCCCCTCCTTGTACTTCTTGACCACGGTCTGGGGGAATCCCCCCTTGACCTCGCCGATATCCACCGTGTGCTCAAAGCTCACGTCTCCCTTGAGCAGCCCCATATTGACCGGAGGAGACCCGACAAAAAGCGCCCCGCTCCCCAGCAACAATGACTTGGAATCTTTCAGATCCAGCATGACAAAAACCTCCTATAAACTCATAAACCCACCGTGAGGGACATCTCGACAACCCACGCCCTCTCATCCTCACCGGGCGGCTCGATTCCCCTCAGAGCAATCTCCCGGGCGACCCCGGCTTTTGTCTTCAAACTCCGCAGGGCCACCGTCACGAGCTCAGCTGTCTCCAGGCATACCCCGTGCCCGTCCTCACCGAACAGGGGCAGGACGAGGAGCACGCCTACGTCGACTTCGGCAAAACTCGCCCCAACCGAAAAGAGCGCCGACTGAACCCGGACAAGGGCCAGAGGGGGAGCCGTCGCGCCCTGTAATGACGAGACGACGGACAGATCGATCCCCGTCTCTCTCCTGATGAGCGCGTTCAACCCGGAGTTCTTCCTCAGGGCCAGGGCGACCGCATCTTCAACCTCTCGATACAAAATGCCCACCCACTTTCACCAGAGCCCGCTCCAGGATCTTCCGAACCAGGAGGAGCCCCGTAGCCGACATCCCGATAAAAGGGCGCGAGGGGATCTTCTTCCGCGAACTGCCAAACTGGTGTACGCGGGCGTAGCTCAGCGTCGTTCCCACGGCCGCAGACCGGTCGTCATATTCCGTCACGACAGATCCCCGCAAGGTCCCGGAATCCTCCAGAGCCTTGGCCCCGACGAGGTGGCGTTTGAAAACCTTTGAGTGCCGTCCCCGCCTTTTTTTCTTCAGCCTGCTGCGATACCCCTTCGTCGCCCGGTACGCCCGGCCCTCTATCGTGGAGGGTGCCAGGGGAGCCCACGCCTTCCCGTCAGGCCCCCGCTGGTTTTTGAAACACATCATGGACTCCCTGCGGAGGACCTGAGCGATGGTGCCCCAGGTCCTCCTGGACTGGGGGGTTTTCTGAATCGCCCGGAGATGGCGGGAGACGGCATCAAACCCCTCGGCCTCGATGGTCACCCGCATCCCTCACCACCCCCTCATATACTCGTCCGTAAACACCTGCGGATTCCCCCCACCCGTGATCCGGACACCGCCGGGAGCGGGGAGATCGCTGTCAAGCCCGGGAATGCGACCTGAGCGGACGAGGGCCTTGAGCATGTCGACCGCGGCCTCCTTCCTGTCCCCCGAGACCTCCTCCTGTTCCGAAAACCGCGCCGTGGCGTAATACGCCGCCAGTTTCGCTGCGATCGTCACCAGCACGTCGGGCGGGGACGGATCACAGGGGATCGGCACGTCAAACGACTCGGAGAGAACAGCGTTCATGTAGTCCGTGGCTCGCTGGATGTGTTCCAGCAAAAACGAGTCAAGACCTCCGCCGTGGTGAGCCTCCATACGAGACAAAAGGGGGAGGTAGACCTCCCCCTTCACGTCCTCGACAGCGCAGTACATCTCTCTGTCTCTATCCGCAGACCTTGACGACCATGATGCTCGTGTCGGACACGATGACCGGCAGAGGGTGGGACTCCACGTACAGGTCCCTGGTCTTCCCGTCGGGAGAGACCTTGATCTTGCTGAACCGCTCGGCCATGAGCACGGGGTTGTCGCCCAGGTCAAAGTCAACGATCGCGCCATAGTGCATCTGCCACAGCGACGGATGAGTCAGCACAAGACGATCCGTCGGGATATACGGGACAGGAGCCCCGGTAGTGTCCGACGGATATGTCGCGGAATACTCGACCAGAGTCCCGACTCCTGGAATTGTCGCGACGGGCGTCACGAGATCTGCGCTGTTCCCCTCGTTGATCTGGAGCAGCTGGATACCAGCGCTCTTCAGCCAGGCCTTGACGTGGGGGTTAGCCCTGAAAGCGTCGGCCGCCGCCGTGCCCATGACAAAAACAGAGGGGTTCATCCCGTTCTGGTCAGCGAATGTCCTCATAAGCTGAGGCAGCTGGACCAGGGGGTCTCCTGCGCCGGACGATGCGTCCCACTTCTCCGTCAGATCGAAAAGGTTCCCCGAGGGCACGCCGAAATCGATCGTGAAACGCCGCCCATTCGGGGACGTGTAATCGATGACCCCGGTCGATGCGACCTGGGAGAACATCCACTCGATCCGGCGGCTCACCGCATCAACCATACGCTTTTGCTTCTGGGCGATCTTGACGTTGAGCGCCGAGACGACGGGGCCACTCTGACCGGACCCGATCGTCACGGGGGACTGTCCCGCCAGACGGATGGCTCCGACCTCAGAGGCATGAATAGGATCGTTCAGCAAAATCTGGGGCGGCGTCACCGTCATGGTCGTGATCGAGGTGTCCATGTTGACCTTCGTGGCGGGATCGCCGTTGTGCCCCATGGGAGCCAGGTCGCGGCGCTCCCTCTCGACGTCGAACATGACGGACTCCGTCGCGGAGGTAATGCTCCGTCCGGGCATCAGGACCTTCGTCAGAAAACGGTTCTCCGGCTTGATGAGGTTGACCGCATGGGTCAACGTTGCCGGTGTGTACAGGTCAAGCTCATTCATGGCTTCGGCCTCCTTATCGTTTCACCGGGCAGGGGATGATCCCCACACCGATTAAAAAGTTCCGCAGCGGTTCCCGTACGAGCTCCCCAAGGGGGTTAGGCTCACCCCACGTCTTGTTACTCAAGCGCAGGAGAGACTCCGCAACCTCGCCTTTGAGAACAATCTGAGCGGTCACTTCCCCACTGCCGGGGATCGTGACGTCCTCCTCCAGGACGCCAAGAACGACCTGAGGGAAAGCGTCAATGATGGTGCCAAGTCCCGAATCTGCGAAGGACTCGAACTTGCCGCTGGCCTGCCGTACGAGGATCGTCCCTCTCTGCATCTCCACAGGAGAGCCTTCCCCATTGGCCACCGTCCCGACCATCCGAACGGCTGCGGCGAGAGAACCGACGATAAGCGCCTGCTTTGGCGCGGACTCCCCGATCTTTCCGAAATTAGGTGCACCCATGATCCGACCTCCTTATTTCCCTTCAGTGCCGTTGACACACTGAGCGATGGCCTCGCCCAGCTTCACGGCACCCTGCTCAGACGTCGCCTGCGGGTCTCCAAGGGACCGCATGGCCACCTTGGGGATCGCCTCAAACACGTCGTTCAAAAGGCTCTTGACGCTCGTTTCCTTCGAGTCGGACAGCTTGATCACGCCGCCCCCCTCGGCCAGAAGAACGGGCCGTACCTTGTCCAGGACGACAGGGGGAATGCCCAGCCCCGCCCACTTGTCGCAAAACACCTTGATCTCTGCCTCGTGCTTCTCCTTCTTCAGGCGGGCGATATCCTCAAGGGCCCCCTTGTTCTGGGTTTCCATCTGAGTGACCTGCTCCGACAGCTCTTTTTTCTCTTCAAGCAGAGCCGCCTTCTCCTTTTCCGCCTGAGCCAATGCCGCCTTCATCTCTTCCAGGGTCATGTCCTCATCTCCACCTTTCTTTTCTTCCGGCTCCTGAACCCACTCACCGTCACTCAAAACGATGGGCCGAACTCCAGGGTGTGCCGGCTGATTCACCAGAGCCACACCGAGGAGAGTCGGCCCAACCCGTGCCCCCGTTGTCTTGTCCAGATAGTCCGGGCTGAACTCCGCGCTCATGTAGCGGTATCGCCCTGCCTTGATGTCCTCCGTCGCCTTGCTGTCAACCTCCATCCTCAGATACAGCCCGTCGGGCTTGGCTTCTGGCACTCCTCTCATCTCCTCTCTGTGTGCATCAACCTATAAAAAAAACCGCCCCACTCTCAGGGAGTGGAACGGCTAGAGGAACATATGAAAAAAGCCCCTGCTATGTGCGGAGGCTTGCTTTGTATTCTTTCAGTTTGTCCAAGACGAGGCTCAATTGCAGAGGATTTATAGCACCTCTCGGGATTACGCTACAGAGACTTTCCTTTGATAAACACCGCACCGAATCGACCTGTACAACGGAATCGATGCTCAACCCGTTCTGCCCTTGCTTAGGGATCGGAACATCCCATGGTCGCCCTTTCTTTTGAGACGTGATCTTCGCCACGACAAAAGTTGCCCCTCTATCCGCAAGAACCAGAGCCGGACGTTGCTTACACCCGCTATCCTTCTCCTGAAAAGGGAAAACAACCTCGACAACTTCGCCCTGACTATACCGTCTCAAATACCGCCTCCCAGTCTGCATCAGTCAGAGTTTCACCGGCAGAAGCCCAGAGACTGTCTTCTTCGTCCTCTGCCTCCTCTTTCTGCGCGATCACACGGGAAAAGAAGTTCTTCATAGCCTCATGGGAAATGCTCTCATTCGTATATACCCCCTGATATGCATCCTTCCAAGGAGCTTCGTCATGTGTAGCCTTTGCAAGGGCAATCCCGCTCAGGCGCCCCTTCTCTTCAACCACCACACGGGCAATAGAGGCGGCCACATTATCAAAATCTTTCACGGACTCCACCTGATCAAGGGGAATCGGACAACTGCCATACTTCTTGTATGTCTGGTAGACACTCTCAACGACGGGGCCATACTTCCACGCCTCTATAGGGTCACTAAAGAGAGGCTTCCCAGTCAAAGCAAGTGCATAGCCCTGACAATAGTACAGGAGCTTCTGAAGCTTCAACGGCGTAACATCAAACTCGTCAGACTCTAAATTCTCCATCTGCTCCCTGAACAGATTGATCACATATCGTGCCAACGTCTCAACACTCACCATGAAGCTCACCCCCCTATATTGTCCATCATTATATACCAATCTGAGATAAAAAAGCCCCTC
>PDWJ01003821.1_pt1 | contig 19432 bp, 20 predicted proteins | sample 1430881 | NCBI WGS metagenome assembly PDWJ01 (sample SAMN01162460, study PRJNA174530) | Oral metagenome, whole genome shotgun sequencing project. | biome: Marine environment; feature: Marine mammal; material: Swab sample of the gingival sulcus; isolation source: swab sample of gingival sulcus...
AAAGAAGTTGGAGGAGTTTTACACTGTTTTAATGCAAGTGAGCATTTACTACCTTTGGCAGAACATAATTTTTATTTTGGAATAGGTGGAGTTTTAACTTTCAAAAATGCAAAAAAGCTAGTTGAAGTTTTACCTAAAATACCATTTGAAAAACTAATTGTTGAAACTGATTGCCCTTATTTAACTCCTCATCCTCATAGGGGAAAAAGAAATGAACCATACTATACTACTTTTGTAGTAGATAAGATTTCAGAACTTTTAGATATAGAAAAAAATGAGGTTGAAAAAATGACCACTTATAATGCAATGAAGCTATTTAAGGAGTTTTCTAGTATTATTTAGATAAAATATTGCCTATTTTAACGAATAGGATTTTATTTGAAAAAATTAATTTTATTAATTTTATTATCTTTTGGTATTTTATCAGCTTCTCTTTTGGACTCAACTTTTTCAAGGGGAAATATTCAGGTTTTAGAAGATCTAGATATAGACTCTTCTTTTATAACGGATTATAAATTACAGAAAAATTATCAATATTATCAAAATAGACAAAACTCTAAGCATTATATTTCTAATTTAAATGAGGCTTCACTTTATGTTCCTAGAGTTAAAGATATTTTAAAACAGGAAGGAATTCCTGATGTTTTTATATATATGGCAATGGCAGAATCAAATTTTAGTGTTGACGCTAGATCACATGTAAAAGCGACAGGACTTTGGCAATTTATGGATACTACTGCTACTAGATATGGTTTGAGAAATGATATTTATATTGATGAAAGAATGGATTTAGTTAAATCTACAGTTGCTGCTACGAGTTATTTAAATGCTTTACATGATAAATTTGGAAAGTGGTATTTGGCAACTCTTGCATATAATTGCGGTGAGGGTAGACTTATCGAGGGATTAACAAGGGCAATTTTAGATATTTATGTGAGGGAAAATCCCTCTAAAAAAAGTTCAAAAAAAATTCAAAAATTTAGACAAACTATAAAAGCTTATCAAAAAAAAAGAATTAAGTTTTATAAAGTAGGGAAAATTTATCAAGAAGTTTCTAACTGGGGTATTGAGCCTACTTTAACATATCTTTTAAAGGAACAAAAAAATATTAGTAGACAGTATCTTCCAAAAGAAAGTACAAGATATATTAGAAAAATTATTGCTCTAGCTATGATAAATTCTGAAAGTTTTATCGTAAATGATATTAAAAATATTCATTTACTAAATATGGGAATTTCTACAACAATAGCTACAGTACCTGTAAAAGGTGGTCTTCATCTTAAGAATATTGCTAAATCTATTGATATGACCTATAAAGAATTATATGATTTAAATAAGCATATAAAACAAGGTATTATTCCTCCTTATGAATCTTTTTATACTATTAATATTCCATACAATAAGCTTATGCAATACAATGAGAATAAAGATTCAATTCCTAGTACTAAATATGCTGTTCATATTGTAAGAAAAGGAGATTCTTTATATTCAATATCAAAGAAATATAAAATTCCTTTATTTATGATCAAAAAACATAATAAATTAAAAACAAACTTACTATCTTTAAATCAAAAAATTATATTACCAGTGCCTAGTGATATGCTTGGTAAAATTAATCTTTTTAATTATAAAAAGGGTAGTATTACAGAGAAACATATAGTAAAAAGTGGAGATTCCTTATATTCAATATCAAGAAAATATAATGTCGATATTAAGAATCTTATGAAAAAAAATAAAATGAAAACAACCCTTTTAAAGATTGGAGATAGAATTGTTATTAGGTAATAAATTGAAGTATGGAATTTTATTATTAGGTGTAGTGTCTTTTTTTACTGCTTGTTCCCACAAGAACACTTCTAGTATTTATGATAATAGGACTTATCAAAGTGTGCCAAATCAAAAGATAAAAAACTCTAAGGCCATGCATAGGGCGACCATGAGACCTTATAAAGTTCATGGAAAATGGTATTATCCAACATTGGCAAAGGTTGGAGATATTCAAAGGGGAGTTGCATCTTGGTATGGTCCAAATTTTCACGCAAAAAAGACTTCAAATGGTGAAGTTTATAATATGTATGCTATGACGGCTGCCCATAAAACTTTACCTATGAATACGGTAGTAAAGGTTGATAATCTTGAAAACGGAGAATCTGCTATTGTAAGAATAAATGATAGAGGCCCTTTTGTTTCTGGAAGAATTATCGATTTATCAAATAAAGCAGCTCATAAAATTAATATGATAAAAAAGGGAACGGCAAGAGTTAGAATTACCGTGCTGGGATTTAATGGTAAGATTGCAAGAACTAAAGCAGAAAAAGAACAGACCGCAACAGTTGGAAAATATTATGTTCAAGTTGGTGCATTTAGAAGATTAGAAGGTGCAAAGATTACAAAAAGAAAATTTAAAACGATTTTAAATAATGAATATGATGTAATTATAAAAACAACAGATTTAAATAGGGTTTTTATTAGTGGATTTAGATCAGAGCAAGAAGCAATAGATTTTAAAGAGCAAAATGCTTTGAATTCTGCTATGATTATTGCACAATAGTAGGGAAGAGTATGACAGAATTAAATAGAAAAACAAAAGAAACGGATATTAAGTGTAAAGTTGATGTTTTAGGAGATGGAACTTCAAGCATAAGTACGGGTGTTGGTTTTTTTGATCATATGTTAGAAGCTCTTTCAAAACATAGTGGAATTGATATAGATTTAAGTTGTAAGGGTGATTTACATATTGATGCTCACCATAGTGTTGAGGATTGTGGTATAGTTTTAGGAAAAGCTTTAAAAAATGAAATTTTTCCTATTGAAAATGTAGAAAGATATGGTAATGCAACTGTTGTTATGGATGAAGCTGCTACAACTTGTGCCCTTGATTTATCAAATAGACCTTTTTTAGTCTATGAGGTGAATCTTAGTGGAAAAGTAGGTGAGTTTGATGTTGAATTAGCAGAAGAGTTTTTCCATGCTTTAGTTATGAATAGTGGATTAACTTGTCATATCATAAACGATAGGGGAAGAAATAAACATCATATTTTAGAAGCAAGTTTTAAAGCATTTGCTGTAGCACTTAGAAGAGCTATGGCAAGAAATGATAAACTTGGAATACCAAGTACTAAGGGTATTTTATGATTAGACTTATAGTCCTTGATGTCGATGGAACTTTAACTGATGGTAAAATAACTTATACAAATAGTGGTGAAGAGTCAAAATCCTTTGACGTAAGTGATGGTTTAGCTATTGCTACTTGGACAAAAAAGTTAGGATTGAAAGCAGCGATTATAACTGGACGTGAATCAAAAATTGTTGAACAAAGAGCAAAAGATTTAAAGATTGAGCATATTTATCAAAAAGTTCACAACAAAGATGAAGTTTTAGAAAATATTTTAAAAGTTGAAAGTATTTCTTGGCATGAAGTGGCAGCAATTGGTGATGATTTAAATGATTTTAAAATGCTTAGAAAAGCAGGGCTTTCTTTTACTCCTTTAAATGGGAGTCATTATTTAGAAAATATTGTAAATGTTCGATGTAAAAATAGTGGGGGAAATGGGGCAGTAAGAGAAATGATAGAGTATATTATTAAAGAGGATGGAAAAGAAGAGGAGTTTCTTAAAGCATGGCAATAAAAGCATTTATAGTTGCTATTTTAATATTTGGTACAGTTACTTATTTTATTCCTATAGATAACACTATAAAAAGAAATAATAAAGCTGATACTCCTTTTTTGATTTTTAAGGACTCTACTATGTATACTTTAACTCCTGAAAATATGAATAGAATTGTTTATTCAAAAGAGGTTTTAAGATTTAAGCTAAGGGATGTTATGCATTCAGGAGCTTTGACTTTAAAAGGAAAAGATAAAAATAATAGTGAAATAACAGATGTTCTTTATTCAGATGTAATTATTAAAAGAGGAGATAAATTTAGCTTTTTAAATAATGTTAAATATAAAAGAAATGATTATATTAGTCTTGAAACTGATGAACTAATATATGATTCTAAAAGTAAAATTGCCACTAATACTCTGCCTTTTGAGGGTAGATATTTTAATGATTATATCAAGGGAAAAGATATTTATTTAGATTTAAATAAATATTATATGAAAGCTAAAAATACTCATTTTGAAATAGAAGTGAGAAATAATAAAAAGGATGTGGAATGAATAAAATAATACTTGGGTTATTATTTAGTACAACATTATTATTTGCACAAACGCAAAAATTAGTAATAGATGCTTTAAACTTTGAGACGGATGATTCTACGGGATTATCAATCTTTAAAGGTAATGTAAAATTACTTATGAATAAAGATAAACTAAAATCAGATAAATTAGAGGTTTATGTAAAACCTAATAGTAAAGGTAAAGCAAAAGAACCTTTAAAATATATTGCAACTGGAAATGTTCATTTAGATATCTTTTCAGAAGGTAAGAAATACAAAGGCAAAGGCGATAAAATCGTCTATATTCCAAAAGAAAAAGAGTATGAAATAATTGGTAATGGATATTTAAAAGAGCTTGTAGAAGATAGGGAAATATTTGGAGATAAAATTATAATAAATCAACTTAAAGGTACTGCTAAAGTTACAGGTAGTGAGAAAAAACCTGTTAGATTTATTATTAATATGGACAAGAGTGATAAATAGTATGAAAATAATTGATGCAAAATTTTTGACTTCCGCACAAAGTATAAAAGATTCCCCAACTCCTGATGTGGTGGAAGTTGCTTTTTTAGGAAGAAGTAATGTAGGTAAATCTTCCCTTTTAAACACTTTAACAAATAGAAAAGGTTTAGCAAAATCATCTTCAACTCCTGGAAAAACACAACTAATAAATTATTTTGATATTAAGTTTAAAACTTCAAATGAGGAGTTGCCATATCTTTATGCGAGATTTGTTGATTTACCTGGATTTGGTTATGCAAAGGTTTCTAAAAGTTTAAAAAGAGACTGGAATAAAAATTTAACTGGGTATTTAGAGCAAAGACCAAATTTACAAATTTTTATACATCTTATTGATGCTAGACATCCTACTCTTGAAATTGATAAAAATGTTTTTAATTTTTTAAATTCTATTAAAAGAGGTGACCAAATTATTATAAATGCTTTTACAAAAATTGATAAACTTAAACAAAATGATTTACAAAAATTAAAAAGAGAATATCCAGATGGTATATTTATTTCAAATCTTAAAAAAAGAGGTTTAGAAGATTTACAAAAGGCTATAACAGGATATTTATTTGGAAGTTAAATTTTTTAAACCTGATGTTTCTCATATAACTGCAATGCAAGAGCTTGTAAAAGAGGAAGTTGAAAATGGAATCATTCTTTTACGAACAGAAGATGAAATGGCAAATACCATAAGATCTTATACTGTTGTGGAAGTAGATGGAGAAATTGCGGGTTTTACAGCATTACATATTCATTCAAAAAGATTATCTGAAGTAAGAAGTTTGGTAGTTTCAAAAAAATTTCGTGGTTTAAAATTAGGAAAGAAGTTAGTTGAAGCTTGTATTGAAGAAGCAAAAAAAATTGGACTAAAACAGATTTTATCGTTAACTTATCAAAAAGGTTTTTTTGAAAGTTTAAATTTTAGAGAAATTGAAAAGGATAAAATATAGTTAGAAATACTCTTTTTATACTTTATTTTTTGAGTTTGAATATTTTGGCTAAAGAGTATTTATCTCAAGAAGATGATAGTTATCATATAGATAAAAAAAATTTTATAGTTCCTTTATCTGAATCTGAAAGGGATTTATTAATAAAATATGGAAATTTAAATTGTGTTGTTATTAAAAATTGGCCATCTTTTGAGGATAAATCTAATAATTTTGTTACAAGTATCTCTATAGATTATTGGAAGTTAATACAAGAAAAAACTTTAATAAAATCGGCTTGTAAAGTCGTTAATAGTTTTGAAGAAGTTTTACGTTTATTAAAATCAAAAAAAGCAGATGTTGTTCTAGTAAGTACTATGACAGATGTTTTTTCTAAATACGGAAAGTTTTCAAAATCTTATTTATCCTATCCTATTGCAATTGCTGTACAAAAAAATAAGGAATATATTTCTGACATGAGTTTCTTTTCTGGTAAAAAGGTTGCTGTTGCAAAAAATTATATTTTGTATGAATTTTTAAAAAATAAATATCCTGATGTCAAATTTATAGAAGTTAAAAATGATTATCAGGGTTTAAAGCTTCTTTCTAAGGGTGAAGTTTACGCTGTTATGGATATTTTACCTGTTCTCTCTTTTTTAATAAATCATTATGGGTTTAATAATATTAAGATATCAGGAATATCAGAGTCTAATTTTGATGTTAGTTTGATGATTAGAAATGAATTATCTAAGCTTATTCCAATTATCAATAAAGGTATTGATAACATATCAAAAAAAGAAGAACAAGATATAAAGAATAAATGGCTATCAATCAAATATGAAAACATAGTTGATAATACTAATTTTTGGAAAATAATTATAATATCAGTCATTGTTATTTCAATTTTAGTTTACAGACAGTATATGTTAAATAAACTTAATAAAAAATTGCAAGAAGCAAATGAAAAAATTGAAGAAAAGTCTAAAGAATTAAGAAAACAAAAAGAACTTTTTGAAAAAATATATTACGAATCATCCGATGGAATTTGTCTTTATGATTTGGATGAAAAAAGAATTGTTGATTCAAATGATGTAGCTTTTATTATATTTGGTTACAAGAATAAAGAGATTTTTCTCGAACAAAAATTAGAAGATTTACTGCCAGAATTTCAGCCAAATGGTCAAAAATCTATGGAAGTTATTCATAAAGTATTTAAAATATGTTTTTTACAAGGTTCTCATTATTTTGAAATGTTACATTTAAAATTTGATGGGACTGAAATTTGGTTGGAGTTAGTAGCAACTTTTTTAGTAATCGATGGTAAAAATATTTTACATATTGGATTAAGAGATATTTCCCATAGAAAAAAAATGGAAGAAAAATTAAATATTTTAACCCATAGATTGGAAGAAAGAGTTCAAGAAGAGATTAAAAAGAATGAAGAAAAAACCAAACAATTAATTCAACAAAGTAGACTTGCACAAATGGGAGAAATGATCTCTATGATTGCCCATCAATGGAGACAACCCTTAACTGCAATATCTGCAACAACAAGTAATATTTTATTAAGGTTGATGTTAGGTGATAAAATTTCAAATAAAGAATTAGAACGTGAGATTAATTTAATAATAAATTATTCAGAACATCTTTCTACTACTATTGATGATTTTAGAAACTTTTTTAAAAAAGATAAACAAAAAATTAGAATAACTCTTGAAGAAATTATAGGTAATTCTGTTTCTATTATGAAAAGTTCTCTTGATTCAAAATATATTAAGCTTGTTTTAGATTTTAATTGTAATGAAAAAGTAGATTTATATGCAAATGAACTTAGTCAAGTAATTTTAAATATAATTAAAAATGCAGAAGATGCCTTATTGGAAAATAAAGTTGAGAATCCTTTAATTAAAATAGAGACATATTTAAGAAATAATTGGGCAGTTATTTTAATAAGTGATAATGCAGGAGGAATATCTCCTACAATTGTTGATAGAATATTTGAACCTTATTTTTCCACAAAAAAAGCTAAAGAGGGTACAGGAATAGGTCTTTATATGAGTAAAATAATTATAGAAGAAAATTGCAAAGGCTCATTAACCGTATCAAATAATGAAGAAGGTGCTGTATTTGAAATAAAATTTAAGTTAAACAAAAAAAGGGGGTAGAGGAATATCCCCTTTCTTTTTAATTTATTATCTTCTTCATCTGATTTCTAATAATAACAGGTACGAAAAACATAGATACCACATAAGATATTAGTGTACCACCAATTAAGGCAACTCCTAAGCCTCCAAAAACAGCATCAGTTGCTAGTAGTGAAGAGGCAAATACCATAGTTAAAACTGTTAGAATAATAGGTTTTGATCTTGTTGCTGTTGCCCTTGCTATGGCCTCGTTTATACTTAGTCCTTGTTCTTCAACTAACTGTTTTGTAAAGTCAATTATAAGAGTTGAGTTTCTTGAATTTATACCTATAAGTCCAATAAAACCTATTAAAGAGGTTGCTGTTAGATAAAAGGTATCAGCTGTTATTAAATCCATAACAATATGTGCAAAAATAACTCCAATAATTGAAACAAAAGAAGCTAATACAATACCTCCTGAAAGGGCAAAGGATTTATAGTATATAACCATTAAGAAAAATATTAAAACTAAAGCAATAATAAAAGCACCACCTAAATCAATAAAAGTATCAATGGTAACCTTTAGTTCCCCATCCCAAACAAGCTTAAAATTTTCACCTGTTTTTTTATCAATAAACTCTAAATTTAAAAGGTCTGATTTTATAACTTCAAAGTTTTTATCAAATGAGTTTATTAACTCATTTCTAGTATCAAGTAGGGGATAGATTTGGCTATCTTTATTTGTCTCTGCTATTACATTTATCATAGAATTTAGATTTTTTGAAGTAAAGGTTGGCTCGATTATTCCTTTTTTTACCTTTACTAATTCACTAAGTGATATGCTAAGTCCTTTTTTATTTATAAGTTTTAGGCTAGCTAGTTTTTCAATGATGGCATCTTTATTATTTGAATCAAAAACTCTATTATCATCAAGTCTTAAAAATATTGGAATTTGACCCTGTGAATTATTTGAGTTTATCACTGATAGTGTAAGGCCTTTAAATGCTAAATATAAGATATTTTTAACTTGATCTATTGATACTCCGCTTTTTATGATTTTATTGTTATCTAAAATGATTTCAAACTTTTTAAAGCTATCCTCGGCCATAACATCAACATCTACTAAAGTTTTTTGTTTTTTTAATACAGTTGCAATTTTATTTGCGAACTCCCTTCTACTTTCAAAAGAGTCTCCCCCATAAATTTCAGCAACAATGGAAGCCAGAACTGGAGGACCAGCAGGAAGTTCTATTAGTTTGATATTTGCTTCATATTTTGAACAGCTTTGAAGTTCATTTCTAATAGAGCTTACAAAATTGTAGCTTGTCATATCTCTATCTTTTGCTTTTTTGATATTTACCATTATTTCAGCTTGAGATTCTTTTTGCTTTAGGGCACTTTGCTTTACCAAAGCTGCAAAATCTAAAGGCTGACCTTCAGCTAAAAATACTGAAACATTTGTAACTATATCTTTTGAGATTAGTTTTTCTGCGATACAAGAAGTTACTTCTTTTGTCTGTTTTTTTGAGCTTCCATCTTTTAGATCAACATATACAGAAAAACTGTCTGAATCTTTACTTGGAAGCATTTTTGCTTTTACTATTTCTGTTGGAAAAGTAGCAATACTTAGAGCAAAAAGTATTAGTGTTATAAGGTAGACTAAAAAAGATTTTGCAGGACTTTGTATAATATTAAATATAAATTTTTCTAGTTTCATTTTAAATCCTTACAAAAATTTTTTCACTAAATATGGAGTGAAAATATAAGCAACTAATAGTGAAACTACAAGTGCAATAGGTACAAAAACAGGAAGAGGGTGCATAAACTGTCCCATCATACCACCAACAAAAAACATAGGTATAAAGGTCATAATAATAGCTATGGTAGCTATATTTGTAGCATTTCCTATTTCATTTGTGGCGTTTATTGAGATAGTTTTTAAATCTCTTTGATTTTTATCCTCTTTTTTATGTCTTACAATATTTTCTATTACAATAATAGCTGCATCAACTAGCATACCTAAGGATACTATAAGAGCAAAAAGTGTGATTCTATTTATGGTTTCATCCATTAAAAACCCTACAAATAAAGTAAGGGATAATATCATAGGAACTAAAAGTGAAACTATCATTGCCTCTTTTAATCCAAGTGAAAAAATAAGTAAAATTGCTATTATAAGTATAGAAATAAGAAGATTTTGAACCAGTGAGTTTACCGCATTATTAGCTGTATATCCATCATCTCTAGTTATGACATATTTTATACCTTTATTTTGTAAGTCTTCTTTGATTGAGTTCATATATGAAAATACTTCTTTAGTAATACTTACAGAGTTTGCCCCTTTTAGTTTTGATACACTTAGGGTAACTTGCTCTAAACCTTTTGGATTCTCTTTTGTATATAAAAGAGCCTCTTTTTTATTTTGAATATCATAAGATTTTGAGATTTTTGCCACATCTTTTAAATAAATTGGAGTATTAAAATTATATGAGATTATAATATTTTCTAAATCTTTTTTTGATTCTATGGCATTTTCTATTCCTATTACTGTTAAGTCTGAGCCTTTATTATCAGTTTGTATATAAGGAGTTGTCATAGATAGGGCTTTTATCTGTTTTGATATTTGTCCTAAAGATACATTATATGCTGAGAGTCTATTTGCATTTACTTCTATATTATATTGCTCTTTTTTCTCACCTTTTAAATCAATAAGTGCCACTTTGTCTATTTTATTTAAGTTATAGCTTATTTTATTAACTTTATCAAAAAGTTCTGTTGGGCTAACTTTATTTGAGTAAAAAGCAATAGTTGCTATTGGAATATCCGTATCAATATCCATGGTTTTAATAATAGGTGGCATTGCCCCTTTTGGAAGTAGTTCCATATTTCTCATAACTTGGTCATAAAGTTTTAGATTTGATTTTTCCTTATCTTCTCCTATATAGTATTGAACTTGTACAATACCAACAGAATCCCTTGCATATGAGTAAATATGCTCAACACCTTTTATCTCTCGTATTTTCTTTTCAAGGGGTTCTATTATGACCTTTTGTATTTGGCTAGGTCTTGCCCCTGGAAGTGCTACAATAACAGCCCCTCCACTTACTTTTATTTGAGGGTTTTCTTCCCTTGGCATAAATTCTAAAGATAAAAATCCTAGCGCTAGTATAAAAATAGACAGTATAAAAGTTAGGGGATGTTCTATAAATATACTTGCAAGTCTTCCTGCTATATTTAGATTATTATTCATGGGAATCCAATTCTAAAATAATCTTACTATACATACCTGGATAAACTTTTTCTTCTTTTGTATCAAAAGATAGTTTTATTATAAAAGAGTGGGTCATATTTTGCATACTTGGGATTATTGAGCTTACCTTTGCTTTTGTCTCAAAGTTTAAAGATTCGATAAAGACTTTTGCTTCTTGTCCTATTTTTATTTTACTTAAATTTCTTTCACTTATATTTGTTTTGATTTTCAGACTATTTAAATCAGATAGGATTATAGCAGGTGCACTTGGCATTGCCATTTCACCACTTTTTATACTTTTTTTAATAACTAAACCATCATTTGGGGCTTTGATTTTTAGGTAATTATACTGATAATTTACCTCTTTTAATTTTGCCTTTGCTATTGAAATCATATTTTTTACATTGTTTAGTTTTAACTCTAATTGCTCTAAATCATACTTAGGTACTAAATCTTTCGCATATAATCTTTTATATCTTTCATAGTTGATTTTGATATTCGCAAGGTTGTTTTCTTGCATTTGTAAGGTTAATTTTGCTTCTCTTTTTTTACTATCTATACTTGAAGAGTCAATTTCATAAAGTAGTTGTCCTTTTTTTACAAAGTCTCCCTCACTTACATATACTTTTTTGATAAATCCCATATATCTACTTGTGATAATCTTTTCATTATCAGATACTACTGTTCCACTTAGTTCAATAGCCATAGCTAAAGGTGCTAGAAGCATTGATATTAAGCTTAAGATTAGAAATTTACATGTTTTACTCATCGTTTTGTCCCCTTAAATTTTTTCCCATTGATAAATATACTTGTGCTTGTGCCAACGTTTTTTCATAATTTGCCATAATAAAATTTGCTTCATTTTTCCTAAAAATAGCCTCTTGCTTTAAAAGTTCAGTCATGGAAATAAGTTGATTTTTATACATAAGTTTTGATTGCTCTAGTACTTCAAGTGCTAGTTTTTTAGCCTCTTTTTTCTCTTTGTAGATTTTTGTTTTTGAGTTTAAGTTTAATATGGCTTTTTGTATTTGTAGTTTTATGGCATCTTTTAGTTGATTTTCATTTATTACCGTTTTATTAAATTCTATTTGACTTTGCTCTTTTTCAATATTTCTTTTAGGGTTAAAAAGGTCGTATTTTACACCTATCATAGCCATATAGTAGTCTTTTTTAGCGTTAAAACTTAGACTATCATCATTTACTCCATACTCTAAATAGGTATAAACATTTGGATAGTAACTTGATTTTGATAAATCTATATTTTTTTTCATACTTTCTTTGTATTTATTAGCAACTTTTAAATCATCTCTATTTATTAAACTTTTTTTATAAAGTTCTTTAAAATCTAAACTATCAAGTTTAAATTCTTTTAAACTCTTTACATCTGTTATATTATCTTTTGAACTTAAAAATTTAAGATAGGCTAGGGCAGTATCAAATTTATTTTGTGCTTCTATTAGTTGACTTTGAACATTTAAAGCATGAACTTTCGCCTGTTTTACATCAATTTTTGTGACAAGTCCTTCTTTATAAAATTCGTTTGCAGATTTTACTAATAGCTTTGATAATTCTTTTGCTTTTTTTGCTGCTTTTATAAACTCTTTAGCTAAAACTGCACCATTATAAGTTTTTAAAACCTCAAGTTCTAAGGATTTTTCATCAAGTTTAAGCATTAAAGTTTCAATTTCACTTTTTATTTTTAGCATATCTTCTTGATTTGATAGGGCAAAACCTGTAAAAAGTGGAAGAGTATAACTAATTTTTGTATTGAAGTTATTTCTTGAGTCTGGATAGTTTAAATCTCGTGGTTGGGTGTCAATTCCCTCTCTCATCTGAGTAAATCCGAAATCTCTAAAAGAGGCTTCTCTTGATGATAGTTTTGAGTTAAAAGTATGTCCTGCATGGTTTGTTCTACTTACTTCACTTTTTAGTTCTAGTTTACCATAAGACATAGATTTTACTTTTTTTATATCTAATTTAGATGATTCTATATCTAACTTTTTTGCTTTTAGCTTTTTATTATTTTTTATTGTTTCATCAAGCACATAATCATAGGTGATTGTTTGTGGGTATGAAAAAGAAAAAAGTAATAATAAATATAAATAAATTTTATACATATGCCATCCTAAAGGTTATTTAGTGGGATTATACATAAAAAAAATTAATCTTTCCTCAAAAAGTATTATTAGTTTAAGTTATGTTTTAGTTAAGAAAAGAAACGTTACTTTTATTTAAAGGATTGGGCAAGATTTCCAATAATTAAACTCCAGCCATCAATGACTATGAAAAATATAATTTTAATAGGTAAAGATATCATTACAGGAGGAAGCATCATCATCCCTAGGGACATTAGAATAGAAGATACAATTATATCAATTACCAAAAAGGGCAAGAAAATTAAAAAACCTATCTCAAAGGCTGTTTTAAGCTCACTTACAATAAATGCAGGCATTAGTAAAGTTAAAGGTACATCCTCTATATTTTTTGGATTTTCTTGTTTTTTAATCCTATAAAATAGTGCTAAATCTTTTTCTCTTGTATTTTTTATCATAAACTCTTTAAAGGGTTTAATTCCTTTTTCAAAAGCAACTTCATAGCCTATTTTTTCATCCATATATGGTTTTATAGCATTATCCCAAGATTTTTTTGCATAAGGTTCCATGATAAAAATTGTTAAAATAAGTGATAATGAAATAATGATTTGGTTTGGTGGAGTTTGCTGTAATCCCATAGCTTGCCTTAAAAGTGAAAATACAATCATCAGCCTTGTAAAACTTGTAACCATCAATAAAAGAGTTGGCGCAAGAACAAGTAGGGTAAGGATTATTGCTATATTTATGGTCTTTACAAATTGTGCAGGCTCTTCTAGGGCTGCAACAGATAAATTTATAACAGGTAACTGTTCTTCTTGTGCAAATAATGAAATTGATAAAATAAACAAAAGTACTAGAAATCTCAAAAAAATCCTTCAAATTTAAAAGAGAATCATAACTAACAATTTATTAATTCATAATAATACAATTTAAAAGTAATTCATCTATTTAGTCATTCTCTGTTGACATGACAATTTTATCTTTGCCTTCCTTTTTTGCTTGATAAAGGGCACAGTCAGCCATTTTTATCAGTTTGACTAAAGTTGATTTATCATTCCTAGAACTAGAGACTCCAAAACTACAAGTTAATTTATCTATATCTAAAATAGCTATCAAACGAAGTGGTAGAATGAGCAGTAAATATAAAGAGATAACCATAAAAAAAGAAACTAAACCCTAAAAATAAAAATTAATTTAGATAAACTCATTTTTTTAATAAATAATAAAGATTATTTAGTACTTGTTATATATCCTAGTTTATAAAGTTTATTATAAATTTTTGATATGATTTCTCCAGCCGCACTACCACCGTGACCACCATGTTCAATTATTACAGTTACTACAAATTCAGGATTTTTATAAGGACCATAAGTTGTAAGCCAAGCGTGAGATCTATGATAATATTCAAGCTCACTTTCTTTCATCCTAACTTTTTCTTCTTGGGGAATTGTAATTACTTGTGCAGTTCCTGTTTTCCCTGCAATTCTTATTTTACTATTTTTTACGTATTTACTAGCAGTTCCTTTTTTATGGTTCATAACATCATACATACCTTTTTCTATTATTTTCAGGTGCTTTTTATTATGTTTTATCTCCTTTGGTTCTTCATAGTTTAGTTTTGTAAAATGTGGTTTAGGTAGTTTTCCTGTTGCTAGAAAAGCAGTATATCTTGCCATTTGTAGTGGAGTTACAAGCATATTTCCTTGTCCAATTGAGGTAATAACTGTTTCTCCTATATACCAAGGTTGATTATATTTTCTTTGTTTCCAATTCTTATTTGGATTTGTTCCAAAGTGCTCATTTGGTAAATCAACACCTGTCTTTTCTCCAATGCCATATTTTGCTAAAGTTTTAGAAATTTTATTTATACCGATTTTTAAACTACCTTTATAAAAGAAATCATCACAACTTTCTCTTATTGCTTTTACAAAGCCAACTTTACCATGACCTTTATGTTTCCAACATCTAAAATTTCTTTTACCAAGTGTTATTGAACCACTATCATATACTGTAAAATTAGATTTTATACCATTTTCTAAAAATGATAGGGCGATACCCATTTTTATAATAGAACCAGGGGGATATTTACCATTTATAAGTTTATTGGTAAATGGATGATTAAAGTCATTTCTTAACTCTTTCCATTGGCTATTTGATATCCCATCAACAAAAATATTGTTATCATATTCTGGATATGAACCAGAAGCTAGAATCTCCCCATTTTTAGCATTCATTACAATTACTACACCACTGTTAGTTCCAAAAATTGTTTGAATATATTTTTGTAGTTTTATATCTATTGTCGTTTGTAAATCATTATCACTTGATGGCTCTTTTTCATCTAATATTTCAATTTCTTCATTTAAAGCATTAACTTTGATTTTTTTTTCTCCAAGTTTACCTTGAAGTTTTTCATTATAAAATTTTTCTAGTCCACTTTTTCCAGTAATACCACTATATTTTGAAAATTTATTATCTTTAACATTTTGTTTTGTAGCTCTTCCAACATATCCAATTATATGGGAAGCATTTTTACTATGGGGATAAATTCTTTTTACTTCAGATTTTATTTTTATATCATCATTTGAATTAAAAATTGTATATTTAGCAAAAAACTTATCATAAGGTATAAAATCAACAATTTTTACAAAATCATGTTTGTATGCTGAGTCTAGTTTTTTATACTTCTTCTTTAGTTTTTCTTTAGTGTATTTTGGAAAATGTTTGTTTATTAATGTTATTAGTTTTTCTAGTTTTTCTTTGTTTTTATATGATCTTAAATGGGGCTTTATATTTATTGAAAAACCAATTGTATTCATAGCAAGAGGGGTACCATTTCTATCTTTTATTATTCCTCTATTTGGTACAGTATATATTTTTTTTATATAGTTTCTTTTTGAGAGTTCTTCATAGTAAGTATTTGATTTAATACTTAGGAAATATACCCTTACTAAAAGGGTTATTAAAACTATTAATATAAATATAATAATAAAATTTAATCTTTTCATATTAAAAGTCCAAAAACTATAAAATCAATTATAATATTTATAAAAACTAAATAGTATAAAATAGGTGTAATATCATTATTTAAACTCCAAATAATAATCAGTCCCACATAGAAAAATGCAATATAAATATATCTATTTAAAAGATTAAAGGATAAAATTCTTTTAATGGAAGGGGAAATAAATATGTAGGTAAATAGCATAAGTAATATGATGGAAAAAGGTCTAAATCCATTATTTATTTCAATTAGAAATACGCTAATTAATATAAAGAATAAAGAGTAATATAATCTATTTTTTAAAGTTGTATAAAAGAATATATATAAAACTCCTAAAAGTAAAATGGGGAAGAAATAAATTGATGAAATTATATTTATAAGCACAGCCAAGAAAGAAAAGAAGAATATAAAAAAAGGGTTACTGAAGTTATCTATTCTCATGTATAGTGCTAGTTCTTTATTTTTTGGAGATTATATTATAATAGAGCTTACATTTAATTAATAGTATTCGAATTTTCAGACTCCTTCTTTTTTCTTTCTATTCTTGTTAAATCGTATATAAAGGCAAATATTTCAGATACAGCTTTATACATACTATCAGGTATCTCTTTATCTATATCAATAGCACTTAAAAGTTCAACCAAATCTTCATCTTTTTTTATGGGAATTTCATTATTTTGGGCAATTTTGATAATATTTTGGGCAAGTTCTCCTTTTCCTTTAGCTATTACCTTAGGAGCATTGTCCTTATCTATGTCATAGCCAAGGGCAACTGCTTTTTTTATCTCTTTATTTTGCATATATTAAGTACTCCTATACCCTTATATTTAGACCTAAGCTTATATTATTATTTTGACTATAGATTATTTTTTGTTCTTCCTTTTTTGGTTTTTCTTTTTTCAAATCTATGATTTTTATATTTGAGGGTATCAAATCTACTTGATTTAAAGCTTGTCTTAGTTTTGGTAAATTTTCTTGAATTAACTTTTTGAAACTATCTTTTGAAGCATGTATTGTCAAATCAAGCTTGTTTTTATCATAAAGAGCAAGCATAAGTTGTGTTTGTCCAAACTCTTTTAATGATAAATTAATTTCACAATAAAACTTTTCTTCATTAAGCTTTTTCATTGAGATAGAACCTTCATCAAGTATATCCCAGATAAAAGGTATATAAACACTATTTGAGTTTGATACTGAAGATAGAAGTTGAAAATACTCTATTTGAGTAATCATTTTATCAATTTGTTTTATGGTTTCAGTTGACTTTATATCTGTTTTATTTGATATTTCTTCTTGCATTTGTAAAAGCACTGCTTTCATATCATTTTGAAGTGGATTTTGCTGTATGTTTTTATCAGTTATAGAGGTATTTGGATTAAGTTGTAAAAAGTTATTTAAACTATTTTCTAAATTGTTGATATTTTTTATTATATTTTGTTGAATATTTAGACCAGTTTGCTCATTTTTTCCCAAACTATTTAAGGCATCTTTTATTGATAAAATTATGTTGCTAATATTTGATGAAAAATTACTTTGAAAGCTGTTTAATAGATTTGTTTGAGATGTATTTGTTTGAAAATTTTTTAATTCCATTGGTATTTCAATTTTATTAAAAATATTTTGTAAATTAAGTAGTTTATCTATTAGTTGATTTACTGGCTTACTATCTATATTTTTTAGCATTAGAGTTGTTTTTAAAGATTTTAGAGCTTCGTTAATATTTTCTAATACTTGAGTTTTTTCAAATTGTATATTCTGATTTTTTAGAATTTTTGTCTCTAAATTACTTATTGTTTCAATTTGATTTTTTAAAATATTTATATTTTTTGTAATACTCTCATGTTGTATTGAAGCAGTTTTTATTTCTTTTAGGTTTATTAGTTGATTTAATAACTCTTTAGGTTCTGCCATAGTTTCATTTTTTGAAAAGAGATTTGGCGAGTTTAATAAAGAATCAATTTGCTTTAGAATTATTGTTTTATTTGGTATGTTAGTTGTATTTGTCAATTGAGTTTTTAACTGTGATAAAATTTCTTTTGTATTATTGTTTATATCTTGCTTTAAACTTTCAATATTAGTAGCTTTTATATTTGATTGATTGTTTATTTTTGATTCTAGTAGTTGAGTTTCATTTAAAACCTTAGCTAAATTATTATTTAATATATTTAGATTTGCAAGTTGTTTATCTCCAACATTTTTTGTTAAATTCTGAAGCATTGAAACTACTTGTTTAATATTTTGTGATGTTTTTGTGGTATCTAAAGTTGTTTTATTATTTTGTAATATTTTATCAATATTTGATTGGATATTTTTAGCTTCTGGAGTGTTTATTTCTTTTAAAACAGTTTTTATTTTTAAAAGTAAATCTTCTATATTTTTTGGAAGTTGGGTTTGTTTAGCAAGTTGTTCTAATCCTTTTGATTCTAAGAAAATACCAGATTTTGTAATCATCTCTTTTAAGCTTTTAGCATCTAAAGAATCAATGTTTTTTAAAAAACTTTGTAATATAGGTTTGTATTTTGATAGTTCCGGATTATCTTTACTTTGATTTATAAGTGTAGTAATTGTTTTTGTAAAATTACCTAAATCTTTAAATAAATTTGAATTTTTAAGTATGTTTTCTATATTGGCGTTTGTTTTGTCTCCTGTTTTTAATTCAGTAAAGAGATTTTTTAAAATATTTTTTATGGATGAAGGATCTTTTTTTATACTCTCTAAAGTCTCTTTATCAGCATTTTTTAAGACATCTTTTAATACCTTATTATCGCTGTTTGGTAATAATATATTTAATAAACTACTATTTGAAACTAACATGACTTAAGTATATCATAAAATACTCTTATCCTAATTTACATCAAATATTATTTTGTGTATAATCTTCGTAATTAATGCAAGGATATTTATTTAAGATGAAATATGAAGTTGTAATACCTATTGATGGGTGTGAGGAAGAGACAGAATTTGAACTTGCTAGACTGGATGATTTTTTTTCAGTAATAAAGGGAACTCAAACAGGTACTACTTTAAGACTGATGAGCTTTGGAGCATTAAAATCCCTTGCTTTTGAATTTCCAGAAGATTTTAGAGATAAACTTGAAATTCAAACCTTAGATGATATTTCTATTTTTTATATTTTCGTATTACAATCTGAAGTTTCAGATTCATCAATGAATATTTTTTCGCCCCTTATTATAAATAATAAAAGTAAAAAGATGGGACAAATACATTTAGACCTTGAGAAATTAGGACTTGAGAGTTTAAGTGATATTCTTCCAAATTTTTAATTTAAAGTGATTTTACAAAATGCATGAAAAACAAAAAAGAATAAGATATATAAGACTTTTAGAGAAATTTTTTACAAGAAC
>PDWJ01005099.1_pt1 | contig 19425 bp, 19 predicted proteins | sample 1430881 | NCBI WGS metagenome assembly PDWJ01 (sample SAMN01162460, study PRJNA174530) | Oral metagenome, whole genome shotgun sequencing project. | biome: Marine environment; feature: Marine mammal; material: Swab sample of the gingival sulcus; isolation source: swab sample of gingival sulcus...
TTAGTGAGAATTTGTACTTGATTTTAGGCATGGTCTCCTCCGTTTTTATTAACCATACCATATTATACTAACATTTCAAGTATGACATGACACTAGTGCCCATTCAGAAATAACCAAGGGCTTCACCCTTGGCCCTTGGCGTTGACGCCCGCCGGCTTTTACAACGCTGGGGCTATCCAGGGAAAAAGGCGAGAGCGCCGGCAAGACCTATTCGGGCTTCAATTCACGGGAGTCCCACCATTCACTGCCGTAGTTGACGAATAGCTGTTTGCCGGCGGGGACCTTCCTGATGGTATGAAACACGATCAGGTCCCGGTCCGTATCATGCCAGTACTCTGTGTTGTGTTGATATGAGTGATTGAACAGGCTTCCCCATCCGAGCACCAGAGAATAGACTTCGGTGCCACCATTTTCATCGGCTGATTCCAGATTGAACACATAGTCGTCCAGGCTTCCGGCGCATTCGTCGGCGTCGATACGCAGATAGGGGCATTCTTCCAGGGTTGTATCGGCCGGAATAGACCGGGTGGTGAAAACGCCATGGCCGAACGCACAGGGTGAAATGATGATATGGGGATGCCGGTAAAGGGGTTTAGCGTTTTTCTTCATGAATCTGCTCAATACTCCTGTTCCCCCGGATGAATTCGACGACGCGGGCGTGCCCCCCAATGCATATAAGGATGGGTTAAATCGGTCCGGATGTATCAATCCGGGGGGCCAAAGTCAATCATGTGTCAGCCTTGCGCCTCGATATCCGGCCATGCAACCCCTTAGATGGGCATGCTTGACCTTCCTCCCGGGCGATTCTGCGCATGCCTGTGCCTGGGCGGTGATTCGGTTTCACGGGGGAGGGACAACCTGCCTCGATCGGGCAAGAAAAACACTTTCGCGGCTGTTTTGTTTATGGTATGGGACCGCAAATGAATTTTACCTGTAATGACAGTCTGTTGGATTCCATGCGTGCCGACTTCGAGGGATTCGGACGGCAACAACCATCCGATAACGGCTTGACAGCGGCCGCGAGCAACGGGCCGGGCATTTGTCTGTTGATACTGTCATGAAAAGAGAGCCGATGGCCTATCGATCACCACGGAGGATCCCATGGGTCGTTTGTTGATACTGTTGATTGCTGTTGTGTTCCCGCTAATGCTTACCGATGGCGCGTATGCTGACAATGTGCCTGTCAGCGAAGCCACCCAGGAATGCTTGGATTGCCACACTATCTTCCATCCCGGAATCGTTGCCGACTGGCAGAAAAGCCGTCACGCCAAGACCACCCCCCAGACCGCCATGACCGCCGAAGCACTTCAACGACGCCTTTCCAGCACCACGGTGCCCGAAACCCTCCGGTCGACCAGCGTGGGGTGTGCCGAGTGTCATACCATGCGGGGCAATTCCCATGCCGACACCTTCGAACACAATGGCTATGATGTCCATGTGGTGGTCAGCCCGGATGATTGCGCCACCTGCCATACCACCGAACGGGAGGAATTTTCCCGAAACATCATGGCCATGGCCGAAAAGAATCTTTCCCAGAACAGCCTCTATGCCGATCTGCAGCGCAGTATCCTGGGAACCACAGAGGTGAAAACCGAACGGGTACATTTTGCCGCCGCCAACGACATGACCCGGGCCGATGGTTGCTATTACTGCCACGGTACCGTTCTCAAAAAGACCGGTATGCAGCTCCGCGATACGGATGCCGGTGAACTCGAATTCCCCGTTATCGCCGGATGGCCCAACCAGGGTGTCGGTCGCGTCAATCTGGACGGAAGCCGGGGGTCGTGTTCGGCCTGTCATACCCGTCATCGGTTTTCCATCGAAATGGCACGTAAACCTTATTCCTGCAAGGAGTGCCATGCCGGGCCGGACGTGCCCGCTTTCAAGGTGTATTCGACCAGCAAGCATGGCAATATCTACGCATCCATGAAGGCTGAGTGGGACTTCAATGCCGTCCCCTGGACCATTGGCCAGGATTTCACGGCACCCACTTGTGCCACCTGTCACATCAGCCAGACTGTGAACGCCGACGGAGAGGTGATCAGCCAGCGTACCCACCAGATGTCCGATCGGCTGGGATGGCGACTTTTTGGTTTGGTATACGCCCACCCCCAGCCCAAATCGGCGGACACCACCACCATCCGCAACACGGCCGGCCTGCCGTTGCCCACCAACCTGGACGGCAGCTTCGCCACCAACTACCTGATTGATGCGCAAGAGATTACCAGGCGCCGGACCACCATGCAGCAGCCCTGTCTGGCCTGCCACGATACCTCCTGGGTGCAGGGCTACTTTAAACGCCTGGACAATACCATTGAAACCTCCAATCGATCGGTTCGCAGCGCCACCCAGCTCATGCAGACCATCTGGAAAAAGGGCTATGCCCATGGCCCGGTCGGCGGCAGCAGCCTTTTCGATGAATTCATCGAACGCCGCTGGAGCGATATCTGGTTGCTGTACGCCAACAACATCCGTTTTGCCTCGGCCATGGCTGGCGGCGGCGACTACGGCGTGTTCGAGGACGGACGCTATCACCTGTCCAGGGCATTGATGCATATGCACGACTGGAATCAGACCCGTGATCTGATCGGCAAATCCCGCTAAAACTCCAATACAAGAACCGGTCTCCAAGAATCAGGATATTTCCCATGCTAAAAAACATTCCGTTACAAAGGTTGTTTGTCAGTTTGGTGCGACCCCGAATCCACGGCGTCTCTTTCTGATGATGCGGCCTGGCAATCCGGACAGATGCCGAAGAAGTCGAGACGATGGCGAAGGACGCTGAATCCTGTTTTTCTGACCAGTTCCTGAGTCATGTCTTCCAGGGCGGTAATATCCGGATCGACAATTTTTTTGCAGACAGTACAGACAACATGGGGGTGGTCGTATGGCCGGTTGCCGTCGTAGCGGTTGCTGTCGTCGCTGAAACCCAGCTCCAGCACCTGATCCAGTTCTTTCAGGACGGCAATATTCTTGTAGATTGTGGCCAGACTGGTGGTTGGGAAATTGGGTCTTACCTGGTCATAGATGGCGTCGACACTGGGGTGCCCGTCACTTTCAGCGAGCGTCCGGAGGATCGCCAGGCGCTGAGGGGTGATGCGATATTGGTGGTCCCGCAGGACCTGGATCATCGTCTGCAGTCGTTGTTCCGGATCTGGCATTGATTAGATCTCTTTATTATTATAGATAATAATTATCAATTAATAACAATATGGATGCAGCCTGTCAATAGCAGGCCCGAGCCAACAATGGAAATGAGCCCATCATGCGGTCACCCGCGTTGACCATTGCCCGGGCCATGCGGTTTCTATCCTTGTGTCTTTGACTCTATGCGCGGTTCGTGCTGATTTTTCAGATCAGGGAACGTTCAAAAAAAGGTAAGCGTCCACAGGGTACCGGCTGTACTTTACCGGTATTGGCTGCTTCTATCCCGTGAACAGGTACAAAAAAAGGGCTCGCGGAAAACCGCGAACCCTTTGATTTTTATTGGTGGGCGATACTGGGTTTGAACCAGTGACTTCCACCGTGTGAAGGTGGCACTCTCCCGCTGAGTTAATCGCCCTTAAAGAAGCTTTTTATAAATGGGTGGTGCAATTCAAGTCAAGTTTTTTTTCGGTCCACGATAAACCACGGGTTGAGCAGGTTCTTCTTGTTATAGGTCAGACGGGTGCCGTCATCGTGACGAATCACCCGGGCTCCGGCGGCCGCGGCGATGGCCTGACCCGCGGCGGTATCCCACTCCATGGTCGGCCCCAATCGCGGATAGACGTCGGCTGCCCCCTCGGCCACCCGGCAAATTTTCAGGGAACTGCCGGCCGATATGAAATCGACATCACCATATGTTTTTCGCATCCGGTCAACATAAGCCGCCAACGCAGGTGTGGCGTGGGAGCGGCTTCCCATAATGGTGAAAGCCCGATCCAGTTCCATTTTATCGGGTAAACGGATTGCTTTTTTCATGAGTGCGTCCAAATTTTGCGTGCCACCGGGCGGGTGGTCACCAATGCTCAGTTGCCTGCAACCGTCCACCCTGAAGGCGCCCCATCCCTTGTCCGCAAAATAGAGATGATCCGCCACCGGGACGAAAACAATCCCCATGGTTGGTTCGCCCGCTTCGGCCAGTGCGATGTTGACCGTGAACTCGCCGTTGCCCTTGATGAATTCCCTGGTGCCGTCCAGCGGATCCACAATCCACATTTTCGGCCACTGGCTGCGCTCCCCAAAGGGGATGTCCCGGCCTTCTTCGCTGAGTATGGGGATTCCGAACGTCTTGATGCCGTCCATGATGATTTCATGGGAGCGACGGTCGGCCAGGGTCAGCGGGGAGTCGTCCGCTTTTTTTTTCACCTCCATGTCCGCGGCATCATATACGTCGAGGATGGCTTTGCCTGCGGCCAGGGCCGTTTTTATGCAGGCGCACAACAAATGGGACCGATCATTCATTTTTTTCCTTTTATTTGCAACCTTGGGGTTTATGGCGGCAGATGATGAAAGAACCGCAGCGCCGGCAAGGACGCTACGGTCCACATTCATTGGCTGGATTTCAGGTTGGTTAAGGGACAAAGACCCGTTTGTAAGGTTGAAAACCGGCGGTAAAAATGTTCGAAGGCCTTGATTTCGACCCAATTTGCCTGTTTCTGGGCAAACACTAAAATACTTTTTTCCATGATAAATATTTTAAAATTTTAAACAAATGCTTTAATTTTTGTCAATATAAGTAGTGATGGTTTCGTAAAAAGGTCTTTTTTAGCGATTTTACCCTGAATAACTTGCTGAAATTATTAAGGGCGATTTTTCAATTTTTGACTTTTTACGGGACTATCAGTAGTAAGCGTTCACAGGGTACCGCATCTGCTTTGTTACCGGGCAGTTGAAGTATGCCCCATACATCTGCGTGCCCGAATCCAGGCACCGACGGCGCCCTGCAAACGCTTACCGTCTGTGCTTTACAGGTATTGGCTGCTTCTAGCCCGTGAACAGGTACGGAAGAAGAAAAAAATAATGAAGATTAATGAAAAAACCATCGTCGACCAATACGAAGAACTACAACAGGAAAAAACGACCACGGAAACTGCTTTTGATTTCGGTTACAACGCGCTCGGCGGTTTTGGCGACACCTGTAAAAAACTCACCGGCCGCCGGCCCTCACCGGCGGAGAATAAAAGTATCATTCAAATCAGCCGGTTAACCACGCCCATGGGACCGATGTTTATCGGCTCAACGAATATGGGTATTTGTCTGTTGGAATTTACAAACCGCAAATCCTTAGAGGCCGAATTACAGGATTTGCAGCAAAGGCGCCACGCCCGAATTTTGCCAGGCGAAAATACCCATATCAAACAGGCCAAAGATGAATTGGACGAATATTTTGCGGGCAAGCGCCAACAATTTGATGCAGCGATTGATCCGGTCGGTACAAAATTCCAACAACTGGTATGGCGATCTTTGTTAACAATTCCCTACGGAACAACGATCAGCTACCTTGAGCAGGCAAAACGCCTGGGACGTGAAAAAAGCGTACGTGCTGTTGCATCGGCAAACGGTCACAACAAAATTTCCATTATTGTTCCCTGTCACCGCGTTATCGGAAGCGATGGCAGCCTAACAGGATACGGCGGCGGTTTGGAACGAAAAAAATGGCTTCTGGACCTGGAGAAAAGGAATCCCTAAAATACGCGATTCGCTTTTGGTGCCTTACACCTCAAATTTCTATCAAAAATGGTTGATATTCCGAGGACAACATTTTTCGGGCAACGCAGATATCGGGCAAATTGACATTTCCGGATGGGCACGAATTACAGTTTTTTTCGTTTGCCGGCCGTGTTACAGTATCATATTTGCGACAGGTATGGTTACAAAAGAACCGGGACAGAAAGACAAAAGGACCGCCATGCAGCCGATTTTTTTCAAAAACGTAGCCATCGAAGCCGTGGAATGCGTATTGCCCGCCACGGTCATCACCTCCGCTGACATCGAATCCCAGTTGGCCCAAACCATGGCACGCGTGGGAATCAACCCCGGACTCATCGAAGGACTTTCCGGTATTCGGGAACGGCGCTTCGGGGATGTCGGCCAACAAGCCAGCGACCTGGCCACACTGGCCGCCGAAAAGGTGCTGGCCGTATCCGATATCCCCAAAGATGCCATCGGCTGTCTGATCAACACCTCGGTGTGCAAGGACTACATCGAACCTTCCGTGGCCAGCCTGGTGCATGGCAATCTGGGGCTGGGCGATCATTGCATCAACTACGACCTCGGCAATGCCTGCCTCGGATTCGTAAACGCCATATCCAGCGTGGGGCTGATGATCGATGCCGGCCTCATCGAATACGGACTCATCGTGGATGGTGAAAACGCACGCGAAGTGGTGGAAGCCACCATCCAGCGCTTGAAACAGCCCGACACCACACCCGAATCCTTCCGGGATCAGTTCGCTACCCTGACCCTGGGGTCGGGTGCCGTGGCCATGATCGTCTGCCGCAAGGATCTGGCCACATCGGGACATTTTGTCAATGGTTCGGTCACCCGCGCGGCCACGCGTCACAGCCGGCTGTGCCTGGGCCAGAGAGACCGCATGACCGCCGATGCGTCCAAAGTGTTGATTTTCGGCGTAGAACTGGCAAAAAAAACCTGGGATGCGGCATGCAGCGCACTGGCCAACTGGAGCGATGAAACCATCGACGCTTACATGCCCCACCAGGTCAGTCGCCGCAACATAGAAGTGCTCAACGATAAACTGGGGCTGACCCCGGAAAAGCACTATCTCAACTTTCCCACCCTGGGCAATATCGGGCCGGCCGCCGTCCCCATCACATTGAGCCAGGCCGCTGAATCCGAACGCATTCGATCCGGTCACCACGTGGCCCTGATGGGCATCGGCAGCGGCCTCAACTGTTCGATGATGAGCGTCTCCTGGTAATGAGGCCTCGTTATCGAATTCTACAGACGCCAGGCTTTCGGCTAAAATAGAGGCCGATCCGGACCGCCACGGAAGAGCACACGATCAACAAAAAGGAACACAACAACATGGCGACCGATCCCAACAAAGTGATCTATTCAATGATTCGCGTCAGCAAGTTTTACAACAAAAAGCCGGTTATCAAGGACATTTCCCTGAGCTATTTTTATGGCGCCAAAATCGGCGTACTGGGCCTGAACGGGTCCGGTAAAAGCACCCTGCTGAAAATCATGGCCGGGGTGGACACCGAGTACAACGGAGAGACCATTCTTTCTAAAGGCTACACCATCGGCTATCTGGAACAAGAGCCCCTGGTGGACGAAACCAAAACGGTCCGTGAAATCGTCCAGGAAGGCGTTCAGGACACCGTCGATCTGATGGATGCGTTCAACCAGATCAACGAAAAGTTCGCCGAGTCCATGTCCGACGATGAAATGGACAAGCTGATCCAGCGCCAGGGAGAAATTCAGGAAAAGCTCGACGCCCTGGACGCCTGGGACCTGGACGCCCGGTTGGAAATGGCCATGAATGCCTTGCGCTGCCCCCCCGGTGACACACCCGTTGACGTCATTTCCGGCGGTGAGCGGCGCCGGGTGGCCTTGTGCCGACTGCTGCTGAAAAAACCGGATATTCTTTTATTGGACGAACCCACCAACCATCTGGATGCCGAATCGGTGGCCTGGCTGGAGCAACACCTGCGACAATACCCCGGAACCATCATCGCCGTGACCCATGACCGCTATTTTCTCGATAACGTGGCCGGCTGGATACTGGAACTGGATCGCGGTCACGGCATCCCCTGGAAAGGCAATTACAGTTCCTGGCTGGAGCAGAAGCAGAACCGTCTGGCCCAGGAAGAGAAATCGGAATCCGAACGCCAGAAGACCCTCAAGCGGGAACTGGATTGGATTCACATGGCGCCCAAGGGTCGCCGGGCCAAATCCAGGGCACGCATCACCGCTTACGAAAAACTGCTGGGCCAGGAAAACGAAAGCCTGGCCAGGGAATTGGAGATCTATATTCCACCGGGTCCCCGGCTGGGCAATGTGGTCATCCAGGCCGAAAAGGTATCCAAAGGGTTTGACGACAGGCTGCTGGTGGAAAATATGGATTTCGCATTGCCTCCCGGCGGAATCGTGGGCGTGATCGGACCCAATGGTGCCGGCAAAACCACCCTGTTTCGCATGATCACCGGCCAGGACCAGCCGGATGAAGGGTCCATCCGCATCGGCGAAACGGTTGGTCTCGCCTATGTGGACCAGAGCCGGGACGTGCTCGATCCGGAAAAGAGCATCTGGGAAATGATTGCCGACGGCCAGGATACCATCACGCTGGGCGACCACCAGGTCAACTCCCGTGCCTATGTGGCCCGCTTCAATTTCTCGGGAAGCGATCAGCAAAAAAAGGTCGGCGTTCTCTCAGGCGGTGAACGCAACCGGGTTCACCTGGCCCGGATGCTCAAATCCGGAGCCAATGTGCTCCTGCTGGACGAACCCACCAACGACCTGGATGTCAACACCATGCGAGCGCTGGAAGAGGCTTTGGAAAATTTCGGCGGCTGCGCCGTGGTGATCAGCCATGACCGCTGGTTTCTGGACCGCATCGCCACCCATATCCTGGCCTTCGAGGGAAACAGCCGGGCGGTGTGGTTCGAAGGCAACTACTCGGACTATGAAGCGGATCGCAAAAAACGACTGGGTGCCGATGCTGATCAGCCCCATCGGATTAAGTATAGACAATTGACACGTTAAATTAAATGCACCTTTCAACCTTCGAAATAAAACGACCGCCATGGATCGACGGGTTCGTCTTTGCCCCCCGGCAATGCGATCCCATGGTATCGGCATGCATGGTCTTCGTGATCGCGCTGGCCCGCCGAAATATCGAAACGGGCACCGGCGGTCTGGGCCGGGCCAATCCAAATCGCCAGACAAAAGCACCATGATAAAGACGATCCGTTCACAGATAGATCGGGTATCGCATTTTATTGAGACCGGCCTCTGGCAAATCAGACGCAGTGAGGTAACCGCCGGCCGCTGGCTGCTGATCCGCCTGATGCGCACGGTCATGCTTTCCGTGTATGGGTTCTCCCGTCACCACGGCACCTTGAGAGCGTCCGCACTGACCTTCTTCACGCTGCTGTCCTTGGTTCCCGTGGCGGCCATGGCATTCGGCATCGCCAAAGGTTTCGGATTCGAGCGGCGGTTGCAGCAGGAATTGCTGGAACAATTTTCCAACCAGCAGGAGGTCGTGACCCAGGTCATCACCTTCACCCAAAACCTGCTGAACAACACCAAAGGCGGTATGATTGCCGGGATCGGTATCATCGTCCTTTTCTGGGCCGCAATCAAGGTGCTCAGTCATATAGAGGACGCTTTCAATCACATCTGGGAAGTGCGTTCACGCCGCTTGGTCCGCAAACTGAGCGACTATTTGACGATCATCCTGATCTGTCCGGTGCTCATGATTATGTCGGGCAGTGTCACGGTCTTCATTACCTCTCAATTAACCGCCATGTCCGGCCGCTACGAACTGCTTGAAATGGTGGGGCCGGCCATCTACCTGGGGCTCAAGCTGTCACCTTACGCCCTGATCTGGGTGCCGTTCACCATGGTATACATGATCATGCCCAACACCCGGGTAAGGTTCGATGCCGCCCTGTTGGCCGGTATTCTCGCCGGTAGCGCCTATCAGATCGTCCAGGCGTTCTACATCCACTTTCAGATCCTGGTGGCCAAATACAACGCCATCTACGGTAGTTTCGCGGCCCTGCCCCTGTTTTTGCTGTGGCTGCAGATCAGTTGGACCATCGTATTGGTCGGCGCCGAGATCTCCTACGCTTTCCAGCACAGCCGGGACGCCGACGGCATGTCGCGTGGCAAAGCACCGAGCTTCCACCGAACCCGACTCCTATCCCTGATGATCTGTCGCCATGTGGTTCAACGGTTCCATGACAACCAGCCCCCCCAGACGGCCGGGCAGATCGCCGAGGCGCTCAGTCTGACACCGGCCCTGGTAGACAAATTGATCGATCTTCTGGTGCAAGGAAAAATACTGGTTCGCACGATTGTCGAGGACGGCGAAGCACATCGCCTGCAGCCGGCCCGGGATGTGTGCGGCCTGAGCATCCATACCGTCGTCACGGCCCTAGAACATGTGGGCGACGACGGACAGGCAGGAAAACCACTGCCGGATACGGAATCACTGTCAACCTCCCTGGTGGCATTGCAGACGGAAATAGAACATTCGCCCAACAACAGATTGATGATCGATTTATAACAACGGAAGGCACCGACCATGGAAAACGTCACCAACCTCACCAACACGATCGCACTGGCCATGGGAACGGCCTGGGCCTCGGGTATCAATCTGTATGCGGCCATCGCCATGCTGGGCATCATGAGCGTCACCGGAAACATCACCCTGCCGCCGGATCTGATGGTCCTGGCCAACCCGCTGGTCATCGCCGCGGCTTGCATCATGTTTGCCGTTGAATTCGTGGCCGACAAAATGCCCGGCGTGGATACGGGCTGGGATACGGTCCACACCTTCATTCGCATACCGGCCGGTGCACTGCTGGCCGCCGGCGCCGTGGGGGAGGTCAATCCGGCCGTCAGCCTGGCAGCGGCACTGCTGGGCGGCACCCTGGCAGCCGGAACCCATGGATTCAAAGCCGGTTCCCGCCTGCTGATCAACAGCAGCCCGGAACCCTTTACCAATTGGACGGCTTCCATGGTAGAAGATATCATGGTGATCGGCGGTATCTGGGCGGCGGTGAACCACCCCTGGCTGTTTTTCACCATGCTGGTTCTGTTTATTTTGCTGATGATCTGGCTGTTGCCAAAACTGTGGCGCGGTATCAAAATGCTGGCTGCCAAAATCAAAAGTTTTTGGCATGCTTCAAGGGCCCGGTAACAAAATCGATCGTAAGCGTTCACAGGTCACCGTATCTGCTTTTTTACCGGTCACTTGAAGTATGCCCCATACGTCTGCGTGCCCGAAGCCGTGCATCTACGGCGCCCTGCAAACGCTTACCGGCTGTGCTTTACCGGTATTGTATGATGTCCATGTCCGTTGGTGAAATCAAGGCCTGAGACAACAATTGATTGCGAATCCATTCCAGCAATCCGTCCCAGTAGTCGGTTCCCACGAGAATGATGGGAAAAGGACGTATCCTTTGGGTCTGTACGAGGGTCAGCACCTCGAAAAGCTCGTCCAGGGTGCCGAAACCGCCCGGCATGACCAAATAGGCAGAGGCATATTTGATGAACATGACCTTGCGAATGAAAAAATAATCGAATTCCATCTGGATGTTTGCATATGGATTGGGCCGCTGCTCGAAGGGCAGGCGGATGTTCAGGCCCACGGATGTGCCGTCGGCTTCGGCTGCCCCCCTGTTGGCAGCCTCCATGATGCCGCCGCCGCCGCCAGTGATCACGCTGAATCCGTTTTCGACGAAAAGGGCTGCGATTGCCTGAGCCAGCTTGTATTGCGGATCCTCGGCAGGTGTCCTGGCCGAACCGAAAATACTGACGGCAGGGCCGAGGTCATGCAATCCTTCCACCCCGTCGACGAATTCGCCCATTATTTTGAACAACCGCCACGATTCACTCAACTTCAAATCATCGATAAGAAACTGTTTCTCCATTGGTGTCCTTTTTCTTGTCCGGTATTTAGTGCCCATCCAGAAATGGCCAATTTGTCCGATATCTGTGTTATATGAACATTTATTTCATCCTAATCCCCAGGTACACGATGCATTGCCGATTTTCGATGCCATCGGCAGGGATTTTTCAGCATATCTTTGGGGGACAGGCGTTGTCAATGTTTACGCATTGACAACCTTAGTGACGGTTGATAGGTAAAAACTTCTTTAATAAAGCAGGCGTTCCTTTTTTCTTGTTTTAAAAAGCAGGAACCTGGGTTTTCCTATTTATGGGCAGACACCAGGATAAAAAACAGCAGGCTATGGAACCCGTTTATTCGGTAACGTTGCAGATCGTCAATGACCTTGGACTGCATGCCCGTGCGGCGGCCAAGCTGGCCAAGCTGGCTGCGAAAGCCAACAGCGGCGTGTGGGTCATGAAAAACGGGAATACTGCCGATGCCAAGTCCATGCTGGATATTTTAACACTGGTTTGCCCGAAGGGTACGGAAATAACTGTCTGTGTAGATGATACTTCCGACCTGAACACACTGGAGCGTATTGAAGCACTGGTCCGCTCGGGTTTTGGAGAATAGTCCTTGATAAACGATCAGGAATCTCAGGAAATTATCCTCAGGGGGATCGGGGGATCCCCGGGGATCTGTATCGGTAAAGCCTATCTTCTGGACAAGGAAGGGGTGGCTGTCGTCGATAAATTTGTTATCAACGAGGCTTCTTTACCCGCTGAAATCGGTCGATTTAAAACGGCGGTGAAAAAGGCCCGCGAAGCGCTTCAGGGAATCATCGACAGGACACCGGAGGAGTTCCGCCAGCATGCTCAGATTTTAGAAACACATATATTGCTGCTGGAAGACAAGATGATTTACGATCGGATCATCGAGGTTATCGAAAAAGAACGCGTCAATGCCGAGTGGGCGCTGAAAAAGGTGGTCTCGCTGGTCAAACCCATGTTCGAAAACATGACCGACAATTATCTTCGGCAGCGGGCCGAAGACATCTCGCATGTATCTGATCGCATCATGGAAAACCTGGTGGGTGTAGAACATGAAAATATTGCCCGCATTGACAAACGGGTCATTCTTGTGGCCAGGGATCTGTCTCCGGCGGAAACCAGCCAGATCCAACTGGAGCGGATCAAAGGTTTCGTCACCAATCGTGGCGGCCGGTCCTCACATACCAGCATTATCGCCCGGACCCTTGAAATCCCCGCGGTTCTGGGACTGGGAAACGCCACCTCAACCATTAAAAACGAAGATATTATCATTGTCGACGGTGAATCCGGCATCGTAGTGGTCAATCCCACCGAAAAGACCCTGCTTAACGCCGAAGAGCGCCGCGAACGCTGGGAAATCCAAAAGGCCCTGCTGGTCCGCAAAAGCTACCTGCCTGCACAGACCCGGGACGGATCGCGTATTTCGGTGATGGGTAATATCGAACTTCCCGAGGAAGTCGTATCCGTATTGGACCACGGCGGTGACGGCATCGGGCTTTATCGCACGGAGTTCCAATACCTCAGCCGGTTGGATTTTCCCGGTGAGGATATGTTGTTCGAAAAATATAAGGATGTCATTGAGGTCATGGGCAGCCGCCCTGTAACCATTCGTACACTGGATATCAACGGTGACAAAGCGGTCAACTACATTCACGAGACACCGGAGGAGAACCCGGCACTGGGATTGCGTGCTATTCGTTATTGCCTGAAAAAACCTGAAATTTTCAAAACCCAGCTACGCGCCATTTTGCGTGCGGCAGCCTTCGGCAATGTGCGCATCCTGATCCCGATGATTTCGGGCCCCGAGGAAGTTCAACAAACACTTCAGATACTTGACGAAGTAGCTCAAAGTCTGGAAAAAGACGGCTTGCCCCATAAGCGGAACGTACCGGTGGGTATCATGATCGAAGTGCCCTCCGCAGTCATCTGCGCCGACATCCTGGCGGAAATGGTAGATTTTTTCAGTATTGGCACCAACGATCTCATCCAGTATACGCTGGCCATAGACCGGGGCAACCGACATGTGGCCCACCTGAACCAGCACCTGCATCCTGCCATTTTATGGATGATCAGACGCACCTGTGATGTGGCTCATCAGAAAGGGATCAAAACCTATATGTGCGGTGAGATGGCAGGCGATGCGATGTACGCACCCATCTTGCTGGGGCTTGGCGTGGACGAGTTGAGCATGAACCCCCAGGCGATCCCGCGGGTCAAAAATACCATCCGCTCCCTCGACCTGAATGATATCAACGAATTCATAGATGAAATTCTCCGACTGAAGACGGCAGACGACGTCCATGTCCTGCTGAAACAACGCTTCGAAAATGTTGTAGACAGCGGGGAACCGCTGCAACAGGAGCATTGACCACGTGGCAAAAGAAGCAATCAAGCTGGTGACTGAAAACCGCAAGGCCCGGCACGATTACCATATCGAGGATACTTATGAAGCGGGTATGGTCCTTGCCGGTACCGAGGTGAAGTCTTTGCGTATGGGCAAAGCCAATCTCAAGGATTCGTACGCTCGCATAAAGCATGGCGAGGTCTTCGTTTACCAGATGCATATTGGCCCCTACCCATTTGCCTGCTATGCCAATCATGAGTCCCAAAGACCCCGAAAGTTACTGCTGCACAAATATGAGATCAAAAAACTGTACGGCAAGGTCAACGAAAAAGGATATGCACTGGTCCCCTTACGGGTTTACTTCAAGAGTGGTAAAGCAAAAATCAGCCTGGCTCTGGCAAAAGGCAAGCAGCGCCATGACAAGCGTGAAACCATCCGGCGGCGCGATCAGAAACGCGAGTTGGACCGGGAACGGAAAAATAACCGATGATACCGGAGGCGGTATCCTGTCCAACCCACCCGGGTTCTTCCCACCGGGGCGTATATGAGATAGCAGTTTGCCGGAAAATGGATACCAAGTATACTCAATTTAAAAAAAAACCACCGGTTTTAACAGGTCCGCGCGAACGGATCAGTCAGATGCTGGTCCGCATGCGTCAGTTGGAGGGCAATCCCCACTATATTGCCATGGGCATGGCGGTGGGTATTTTCATTTCCATTACGCCCATCATTCCACTGCAGACCATCGTCGCCGTCGCCCTTGCCTTCATGGTGCGCGGGAGCAAGTCCGCAGCCGCCCTGGGAACCTGGTTGAGCAACCCGATCACCATCCCCCTGGTTTACTATACAAACTATAAGCTGGGGTGTTTTTTACTGGGCTACCAGACAACGCTGGATACCATCGCGTTCGATTCGTTCGCCCAATTGATGGAATTGGGGCTGGAAGTCACCTGGGCGATGATCGTCGGCGGTGTGGTGATTGGCAGCATTCTTGGCGTCCTTGCCTATTTTTTGACCTTTCGCGTGTTTATTGCCAATCGTCAACCTGCCGATACGTCCGATAAAGACGCAAAGGATATCCCGTGACCGCGCCGCGAGCCTTGCTGAAGGCATGGAATATACAGGCCAGAAAGCAGTTGGGCCAAAATTTTCTGAACGATGCCAACCTGGCCCGGACCATCGTCAACCGCGCCGCGATCACCGAAAATGAAACGGTCCTGGAAATCGGGCCCGGGCTGGGTGCCATGACCGTACCGGCCGCAAAAGCTGCTCGCCGGGTCTTTGCCGTAGACAAGGACGGCCGGATTGTCGAGCTGCTGAAAACCGAACTGCTGGCAGCCGGTGTCGACAATGTCGATATCCGTGAAGCGGACATTCTGCGGACCAACCTTGATGCCATTGCCCATGACGCCGGCAGTCCGCTGGTGGTGCTGGGCAACCTGCCTTACAACATATCATCCCAGGTCGTCGTCCGACTGATCCATGCCCGCAAGGGAATCGATCGGGCCGTACTGATGCTTCAAAAGGAGATGGCCCAGCGCATCTGCTGTGGAGCCGGTTCCAGGGATTACGGCCGACTGTCCGTCATGCTGGGTTATTGTGCGCAAACCCAAATCCTGATGCAGGTCAGGGCGGACCGTTTTTTTCCAGCCCCCAAGGTGGATTCCACGGTGATCGGCATCGTGTTTTTGCGGCGGCCGGAGACGACGGCCGATGATGAGGCCCTGCTTTTTAAGGTCATCAAGGCGGCTTTTGGCAAGCGGCGTAAAACATTGCGCAATGCGCTGTCCCAAAGCGCCTTGAACCTGAATGCCGCTGATTGCCTGCAAATACTGAACGACGTGGAAATAGATCCTATGCGCCGGGCGGAAAGCCTCTGCGTGAGCGAGTTTGTTCATTTGAGCAATCGAATCGGCCAATATTACTCCGGCGTTCCCGTCAGGACGAAAACACGGTGGTCCTGATCCTCACCGGGTGTTGATTCATATCCCCCGCGCCCGGGTTTCGTAGGGAACCGATTGCCTCTATCCGTCGCCTTCTTGCAGTTTCTCAACGCTTTGGACCACCACCGTCTCATCTTCAACAGTCCAGCGGACATTGACGTCGTAGAGCTTTACACCATACTCCGATTTGCCGGGACGGGAGCCGGTATAGGCCGGTCGGGGATCGGCCTCCAGGATTTCAATCAGCAGCTCGGTAAATCCAGGGTGGCGCTGATTTTGAAAAATACTGTCCTGCTTTGCCTTCTGTGTGAATGTGACCTTCAGTGCCGGCCGGGGAGAGGCTGCGGCGAACCCGCCGGCGGCCTCCGGGAGGCTATCGACATAGGGCAGGTAAGGTTTGATGTCCAAAACGGGGGTGCCGTCAAGCAAATCAATGCCTGAAAGAAACAGGCACAAGCGTTTTTTTTTGCGCTGTATACCGTTCAGGCGAACCACGGAAAGACCGACGGGATTGGGCCTGAAGGGTGATCGGCTGGCAAACAGACCGGCTCTCCGATTTCCACCCAAACGGGGAGGACGGACGGTGGGCTGCCATTTTCCCGGAGGGATGCCGTGGAAAATAAAGACAATCCAAATATGTGAAAAACCGTCGATGCCCGCAAAGGCCTCATCCTTGTCGTACGGGGGATGAATTTCAAGGGTGGCCCGAGCCTCGGATGCCAGTCCCGGTTGCCGGGGAATCCCGAATTTTTCGGTAAAACAGGAATGAATGGTCCCGATGGGGGTGAAACAGTAGTCTGTCTGCATGCCGCTGCTCCTGACCGAGTCGCCTGAAATGGGTATTACGGAGATATCGATTGCGTATCTTCCGCCGCGAAAGATACCGATCAACAATTCATTTTTGCCTAACACAGTAAGTTGGGGGATACAACCTCCGGATAGACCTTGACAGGTCGAGGGCACTTCTTCAAAATCGGGCGCGGCGTGAACACGGAAGAGGAAGCCGGTATGTGAAAAAATTGGACGCATTTCGACCGATTTGGTGTCCGTCCCCAACCAGGCGAATTTGCTTGAAACCAAGGCTTTCGCCCTAATTTTATCTCGGATTTTACCGGATGAACACCATATAACCAAGGAGAACTTTACAATGACCCAATGGTATTTGAGCTACGACGGCACTCAACAGGGTCCCATGGATCTGTCCCAGGCGGAATCCATTGCCCGCCAGAATCCCAACGGATTCGCCTGGCGGGACGGTTTTGCCCAATGGCAACCCATCGCAAACATTGCTGAACTCAATCCGACGGACCAAGGCCCGATACCCGCGCCGCCATCCATGGCGGGTAACAAAGCTGGCGCCGACGAAATCGATTACAAAATTATCGGTGCCGAGATGCAATTCGTGGAGGTCGAACTGGATCCGGGCGAGAGCGCCGTGGCCGAGGCCGGTGCCATGATGTACAAGGACAGCACCATCGCGATGGAAACCGTTTTCGGCGATGGCGCTCAACCGGCCGCCGGAGGCGGCGGTTTTATGGACAAGCTGCTGGGGGCGGGCAAACGTCTGCTCACCGGTGAAAGCCTGTTCATGACCGTATTCACCCATACGGGCCAAGGCAAAGCCCACGTGGCATTCGGTGCGCCTTATCCGGGAAACATCATCCCTGTTCCGCTGCCGTCCGTAAACGGCCGTCTGATCTGTCAGAAGGATAGCTTTCTGTGTGCTGCCAAGGGTGTGTCCATCGGCATCCACATGCAAAAGAAAATTCTTACCGGGCTGTTTGGCGGAGAGGGCTTCATCATGCAGAAGCTGGAAGGCGACGGTATGGTTTTCATTCATGCCGGCGGCACTGTGGTTGAGCGCCAACTGGCATCCGGCGAAGTCCTGGATGTGGATACCGGCTGTATCGTAGCCCTCGAAAGCGGTGTGCATTTCGATATTCGCCAGGCCGGAAACATCAAGACGGCCCTGTTCGGAGGAGAGGGGTTGTTTTTCGCCACCCTTACCGGGCCGGGAAAAGTGTGGCTACAGTCCCTGCCCTTCTCGCGGTTGGCCGGCCGCATGCTTCAGGCCGCGCCCCAGCGCGGGGGCAGCCGGGGCGAAGGGTCGATCCTTGGCTCGCTGGGCGATTTAATAGACGGGGATAACCGGTTTTAACCCGAGTGATTCACCTGGAAAAATTTGCGGCCATGGTACCCGACGAATAACAGTCCACCGGCCAGGGAAACACCGGCACTGAACAAGAACAGGGGCGCTGTATCACCGGCATCAAACAGGGTCCCGCTGACGAAAAAGCCTATAGTAAGTCCCAACCCATAGGTCACGGCATTGTTGACGGCCTGGCCCAGGGTCTTGTCCGCTGCCGGCGCCAGCTCATCCATGTAAAGGATGCCGGCCATGTGGAAGGCGCCATAAGTCAAGGCGTGAAGCAACTGGCTGAGTATGATCGCCACAGCCGATTCGGCGGCAAAAAGAATACCCCAGCGGAGGGTGGCCGCCAGAAACGATATGGCCAGTACCCGCTTGAAGGAGAAGTATGCGAACAATCCGGCCGAGTTGATCATCACCAGGATTTCCGCAATGGATGCCATGGCCCAACACACGCCGATGAAACCGCCGCCATGACCCAGGCGGTCCAGATGGATGGAAAAAAAGCCGTAGTAAGCCCCATGGCTCACCAGCATTAAAAAGGCGCAGAACAAAAAGACCACGGTGTCTCGTGAAAACAGGCGCCGGGGTTCCTGCGGCTGTGGTGGAAATCGCCGACCGGTGCGTGGAATGGTCAAAGCGGCCGCAGCCTGGGCTGCGGAAAGGATCAGCATGGTGATGATAATGATACTTACCGAAAAGTGGTCGATCAGATTCCCGAGAACCAGGACTACGGCAATAAAGGCCACCGACCCCCAGGCCCGGGTGTTGCCGTAGCGGCGTTTGGCTTGTCCCAGAACATCCATAGCGAAAGCCTCGAGAAAGGAGATGATCGGGGCGTAAAAAGCACCGTACACCACCGTAATGGCGAGCATAAAGCTAAAATCGGTGGTCAGCAGAAACAGGGCCCACAATGCCGCACTGATGAAACTGCAACCGATATAGATCGGGCGCCGCATGTTTTTCTGGTCGGCAATCCACCCCCACAAAATGGAAAAAATGATCAACACCGCAGCGCGTATACCCGACAGGGTTCCGATCTGAAATCCGGAAAATCCAATGTCGAGGCAATAGAGGTTGAAATAGGGTAGAAAAACGCCCATGGCCCCGAAATACAGGAAATACTGTATTCTGATGATCTGTTTTGCTGTATCCATGTTGGATCGCCGGTCTAATCCTAGTGTTTAATTGCATTAATTATTAATTAGTTTATTTTGGTAGGTTGTGTGCATGCCAAGACATGCACCAAAGATCATTTTAACGTTAGAAGAGGTCGATGCCCTCAAAGCACTTGCCAGTAGTCGCTCAGCAGAGTACCGTCAGGTTGAGCGTGCAAGAATTATTCTTGCCTGTGCAGAGGGTAAACAAAATAA
>PDWJ01007601.1_pt1 | contig 19421 bp, 16 predicted proteins | sample 1430881 | NCBI WGS metagenome assembly PDWJ01 (sample SAMN01162460, study PRJNA174530) | Oral metagenome, whole genome shotgun sequencing project. | biome: Marine environment; feature: Marine mammal; material: Swab sample of the gingival sulcus; isolation source: swab sample of gingival sulcus...
TGCTTTCTTTTTTTACTTTGGCTCGGGGCTTTTTTAACTGCCCTTTGCTTTGGTGAGGGCGTATTATATAGATTTTTTTTTGGTTGTAAAGGGGTTTTTTATGTTTTTTGATTCTTTTTGGTATGTGGTTGGTTTTTAGGGGGTTTTTGTTGTAGTTCATAATTAAACAACCTCCTCCACTGCAATCACAATATCCCTTTCATTTTGTTTCTCTCTCTCAATGACTGAATGTAAATAATGCTCGCCAAATGTTCTACGCAAATGAGTAATATTTTTCATTAGCGTATCACTGTCTTCTTCACCAAGTGTACGCAAATGATAATCCGATAAGGTTTTATAGTCTCTGATATCTTTGAGTAGTAATTTAACAAATGCCGTCTCTTCACTTGACAGTCGTTTCCGTTCGGTCTTTAATAAACTTTTTAGGCGATTAATTGCCGTTTGTTCTTTGGATTGTCCGCCTCGTAAGCCTGTTTTTTGTACCGTGGTTTTGTGATTGATAATGTAATCGTAATGGTGCCAAAAGTGACTGCTGAACGCTTGTTTTGGCGTGTCTTTATCGCATTTGATTTGTTTGACAAAATCAGCAAAATCGACATCAATAATCGTATTTTTATCCTCACTATCATAGTTTATCCCTACAGGGAAGAGTGCAAGTCCTTTTTTATGTAGCACTAATAAATCATTACCAAATGCTACCATTTCGCTATCGGTATTGATTGTTTTTTGTTTTGCTGTTTTTACTCGGTTTGGTAGTTCGGCAATGCGTTGTTTGGTTTGCTCATCAATTTGGAAATACTCGTTTCTGATAAAGGTTTGTAGGCTTTCTTGTGCCTCTTCACTATCGCTAATTTCTCCCAATTTTTCAAATAATTGGCTTGCCGTTGGGGTTTCATCATCGGCAAAAATTTTTGCATCTTCGCCCAATGCGTTGTGAATTAATGCCATTTTGTGCGTAGCAATTTCACGGCTTTTGACAACATCAGCCCCTTGCTCGCTTGGAAAAAAGTTATCAATCCACAATTCATCAAAAACTTTGGCACTCATGCGGTTAATACGTCCGACACGCTGAATGACGCGTGTTGGGTTCCACGGAATATCATAGTTGATAATCAAGCCTGCTCGGTTGAAGTTAAAGCCCTCTGATAGCTTATCGGTGGCGACTAACACATCGTAATCATCTTTTTGAACGGTGCTTTTTGCATCAAAGTTTTCTTGTAACTGTTGGCGATTAGTGGCGGTAATATTGCCATAACAAAATAACGTTTGGCTCGCTAACGTGGGACTGATTTTCGACAGTGATTTTTCTAAATATTCAATGCTATCGGTGTATTCACTGAATAAAATAACTTTGCGTTTTGGCTCGTAGTTTGTAGTTGGTGCATGTAAAATATTTTCAATACGTTCAATCACTGCTTTGGTTTTCGGGTCATTATCAACCAGTTGTAAACTGTGTATTTTTTCTTTGATTTCGGTGAATAATGCCAAATCTGAACGGATATGTTCGACAAATTTATCTTTATCAACAAATTCATTGATATTATAAATCTCCGTATCTTTGGGCTTGTTTGAAGTGTTAGCATTTTCTTGAAAATCAATAAATAACTTTTCTAAATCGGCAAAAGATTGATTGTCATCATCATAATATTTTTCAATGATTTTTCTATCCAAAATATAACGCCCAGAGCTTTCTACCAGTGCCAACGCCATTGTATGCACCTTTTCAAAGCGATTAATGGTTTGCTCAAATGCCCCAAACGAACTTTCAAAGCGTTTCACTAGCAATCGTCGCATAAAATCAAATAAGTTTTTCTGCGATATCACGCTACGGTTTTCTTCTTCTGATAACTTCTTTTTGTTTAACCCTTGTTGATACAAAGCAGGGGTATAAATTGCTCCTTTAAATTGAGCCTTATTTTTGGCAAAATAGTCGCCAATAATATCATCGTAAAAGGCGGATTGTTCTGCCGTTAAGGTAAAAAATTGCTCTTGTGGATTATTAACTTTGGACAACTCGCCAATTTCCTTTTTATATTCCAAATCATTGAGTAAGTCCAATCGGTTACGGCGTATAATAACAGGGGAAATGGTCTTTTTAATGCGAGTTGATAAGCGTTGTAATTCCTTTTTTATAGTTTTTTCACTTTCATTGAATGACTGTTTGCCAAAGCGTTTTTGATAGTCTTTTCTTGCTTTATTGGCTTTATCGCTATCTTGACTGGATAGATTTCGCAATAGATTGGATAATTGCTTAAATTCACTATTAAAATGCCTAAATAATGTATCCAAATCACCATCTAACGTCATATCCGATGACTTCGGAACAATGAACAATTTTAATAGAGAAAAAATATCAGCAGGTGAATTATTAAATGGTGTCGCCGTTAGCAATACCACTTTTTTATTACGGCAAATGTTGGCAAGCGAGGCATAAGCCCCACTGTCTTGGTTACGGAAACGATGTGCTTCATCAACGATAACCATATCATAACTATCAAGTAAATCACGCCTTTCAGCAAGTTCATCAATTTTGCCAACGCTGATAATATCCCAGTTATACAATTCAAATTTTTGTAAATATTCGTACCAACCACTGTCTTTGTTGTGGCTATCACCCATCAGGGCAGGTGGGCAGATTAACAGCCCTCGTTTATCGTAATGTATGGCAATCATAGAGGCAATGACCGATTTACCCAAACCAACCACATCGGCGATAATCACACCGTTATAATTATCAATAATGCCAACAGCTTGTTGTACGGCATCGAGTTGATATTGATATTTTTCAAAACCATTGTTATCCAAGATTCGCTCAATACGTGGGCTGATTTCTTTTGCCTGTTGTAAATCTAAATAGGTTTTTAGCACCAAAGCATACGCTTCATACGGAGTAACATTGGCAAATAAACTTTTGTTTTTGAAAAAGTCGATAATCTTGTCTTTGTATTCGTCATCTTCGCTGATAATAAAGGCTTTTTCCCACAATTCATCAAAATATTGCTCGGCAGTTGCAAAACCATAATCTTTGATTTCAACATTAAATTCTTGTTGATTGGCAAGTCCTGAATTGGTTAAATTACTGCTCCCTGTGATAAAACAACCGTTCTGATTGACTAACTCAATGCCCTGTTGGTGCAAACAAAATAAATACAATTTCGCGTGGTTTGGTTGTTCGGTTTTACGCAGTTGCAAGCGTCCATTTTCTAAACATTCAATAAAAAATTCCACTTGTTGGTAAAAAGTTTCATTATCTCGATTTGGCTGATTAATGCCGTTGCTGAGCGAGGTTAAAAAGTTCTGAAAACGGTTATCATAGCTGTCATTGCTATCGTCTATTGGTACTTCTAGGGTGATTTTTTCAGCATTAAATGATTGGCTAATAATTTTGTCCACCGATAAGCCAACAAGGATTTTTAACTTGCTATCAGAATTTTTTTGTAAACTGTCAATCAGCGATTGCCAACCTGAAAAATAGAAAAATCCGACCAAAAATTTTAATTCTTGGCTGTGGTTGATTAAGGTTTCAAGGCGTTTTTTAAGGGTTGCTTCTTGGGCGTTGGTAATAAAATTTTTCATATTAATTTACCTTGCTTTCAATAAGGGAGATTTATGATTTTAATCAATTTGAAATATTTTACGCCACTCTCAACTCTTTGTAGCCCCCTCTAACTCCCTCTTTTCAGGGGGAGGATTGGCTCAGTCTGAGAAAGAGATAAATTTAACCAATTGATTTATCGTAGGAAATTAATTTTGTAACTTTAAGAGTTGAGAGTGGCGTATATTTTCTAAAAAATTATCATATTCTTTTTTAGTCATATTAAACAATGGATTGATGATACATACTTCTTCATAATTTAAATCATAAATATGGTAAACCAACGTATCAATTTTATCTTGTAAAATACTAACTTGTTCATAATTATTACTCTGAACAAGATTAATAATTTTACTAACTTTATTAGTTAATAATTGAGTCAATTCTTTATTTGAAAAACGAATTGGTAGCTGTTCTATTTCATAACCTCCAACGTGATTATTGGAACTCGTTTTTCTAAATACCCAATCGAGTAATTTTGAATTTAAAAGTCCTAAAATATATCGATTATTATCATCTGAATTTAAAAGAATTTTATTTGCCGTATGTCCAAATAAAAATGTTTCTGATGTATCAGTCAGAGAAAAATGGAGTCTGTATTTATCTACTGTCCCCGTAACTTCTTGACAAACTAAAAACACCTTGTTTTTATTTTCTTGAACTTGTGTTATTTTGAAGTTTTTAGAAATATACTCGTTTGAAAAATAATCTATTCCATATTTTTCAATATGTTTTCCTCTAAGCAGATGCACTCCTGTATTATTTTCTCTGATTTCCTTTTTGTGTGTAGTTAAATTAAGGTCTCCTTGCATAATGCTTTTTATATATTTTTTGAACTGATGAGAGGTTTTTAATATTTTCTCTAATGTATTGATTTCATTGATATTAACAAGAGGAATGAAAAAACCTAATGGATAAATTTTTATCGGTGCTTGTTGTTCTAATTGTTCAAATGATAAATTATTTATTGTTGAACGACTATTACCAACAGATAAATTAAATTTTGCATTATTTATCGGTTTTTCTTTTGAAAATAAAGTGATACAAGTTCCTTGCATAATACTTGAAAAAACCTTGTCTTCTGTTTTATCAGGCAATTTAGGAAATTCAATAATTTTATCTATTTTAGTTTTTGTTAATAATAATTCTCTTGTATATTGAGAACTTAAATCACATAGCAAGCTACTTTGCACAATTAAGCAGACTGTTCCCTTGTCTTTAACCGTATTGTATCCATATTCGATAAATAGCTTATACAAATTTTGTTTGCCTTTATCTTTCCCTTCTGAATAAGGGAATGTATTTTTGCAATAAGTTTTTTTCTTAACTTGTGCATACGGAGGATTACCAATGACAATATCAAATTCATCTACCCCAAACATCCATTTTGGGTCAAACCACGGACTAACTGCACTACTGTTAAACGGTTGCCACTTTTCAAGTTGTTCGAATAGTTTATCCGTATTTTCTGAATATGACATTTGAATCGAACCAAAATATTTTTGATGCAAATTCTCAAAACTATTTTTAGCGTCATTTTTGTTTTTTCCAAAACTATGTAAATATTTTGAACGTAAATCATCAAAATTTTTAACAAGTAACTGAATTTCTTTGTTATCTTTTGGCACTTTCGGTAAATCCAACAAAGTATTCGCCGTGACAAACTTAAACTCTAAATTCGGTAACGGCTCTATACCTCTATTATCAGCATTATCATCAATAGTTTCATCAATAATAAGCGATAAAAAACACCGCAATTTGGCAATCTCTGTGGCGATTGGTTGAATATCCACACCATAGATACAACGGCTAATAATACCTAATTTATGGATATAATCGGCATCGGATTGTTCAAGGCGATTGCGTAGTTTTTGTGCCTCTTGGCTTTTGCCTATAATTTGGCTTTTGTGTTTGGCTCGCCACAATTTACCATCACCATCAAGATGACGTAATACACTTAACATTTTTTGCATAACACCGACAGGAAACGCTCCCGAACCACAAGCAGGGTCAAGAATTTTTAAATTAAATAACGCATGAAGTAATTGCTCTTGTTCCTTGTGACTAAATTTTATTTGATTGTTTTCTAATTTTTCATCTTTATCATCAATAATTTTTACTTCTTTATCGGTAAATAACGATAAAATACGGCTTTCATCAATCTCGGTTTGTTGCTGTAAATAAGCGGTAAGCGATTGCTCCACCATATAATCAACGATTGGGCGAGGAGTATAAAAACTACCGCTTGATTTTCTTGCACTTTTGCCTGTGTCTGGGTCTTGCTCGGCAAGGAGGTTTTCAAAAATTGTCCCTAGCATTTCAGGGTCAATACCTACTTCGGTATCGGTGCTACTGTTTTCATCAACGGTAAAATTATACTGCTCTAAGGTCGCAAAAAATTCTGTAAACCATTCATCGCTAACGCTGGTATTATCATCGCTTTGCTTTTCAAATAAGCCACCGTTCAAGTAGGGGATAGTTGCGTGATTTTTGAGTTTGTTATTTTTTCTATCTTTTATCGGTGTATTAAGCGTATCAAAAAATAACGGTTCAATAATGTTTTGATAATAATTGTTGCTCACTGAATTTTTGGCAAGCAGATTATCAGGAATTAACGGTTGATGATTATCTGATTGACGCTTTTTCAAAAACCAACAAAACAGCAAGCGACCGATAAGGCGAACGCTAAATTCATTGTTATGTTTGTTATCTTTAAGTTTATCAAAATGGGTTTGAATTCTGCCGTAAAACTCTTTATTCAGAGGCTCAACGCTAAAGGCTTGTAAAATATCGTCTAAACTGTCAAATTTTTCTGCACCACCAAAACGCTCAATAAAAGTACGGTTGGTTTGATTTTTATCAATAAAATAAGAGTATCGGCGGAATGAAGTAAAACTTTGCTTTATACCGTTATAGTCAGCTTGAATAAAACTAAAACGGAATTTGCCATTATCATCATAAAAAACAAAAATTGCTCCGTCAGTTTTTTCTTGTTTCATGATTTTTTTAGCGAGTTCGTATTGGGCTTTTTTACCACTGCGTGCGGTGAGGGAGTATTTGGAATGGGCTTTGATTGCGAGGATTAATAATTTATCAATTTCTTCAAGTTTGGTAACGCCTAATTGCTTAACAGAAATGCTCTGCTCTGCTCTGCTCTGCTCTGCTCTGCTCTGCTCTGCTCTGCTCTGCTCTGCTCTGCTTGCTCTGCTCTGCTCTGCTCTGCTCTGCTCTGCTCTCAGATTTTATGGATAAAAAGTCCGTTGTCAAATTTTTTATCTTACTATCAAGACCGTTTATTTTTCTTTGTAAAAACTTAATTAGGTTTTTTTCGCTAAAATTTGAGATTAATTGGTTTAATTCTTTCGTCTGAATACTCATTGTTCTATCCCTTTGATGTGCTTATTGTACTGTGATGTTGATTTATCTATATTGAAAGTAGTAAGTCATACACAATGGTGATTGTAATTTATCTTTTAACATTTTGCTATACTTTTTTGATTTTATCTGTCTCTTTCCTGTTTGTAGAGCTTGGTTTATAGATTCGTGAAAATCTATTATTTATTGATTAACCCTAACCTTAGTTACCTCTCCCCTTTCAACCACTCCATAAATTGCTTGTTGTGTTGTTCTCGTTGGTTGTCTGCGTGCTGATAAAAGGTGGTACCTTGTAGGTTATCAGGTAGGTATTGTTGAGGGTGATAATGGTTTGGGTGGTCGTGTGGGTAAATGTAGCCTTTGCCATAGCCTTGTTCTTTCATTAGGTCGGTGACACCATTGCGGAGGTGAAACGGCACTGGCGATTGGTCGTTTTTGGCGATTGCCATCGCTTGGTTGATGGCGGTGTAGGCACTGTTGGATTTTGCGGAGGTGGCAAGGTAGATGACGGCTTGAGCTAGGATAATGCGAGCCTCTGGCATGCCGATGGCTTGGACACTGCGTAAGGCGGTGTCGGCGATGAGTAGGGCGTTTGGGTTGGCAAGTCCGATGTCTTCGCTGGCAGATATGACCAAGCGACGAGCGATAAAGGTGGGGTCTTCTCCGCCTACTAGCATTCGAGCCATCCAATAAATCGCTCCGTCTGGGTCTGAACCTCGAATGGATTTTATCATTGCTGATACGATGTCGTAGTGCTGTTCGCCGTCTTTGTCATAGCGAGTAAGGGCGGTTTGGGCGACTTGGGCAATGAGGTCGTCGTCGATTATTAGTTTGCCGTTGCTTTCGTTGGCGGTTTGGATGGCGACTTCTAAGATGTTGAGCGATTTGCGTGCATCTCCGTTGGCAAGTTTGGCGATGGTTTGTTCGGCTTGTAAGTCGATGTTGAGGGTTTTTAGTTGCTCATCTTGGGTGATGGCTCGCTGTAGGAGTTGCTGAATTTGTGATTCGGTTAATGGTTCTAGTCGATAGATTTGGCAACGAGATAGTAGGGCATTATTAACGCTAAATGAGGGATTTTCAGTGGTTGCTCCGATTAGGGTGATGTCACCTGATTCGACAGCTCCGAGTAGGGCATCTTGTTGGGCTTTGTTAAAGCGGTGGATTTCATCAATAAAGACAACTGGTTGGGCATTTTGGGGGTGAGTCGTTTGTTCTTCTGTTTCACCAAAATCTAAACCACCTTGGTTAGTTTGATTTTGTATTTGACTTGATTGATTGGCTTTTTTGGCAATATCTAATACTTCTCTAAGCTGTTTTACCCCTGAGCTGATGGCAGATAGTGGGTAAAACGGTCGCCCAACGGCGTCGGCAAGCAAGGTAGCAATGGTGGTTTTGCCAATACCTGCCTCACCATGCAAAATCAGTGATGGCAGATGACCTTGATTAACCATGCGAGAGATGGGAGCGATTGGAGCAATTGAAGCGATGGAAGCATTGACAGTAGCCTCATTGGATAGTAGATGCGTTTGTCCGATGACTTCGCTTAGGCTTTTTGGTCGCATTCTTTGGGCGAGGGGGGTGTTGGTCATAATGTCCTATTCCTCATCTCGCTTAGCTAAGCCATAATCATAAGCTAATTCTTCTTGTAAATACGCTAGTCGTTTTTTTTCAAAATACTCAATATATTCTTTGCGTGTGCGAAACTTAGCATCAGGGTTTGATAAATAGTGTTCCATTGTCTCTATCATAGATTTTCGCATATCTTTAGGAAACACTTTCGTTTGTTTTTTGTGTTCCTTTAGGTAAGCGAGCGTTGCCTCTGCGTCAAAACCAAATATAATTTCTGAGTCAATGGTGTACATAGCATCAGAACCATGACCAAACTTACAGTCAAACAACATTGGCAAGTCCGCCCACTTCATATATTTATAAAGCATAAAGGATAATAATGCTAATGGAAAGCTATTATCCCCTCCTAACTTGGATGCCTGCCACTCTGTTTTGATAAGCCACTGAATCAACTTACGGTCATTTTGATTAAAGTCATTAGCAAGTTCAATAATCAGAGCAATTCGTTTATCTGAATTATCATCATAATGAGAAAACCAACTATCGTTTTTGGTGGTTTTTTTCTTGTTAACTTTAAACGGCTTGAGCAACTTATTATCAGGATGCTTTCGGTACTGTTTAATAAGTTTGCGAAGTTTTTTGTCGTTTTTTAGTTTCATAATAATATTAGTTATAGTATCAGTTTTTTAAAAAGGCACACCACTTTCCCACTCCATCCACACGCCATCAACTGGGTGTTTTAGGCGGAGCTTGTGGGCGTGCAAATTCAGCCGTGGAGCAAGTTCTAACGCCAACTCTTCCGCATAGATGGGATCACCAATCATCACATGACCAATATACACCATGTGTACTCTTAACTGATGGCTACGCCCTGTGACAGGCAATAGCTTGAGTCGAGTGACAGGAGTGCCCTCTATGGATTCATGAGCCAACACTTGGTATTTGGTAAGGGCGTGTTTTTTCCAATCCATATCCACAATGTGCCTAGGCTTAGTGGTTGGTTCATAACGCACAGGCACATTCACCGTACCTTTTTTACCAACCTCGCCCATTGTCCCCATTACCACCGCTTGGTATTCTTTTTGTGGCAGTCGCTCGATAAACTGCTTGCTAACATGACTCTGAGCCTCGCTCGATTTGGCAAAAATCATAATGCCAGAGGTATCCATGTCCAAACGGTGTATCAGCTTGATATTATCATTGGCACGTTGCAGACGATTAAGCAGACTTACCTTTAACATTCGCCCGTCAACACTAAGCAAACCTGCTGGCTTATCAACCACCAAAATGTCGTCATCTTCATAAATGGTAATGGATTTTGCAAAGTCGCTAAAAAATGTCTTATCCTGTTTGGATTCGGCATCGTTCATGGCGAGGATATTTTCTTCGGATAGATTCATTGTTGTGTTAGCCTGTTAATTGATGGGTGATTAATTTCTTAACAGGAAGAAATACATTACTAAAACGTAAGCCTACATGACGAGCAAGGCGAGCAGGTGGGCGTTCATCGGTATAGAGTTTTACGATGGCATTTGTACCGTGATACAAAGGGCGAGTTTTTAGACTGTGCTTGCGATGATAGCTGGCTAGTAATTTGCCATTACCAATATCTTCGTCTTTTGCTACTGCTTTATAAATCAGTTTGCTAAGGATATCCACACTCTCCATTCCCAAATTATAGCCATGAGCAGTGACAGGGTGCATCCCCACGGCAGAATCGCCAATCAAGGCACTGCGAGTGCTATAAAATTTCTCCGAATGCACGCCCAGTAACGGATAGCAGTACATTTGGCTGGTCACCGTCATCTTGCCTAAACGTCCATCTAACCATGCCATCATCTCGCCTGCCAATGCCTCATCCGATAGCTTTTTGATTTCATCGACTTTGGAGTTATCCACAGTTATTACCATTGATGATTCATACTCACCCAAGGGCAGAACTGCCAAGGTTTTTCCGTAATAAAAACCCTCGTGAGCGACTTGCTGATTGCTAATGGTATGACGACAAGTAAACAACAATACCGTCCGCCCAAAGTCGTGCATATCAGCACTTATCCCCAAAGCTTTTCGCATAAAAGAAACTCTTGAATCTGCTCCCATAAGTAATTGACCACGGATAACCTCTCCACTAGCAAGCTGTACTTCGGCATAAGCATCATTGGTGGTGACTCGCTCAATCTGCTCACCAAAATGCGTGGTCAAGTAAGTGGGACTCGCAAGCTCTTGTTGTAGAACATCGTATGCCGACTGGCGAATACGGTGGTTGGATAATAGATAGCCTAGCGTTTCAATTTCCCGTCCGTTAATGCTCTCATCAGGGGTATCAAAGCCTAGAGCAAATGCCGAACGCCCATTATATACCTCGGCTCGTTTTAGCAGATGGATATGCTCTGCTCCCAAACGTCGCCACTGGTCATATTCTTGCATTAACTGCTTGGTGTGATGGGTGATGGCGATTTCTCGTCCGTCTGGCTGTGGGTTGGCGATTTGCTCTTGCGTTTGCTTTTCAATCAGATGAATGCGTAGTCCACTATCACTCAAGGCTTGGCACATGGTCAAACCGATAGGACCTGCCCCAACGATAATGATGTCGGTGTGAGTAATCTGATTGGTTGATTGGTCAAAAGAATTGGCTGGTTGGCTCATAGGGATTGCCTGTTACTTGTAGTTTAGTTTTTATAGTATAGACCGATGTTACGCATAATAACGATTTTATGGAACAAAGGCTTATGGAGCTAATCCTGCTATCCGCTCTCATCTCACCTCATTGGGGGCTTATGTGGTATATGGCGATTTGCGTTCCTGCTCCACGAGACCACCTCTCGCCATACCACATATAGCCCCCAATTTCGGCTTCGCCATACACTTATTTTTTCACAAAAGATAATAATTTCAAGCCCATTTCATTTTGTATAGTCCGTGGCTCTCAGGAATGACCCAGCTATCATAACGAGTTTAATTTTTATAGTTTACCAACTATTTTAACACAATGCTAAGTTTTTATTTAAAGCGTGTTGTGGAAAAAAGCTACACACTCGCCCCCACCTTTCTAGCAATGGCAATACCCTCTTCAATGGTGAGATATTTTTTGTCACTCGGCTGGTCTCGTACGATAATTTCGCCATCACGAAATATCACGCATTCATTGACCGCAAGCTGTTGCCAACATTCATCATCAGTAAGTGGAATGGTTACCATCACACTAACACTATCACCCTCAACTGCATGCTCGGCAAAGTTAATCGCCAAATCATTATCAGATAGATGAGCCTTGCCAAAAGGAGCTTGCCGAGTGAGGTAAAACAACAAGCTACCTGCATACGCCAGTTGCCAGTCGCCATTAGACAACAAACAATTAAACAGCCCATTTGCCGATAAATAACGACACTGGCTAATTAAAAAGCGAAACAACTCCTCATCACTAGGACGAGTTTTAAAGGTTGCTTTCAGTCGATTTAACAAATAACAAAACGCCAACTCGCTATCAGTTGAACCAACAGGGATGTAATGTTCGCCATTGCCATTGGCTTGCAGACGTTCACAGCGTTCGATAAACTTTTTGTTCATTTGCCCATTATGAGCAAATGCCCATTGCTCACCCCAAACCTCACGCACAAATGGATGGGTATTGGCAAGGCAAGTACGCCCTTGGGTGGCTTTACGAATATGGGCGATGACGTTCATCGCTTTCACTGGATGCGTCCGCACAAGGTCTGCCACAGGTGACTCATAGCTAGGACGGTCATCATGATACAATCGCAGACCGATACTGGGCTTACCCGACTTCACCACGCAGTCGTTATGCTCAAAAAAAGCAATCCCAAAACCATCGGTATGATGGTCGGTATTGCCCCCTCGCTGGCGAAACCCTGAAAAGCTAAAGCCGATATCGGTTGGGGTATTACAATTCATTCCTAGTAATTGACACATAGCTAACCTAAAACCTCTACACCTAAATTTTTAAACCTGAATTTCTAAATCTAAGCCTCTAAAATCAAACCTACTCAAAGCTAAAAAAACGTTCAATATAGCATACTCTAGGCGTGCTAACTACTAAAAAAAGTGTATAAGTATATAAAAGCATTGCGACTACTTTATGTCATTGCTAGGATAGAGTCAACGAACTGAAAAACTGGTACAAGGCAATACAGGGGGACTGATTTTAAAAGCTTAGTCCGCAGTCTCTGCACTACTGTACAGCCAACAAGGAAATTTTCACCAGTCTTGCCATTTGGGCGTATCAGAAATTGAGTTCGGTCACTATAGAGTGACTTAAATAATAACAATGGCTCGTTTAGTTTTTCTACCAAATTGCATAACACCAGTAATTAAATGAAAAATTGACTCATATTGATAGGTTACTGCAATAATTGTAACAAAATATATATTGCTATTATGGGTGGTCATTAGGCATTATAATGGGGTAGCTTGTAATTATAGTTAATTGTAACCACTTTATAAACTTAGAACTTACGAAAAATTTAGATAACACATTAATTTTTTATGCCCTCCCCCAACCCCTCCCAAAGGGAGGGGAGATCTTCCCCCTTTGGGGGAGGCTGGGTGGGGGCATATAAACCCAATAAAAGGAACTCCCATGAGTAAGCAAATTTTAATTATCGAAGACGATCCAGATTTATCAGAGCTAATCAGTGACTACCTATCAATGAATTATTATGATGTGTTGACCGCATTGACAGGTAAGGCAGGGCTAGATTTACTCGATACCAAAGAGCGTGATATCGACCTTGTCATTCTTGACTTAATGCTACCAGATATGGATGGTATGCAGGTGTGTCAAAGCATCCGCAAAAACAAAAATACAGCCATCAACAAAGTGCCAATCGTCATGCTCACCGCAAAAGGTGATACCACAGATAGAGTGCTAGGGCTAGAAATGGGTGCCGATGACTATATGGCAAAACCCTTTGAGCCTCGTGAGTTGCTTGCTCGTGTGCGTGCGGTACTACGCCGTCATGAACAGCCCAATCAAAATGAAGAACAGGCTAAAAGCTTAGTCTTTGGGCGGTTAAGTATTTTCCCAGACAGCCACGAAGTGACCATTGATGATGAGGCGGTTCGCTTGACCACTCATCAGTTCCAACTGCTACATTATTTTGCCACCCACTCTGGCAAGGTACTCAGCCGTGACCAACTGTGGCAAGCGATGCCAAACGATGACAGCTCAGACAACATTGACCGAGCCATTGATGTGCATATCTCTCGTTTGCGTGCCTTAATCGAAGACAACCCTCGCCAACCAAAACGCATCATCACTGTGCGTGGTGTTGGTTATCAGTTTGCGACAGACCAAGTTTGATACTAAACTAAACCATTAGGTTAAACCATGAAATCCATCTCCAGCTCGGTTTTTGTTAAACTCTTTATCAGTGTCATGTTGGCACTGGTATTGTTTGCTGTGGCGATGATTTTTTTGACCAAGGTGGTGCATAATAACAATAACAGCACTCGTTCAGAATTTTTGGCAGGGCAAATCGTTGAGCAGATTAATCCATTTTTGCACGATTTAAACGAGGCTCCAAACCGTTTGCAATCTCGATTTATGCTTGCGGTTATCAAAAAAAGCTTTGATATTTTTGATGAATCTTACGATGCCAAGATGGGGCTGTATGACCTTGATGGGCATTTGTTAGTGCAGACCGAGGGGAGCGACTTACCAAAGCAACTGCCTCCGCCACGTTCATGGTTTGCCCAAACCTTTCCGACCCTTGCTGGCGTGCCACCAACTGCCAGTGCTCGGGTGCTTAGCCCTGCTGGCTATACGGTGTTTTTTGAACCACGACAATCGCCCAAACATAACGTTATCACCGCTATGTTTAACGTGTTTACTGGTACCTTGCTGTTGTTGGTGATTATGGGCGTGGCGATTTGGTGGATTGCCCATTCTATGACCAAACGCCTCAATCAAATGAGCAAACAGATGCAACGCTTGGGGGAGGGCGACTTTAGCGTGCGAGTACCTGTTAAGGGTAAAGATGAGATTGCCACCTTAGCAATCGGCTTTAACCAATCGGCAGAAAAAATCGAAAAGCTGATTAACGCTAATAATTTGCTGTTAGCCCATGCCTCGCATGAGTTTCGCACGCCCATCACTCGCATGCGACTGCAAGTCGAAATGATGGATATGATAGCCGAACAGCTATCGGACAAAGGGCGAGCGATGTTCACTAAGCGAGCCAATGCCATCACTCGTGACTTGACTGGACTCAATGACTTGATTGAGAGTATCTTGTTAGTAAGCCGACTGGATGCTGGTCATGCCCTGCAACAAACGGAAAAACTAGATATCTATCATCTAGTTGAGAAAGAAACGCGACACTACCCTGAGGCGACTCTGCACGGCAAGTATGATGATAATTTAATCATTCAAGGTCAACCAAAGCTATTAACTCACCTTATCAGAAACCTGTTGAATAACGCTGTGATACATGGGATTGCTCCGATTGATGTGTATCTATATGCCATTGAAAATGAAGAACAAGCAAGCGACATTCCTAGCCATTTATTAGCACACCATTCATCAACAGACCAACCAAAAGAAGAGGAAAGCGATAAATTGGCTGGACTAGAAAAGCAAGATGAATCTAGTTTGGATGACGACCATCAAGAGGAGACTCAAGATTTACTTGAAGAACAATCGCAAGAACAACTCAAAGATTCATCCCAAGAACAGTCCAAAAAGTTTAAATATTTTACGCCAAAGATGCCTGCCATTTCCAATGTGAAAATGCCGACGATGACCATGCCGTCAATGCCATCAATGCCACACATACCCAATATACCTAACATACATAGAAAGGCACATAGAAATCGCCAGCTAGAAAAAGTTACCCCCAATTTTGTCGCCTTATCAGTGATTGACCATGGTACAGGCATTGCCGAAGAGAAACGAGAAGATATTTTTAGCCCATTTGTCCGCCTAAAACAAGAGAAAAAAGGCTCAGGACTAGGGCTATCTCTCGTTGCTCAAATCGTTGAGGCTCATAATGGCAGTATCGTCACAGATACTTGGCAAGGACGCACTCGCTTTTTGGTGGTACTACCGATTAGGGCTAAGGGTTAGTCCATATATCTTCTATTGTCACACCAATCTCAACTTTTAAATTTATATAATTAAGTTTTACAGATAAATCAATTAGTTAAATCTATCTCTTTTTCAAACTGAACCAATCCTCCCCCTGATAAGGGGGAGTTAGAGGGGGGTAAGAAAAGTTGAGATTGGCGTATTGTCTTAAATTAAGCAATTTTACCATTGATTATCACCCTATTTTAAGATAAAGTTAGGATTATTGTTAATCCTAACTTTTTTGTTATATGAGGTTTATTAAAAATCACACCATGACTACCCCATCAGATGATACACCCAGTTCTAGTAGTTGGTCGATGCGAGGCTTAAAACGCTGGATGTCCACCGCCCCAGAAACTCGTGATGAGTTGGTTCGTTTGGTTCAAAACTCCCATAAGTTTTTAGAGCCTGATACCGTTGATATGCTAGAAGGCGTACTTGACCTACCAGCAACGCAAGTGCGAGAAATTATGACACCACGCCCCAATGTGGTTGGTGTCCATGAGACTGGGACACTTGACGACTTTATGGATACTTTCCTTGAATATACCCACTCTCGTTATCCTGTGTTTGATAGTCAAGACGATGATGCCATCATTGGTATTTTGTTGGCAAAGGATTTGATTCCGTTAATGATTGGCATGCTCCGCAACTCTGAAAGCAACTCTGAAAACAATTCTAAAAATAATGCTAAAAACAGCTCTGAAAATGATAAAAAGTTTTCACTAAAGGACATGATGCGTCAACCCGTCTATATCAATGAAAATGCCCGTTCTGATAGCCTACTGCGTGCCCTGCAAAAGACGCAAGTACACATGGCGGTAGTGGTGGATGACTTTGGTAATTTGGCAGGGGTAGTAACCATGGAAGACCTGCTAGAGGAGATTGTCGGTGATATTATAGATGAGCACGATGATTTAGAAGAAGACAGCGACCTAAATAACATCATCCCTCATGCTAGCAAGCCCAATACTTGGGTGGTGCAAGCGTCCACCGCTATTGATGATTGCAACGAAGAGCTGGGAACTGTGTTTGATAATAGCGAAGTCGATACCATGGGCGGTCTGGTCATGCAAACCCTTGGTCATGTCGGTGACTTAGATGGAGCAAGCGTGGAGATTGATAACTGGCGGATTACCATTACTCATGTGGAGGACGCACGATTTATTCATACGGTTGAAGTGGCTAAGATGGATTAAAGAATTGAATAGATAGGCGATTGACGAACAGAAAATCTATTCAGACAAATCAATGCAAAAATAGGAAACACCAATGAAAATCGCCCTATTTTTTAACATAATCACCGCTTGCATGGTTGGCTTTGTACTTGGGCTGTTTGTTGGTTTTTTTATCATGGGAATCTTGTTTCCCTATACAGCATTTGTCGATACTCATTATCACGATATTCTGTTTGTATCGAGTGCTACTATGAGTGCCATTACTGCTAATTTGACCATTAAATTTCATAAATATTTGGTCAAAAAATATCAGTTAACCGCAAAAAGTGTTTATCAACGCATTGCCTTGGTATTTTTAGCATTATGGTTAACAGTTTTGACTGGTATTGGCTTTTTTTCGCTGTTACCATAGCTAATTATCGATGATGAAACCATGAGTAAACAGAAAAACGTTCAACAACAAAACATTGGACAAAAACAAAAAATATATAATGAGGCAAAATACTGGCGTGAACATGGCATTGCCAAAGTGATTTCAGAGTTTTTAGCAACTCATAACATTAAAGCTGATACTTCTATATTCTTGGATTATGTTTGTGATAATGGCTATGGAACAGATGAAGGTATGATTGTCACTGCTGATGGCAGGTTTTATGTATTTGATATGCAGTTAAATACAGAAAGAAATGAAATAACCACCATACATTTATTTAAAGATATTACCGAAACCATAGAAATAAACAAACATAAAAAAGGCACTGGAAAAACGTTAGGCTATCTAGCACTTGAGGTTGTTAAAGAGATGAACAAGATGATTGATTAATAAGTTATCGGCTTATATTATTAAAATTAAATCTTTGGATGCAACAATGAATAAAAACATCAGCGTGGATTACATAAACCAAGGTCATCACGATTATCTTGGTGCAGAAATTTCCATAAATGGTCAAATTATTTGCCTACTAGCCATTGATGATGACTTAACCTTGTCACTGGAGTTTTTCCATGAGAATTATTTGGATGTTCATAAAACTCGTTACAAAGTTGACTATCAAGAATTTTTACAAGTGTTAAAAGAATGTAAACTGGAACTGGGTAAAGTAATTGAAAAGATTAAGGTAACCCAACTATAAAACAAAGTAATTACCTACATTAAACCAAAGGAAACAACCATGACAACCTCTCAAAATAACACCCCAAGCAATACCGAAAATGGCGTATTAGACACCGCAGGCAAAGTACGCACAGGTGAAGAACTAGACATTCAAGCAGTAACCAGATGGCTACAACAGCAAGGACTACCGCTAGAAGACATTGTTAATGACAATGCCAGTGACATCGTTAATGAAACCGTCACCGTAACTCAATTTTCTGGTGGAGCATCCAACTGGACGTATCGTTTAGAATACAAAAGTGACGACCCAAGTAAATGCCACGACCTTATCCTCCGCCGTCCGCCAGCAGGCACCAAAGCCAAATCTGCCCATGACATGGTAAGAGAATACAAGGTACAGCACGCCTTACAAGCCGATTATCCGTATGTACCAAAAATGGTGGCACTCTGTGAGGATGACAGCGTACTTGGTTGTGACTTTTACGTTATGGAACGCTTAGAGGGCATTATCCCCCGTGCCAACTTTCCAAAATCGCTAACCCTCACCACAGAGCAAACGGCAACCCTCTGCAAAAACGTCATGGATGCGTGGATTGCCCTGCACAAAGTTGACATCAGCAACAATCCAGAATTAAGCCAACTTGGTAAAGGCGATGGCTATTGTGAGCGACAAATCACAGGTTGGGACAAACGCTATGAAAAAGCCCTCACCCCAAACGTACCAAGCTTTGCCCTTGTGCGTGACTGGTTAAAAAACAATATTCCTGCCGACGCTACAAACTGTTTAATCCATAACGATTGGCGACTGGACAACGTGGTACTAGACCCCAATGAGCCAACCAAGGTAATCGGTGTACTTGACTGGGAAATGGCGACCATTGGCGACCCCTTGATGGATTTAGGCTCTGCCCTTGCCTATTGGGTGCAAGAAGATGACGACCCTGTTACCAAGCAGTTCCGCCGTCAACCAACCAATGTCGCAGGCATGATGACCCGCCAGCAGGTGGTTGATTACTACCTTGAGCAAACTGGTTTGCAGGTTGATAACTGGGCGTTTTATGAAGTCTATGGTCTGTTCCGCCTTGCAGGGATTGCCCAACAAATTTACTACCGTTATTATCACCAGCAGACCGACAACCCAATGTTTAAAGATTTTTGGATAGTGATTCATATACTCAATGCCAGATGTTTGGCGATGATTGCTAACTATGAAAACGGTAATAATGGTGACAAGCACGGCAATAACTTTATCGATACCATTAAAGCAGATATGCAAGGGGCAGGGCTAAATGATGACATGCTAGCTCACTTGCCAGAGCAGTTGCAAGGATTAATCAAGAGTATTGTGTTTGCTAACTAATTGACGTTATTTACAATAACTGAAGTTACGCACAATCATTTTACGGAGCTAATCCTGCTATCCGCTTGTATCTGCACAGCTAGGCGGTGGCGGTGTCTGTACTGGTTGCATTCCTGCTCCACGAGACTACACCCAGCACTAGC
>PDWJ01002516.1_pt1 | contig 19414 bp, 15 predicted proteins | sample 1430881 | NCBI WGS metagenome assembly PDWJ01 (sample SAMN01162460, study PRJNA174530) | Oral metagenome, whole genome shotgun sequencing project. | biome: Marine environment; feature: Marine mammal; material: Swab sample of the gingival sulcus; isolation source: swab sample of gingival sulcus...
AGACTTTCACTTTGGTGGGTAAAAGCAACTTATGTTGCAGCCACACTGACAGATTTTGCAAATCTTTCAAACGGTTAGAGTCTTAAGTTGGCGCTTATGGGGAAAACGCCTATCAGTGATTCCCTGCAACAAGCGGCGAAAAAGTTGCATTTTACCGAAGATAAGGCAACGGTGATTTTAATCAGTGACGGTAAGGAAACCTGTACTGTACTACAGCCAAAGTGCTTGAGGAGCAAGGGATTGATTTTACCGCTCACGTCATTGGTTTTAATGTTGATACCAACACCGATAAACAGTTAGCTTGTATTGCCAATACCACCGGCGGCGAGTATTGTTCTGCTAAAAACGCCGATGATTTGAACAGTGCGATGAAAAAAGTCGAGAAAAAAGCACCAGTCAAAGAAAGAACCATAAGAGCGACAACAGGGCTTAAACACAATCTGGTCTTAACTGCCAGTGAAACCGAGGGCGGAGAAAAGATATATGGTAAATTTGCCATTTACCAAGAGGGCGAAGAAGGTGGTGAAGATTTAAAATTGATTAAATAATGTTCTTCACACTCAATATATAGTGCTTCTCGTTCTCCATGTAAAGATAAACTCCCCGCAGGAGATTATATTATCAGAGCTGAAATCCATAAAACCTTTATTAAAGATACCAATGTGACGCTTAAAGAAGATGAAAAAAACTGTTTTAAATATAGTCACTGGAAAAACAAGCGAAATTAATATAACGGCGGTTTTAAAAGATAGTGATGAACCGATAAGTGCTAGTTTTAAAATCTCAAGAATGGTCAACGGCAAAAAAATGTCGATTAAGAGTTGTTTAATTAAAGAAAGTTGTGTAGTAAAATTTCCCCCAAGTGACTACATTATTGATGTATCTGGTCATCCTGGCAAATACCCATTCAAATCGGGAAGCACTAAAACTACCTGCAACCCAATGAGAAACTTTCAGTACCTATAGATTAATTGTATAAGTTAGAATCAAATCTGACAGTCACCCATTTTGCGAGTTGACTGTCAGTTGAAGTTTAACAACTTACATAGTTTTTGAGATCGCGTCAGTTTTTTTTATCTGTTGTTTTTGACTTCTTCCCTATTCTTTAACGCTTTCATTGTTCAGTTGGATGAGGGCGATGTGGTGCTGATTGACCGGGGTTATAAATAGAAGCATCTCGGAAAGGCCGCGTCAACGGCAGTTGCAATCACTGCCTGCACCTGTTCATTCGCTGATTGAAAAATGCAGGCTGCTTGGCGTTAGTCATGTGTAATCAATAGGATAACTGCTTAAGTTAGCACGTATGGGGTTAATTCTCCTCCACTTCACTCTTCCACAAATAACGGCTGACTGCCAGCCAGGCACCGATAATACCGAGTAAGGCACTGAGCACCAGAATCTGTAATGTCGTGACAATATCAATGCCGGTCAGGGTGAAATTACTGCCGTACTGCTGTGCCAGCTCTCTAACGGGCGTGACCAGCAGCAGCAGCGCGAAATGTACGATGACCAGACTGATCACCCCACCGAATAAGCCCAGCCAGAAGCCACCAAAGATAAATGGGCGACGGATGTAGGCATTGGTTGCTCCGATCAGCCGGGTCACCACAATCTCTTCCTTGCGGTTTTCAATATCCAGCCGGATGGTATTGCCAATGACCAGCAGTACTGTCATCCCCAGCAAAATGGATACCACCAGGACAATGCGGTCAGCAATATTCAGAATGGCCCGTAAACGCTGAATCCATTCAATATCAACCTGGACATTATCCACCCCTGGATAGCTATGCAGCTTGTCCGAAAAGGCGGTAATGTCCTCGTCACTGTCAAGGAAAGTGAGTTTGGGTGTCAGAATCATCACATGTGGCAGCGGGTTTTCCGGTAAGGTTTCCAGTGTCTCGGCAAAACCACTGATCTGGCGGAATTCGTCCAGTGCCTGTTCGCGGGTCACTACCTGTACCCTGGTAATTTCCGGCCGTTCTTCCAGTAATTCTGCATGGTCTCGGGTTTGCTGCTCGGAAATACCCGGTTTCATGAACACAGTGATCGTTGGTACTTCGCGCTTGTCATCGGTCAGGGTCTTCATATTATTCAGCAGCACATACAGGCTGGTCGGCAGCGATAAGGCAATAGCGATGGCAGCCAGGGTGATCCAGGTGGATACCGGGTTAAACCACAGCCGTTTCAGACTGAAATGTATCGCGTTTTTTTGCTGATGATACCAGGCACGGACTGGCCCGGCGCGTTTCCTGGTCTGGCGGTGTGCAGCAGACTTACGTTTCGGAGTCGTCATGGTCATTCCACCTTCCGCAAGGTAATGGTGCGCTTCTGCATCCGCTCCACCAGAGCATGGTCATGGCTGGCGATTAGTACCGTTGCGCCGAGTTCATTAAACCGGGCAAAGGTGTACATAATGTCCTGCGCCAGCTCCGGATCAAGGTTGCCGGTCGGTTCATCGGCGAGAATCACCGTCGGTCGGTTTACAACCGCGCGGGCAATACCGACCCGCTGGCGCTCACCGGCGGACAGCATCAGTGGAAAATGTCTGATTTTGTGGATCAGTCCGACCTTATCCAGTGCGGCATGTACCCGGCGTTTGATTTCAGTATTGCCCATACCGGAAATCAGCAGCGGAATTGCCACATTGTCAAAGACACTGCGGTCGTACAGCAGGTGCGGATCCTGGAAAATAAAACCAATCCGGCGACGATAGGCCGGAATCTGGTTACGGTTCAGCTGGCTCAACGGTTTGCCACCGACCAGAATTTCGCCTTTGCTGGGTCGTTCCAGCAGGGCAATCAGTTTCAGCAGTGTACTTTTACCCGCACCGGAATGGCCGGTAATAAAGATCATTTCTCCGGCACGCAGGGTCAGATTGACATTGTACAACGCCAGTTGTCCGGTCGGGTAACGCTTACAAATTCCGCTGAACTCAATCATGTCGTTTCGTTAGCGGCCAGAAGTGCTCGGGTAAATTCCTGAGCATTAAAGGTTTGCAGATCATCAATACTTTCGCCGACCCCGACAAAACGCACCGGAATCTTCAGCTGTTCGGCAATAGCAAACACAATGCCACCTTTGGCAGTACCATCCAGCTTGGTGACGGTAATCCCGGTCACGCCCAGGGCCTCATTAAATTCTCTGGCCTGTACCAGGGCATTCTGACCAATCCCGGCATCGACAATCAGCATGACCTCGTGCGGTGCCGTCGCATCCAGCTTTTGCATTACCCGCTTTACTTTTTTCAGTTCGTCCATCAGATTGGACTGAGTGTGCAGGCGTCCGGCCGTATCCGCCAGCAGAATATCAATCCCCCGCGCCTTCGCGGACTGCAGGGCATCATAAATCACCGAGGCCGAGTCGGCACCGGTACCCTGGGCAATGACCGGAATATCATTGCGCTCGCCCCAGATAGTCAGCTGTTCCACAGCCGCAGCACGGAAAGTATCACCGGCGGCCAGCATTACCGATTTACCCTGATTCTGAAATTTCTTCGCCAGCTTGCCGATGGTGGTGGTTTTCCCGGCACCATTGATGCCGACCATCAGCAGTACGGTGGGCTGGTGATCATCACAAACCGTCAGGGGTTTGGTGACCGGTTGTAGAATCTCCAGCATTTTATCCTGCAATGCCCGGGTCAGTGCATCCAGATTATTCAGTTCAGCCCGTGCAACCCGTTGCGTCAGATCGGAGATAATATTCTGCGTGGCTTCCATGCCCAGATCCGCCATCAGCAGACGGGTTTCCAGCTCTTCCAGTACCTCGTCATCGATTTTTTTCTTGCCCATGACCAGGGTTTCCATACCTTCGGTAATGGTACCGCCAGTCCTGGATAAGCCTTTTTTCAGTCGGCTGAATAGCCCTTCTTTTTTCGGCGTTGTTTCTTCAGCAACAACCTCTTCTGCATCCTGCTTTTTTTTCTTTCCGAATCCAAACATCGTACAATGATCCTGATTAGAATTTTATCCAACTACGGAATAATTAATGACGAGAATACTAACATTTACCGGCCAAATCCGTAATAAAACCGCGTCTAAAAGTTCGGGGTGCCTGGTAACGCAGCAGATAATAGCGATTTTACGCCCATTTTACCGATATTTATGTGTCACTAGTGGTACGGCTATACTATCGACGGGTTTGTTGTACAGCAGTACTCTACAGGCCGATACGCCATTACCGGCCACCAAAGTGCCGGTGCATGCATATGAACTGGATAACGGCCTGAAAGTGTTGGTGAAGCAGGATAAACGGGCACCGATTGCCGTGGTACAGTTGTGGTACAAGGTCGGTTCCAGTTATGAGCATTCCGGGATCACCGGTGTTTCGCATGTGCTGGAACACATGATGTTTAAGGGAACCGAAAAATATCCCACTGGCGAATTTAACCGTATTATCGGTGAAAACGGCGCACAGGATAATGCGTTCACCAGCCAGGATTACACGGTGTATTATCAGATTCTGGCCAATGACCGTATTGAGGTCGCGATGGAGCTGGAATCAGACCGAATGAGAGGTTTGACACTGCCAGCGGCTGAGTTCAAAAAAGAGCTGGAGGTGGTGAAGGAAGAGCGGCGTTGGCGTACGGAAGACAAGCCAAATGCGCTGACCCGTGAGCAGTTTATGGCGACGGTGTTTCTGAACAGCCCATACGGCCAACCGGTGATTGGCTGGATGACCGATCTGAATCAGATGCAGGTGGAGGATCTCAAGGCCTGGTATGAACGCTGGTATGCACCGAACAACGCCACGCTGGTGGTGGTGGGTGATGTCGAGCCGGATGATATTTACCGACTGGCGAAAAAGTATTACGGTGATATCAAGCCCAGTGTTATACCCGCTCTGAAGCCGCGCCGTGAAACCCCGCAACAGGGCAAGCGTCATATTATCGTTAAAGCCCCGGCGGAGGTGCCTTATGTGATGATGGGGTTCAAGACACCAGCAATGGTGGATCTGAAAGGTACTGACCGCGACTGGGAGCCTTATGCACTGGAAGTATTAGGCAGCATACTGGATGGTGGCAGCAGTTCGCGGATGAGCAGGGAAATGATCCGGGGTAAGGAAATCGCCGCCTCGGCCAGTGCCTGGTACAGCGGTTATGGGCGCTTACCGAATCTGTTTATGCTGGCTGGCCTGCCGGCAAAGGATGTCGAGTTGCAGGTGGTAAAGGAGGCACTGCTGGAACAGGTGGAGCGGCTGAAAACAGAGCTGGTGACTGACAAAGAGCTGGCACGGGTTAAAGCACAAGTGATTGCCGGTGAGGTGTATGAACTGGATGATGTACAGCATCAGGCTATCTTGCTGGGTTCGCTGGAATCAGTGGGCTTGGGCCATAAGACAATGGATGACTATGTGGCAAAAATCCTTGCAGTAACACCGGAGCAGATTCAGCAGGTGGCACAGAAATATTTTGTTGAAGACCGGCTCACCATTGCTGAGCTTGATCCACAGCCGATTGATCCGAATAAACCGCGTAATGAACCCCGGTTTACACGTTAATAAATTTAAGGGTTAAGTAATTAAGTATGAAGATTTTAAAATGCTGGATGGTGCTGGTCTTGTTATTGTCCGCTCCGATGGTACAGGCCGGGCCGGATATTCAGACCTGGACAACGGCTAAGGGGCTACGGGTTTATTTTGTGGCTGTCCCGCAGTTACCAATGCTGGATATACGGCTGACGTTTGCAGCGGGCAGTGCACGGGATGGAGACCAGCCCGGGCTGGCGATGCTGACCAGCGGTGCCATGAATGACGGTGCCGGAGGGCTGAGTGCCGATGAACTGGCAGAAACCTTTGAGTCGGTGGGGGCCATTTACGATAGCGGCAGTGCGCGGGATATGACCTGGTTTTCATTGCGCACACTGACACTGGAAGATGAGCTGAAAACCGCACTGGACACCTGGCTGAAAGTGCTGGGCCAGCCGGAATTCCCGGAGAAAGAGTTTAAAAATGACCAGAAACTGACGCTGGTGGGCTTGCAGGCGGAGAAGCAGTCGCCTGCGGCGCTGGCTGACAAGGCCTTTATGCAGGCGTTGTATGGTGACCACCCCTATGCTGCACCGGAGAATGGTACGGAAGACAGTATTGCCGCTATCACTACCGCACAGCTGAAAGCGTTTGCGGCACAGTATTATGTGGCCCGCAATGGTGTGCTGGCACTGGTGGGAGCACTGGATCGTCAACAGGCCGAGGCGTTGGCAGAGCGGGTATCTGCCGTATTGGCTGAAGGGGAGCGTGCCCCGGCCTTGCCGGAGGTGAAACCATTGACGGCGGCGAAAACGATTCATATCCCGTTTCCATCCCAACAGGCGCACATCATGATCGGTCAGCCGGGTTATAAACGCGGTGATGCTGATTATTTCAGTTTGTATCTCGGCAATTACGTTCTTGGCGGCGGGGGTTTTAACTCGCGATTGACCAAAGAGATTCGGGATAAGCGGGGTTTAAGCTATAGCGTGTACAGCTATTTTGCCGCCATGGCACAGGCCGGGCCGTTTAAGATGGGTTTACAGACCCGGCTGGATCAGACGGATGAGGCATTACAGGTAGCGCGTGACACGCTGAACACCTATCGTCAGGAAGGACCGAGTGCCAATGAACTGGGGGCGGCGAAGAAGGATATTACCGGTGGTTTTCCGCTGCGCACGGCCAGCAACTCGGATATTATCGGCTATCTGGCAATGATCGGGTTTTATGATCTGCCGCTGGACTATCTTGACACCTTTACCGGTAACATCAAGGCATTAACACAGGAGCAGGTCATGGATGTGCTTCAACGCCGCCTGGATCCGGATAAAATGCTGACGGTGATCGTCGGTGGTGAGAAAAAGTCGGATGAAGCAGAGACAGAAAAAAGCGACGGCCCGGCAGCCGCCGACGAGTAATGTTGCCAAACGTAAAGGCATTACCAGCCAGTTGCGTATTATCGGCGGGCAGTGGCGTAGTCGTCGTCTGCCGGTAGCCCCGATAGCCGGTTTGCGGCCAACACCTGACCGGGTACGGGAAACACTGTTTAACTGGCTGCAATTTAAGGTGCCCGGAGCCCGGTGTCTGGATCTATTTGCCGGTAGCGGGGCGTTGGGTTTTGAGGCTTTGTCACGTGAGGCAGCACAGGTGGTGATGGTGGAAAAGCATCCTGTTGCCTTTGCCCAATTGCAGGCCAATGTTGCCATCTTGCGCGCACAGCAGGCGGAACTGATTAACCGTGATGCCCTGTTGTATTTGCAGGCTGTGGCTGAGCCATTCGATGTGATTTTTCTTGATCCGCCTTTTCATCAGGGCTTTGTTGATCCGGTGCTGAACCGGATTATGCAGCAGGGCTGGCTGAAAATGGCTGGCCTGATTTATCTGGAGCACGAAGCCGGATTAGCGCCGGATTTTAGTCGCTGGAGCTTACAACCCCGCCGTGAAACAAAAGCGGGACAGGTGGTCAGTGTCTTGTTGGAACGGACTGAGTCCTGAATCGTGATGACAGTTCGTCTTTATCGTTTTTTGCACTTATGCAGTTTGTTGTGTGATGGAACGGTAAAGATTCTGGTAGGATTCCACCACCTTGCCGCCAAATAACGGGTCAGTTTTTTCCGGCATATTTTCTTCCAGATACTGCCATTCTGCCATGCCCATTTTTTCTTCGATCAGTGGAAACAGTACGAACTCCTCTGTGTTCATATGGGTGTTTTCAATATCAATAAAGTGACGGATTTTCGCCTGTAATGCAGAACGGCTGATAATACCGCCGTTGATGACTTCTTCCAGCATGTGTCGGAATTCCGCGGTGATCGTCGGCAGTTTTTCATGTTCCTGTAGTAACTGGTCAATGACCTCTTTCCCATCTTCGGTGATGTTCAGTAAGGCTTGATAGACCATGTTTTCCCTGGGGTGGTGAACCAGATCCGGATAGTGCTGGATGTAATCGACAATATCCAGAATTAAGTCCAGATCCGGGTCGGCATCTGTGGATAATAGTGCAGCCTGCTGTGTCAGTATTTTCAATAGACGTGCCAGATGGATATGATCCTGATGTAATTCGGCCATAATTTTATGCATGATGCTCCCTCTTTTCTCAGATGGTCATTTTGATATTCTGGATGATTCGGGAAGATAAGTGATTAATCTATATCAACAAGAATAAAATGGCGGTGATTCTGTATGCGTCTAAAGCGTAAAATGTATAGCAAACAGCTTATAGGCTGGAGGTGGTAATGCGGTACACAAACGAAACAGACAAGGTGACAGGCACGCAGCCCCGGTGGCTGGATCTGCGTGAAGTCCGGCAAATTATATTGCTGGCCTTCCCGCTGATTCTGGCACAGTTGGTACAAATGGCGCTGGGAGTAGTCGATACGATAATGGCCGGACGCATTGATGCACTGGCACTGGCGGCGATTGCGCTGGGTTCGGGGATCTGGAGTTTTGCCATGTTGTGTGGTATCGGGCTGATGCTGGCACTGCCACCCACGATTTCACAGCATATCGGAGCCAATAATCATCGTCTGATCCGTGAGGAATTACGTCAGGGCATCTGGTTGTCATTAATGTTCAGTGTAGTGCTGATGCTGCTGATTTACCTGATCGCACAGAGCCTGTCACTGTTGGGGGTGCAGGAAGACATTATTCCGGAAGTGCAATCATATCTGCTCTGGATTAGTTGGAGTATGCCGTTTACCTGTTTGTATATGGTACCCCGGGCCTTCAATGAGTCGATGGGGAATACTGTGCCGATGCTTTGGGTGTGGCTGGTGTTGTTACCGCTGAATGCGCTGGGAAACTATGTTTTTATGTTTGGGCACTTCGGCTTTCCGGCTTTAGGTGCGCCGGGAGCGGGGTTGTCCAGCGGCATTGTGCAGGTACTAGCCTGGGTGCTGCTGGTGTTTTATACGCTGAAAACGCCGCGTTACCGCCGTTATGATCTGGCCCGGCGTATGACGCTGCCGGATTGGGAGCATATTAGGCGCTTGTTCAGTCTCGGTTTCCCGATTTGTATTGCGCTGGCGATGGAGGCGGGAATGTTTATGGTGTCAACGCTGTTAATGGGGCGCTTTGGTGCGGAAATTGTCGCAGGGCATCAGATTGCGCTGAATGTCTCCGCCATCACCTTCATGGTGCCGCTGGGAATTGCGCAGGCACTGACTGTACGGGTCGGACGGGCAATCGGGGCTGGTGACATGGTGGTGGCGCGACATCGTGGGCAGCTGGGTATCACAATGTGCGGTGGTTTGATGCTGATGTCGGGGATTTGCCTGTGGCTGTTCGGATATGCCATTGCGGCTTTATATACGCCGGATCAGGCGGTGGTAGCGATTGCAGCACATTTTCTGGTGTTTGCAGCCTTTTTTCAGCTCGGTGACGGGTTACAGATCGGGGCCAGTGGTGTGCTGCGTGGTTATAAGGATACCCGGGTCCCAATGGTGATTAATACCGTCAGCTACTGGCTGGTCGGGCTGGCGAGTGGCGTTTATCTGAGTCTGTACACCTCGCTGGGGGCCGATGGGTTATGGCTGGGGATTGTGATTGGTTTGTTCATAGCGGCGGTCACGCTTAACGGGCGGTTTTACTGGCTGAGCCGATAGGTCAGTTTGGATTGTGATCCAGAAATAACTGGATGACCTCGTTCAGATAAAGCCAGCCCCGTTCGGTCGGACAAATATGCAAATCTCTTGTGTGTAACAGACCCCGCTGGCTGGCCAACTGTAATTCTTGGGTAATTGAGGTGGTTTGCAGGCCGGTTCGTTGTTCAAACAATGTTGTTGTAAAGCCATGACGCAGGCGCAAGGCATTGAGCATAAATTCAAATTTAAGATCATTGGCGCTTAGAGACTGTTCATTACTACGCCCCTGTCCGGCAGCGACCTGTTGTAAATAGTGTGCAGGCTGACGGTATTTTTGGTAGCGGGTCACCGACTGATCCGGATGTGTGACCTTGCCATGAGCGCCAGCCCCGATGCCGATATAATCCCCGAACTCCCAGTAGTTAAGATTATGCTGGCAGGTTTGCCGGTTGCAGGCATAAGCGGATACCTCATACTGGTTGTAGCGCGATGAGCTGAGTAATTGTTGTCCGGTTATCTGTATATCAGCAATCAGGTCATCTTCCGGCAGGGTGGGCGGATATTTATAGAAGGCAGTATTCGGCTCCAGGGTCAGTTGATACCAGGATAAATGTGTCGGATTAAGGTCAATTGCCTGCTGCAAATCCTGTAGGGCTTCCGTCAAGGTTTGCTGTGGCAAACCGAACATCAGGTCGAGATTAAAGTTATCAAAACCGGCCTGGGTGACGATATCTGCGGCCTGTAATGCTTCGGCTGATGAGTGCACCCGGCCTAAGGCAGAGAGATGTTGCTGATTAAAGCTCTGGATACCGATTGACAGACGATTAACTCCGGCGACGCGGAAACCACGGAAACGCGCCTGCTCGAAGGTGCCGGGGTTGGCCTCCAGGGTGATTTCAATATCGGGGCGGAAGGGGATCAGGGCATGGATACCGTTAATTAATCGCTCAATACCTTCTGCCGAGAATAGACTGGGGGTACCGCCGCCAATAAAAATGGATTCCAGTCGTCTGCCCCGGATATACGGGAGTTCACTGGCCAGATCGTCAAGCAGGGCCTGTATATATTGCGATTCCGGCAGTGCTGTGGGGGCGTTGTGAGAGTTGAAATCACAATAAGGGCATTTGCGGATACACCAGGGGATATGGATATAGAGGGAAAGGGGGATTGCAGACATATTGGGATTCGCAGTGTGGCCGACATTTCTAATTCAGGTGTCTGCAGTCGGTAACCAGTGACTCAGCCGGACAAAATCAGCTACCGACAATGTTTCCGCACGTTGTGCCGGATCAATGCCGGCCGATTCAATGTCTGTCGTATCCAATAAACCTTTCAAGGTATTGCGCAGTGTTTTACGTCGCTGGGAAAAAGCCCTGGCGACCAGTGCAGAAAGCTGATCGACATCTTTGGCCACTTCGGGATAAGGCCGAGGCTTGAGATAGATAATAGCAGAATCAACTTTGGGCGGTGGGCTGAAAGCACCGGGGCCGACTTTCATCAGGTATTCCGTTTCACAGTAATACTGTACCATCACAGATAAACGCCCATAGTCCTTGCTGCCCGGTGTTGCGGTCATGCGATCAACCACCTCCTTCTGCAACATAAACAGCATATCGCGAATATGAACAGCCTGGCGGAGCAGGTTGAAAATTAGCGGAGTGGATATATTGTAGGGCAAGTTACCGACTACCCGCAGCGGCTCACCTTCACCACGCAGTGCGGGAATATCCAGCTTCAGTGCATCAACAGCATGAATCTGCAGCTTGTCATGGGCAGCTTTCTGTTCCTGCCACCAGGCAATGACATCACGGTCGATTTCCACCACATCAAGCCGTGGCAGCCGTTCCAGCAGCGGAAAGGTCAATGCTCCCGGGCCGGGACCGATTTCGACTACCCGGTCCTGGTTTTGTAGCGTGAGGGCACGAAGTATCCGCTCAATAACACCCCGGTCATGCAAAAAATGCTGACCGAAGCGTTTCTTGGCACGCTGATGATAACGGGACAACTTTATTCCCGTATCTTCAGCTCAACGCGGCGGTTAGTGGCGCGACCGGCGGCGGTGGCATTATCCGCAATCGGTCGGGTTTCGCCGTAACCTTTGGCGGTCAGCTTGTTACCGTTACTGCCTTTGCTGATCAGATATTGCTTTACTGCCTCGGCACGTGCCTGTGACAGATTCAGATTCAACTGATCATTACCAGCACTGTCGGTGTGACCACTGATCTCAATATCCAGTTCGGGGAATTTGCGCAGTGTGGCTGCTGCTTCATCCAGGATGGGACGTGAAGCTGCCGTCAGTACATCAGAACCGGATTTGAACTGTACTCCTTGCAGACTGATGTTCTCGTCTCTGGAACAACCGACCTGATTAACCGTTGCGCCTGCCGGTGTATTCGGACACAGATCGTTTTCATCCGCAACCTTGTCCTTGTCTTCATCTTCAATGGCATCACAACCTGTTTTATCAACTTCCATACCGGCAGCCGTGTCAGGACACTGGTCAGCACTATCTTTCACACCATCATTATCGCTGTCCAGTTCACAGCCCGCGTTATCGACTTTCGCATCTTTAACGGTTTTCGGGCATTTATCGGCACTGTTGAAGACTCCATCCTTGTCATCATCCAGCTCGCAGCCTTTTGCATCAACCTTTGCACCGTTAGCGGTATTGGCACACTGGTCAGCACTGTCCTTGATGCCATCACCGTCAGAGTCGACTTCACAGCCAACCTTATTAACACTGGCACCTTTCGGTGTTGTTGGGCATTGATCGGCACTATTCAGCACACCGTCTTTATCATCGTCCAGCTCACAACCGTTTTTACCGACCTTGATACCTTTAGCAGTCTGTGGACATTGGTCAGCACTATCCTTGATACCATCACCGTCAGTGTCAACCTCACAGCCTTTTTCATCAATCTTCGCGCTGTCAACTGTGTCGGCACACTGGTCAGCACTGTCCTTGATACCGTCGCCATCCGAGTCGATTTCACATCCGACTTCATCCACCTTGGCATCTGCGACAGTGGCCGGACATTTATCAGTGCTGTTGCCTACCTGGTCGTTGTCATCATCCAGTTCACAGCCGGCTTCATTAATTTTGACACCTTTTGGTGTTGTTGGGCATTGATCGGCGCTGTCCTTAATACCGTCACCATCGGAATCGACTTCGCAGCCCTTTTCATTGACGGTTGCGCCTTCTACTGTTGCAGCACACTGATCGGCGCTGTCTTTGACCCCATCACCGTCCGAATCCAGTTCACAACCTTTTTCATCAACCTTCGTGCCCTTAACGGTATCGGCACACTGATCAGCGCTGTCCTTGATCCCATCGCCATCGGAGTCAATTTCACAGCCGACTTCGTCCACTTTGGCATCTGCGACAGTGGCCGGACATTGGTCGGTACTGTTGCCTATCTTGTCGTTGTCATCATCCAGTTCGCAGCCGACTTCATCAACGTCTGCATTTTCTGGTGTAGTTGAGCATTGATCGGCACTGTTCAGCACGCCGTCTTTATCATCGTCCAGCTCGCAACCATTTTCACCGACCTTGATACCCTTGGCGGTTTCCGGGCACTGGTCAGCGCTGTCCTTGACCCCATCGCCATCAGTGTCAACTTCACAACCATCAATACCGACCCGGATGTCTTTCGGAGTATTCTGGCACTGGTCACTCTGATCCAGTACACCATCGGCATCGGTATCCTTTTGCGCGGCAGCCAGTGCCAGTTGCAGAGTGGCATAGTCTTTATTCAGCAGGCTGTGCTTTTTGGCGATTTCCGGGATAGTGGCTACCTGGGCATTCAGATCGTTGACCTGATGATTCAGTCCGGAAAGTTCCAGTTGCAGGGCCGCGTAGTCTTTATTCAACAGGCTATTCTTTTTGGTAATTTCCGGGATAGTGGCGACTTGAGCATTGAGTTCTTTGGCTTGATGATCCAGTCCGGAAAATTTCAGTTGCAGTGCCGCGTAGTCCTTAGTGAGATTTTCGATCTGGTGGTTAAGATCAGAGTTCTGCCTGGTGTACTCGCTGGCTGTTGACTCCAGTTGGGCCAGTGACTGCTGGCAGCCGGTCAGTTTTTCCTGTAACGCTGCCCTGGCTTGCTCCAGTCGGGTTTGAGTTTCTGCGTTAGTCTGTAATTGTGTTTCCAGTTCCGCTTTGGCTTCTGTGCCCGCTTGCAGTTGTTCCCGCAATTGTTTTTCCAGCTCAGCGTTGGTTTTTGTGCCTGCTTGCAGTTGTTGTTCCAATGCCGCGTTAGCTTTGGTACCGGCTTGCAGTTGTTGCTCCAGTGCCGCGTTAGCTTTGGTACCCGCCTGTAACTGTTGTTCCAGTTCAACATTGGCCTGTTGTGTTTCAGTCAGTTTGTGTTCCAGCTCCTTGTTTTCAGCATGGGCATCCGCCAGTTGTTTTTCCAGAGCAGCCTGTTCTTTCTGTGTGGATACCAGCTGTCTTTTCAGGGCGATCTGTTCCTGTTGTGTGGCAGCCAGTTTACCTTCCAGTTTAATGTTGGCAATGTTATTGCCCGTTTCCAGTTCACCGAGTCGTTGTTGCAGCATCCTGATGCTTTGTTTTTGTGCGGTAATGGTTTTTTGTGACTGATTGAGGAGATGGCTTTGTTGCTCTTCCAGTTGATAAAGCTGTTGCCGTAATTGATCAGCATTCGGGCCACCCAGGGGAGTTCTTATCATACCCCGGTAAATATCCGGCATCACCGGCACCATCATCGGAGGTCCCGCAGGTACCATGGTTTCAGGGTCAAAGGGTATCGGAATCAGTTGCAGGTTTTCCGGATAGGCAGCCCCCATTGGAATGGACATCATCATATGTGCATTTTCTGTGTTCATCTCCAGTAATGCCGGTACTTCTGTTTCCGGAGTTGTGCCTGTTCCCCCTTGTCCAGGTTTAGCCATCGGTACTCCCGGCAATGCCGTCCAGCCGGGATAGGTATATCCATTTTGTTCAGTGACCGGAGTCGGTATGGCAGCAGTATTTTGAGCTGATACCTGCTTCTCGCCGGTCTCAGGCAATGCATTCGGGTCAGGCCACTGTGTGTCTGCCATAGCTGCAAAGGATGCCAGTATAATCAGTGTCAACCCTGTTGATAATTTATGCATAATGGATATCCTCGAAATTTATGGTCATTGTCATCGTTGGTGTTGTTGTCATTACGGTGCACCGCCGAGTGTCAGATCACGTCTGGCGCTGGAGATGGTGATGGTGAATCCGGCGATGACATCAAGAAATGACATTGCGGATAAAATAAGAAATACAGAGTTGCCACCCCAGGGGTAGATCAGCCAGATGACCAGATAACCGATCAGTACGAAGGTTGAAAGCAGGTGGTCAATAATACTGGCCTCTGAGGTGCGGGTGGCCTTGAACAGCTCGAAATACAGCGCAACCACGCCCAGCAGCACCACAAAATCACCCCAGGTGGGTTCCCAGACTGCTTTGGAAGGGAGCCGGATGCTGAGTACGAGATCATTCAGATGAAGCGGAAAGTAGCCGACAGCCGCCAGAAACCAGTAGCCAAGTAATAACAGCCCGAATAGCGGAATCAGCTGTAACAGTTTTATCATATAAAGCCTTAACTCACAGTGCCTAATCAAATGACCTGAATGTTCAGGGTCATGTTTTATTTTTCATCACCGGTTACTACTTTCGGTTCAGTCGTTTTTAGTGTTTTAACATTGCGCACAGACCACCGGTAACATTAAATCAATGTCTAGTATAAAGCATGTCAATGCTGTCGTCAGGTACAGGGTAACAGATTGCTGAGAAATCATCAGTCTGTTGATTTATACACTGATTTTGCCCTGTTGTTGTCTTTCCGGCCTATGGCTGATCTGTGGCTGATGATGTTTGTGTTTCTGTCAGCAGGGCTCACGCTCGTCGGAAGAGTATGCGGCAGGGGGTTTTACCTGTTTATAATTTTAGTGTGCATAATTCTAGGCTGATTAGTAATAAATAATAATAATTGTGAGAAAGGCTATGAACAAAAACAAGGGCTTATCCTGTCGTTGGATTTTACTCCCTGTACTTTTTTCCTCTGCATCGGTTCTGGCCGGTGGTTTTGGTGGATTAGGGCAGTCTACTGATGCCGGTGGTCAGGCAGCAGAGCTATTAACAGAAAGTGATGGTTTTCTTGATGAGAGTGAACAGGTCAACAATGCCCGCATGAACTATGTCGGGGGTAACACCCGGATTGGTGTCGGTATTGATACCGAATTCAAGGGCCGTATTGATGGCAGTCATATCTTCATGGAAAACGAAAATAGTGTCACCAGTGGTCAGGGTTGGTTAGGAATTAATCCCGGTGCTGATGAAGATGAGGAAACAGTGACCGGAGTCGGTGCGAAGATTAATCATCATTGGGTAACCCGCGATGCTGAAGGTAATCCGCTGCATGTCAATAAGGTTTTTGGTGCCTACGACCAGAATGAAGCAAAAGACAAGAAAATTTCCGCCGGTTACGGACAGGAAAGGGAAAATTTCTTCTGGTCAGGGCATGTGAGCAAGGGTTTATCGGACACGCGTTACAGTGGCAACGATGATAAGCATTATGGTGCTCACATTTACGAAAAGGCTTACGATTTTGGTGTGGGTGGCCGGGTTGGTAAGTTCATGCCAGACCAGTTGTTACGGGTTCAGGGCGGTCTCGATTATGAGTGGGGCACTGAATATGCGGAAGATATTGAAGATATGCCTTCCCAATTGACTGTGTCCGGTGGTGTGGAAAAGTTTTTCCCGGATTCGCCGCATAGTATTGGTGCGAATATTGAGGTGAGTAAGAAATCCGGTGGTTATGAAGATGGTGATGAGGACACGGATGTTAGCGGTAATATCAGCTATCGCTATGATTTCGGTGGTGCCGGTTTGTTTGCCGCTGAGGAACAATATCGCCGGGTACGAGTGGAAATTCCGGGTAAAACCGAGCGAGTGCAGGTCAAGAAAAAACGACCACCAAAAGTGGAGCGCAAGCTGGTTAAGCACACAATGGAGCTGGAGTCTGATACCTTCTTTGAAAGAGGTAAACACTATCTGACTCCGCAGGCACAGCAGCGTCTGAAAGTGATGATGGCCCGGATTCGTGAAACCGGTTACCACGGTAATATCCGTATTACCGGGAATACCTGTGATCTGGGTTCTGAACAGATGAATCAGACACTGTCTGAACGCCGTGCCGCACAAGTGCGCAGTTTCATGGTTGCCAACGGGTTTAATCCGAATGAACTGATAGCACGGGGTCTGGGTGAAAGCCATCCGAAGTATCCAAATACGGATGCGACCCGACACAGAAACCGCCGCGTGGATATTGAATATGTGGCTTATCAGAATAATTATAAAGATGAAGTCATTCAACAGGGTTACGATGTTGAAGAGCAGGTCAGAGTGGTCAGTGAGCCGCGTGTAGTCTGGCGCAAAGAGCTGATTCCTTCACCACCTACCTGGGTGGCGCAGGCGATGCGGAACAATATCCAGTATAAGCAGACGATTGATACTTACCGGACGCTGGGTGAAGATTTTAAGGGTGATGACACGGCGGATGATAACCAGGTACCGGTAGCCGTCAATGATTCAGTAACAACCATTAAAGACACCCCCATTCCTATTTCGGTGCTGGAGAACGACAGAGATGCGGATGATGATGCTTTAACTATTATCCGCGTTGATGAGCATTCAGAGCGAGGTGGCATAATTGCCGAAAACGAAAGAGGTGTCCTGACATATACACCGGCAAGCGGTTTTGTGGGAACTGACACTTTCACTTATACCGTCAGTGACGGACGTGGTGGTGAAGCAACGGCCACGGTCACTGTTATTGTTGAAAATCAGGTTGATTCCAACACTAATCCGGTTGCTAATGATGACTCAGGTCGTACAAAGCCTGGTGAGGCCTTGACGATTTCTGTACTGGAGAACGACACCGATGCTGATGGTGACACTCTTACTATTTCCAGCGTGGATGCAACCAGTCGGCATGGTGGTACGGTAACAATCAGTGGGAGCGATGTGGTTTATACGCCAACCGGGGGCTTTACCGGCACGGATACTTTCACTTATACCATTACTGACGGGCAGGGCGGAACAGCGACAGCCACCGTGACGGTAAGCGTTGATTCTGATGAGCCCGTCAATGATCTGGATGTGAGAGATGACCAGCAAACCACTAATGTAGATACCTCTGTAACCATTGATGTGCTGGAAAATGATAAAGATCCTGATGGTGATAAACTGACCATTAAAGATTTTGACAGTAATACTCAGCAGGGTGGAACGGTCACGAAGAATAGTGATGGGCATCTGGTTTATACTCCGGAAAAGGGTTTTACCGGTAAAGACAGCTTCAACTATACCGTGCAGGATGAGAATGGTGAGACAGGTAGCGCGGTTGTTACTGTAACGGTTGAGGATGATTCCGGGATGAAACCTGTTGCGGATAACTACACCGTAGCCTCTGGTGATCTGAACGATCTTGGAGAAGTGACACTGAATGTAATGTCAAATGACCAGACAGGTGATTCGACCAGCATTCGCATTATCAAGCATCCGGCCAAAGGCAGTATTGAGAATGCCTCCGATAATAATATTACCGATGGGCATGTGCTTTATAAGCCGCATAGTGGTGCAACGGGTACTGATACCTTTACCTATGTTCTGGTAGATAGTAAGGGTAATATCAGTGATACCGCAACGGTAACGATTGATCTGGGTGCTGCGCCTGATCTTCAGGCGATTGATGACGGAACTGGTGGTGAGCAGGCAGGTGATGTCTACAGTTTCTACCCGAATGATACCATGCCCCGTTCACTGAATGTGTTGGGCAACGATATTGGTCAGGGCCTGACGATTATTGAGATTGTGCAACCGCCCAGATATGGTACTGCAGAGATCAGTGATGATCGTTCTTCAATCAGTTATACGCTACGTCATGGCCGTTGTGAGGATCACTCCTTTGTTTACAGGGTACGTGATGCTAATGGCAATGAAGATGAAGCGACTGTACACATTAATATTATTGATGAGAGTACCTGTACTAATTGTTAGTCCTGGTGAGTATTCGCGTTCTGCATCATCTGATGTAATCGCGAACTTTCAGGGACTGTTGGATTAATACAGTATTTCAGTCATAATCCTGTCACAGGGCGGTAACCACAAGGTTGCCGCCCTGTTTTGATTGAAGGGATAGGTGTTGGCATGGGGAAACGGTTAAGGACGGTCAGAAAGAAGCAGCGCTGGTTGGTGTGGCTATTTGAATTACTGGTGATTGTGGCAATTGTCTTTGCCGTGCGTGCCTATCAGCAGCGGACACTGGTTTCCGGGGAAGCACCTGCTTTTGACGAAATTACTTTGCAGGGCGAACAAATCTCACTGGAAAATTATCAGGGAAAGCCGGTGATGATTCATTTCTGGGCTTCCTGGTGTGGTGCCTGTGAGTTTGAACAGAGTAGCATTTCTGCACTGAATGAGCAGTGGCCACTGGTCACTATTGCCTACAGTTCCGGTGAGGCGGATGCGGTGCGTCGCTACATGGAACGTAAAGGCATTGATAACTGGACGACCATTATTGATCCCGGTGGGGAGTTGGCCGCTGAGTATGGTGTGGTGGCAGTGCCGACCAGCTATGTGCTGGATAAAACCGGACAGATACGCTTTCGTGAGGTCGGTTTGAGTTCCGGCTGGGGATTAAGACTGCGGATGTGGTTTACTGAGAAGTTTTTCTGACTATCCGTGGAGCCTGTAAATACCTGAGCACTATCGACGGAGACGAGACTGTAGATAAGACTGTGTATCTGCCTTCACGTTAACTTGTTAAGGTAGATACGATGAACAAGAAACAACTATCCGCATTAGCCCAGAAGGCGGC
>PDWJ01008121.1_pt1 | contig 19409 bp, 14 predicted proteins | sample 1430881 | NCBI WGS metagenome assembly PDWJ01 (sample SAMN01162460, study PRJNA174530) | Oral metagenome, whole genome shotgun sequencing project. | biome: Marine environment; feature: Marine mammal; material: Swab sample of the gingival sulcus; isolation source: swab sample of gingival sulcus...
ATCCATTTCAGGTGAAGGGGCATTTTGCCCTTTCATTTGAATAAAATATCAATCAATTTTATATCCTCCGTAAGTTGCATTTATTACTTGAATTTAAGCCCCGAAATAGCTCCTAATAATATAATTACAGGAACAATCCACTGTTTGGGAGGTATCAGAAACCTAAAAAAACTTTTCATGTGTTTTTTATTTATTGTTTTTTAATGCTCACATGTAACCTTTGATGTTTAAAATCATCATTACGCTGTGTGTTTAATGATGATTTTAAACATATCGGTTTCATTGGGTTATTCTATCGTGAATAATGTAGGCTTAAAGGTCAACATAACCCACGCCCAATTATTCATACCATTATCTGTTTTATTCTTAAGAACTTCCATGGCATCACCGGCAAACATATGCGAGTATCCAAGTCCAAAACCAACATCTTTTGATAATTTATACTTATAAACAAGATCTACCTCGGTTCCTAACTGTTTGTCAGTATCCGAACTAATCTGACCTTGAGAAGAAAAATTATGAACGAATGCCGTCAAGGAAGCTTTATCATACAATTTAGTATTGAATTTAGCATAAACATCCATAAGCCCTACATTGTTCATATGATTACCCACATAGAAATAATCCATAAAGCCATTAAACTTATGATTGGTACCGTAAAATGGGGTAAAGGCTTTGTTTTCTTCAGCAAGATCTGTTTGATAATCATTTCCCGATTGCATTTCAAAACCAAGACCCACATTAGTGTTATTACCAATTTTATAACCTAAATCAACACCTGCAAGAAAAGCACTTAAATCTCTATCGACAGCATCTTTTCCGGTTTGGTAATACAAGTTCACAGAAGCTTTGAGTTCAGGGATAATATTGGCTTTTAAATGTGTGCCTATAGTTTGACTGAATCTGACTTTATCATCACCGTTATTAAGGGGATCAACGTATTGTATTCCGTTATTTAAGATTAATAAACTGGCTGAGAAGTCAGACCATTGGTTGTGTAACCAAACGTATTGAAATGTTTTGTAATTATTTAATTCATAGACAGTGCCAAACAATTTTTGACCTTCTTGATTGTACGCCAATCCTACATCCATTTTAAACTTGTTTTTAAACAGTTTTAAGAGTAAAGCGTCATGACTTCGACCTTGTTGCGCCCAACCTACACTACCAAACATACGTTGATCGTCATATTTGATTTCCTGACGTCCGGCTTTAATGGCAAAATCACCCAAATTAATTTTACCCCAGGCTTCATGAAGACCTAAACCGTTGTTATCGCTAACATTGAGTTGTCTCACATCACCCCAGGTTCTGACATCCTGAACACTCACAAAAAAAGTGTATTTATCTGTGTCATATTTGGTGTTTAATTTTGTGCGTTGTGAGATGAAAAATGCAGCGTCTTCGCCCTCGGATATTAGGGTTTTATAGCCGTTTCTGAATTCTGAACGGGGTCTCAATTCAGCACTTACTGATAATTGAGCGAAAGTGTTAAATGTAAAAGCAACACAAGCTAATAAGATGATATGTTTTAAGTTCATATAAGGTTATTTTTATAATAAACGACAAAAATATCACAGAAAAGACCCTGACACAATGATTTTTATCAGAATTAAAGAGTAAATGGTATTTTATTTTGATTCTAAATAAGGGCTAACATAAGTCTTTAAAAACTCTTATCATGACAGTTAGCCTCTCAAAGAAAACTCCAACCCTTAAAATATAAACGATTGTGTAAGGTCATAGACCCTTTTATCTCTGTACGCTTCGCGGTGTTTTTACAGCCTTACTTTAAGCTCCTTATGGGCTTTTTTACCACAGAGAACGCAGAGAACACAGAGGTTTAAAAAATCTATGATTTTTTTCACTGAACGCACCACTCAGCATATAGTACTCATCAGTATAACAAAACTAAAAAAAGTCATAGACCTTTTTATCTCCGTGTGCTCTGTGTGCTCCGCGGTGTTTTTATAGTTTTTGCACGAAGCACCTTAAGGTGCTTTATTACTAGCACAGAGGTCGCAGAGAACACAGAGGTTTTTGTTCGCTAACGCTCACAAATAATGCTTAGTTTATCGAAAGGGTTGGTCTCAGCTTTTAGCCGTTAGCCTTTGGCTATTAGCAGTTTTTATTTAGTCTCTAATCTCAGATTTAATATCCGTTTCCAATCATACAACCAATGCTCCCGTTTCAAATCTCACGTCTAATCCCTCTAAACCCTTATTTTTTCCATAAAAACGGTAATACATCTTATCATTGAGCTCTTAAACCTAAAAAACAATTACTTTTGTGGCATAAGCACAGATTATTTATGTATTTCAAAGGTCTTACAGGACATCAGCACATCATTAACCACTTGCAGAAATCTACTGAAAATGGCAGAATTCCGCATGCTCAGTTATTTGTAGGGTCTGAAGGTGTAGGCGTATTAAACGTAGCCTTGGCATATGCCTCTTTTTTGATTTGCAAAGATAAAAATGAACAGGAACCCTGTTTCAATCAATGTAAGAAATTTCAACATCCAGATTTGCATTTTGCCTTTCCAACAGCGACCAATGAACAAGTCAAAAGTCATCCGGTGAGTTCATTATTTCTCAAAGAATGGCGGGAATTTTTAACCGAACAACCCTACGGCACTTTATTTGATTGGTATCAGGTCATCGGCATTGAAAACAAACAAGGACAAATGGGAGTGGACGAAGCCTCGGAAATTGTCAAAGCCCTGCAACTCAAACCCTATGAAGGTACCTATCAGGTGATGATTATCTGGATGCCTGAAAAGATGAACACAGCTGCGTCTAATAAATTGCTCAAACTCATAGAAGAGCCGCCCAATGATACGGTGTTTATCCTGGTGACTGCAAATGAAGAACAAATCATCGGGACGATACGTTCCCGCTGTCAAACACTGCACTTTGGGATGCTGAGTGAGGTGCAAATCACAAAAGTTCTGGAACAGGAGTATCACATCAAATCTGATCTGGCGTTAAAAACAGCGCATCAGGCAGAGGGCAAGCTGTCCAAAGCCCTCAGGTTACTACAAGAACACTCTAATGAAACCATCTTTGAAGAGTGGCTCATTACATGGATCAGAACAGCATTTCAAGCCAAAGGCAATCCGTCTGTGGTCAACAACTTAATCGCTTGGGCAAACCAGATAGCCGGTATAGGCCGTGAGCCACAAAAACAGTTTTTGAATTATTGTATTCAGTTTTTCAGACAAGCGCTTTTACTCAACTACGGTGTAAAAGACTTAGTCTATCTCGAACCTAAAACTGCTGATTTTAAATTGGAAAAATTTGCGCCCTTTGTACACAATGGCAATATATTAGACATTATCAAAGCCCTGGAAGATGCCATCTTCCATATAGAGCGGAATGGAAATGCTAAAATTATTTTACTGGATATGGCGATCAAAATGACCCGGTTTTTACACGCCAAAGAAGAACAATTGTAGATCAAAATTTGGTATATTATTTATCTAAAATTTGAAAATATTATCAGGTTTGACAAACAACCAATACTTACACCCCATGAAAAATGACAAAAAATTAGGTCAATGGTTGACCGATATGAACTTAAAGCATCCCCTGACAATAGCCGGTCCTTGTAGTGCTGAAACTGAGGCGCAGGTATTAGAAACAGCGCGACAATTGAACCTTAAAGACAGTCAAGTAACCGTATTCAGAGCCGGGATATGGAAACCGCGTACACGTCCGGGAAGTTTTGAGGGTGTAGGCGCAAAGGCATTACCCTGGTTACAAAAAGTGAAAAAAGAAACCGGCTTACTCACGACTATTGAAGTAGCCAATGCAGAACATGTCAAGCTGGCTTTAGCCCATGATATTGATATTCTATGGATAGGCGCAAGGACTACAGCCAATCCGTTTGCCGTGCAGGAAATTGCCGATTCACTTCGGGGAACAGACAAAATCGTATGGATAAAAAATCCCATCAACCCTGATTTAGAACTTTGGATTGGCGCTTTTGAACGGATGTATCAGGCGGGAATTACAAAACTTGGGGCTATTCACCGGGGTTTTTCCACATATAACAAAACCAATTACCGGAATGAACCCCAATGGCAAATTCCAATTGATTTTAAATCCGGATTTCCCGATATTCCTATGATTTGTGACCCGTCGCATATTTGTGGTAAAAGGGATTGTATAGAGAATGTAGCACAAACAGCCTTAGACCTGCAATATGAAGGCTTGATGATAGAAACCCATTGCAATCCCGATAAAGCCCTGAGCGATGCCCAACAACAACTTAAACCTGTGGATTTCCACAATATGGTAAGTCGTTTGACGGTCAGACAAAAATCATTTGATAACGTACACCGGGATCAATTGAGATTGTTAAGGAATGCCATTGATGAATTGGATCAAAAACTCATTGATGTATTGGCTGAACGGATGCGATTGGTACATCAAATCGGGGTGTTTAAAAAAGAGCAGAATGTGGCTGTTTTTCAAAATAAACGTTTTAAAGATGTGATGAATAAAATGCTTGCTCAGGCCTCAATAACCGATTTAAGTGACGCATTTATAGCTGATGTTTTTAAGGCTATTCATCAGGAAAGTATCAGACATCAAGAAGAAATTGTCAACAAAACCTCTTCGGATTCTTCCAAACCCTAAACATAAGAGACAAAAAATAGACAATACTGTCTCAATAAAAATTTAAACGGCATAAACAACATATTATGTGGTTATTACGTTTATAGTCTTATAAAAACGTTAAATTAATTGACGTCATTGTGTCCTTTTTTTAGACAATGCTTAGTTTTGCTGCGTAAAAAAAGTAGTTCTTAAAACCCCAATTTAAAAATATTATCACCACTTCATCTCCCAATCAAATTTTAAAGCTTTTGGAAGACTCCTATTTTGATGCCATTTTGCTCGACATCAATTTTTCGACAGGAATCGATACCAATAACGAAGGAGCTAATTGGCTGCACCGTATTCTGGACATTGAACCTGACAATTCGGTGATTATGATGACCACTTACAATGATGTGGAATTAGCGGTCAAAGCCGTCAAAGAAGGTGCTGTGGATTTTATCCTTAAGCCCTGGGATAACAGCAAATTGGAATCGACCATTAATGCGGCTGTAAGACTGACCAAAACCCGCCAGGAAGTCAGACATCTCGAACTCAAAGAAAAAGGCCTGAAATCTGAATTGAAGAAAGCACATCAAAACATCATCGGGTCATCACCCGTATGGATGGAGACCTTAAAAAAAGTCAGAAAGGCGGCCAATACTGATGCCAATATATTGATTACCGGTGAAACAGGTGTAGGTAAAAATTTGATTGCCAAAGAGTTATTCCGGTTATCCAAACACTATAATGAAGTCTTTGTAGCTTTAAACGTTGAAACTACCACAGAAAAACTGTTTGAAAGCGAAATGTTCGGACACGTCAAAGAGACGATGACCCACACCGATGAGGAATGTTTGGGAAAATTTGAAGTGAGTAACGGTGGAACATTATTTTTGGATGAAATAGCCCATATTTCGTTACCGCTACAAGCTCAAGTTTTAAATGTTTTACAAAATAAGGAAATCAGACGGGTAGGAGGACAAATAAACAAACCTGTTGACATTCGTTTGGTTTGTTCGACTAATACCAATTTACAAGACCTGGTTAACAAAGGGTTGTTTAATGGAGAATTACTCAACAGTATCAATACCATTGAAATAGAGGTACCTGCCTTGCGCCACCGCAAATCTGATATTCCTGCATTAGCTGATTTTTTCCTGAAGTTTTACACTAAAAAACACCATAAAACAGGACTAAAACTGACGACATCTGCCCTGAAAAAACTGGAAAATTATCCTTGGCCGGGTAATGTCAAGGAATTAAAATACACGATTGAAAACGCTGTCATTTTAGCTGAAAAGGACAGTATTACAGCAGATAATTTTATTTTCAACACCACTGACGACACACCTGTATCAGCCTTTGACACCTTGGAGGATATGGAAAAGAGTATGATCGTTAAGGCCTTAAAAACCCATAACCGTAATTTGACATTAGTCGCCAAACAGCTGGGAATTACACGCCAAACACTATATAACAAGCTCAAGAAGTACAGCCTCTGATGTTTATGTACAATTTTCAATAATGTCTGATGACCAGTAACAACACCCATTGGCTCGATAAGCTCTACCGCCGACTTAACCGGGAAAAGGGAAAACGTGTTTGTACCGGTATCTCTGAAGACGCTTGTAAACAGGCGCCCCGCAATTACTTTGTCATCTTATTGAGTAATCTCTTCACCAGTTTAGCTGATACGTTGAGTAACCCTAAAACCGTGCTGACGTGGTTGATGAGTTATATTCATGCACCGGTGTATTTAATCAGTTTGATTGTACCCTTACGCGAATCCGGGTCTATGTTGCCTCAAATCATCTTAGCAGACTATGTCAAACAGAAAAAAATCCGTAAATGGCTTTGGATTACAGGTATAGTTTTACAAGGATTAATGGTTATAGCTATGGGTCTGGTAGCCTTTTATACCCAAGGGGTCATGGCCGGATGGTTGATAATTGTACTCTTGGTTGTGTTTAGCTTGTCGCGGGCGTTGAGCTCCATAGCTTCAAAAGACGTCTTGGGAAAAACCATTCCTAAAACCCGCAGGGGTAAACTCAAAGGCTATACCATATCAGTCTCGGGTGTACTGGTGTCAGCCGCCGCTTTATACATCATTTACCATTCAAAAACCGAACAAAATATCTCCTTTTACACGAGGATTATCTTTTTTTCCGGCATTCTTTGGATGATTGCGGCTTTGATTTTTTCCCGGGTAAAAGAATTTCCATCAGAGCCTGTAGAAGCTACTTCCAAAGGTCATACTTTGCAAAAATTTAAGCTTCTAATAACCGAGAAAACATTCAGACGGTTTATCATCTCACGGGCATTATTGTTGGTCTCCGCATTGTCCTCACCCTTTTATGTGCTGTTGGCACACCAGTACGTAGGGAAAGACAGCTATCTACTCGGATTATTTATCATGGCCAATGGCTTGGCATCAATTATCAGTTCGCCTTTCTGGGGACGACTGACCGATAAATCGAGTAAAACAGCAATGGCGCTCGGTGGGTTTATAGCTTCTGTATTGGGTCTTGTGATGTTTATAGTCATTGTGATGCTACCGGAATTACGTACAGAATCATGGCTGTATCCCGTCGCCTTTTTTATACTGGGAATTGCCCATACCGGCGTAAGACTAGGTCGTAAAACTTATGTGGTCGATATGGCCAAAGGCAACCAACGCACAGACTATGTCGCCATAAGTAATACGATCATTGGACTGATCCTCCTGTTTACCGGCGGCATAAGTGCTTTAGCTTCTCTGGTGTCTGTTGAAAGCGTTATTTTGGGGTTATCCCTGTTGGGTATCATAGGTGCTGTAAGTAGTTATCGCTTACCCAATGTAGAAAAAGAATAGCCAAAAGTTGCTGACCGGAAAACTCAACATTCATTGACATCACTGATCGATATCACTTTCAAGCGTTAAAATCAATTAAAAACTGTTTGTCCAAAAAATTGAGTACTTTTACTCGTGGTATTTGAACGTTGTGAATGCTGTAAAAACAGGATGTCGATTAGACGAAAAAAACATTAAACACTTTAGTTTTTCCATTGATTTTCAGACAGAAACGCAAATACCAAACCTAAGTCAAGGGGATTGTCTTCATCAGATATTCCTCTCACTTTTTTATCGGATATATAGTTTAAAACAACATCAAACCATGAAAACCTTATCAGATTTTAATTTTAAAAATAAAAAAGCCCTTATAAGGGTAGATTTTAACATCTCGGTCGTCCAAAAGGCAAAAAAGACGATTCTTTATCGTTGAAACATGTGGTGTATAAAGCCGGTGAAATTTTGGGCGTTAATGTCAAGTTTGTCGATGACTGTGTAGGGGCTAAAGTCACTGAAGCCGTCAATAACCTTAAAGCGGGAGAGGTTTTGCTATTAGAAAACTTAAGGTTTTACCCCGAAGAAAAAGCCGGCGATAAAGCCTTTGCTCAACAGCTGTCTGAACTCGGTGATATTTACATTAACGATGCCTTTGGGACTGCTCACCGTGCGCATGCTTCAACGACAATCGTAGCTCAGTTTTTTAAAGGTCAATCCTGCTTTGGTAAATTACTTCAAAAAGAACTGGAAAGCATCGGTAAAGTACTGGAAACACCTCAACGTCCGGTGGTTGCTATTCTCGGTGGTGCTAAAGTCTCCAGTAAAATAGGGGTTATTGAAAACATTTTGGATAAAATAGACCATCTGATTATAGGTGGGGGAATGGCTTATACATTTATCAAGGCCAAAGGCGGCAAAATAGGGGACTCTATTTGTGAAGATGACAAAATAGATTTAGCGCTTGAAATTCTGGATAAAGCAGAAAAAATGAATGTAAAACTACACTTACCGCTGGATGTGGTTGCCGCTGATAAATTTGATAACGATGCCCAAACACAGGTAGTCGATGTCAAAGATATCCCGGATGGCTGGCAAGGATTGGATATAGGACCTAAAACAGAAATCGCTTATTCATTTGTTATTATGCAGTGTAAAACCATTCTTTGGAATGGACCTATGGGCGTGTTTGAAATGTCAAAATTTGCCAAAGGAACCATAGAATTGGGTCAGGCGATAACCGATGCCACTAAAGAAGGAGCCTTTAGTCTTGTGGGAGGTGGCGATAGCGTTGCTGCAGCTAAACAATTTGGTTTTGACAAAAAAGTAAGTTATGTCTCTACCGGTGGTGGGGCTATGCTTGAACTTCTGGAGGGCAAAACATTGCCGGGTGTCGCTGCTATTCAGTAAACCCGTTAAAAAAAATCTCCGGAAAAGGAGCCTTTTGAGATAAAATAATACAACTAAAAGGGTCTGCCGAAACGCTTAAGAGACATCTGAATAAACAGACTATAAATCATTGACTATAAGATGTTTTAACGCTTTTTTGCAGACCTTTTTTACGGATAACTATTAACCAATGCATTAATGCTACTATGAAATACACTACACTTCCCAATACGACAATCAAAGTCAGTAAAATATGTTTAGGAACGATGACTTATGGTCGCCAAAACACAGAATCTGAGGCTCATGAACAGTTAGATTACGCACTGGAACAAGGGGTTAATTTTATAGACACAGCAGAACTGTATGCTGTTCCCTCCAGTCAAGCCACTCAAGGTCTGACTGAACAATACATAGGAACATGGCTTGCCGGCAGACAAAACCGGGACCAATGTATTATCGCTACTAAAATAACCGGGCCATTCCGTGGTTTGGAGTATATCCGGAAAGATTTAAGCTTTTCAAAAGAGACTATAGAAGATGCCTTACATAAAAGTCTGAAACGTTTACAAACCGATTATATCAGCAATGGGAAGATAATATCCTCGAAATTATCAGCGTTTTGGACTCCTGGGTCAAAGCAGGTAAAATTCGCCATTACGGCTTATCCAATGAAACGCCATGGGGTGTCATGCGGCACATTCAGGAAAGCACTACGCACAATCTGACAAGAGCCGTTAGCATTCAAAACCCATATTCATTGGTCAACCGTACATTTGAAGTTGGTCTGGCGGAAATTGCCATGCGGGAAAATATCGGGTTATTACCGTATTCACCTTTAGCGTTTGGCAAACTATCAGGTAAATTTATGCATGGTAAAAAACCTGAAAACACACGTATAACATTGTTCCCTCAATTGAGTCGTTACAACTGCCCGCAAGTAGATGAAGCTATTGAAAAATATGCCAAAATCGCCAAAAAATACAATTTATCCTTAGCCCAAATGGCGTTGGCATTTGTCCATCAACAAGCATTTGTAACATCAACGATTATAGGGGCGACCACTATGGCACAACTTAAAGAAAATATAGATAGCATTAATGTCAAATTATCTCAAGAAGTTATCGATGCTATTAATGCTGTTCATGATTCAATTCCTAATCCGGCACCTTAAAAACAAACTATAAATATTTTTGATTGAGTTTCTAACTTCAATTATTTTTTTAAATAAAAACCAACGGTTTTAGCGCGTGTTAAAGCCGTTTTTGTTTTTTGGACTACATTATATATGTTTTTCCGACAAACAAGGCTTAAAACGAGCTTAAAACGCATATTTCTACTTTTTAGCGAGGTAAATCAATGAAGAGTACTCGCCGCTTCCCATAGCTTTAAGATTGGAGAATAAACCTAGCCCAAAAGACTTAACTAAATTCTTAGTTGAATGTTTATGTTGTTCTGACAACATACTGACGTAAAAACTGTCAAACTTCATAGGTTTAGTTTTTAAAAGTGTCAATTGGTGATTGGCTAAAATCTTCTGTATGGCTGTTTGTGAAAAATGCCACAGATGTCTGGGAACATCAAAAGCTGCCCAATACTCCTGATAATACTGTGCATCATAAGATTTAAAATTGGGGACAGCAATGACGAGTAAGCCATCTTTTGTCAGCGAACGTTTAATGGTTTCAAGATATTGATTATAATCCGGAACATGCTCCAATACATGCCAAAGCGTAATTACATCAAATGTTTGATTCTGCAGAGCATCTAAAGATTGGTAAATAGAGACTTGTTCAGGCAGCTTGTTTTGAGCTAATGTTCTTGCCTGTTCATCGGGTTCCACACCAGTAATCTGCCAACCATCTTCATGCACTGCTTTTAAAAAATCTCCGGTTCCGGCACCTATATCCAATAAACGACCTTTGGTTGTCCGGTGTCGGTTGATCAATCGTATCTTGGATTTTAAGTTATAGACTTTGACCATTTGATACAACCGGTCAGTCAAAGTTTTTTGAGAATCTGTATGAGAAATATAATGATCACTTTTATAATACTTGCCTAATTCATCTATAGGGGGTACAGGTATCGTTCGATATAAATCCAAATCATCATCATAAATCAGCGTAAATGTTTTACCACTGACTAAATAATCCTTAACATCAAATTTTTGTTGTAATGACATATTAAAATTGAAATTGTTCCACGTGAAACATTTTTTAAAGTAAGCATAAAAAACATTATGCGTTAGACTGCAATTAAACGATGTTTTATAAATACAGGCACTTTGATTTTAGTTGATTTGTATATAAAATAAAAGTCTTTTTAAACAACGCATATAAGTAAAAAATGTTTTAGCATTTATGCGTAAATCCTAAACGATATTGATGTTTTTTCAGTTTAGCGCCCTAAATGAACTAACAAGACTGACAAATCACTAGGAGAGACCCCACTGATGCGTCCGGCTTGTGCAATAGTCGTCGGTTGAATTTTACTCAGCTTCTGACGGGCTTCTGTAGAAATAGACTTGATGGCATTAAAATCAAAATTGGCCGGAATTCTTACATGTTCCAAACGGTTTATTTTTTGAGCAGTGTTGTATTCCTTATTGATATAACCGGCATATTTCAAATGAATGGCTACCTGCTCAAGCACCTCGTCTTTAATCTCATGTTCTTTTACAAAATCTGCTACAGGTTCAAAAGACAAAATATCATCCATAGTTATCTGAGGTCTTGAAAAAACCTTATACATTTTCATGGATTGATTAATGGGCGCAGAATTATAACGTTCTAATACGGGATTGATGGCTTCAGGTTTTATACTGGTATTCTCTAAAAATTTTACAAACGCATTGGTCAATTCAACTTTCCGTGTGACCCGTTCCAATCGTTTATCACTAATTAAACCTAACGCATGACCCTTAGGTGACAATCTGATATCTGCATTATCCTGACGTAGTAAAGTACGGTATTCTGCACGAGAGGTAAACATTCGGTAAGGCTCTTCAGTGCCTTTGGTAATTAAATCATCGATCAAAACACCAATATAAGCTTCATGACGTCCCAGTACAAAAGGATCTTTCCTCTTTATTTTCAAAACAGCATTAATACCGGCCATCAAACCCTGGGCTGCTGCTTCTTCATAACCGGTTGTACCGTTGACCTGACCAGCTAAAAATAAATACTCAATATGTTTACTTTCGAGGGAGTTTTTTAACTGGGTAGGGGGGAAAAAATCATATTCTATGGCATACCCAAACCGTAAAATTTTTACATTTTCAAAACCCGGAATTTCACGTAAAGCAGAATCTTGGACACGTTCGGGTAAGGATGTAGAGAACCCGTTGACATAACATTCTGTAGTATCCCAGCCTTCAGGTTCAACAAAAATCTGATGACGATCTTTATCAGTAAACCGGTTGATTTTTTCTTCTATAGAAGGACAATAACGCGGTCCTACGCTTTGAATGGCGCCATTAAACATTGGGCTGTCCACGAAACCAACTTTTAAGGCATCATGTACCACAGGACTGGTAAATGTAATATAACAAGGACGTTGGTGCGCTAAGGGATTGGTTTCCTCCGAAAAAGAAAATTTTCCGGGATTAGTATCACCGGGTTGTTCCTTCATCTTGGTGAGATCCAATGAACGCATATCAACACGCGGCGGGGTGCCCGTTTTCATTCTATCTGTTTCAAAACCTAATGAAACCAATTGCTCTGTAATACCAAAAGAAGCTTTATCGCCGGCACGACCACCACTAAAATTATTACTACCTATATGTAATTTGCCGTTGAGAAATGTCCCTGCGGTAATGATGACTGTCTGAGATAAAAGTTCTATACCCAACTGAGTTTTGACTCCCTTGACCTTTTTATCATGAACTAATAATTCTAAGACTGTATCCTGATATAAATCTAAATTATCTGTGTTTTCTAAAATCTTGCGCCATTCAGCTGAAAACTGCATACGGTCATTTTGGGACCGGGGACTCCACATGGCAGGACCTTTGGATATATTGAGCATTTTAAACTGTATCGCTGACTTATCAGAGACTATAGCACTCATACCTCCTAAAGCATCAATTTCACGTAAAATCTGTCCTTTGGCAATACCCCCCATAGCAGGGTTGCAACTCATTTGAGCTACATTTTGTAAATTCATGGTGATTAAGAGCGTATGCGCGCCCATGCTTGCTGAGGCATAAGCGGCTTCGCATCCTGCATGTCCGGCGCCTACAACAATGACATCGTATGTTGTGTTAAAAAAACTCATAGTTTAAATATAAGATGTTCCACGTGGAACATTAAAATGTGCGCAAAGATAAACAATAATCTTCCATAGTTCTCATTTCAGCTTGTTCTTCCGGCGTGATGTCATCGTAACCTGAAAGGTGTAGCAATCCGTGAACTAAGACGCGGTGTAATTCATCCTTAAAAGTATTGTCATAATCTTTGGCATTTCTTTTCACCTGAAATGGATCTACATATATTTCTGCCTCTAATTGCTTGCCTTGTGAATAGTCAAAAGTGATGATGTCTGTCACGTAATCATGATTGAGATGCGAGGTGTTTATATCACGAATATAATCATCATCACAGAACACATAATCTATTTGAATTAATTCATAATTTAAAACTTCAATGACTGAAGTCAGCCAAGCTTTGACTTTCTGACGATTCTTGAAAGTGAAGTGCGTTTGATAGTTAAATTTGATCACGATTTATTCTGATTGAGTTTTAAAATATTTATTGATTCTAGCATTGAATTCAGATTGAAAGGGTAGGGGAGTTCGGTTAAGTATTTCCTGTTTGGATACGTCTTCTAAAAATTTTTTATATAATTTTGAAGAGGTAGAATTATATGTCTTTTCGTTGGACTTAGATTGTCTTTGGTTGTCCTGATGTTGCGTATAAGCAGCCTCCTTCAATTTTAGTAATTCCTGTTCAAAAGCGGTCATGCGTTTAAGGGCGTTTTGGGTAATTCCTTTATCTAACAGGATATTCTCCAACTGCTCCATTTTACGAATAAGATCTTGAGTGGTTTTCTCTAAAGCAGAGCCTTTGAGATCTTTGAGCTGTTGTTCCAGTTCTTGTTTGATCTGTGCTTGCTGTTTATATATCTCATATAATTCACCTGACTGACCTTCGGACTTGGCTTTAGATGATTGACCTTCTTTACCTTCCTTATCAGAAGGTTTTCCTTTCTCCATCTTATGTTGCATTTGTTGGTTTAACGCACTCTGTTTCTGAATGATATCCGGCAAAGAAAAGCCCATACCTTGTTGTGGGTCGCCACTGGAAGAGTTACTCAATGAAGCATTACTTAAGTTATCTAATAAAGCATTAAGTAAATAAGCGATATCATTGGCAGCTGTCATAACATACTGTTGATGGGCTTTTGATACACCTAACTGATTGTCTTCCATTGTTTTAATGGATGTTTTAAGGTTATAATGAGCGTCTTCTAGATAGGTATTAATGTTCTTACTCAATTTAGGTTGTCTCATAGCCAGCGTATATAGACTGTCATCAATATGTTCAAAATAAGATTGAAGTCTGTATTGCTCTTTGAGGTTATCGGAAAAATTAAAATCTTTGGTCGTCGAAGCATTGAATTTCATCAATAAATCCTCTTGTTTGAAAGAAAATATCAATAAATTATCTAACAAACGTTTGATAGATTCAATATCCTCATCAAGAGTTTTACTTTGGATACTTTCTAACATTTGAGCAAAACTCTGAGACATTTGCTTCATCTGAGAAGACGCTTTGGACTGCTGACTTTTAGCTTTGTTTTGTTGCCCCTGTTGCAAGTCTTGTTCAGCTTGTTGTTGGTGTTTATTAATTTGTTGTTGCTCAGCTTTTTGAGGATCTATAGGCATAGGTTTCTGAAGTGATTCATTCGCCTTACTCATAGAACCAATGTTTTGTTGGATGTTTTTAAACTCTTCAGAGAGTTCTTTTTGCTGTTGTAAAGAATTACTGCTGTTATTTTTTAAAGATTCTTGTTTTTCGGACAATTCTTTTAAGTCTTCAGACGTTTTTTGTAACTGTTGTTCCACATAAAATCTTTTGGTTAATTCCAACAGTTCTTTTAAACTTTTTTCCTTGTACTTGGAACGTGAACTCATCTGTTCCATCTTCTTAATTAAATCCTCTTTATCTAATTTTTCAGCAAGCTTTTGAAGCTCCTCTAGTAATTCCTCATCTTTCTTATTGTCCAACATTTCCTCAAGGCGTTCTTCAATGTCTTGTTGCTTTTCCTTCAATAAATCATCATTAAGGTCACGGTCTTTAAACTGCTCATTGAGGTCACGAAGTTTGTTCTGCATCATCTCCTGATACTTGTCTTGTTTTCGAATCGCGTCTTTGAGTTGTTCTTCGGTATTATAATCGATATTGGGTGTGTTTTTTAACTGTTGTTCCAATTGGTCTAAGGCGTCCTGATTTGCCGCTTGTTTCTTGATATAATGATTGATGCTTTGGAGTTGTTTTTGTTGTTCTTCAAGCAACTGTTGTTCCCTTTCATTAGCCGATGGTTTATAATAATTAAATACCTGAGATTTAACGGATTTATGACCATTGACGGCATCATTGTCAAAGACTTCGAAGTACAAGGAATAATCCTGCGCTTGTTCTAAAGTTAAGTCTCCCGGAAATGTAAGAAGGAAATCAGAGATTTGAGCAGAAGCAATGCCAATGTTATGGTACTGTTTAGCCTCCGGATGGTTGGTTTTAAAATAGACTAACTGAAGTTTGGTTATACCGTAGTCATCTGATACACGACCGGCAAAATGTACATCACCATACGGAATACTATCTATATCGGTCCTAATTATCATTTTGGGAAGTTCATCTTTAATGACCGAAAAATTAAAGTTTAAACGCTCATAATCTTTGAGATGAGCATTAGACGCTGTCAACGCATAAGCCATCGCTTGTCTCACCTGAAGTGATTTTGTAAATCCTTTGTCAGATGATTGGAACGCTAAACGTTTATCCTGACTGACAAAAAACAAACTATCCACAGCTTGTGTGTAGACCTGCCAGGTCACACGTGTACCCTCAGGAACTATGGCGTTTCCGGTGTTTTTAAGCGTTTGAGATTTTTTACCGGTGTACGAAGGGTATTGCAATAAAAGTTCTAAGTTTTGGATTTTAGGTGTGGGAATTACTTCAAGTTTTAACTTCTCAAGTCTTACAGGATCAGCATACAATGCAATCTCATGTGCTTCTTTGACATTTTTAAAAGTATAGGTAAAATCAGAAAGAGATTGTTTTTGCATATAAAACTGCTGACCGTTATCTATCATCAGTACTTCGTCAGGAACGGTAGCACCATTGATGTGTAATTGAAGTGTAAAATTCTGACCTTCAATAACTTTTAATTCATTATTTAATATTTCAAAAGAAAAAGGCGCAGGTGGAACATAAGCCACCTGTGGATGTGTCAAACGCGTATAACTCTGAGATAAACCCTTATTGAGACCGGTAATAAGCGATAGCAAGTAAATAACAACCGGTATGGCAAGAAATTTTAAATACTTGAGATTGACCTTAAAGTTAACTGCTTTTTTAAAAGGAAATATTTTAAGATTTTGAGCCTTTTGCTCCACACTTGCCAAAACCAAATCAGAATTAGCATGCTGTTCATGCAGTTGTAACGTGTTGAGTAACTTATCATCTATATCCGGAAAAAAATTTCCAATAATGGTCGATGCCTGACAATGGTCCAACCCTTTTCGTAGTCCAATCAGTTTAAAAACAGGCGTCAAAATATAACGGTAAAGTAAAAACAACTCCACAGCTACAAACAATACAAACAGAATGGTTCGCATGGTAGGATTCAACCATAAAAAATATTCTATATACAATGTCGCTATAAAATACAACAAACCTAAAGCCACAAACAAAATACTACCACGGATCAATTCATTGATGTAATACTTTCGTATGAATTGATTGATTTTATCTAATATGGCCTGATAACTACCCATGGATTTGTTTTAGGGTGACAAATTAATAAGAATTTTTTAGAAAGCTATGAATATTTCGGGTTTACTGATATATACCTACATTATCTGTTCTCTTGTAAAATTTACAGAGTTCCGCCAAAAATCCATAAGTTTGCCGAAAATTTTAACCATGTCACAACCCATAAGAGTTAGATTTGCGCCAAGTCCTACCGGACCTCTGCATATAGGTGGTGTACTTATGATGAAGGTCCCGGTAAAGAAGGTTCATTTGGTCCTTACCGTCAAAGCGAACGTAAAGATCTTTACAAACAATATGCACAACAACTCATTGACAATGGTTGGGCTTACTATGCTTTTGACAGCGCTGAAAGTCTGGACGCTTTAAGAAAAGAACACGAATCTAAAGGTGAAACTTTTATCTACAATTGGCATAACAGGGATTCACTTGACAATTCATTGAATGCACCTAAAGAAGCTGTTCAAAAACGTTTAGACAGTGGCGAACCCTATGTCATCAGGTTTAAAATACCTCAGAATGAAATTCTCGAACTCCGGGATATCATAAGAGGAAATATTACGATAAACACCCAAACATTAGACGATAAAATTCTCTTTAAATCTGATGGTATGCCTACCTACCATCTCGCCAATATTGTGGATGATCATTTGATGGAAATCTCACATGTCATCAGAGGAGAGGAATGGTTACCGTCCTTAGCCTTACATCATTTGTTATACCGTGCGTTTGGTTGGGAAGAACCACAGTTTGCACATTTACCGCTGTTACTCAAACCTCAGGGACAAGGTAAATTGAGTAAACGCGATGGGGATAAGTTGGGCTTTCCCGTGTTCCCGTTAGAATATACCAATCCTAAAACAGGTGATGTCTCCAGAGGTTACCGTGAAGATGGTTACTTTCCGGAGAGTTTTGTCAATATGTTAGCACTTCTGGGCTGGCATCCGGAACACGACCAGGAATTGTTCAATATGGATGAATTGATTCAAGCGTTTTCTTTGGAACGGGTCAGTAAAAGCGGGGCTAAATTTGATTTGGATAAAACCAAATGGTTCCAGCAACAGTATCTACAACAAAAGCCTGTAGAAGAATTGGCAAATCTTTGGGCAGATGATTTATCAGCTAAAAACATAATTGCAGATTTCGAGTATATCAAACAAGTCGTTAACCTGATCAAGGAACGTGCTGTTTTTGTCAATGACTTTTGGACCTTGGGATGGTATTTCTTTCAAGCACCTGAAGACTATGAGGCCAAAGCCCTTAAAAAAGTTTGGAAAACTGATACCCCTACAATAGTCTCTGAACTCAAAGATTTACTTCAGGATTTAAGTGATTTTTCATCAGAAAATATTGAAAATACCGTAAAAACCTGGTTGACCGCTAAAGGTTATGGCTTTGGTAAAGTCTTACAACCATTCAGACTGGCCTTGGTAGGAAGTATGCAGGGACCACATGTTTTTGATATTGCTGCGTTGATAGGGGAACCTAAAGCTGTATTCCTGTAGTGCTGAGATTAATTTGAAATTCTACAATTGAAATTTCAAATTCTTAATTATTCATTCTTACTTTTTAACGCAGGATTTCCTGAAGCGTTTGTTTTTCCTCTTCCTGACGTTTTTCAGAGGCTGTTTTTTGTAATTCAACCTCCACAGCAAAATGCTTGGTATCACCTAACCACGGAAACGTACCAAAACGTTGTTTATAGGTCAGTTTGACTTCTTCACCCTGCATATCCGATAATTTTTGGATGAGTTCTTTTTGATTGCCTTCCACAGAAAATTCAAAACGTTGGGCTTCAGACACCCCATAACTCAACTCACCTTCCCAGGTTTTAAAAATCACACCTTTATGACTGAATTTTACTAACTCACCTGCCCGGTAACCCTGACTGAAAGAAGCATAATAAATAAAGAGGTAATACACTATTGCTATACCCAGTATTACAGTGAGGACTATAAAAAAGAATTTTCTCATATCAGTTGGTATTAATTAAAGACAAAAGTAATTAAATTCTGCACATTATTTTGAAAATTGGTATATTTGAGACTTTATATTAAACCTTTTAAACCATAAAAAACTATGATCTATTACGTTATAATTATTTTTGTAATTCTTTTAATCTTATCCGGATTATTTGTTGTCAAACAACAAACTATGGCCGTCGTGGAATTGTTTGGAAAATTCCAACGAATTGCCAGTCCAGGTCTTAATTTTAAAATTCCCTTCATTGAACAAATTTCAGGTCGTGTAAGTTTACGGGTTCAACAACTGGACGTTATCGTAGAAACCAAAACCAAAGACGATGTATTCGTACATTTAAAAATTTCTGTACAATTCCAAATTCAAAAAGCACATGTCTATGATGCCTTCTATAAATTGCAAGATCCGCATGCACAAATCACTTCTTTCATTTTTGATGTTGTACGTGCAGAAGTACCAAAATTGATTTTGGATGATGTGTTTGAGAAAAAAGATGAAATTGCATTGGCTATCAAACGCGAACTTAAAGAAGCGATGCTGGAATACGGTTATGACATCGTTAAAGCCTTGGTAACAGATATTGATCCTGACCAAAAAGTAAAAATAGCGATGAACCGT
>PDWJ01003242.1_pt2 | contig 19403 bp, 21 predicted proteins | sample 1430881 | NCBI WGS metagenome assembly PDWJ01 (sample SAMN01162460, study PRJNA174530) | Oral metagenome, whole genome shotgun sequencing project. | biome: Marine environment; feature: Marine mammal; material: Swab sample of the gingival sulcus; isolation source: swab sample of gingival sulcus...
CGGCCTCGACGGGCTGACGGACGCGGTCGCCGAGGCCGAGGTCGGCGTGCGCACCGCTCGGGACCGCTCCCCCAGCGAGCAGCACCGCCAAGACTTCCTGGACCGCCTCATCGGCCAGCTCCGCGAGGACGGGCCCGAGGCCGCGGACGCCCCCGAGGCGCCGGCCCCGCCGCGCCGCCGCGCCGACCCCGCGCGGACCCGCTCGTCGCGACCCGTCGCGCTGAGCGCCGAGGCCCGCGCGCTGCGCCAGCGGCTATCACGCTACCAGCAGCTCCCCCAGGACAAGGCCGCCTCGTGAGCGTCGGCGTCGGGCCCGGTCGGCTGGGCGCGGCCTTGGTCGGCGTGGCGTTACGCTCGCGCCGCTGACGGCCCTGGCCCAGCCGACGCCCCCGACGCTGACGGATCCCACGGGCCCGACGGCCACCCTGGCGCCAGGGGGCCAGCCCGCCGCGGACGAGGGGCCGCCGACCACCTCGACATCGGCGCCCCTCATCGACATCCGCCTCGCGGACGGCCAGGACGGCGACCTCGTCCCGGCCCTCAAGATCATCGCCGTCCTGCTGGTGATGACCTTCCTGCCGGCGCTGGTGCTGGCGATGACGTCGTTCACGCGGATCATCGTCGTGCTGGCGCTGCTCCGCCAGGCGGTCGGCGTCGTCCAGCTGCCGCCGACGCGGGTGCTCGTCGGGCTGGCGCTGTTCTTGACGATGTTTACGATGGCGCCGGTCTTCGACCGCATCGACGCGGTCGCGGTGCAGCCCTACGACGCCGGCCAGGTGGACGAGCTGGGCGCCCTCGAGGCGGCGCTGGGGCCGCTGCGCGAGTTCATGCTGGCGCAGACCCGCGAGCGCGACCTGATGCTCTTCGTGGACATGGCGGGAAAAGCGCGGCCGGCGACGGCGGCGGATGTGTCGACCCTGTCGCTCATCCCGGCCTTCATGCTGAGCGAGCTCAAGACGGCCTTTCAGATGGGCGCGCTGTTGTTCCTTCCTTTCTTGGTCATCGACATCGCGGTCGCCGCGATCTTGATGTCGATGGGTATGATGATGCTGCCGCCGGCCACCATCAGCCTCCCCCTCAAGATCATCGTCTTCGTGGTCGTCGACGGGTGGGGCCTGGTCGCCGAGTCGGTCGCCACCAGCTTCTTGGGGTGACGCCATGAGCCCCGATCAGATCGCCGACCTGCTCGACAAGACGCTGCTTACCATCTTCACGGTGACGGCGCCGGTGCTCTTCGTGGGCCTGGCGGTCGGCTTCTTCGTCGCCATCTTCCAGGCGGCGACCCAGATCAACGAGGTCACCCTCGTCTTCATCCCCAAGATGCTCGCGGTGGGCGTCGTCCTGTGGCAGGGCGGCGCCTGGATCTTCGAGCAGCTGAGCGTGCTCATGACCGACGTGTCCTGGGCGCTCAAAGACGTCGCCGCCGGAGGACTCTGACCATGACCGAGCCTACCCAGGGCGGGCGCGACGACGTGCCCCCCGAGCTGGTGAGCGGCCTGCGCCGCACCTTCCGCGGCGCGTCGATGCGCGAGGCCCTCGCCAAGGTCAAGGCGGTGATCGGGCCCCACGCCCTGATCCTGTCGACCAAGGACCTCGGGCGCGACGCGGCGGTCGAGGATCGACGCTTCGAGGTCATCGCCTCCTATCCCCAGGCCGGCGCGCCCCGGGACCGCGTCGAGGCGCCGGTGGGGCTGCGCCGCGATCGGCCGCGCACCGCCACCTTTGGCCAGCAGCCACCGCCGGCGCGCCCGCGCACCCACGCCGACCGTTCGACGACCCGCCCCAATGGCCCCGGCGACGACGCCCTCCAGGGGCGCCTCGAGCACCTCGAGGGGGCGCTCGCGACCCTCAACGGGCAGCTCGCCTCGCTCGTGAGCGTCAACGAGTCCCTGCGCGACGAGCTGACGCGGATGGGCGTCCAGATCAACCCCATCGCGGCGATGGTCGACGACGACATCGCCGCCGAGCTGGAGCGGTCGGTGCGGGTGACGACGCCGCTGTGGCGGCTGCCGGCGGGCGCGGTCTGTGCCTTCGTGGGCCCGACGGGGGGCGGCAAGACCACGACGCTGCTCAAGGTCTTGGCCCTGGCCCGCTACCGCCACGGCCGCACGGTCGCCTGCGTGAGCACCGACGTCCACCGGGTGGGCGCCTTCCGGGCCCTCGAGGGCTACGCCGACGTGATGGGGTTCCAGCTGGCGGGGGCCCACGACCGCCTGGAGCTGGAGCTGGCGCTGGAGGAGCTCGCCGACGTGGACCTCGTGCTGGTCGACACGCCGGGGCATAACCCCTTCGACGACCAAGCCCGCGCGCGGATCCTGGACGTGGTGAGCGGCCGCGAGGTCGATCATCACCTGGTGCTCCCGGCGACCTTGGACGGCAAGCTGATGCCCGAGGTGGTCGGGCGTTACGCCGGCCCGGCGCTGAGCTCCCTCATCGTCAGCAAGGTCGACGAGGCGCGGAGCGCGGCCCCGGTGCTCGCGGCCTGCCTGGCGGCGGACGTCCCGGTCAGCCACGTCTGCCACGGGCAAGAGGTCCCAGGCGACATCGAGGCCGCCGACAAGAAGCGGATCGCCGAGGAGATCCTGGCCCGCGCGTCGTGATCGCCACCGTCTTCGGCGGGATACGCGGGGCCCACGCCCGAGCTGGTCAGTTTCGCGTAGTCTGCTAGACTCCCCAGCTCAGGTAGCCAGAGAGCCATATCATAGGGGTCGGCCGGAACATCATGGGGGAATCCAGCACAGCCAGGCGGAAGAAGCAGCTCCACAAGGCCTATGGTCGGCCCGCCGCGCGGCGGAAGACAGACGAGGACTTCGCGGCGCTCGCCAAGAAGTACGCCTACTTGGTGCACCGCTGGGCGCGACGCTATGCCAACACCAGCGGCGGCGTCGTCGACTGGGAGGACCTGGTCTCGGTGGGGCTGATGGGCCTGCTTCAGGCCAAGATGCGCTACTCGCCGGACTCGGAGCGCCCCTTCGAGACCTACGCGGAGTTTCGGATCAAGGGCGCGATCCTCGACGAGCTGCGGCGTATCGACCCGATGTCGCAGCCGATGCGCCGCAAGGTCCGGGTGCTCGCGCGCAAGATCGAGGAGCTGTCCCACGAGCTGGGGCGCCCTCCTTCGGAGCAAGAGCTCGCGGCCGCCTTGGATCTTCCCCTGGACAAGGTGCAGAAGCTGCGCCGGGAGACGCAGGAGCTGCGCTTCACGGAGCTGACCCAGGCCAACACTCAGACGCTGCGCAACGACCTCGCGGTGTCGGGCTGGTCGCGGGCCGAGCTGAAGGCGGCCCTGGTCGAGTCCATCCGAACCCTCGACAAGCGCAGCCAGACGATCCTGAACCTGTACTACTTCGACGGGCTCACGATGCGCGAGCTGGGCAAGGTCCTCGACCTGACCGAGGCCCGGGTGTCCCAGCTTCACAAGGCGGCGATCAAGCACCTCAGGAGCCACCTCAAGGAGCCCGGGACCTGAGGCGATCGCGGCGCCCGTCGCGGGCGACGCATCTCGTTGACGGCGTCTGCATCGGGGCGATAGACCGGGGCTCGCGAAGACCGCTCCGCCTTGCCTGCCGCCCTGAGGAGTCCGTCGTGGATCAAGCGCTCCTTTCCCGCCTCGCCGCCGAGACCGACGCCCTCAGGGGCGCCGGCCTGTTCAAGGCCGAGCGCGTCATCACCTCGCCCCAGCGCGCCGAGATCGAAGTCGCGGGCGCGCCGCCCGTCCTCAACTTCTGCGCCAACAACTACCTGGGCCTGTCGGACCACCCGCGGCTGGTCGAGGCCGGCAAGGCGGCGCTGGACCGCTGGGGCTTCGGGATGTCCTCGGTGCGCTTCATCTGCGGGACCCAGAGCGTCCACAAGGAGCTGGAGGCGCGGATGAGCGCGCTGCTGGGCACCGAGGACACCATCCTGTACTCATCGTGTTTCGACGCCAACGGCGGGCTCTTCGAGGCGCTCCTTGGGCCCGAGGACGCGGTCATCAGCGACGCGCTCAATCACGCCAGCATCATCGACGGCGTGCGCCTGTGCAGGGCCAAGCGCTACCGCTACGCCAACAACGACATGGCCGCGCTCGAGGCGCGCCTCGAGGAGGCGGACGCGGCGGGCGCGCGGACCAAGCTCATCGCCACCGACGGCGTCTTCTCGATGGACGGCATCATCGCCGACCTCGAGGCGATCTGTGACCTGGCCGACGCGCACGGCGCGCTGGTCATGGTCGACGACTCCCACGCCGTCGGCTTCATGGGCGCGGGCGGCCGCGGCAGCCACGAGTACCGGGGCGTCATGGGCCGGGTGGACCTCATCACGGGCACCCTGGGCAAGGCCCTCGGCGGGGCGTCGGGCGGCTACACCTCGGGGCGCAAGGAGATCATCGCCTGGCTGCGCCAGCGCTCGCGGCCCTACCTGTTCTCGAACTCCCTCGCGCCGCTGATCGCCGCGACCTCCGTGGCGGTCCTCGACCTGCTCGAGTCGCCTGCGGGGGCGGACCTGCGCGAGCGCCTCCACGCCAACGGGCGCCGCTTCCGCGCCAAGATGGAGGCCCTGGGTTTCGACCTGGTCCCGGGCGAGCATCCCATCATCCCGGTGATGCTCGGCGACGCGAGGCTTGCGACCGAGCTGGCCGAGGCGCTGCTCGCCGAGGGCATCTACGTCATCGGCTTCTCCTACCCGGTGGTGCCCAAGGGCCAGGCCCGGATCCGCGTCCAGATGTCGGCGGGGCACACGCCGGAGCAGATCGACCGCGCCGTGGCCGCCTTTGGCAAGGTCGGGCGCGCCCTGGAGGTGATCCCGTGAGCGCTCAGACGATGCGGGCCCTCGTCAAGGCCAAGCCCGAGCGCGGCCTCTGGATGCAGGAGGTGACGGTCCCGACGCCCGGGCCCAACGACCTGCTCATCCGCATCAAGAAGGCCGCCATCTGCGGCACGGATCTGCACATCTACAACTGGGACCACTGGGCCCAGCACGCCATCGAGCCGCCGCTGGTGGCCGGCCACGAGTTCATGGGCGAGGTGGTCGAGCTCGGCAGCCATGTCGAGGGCTTCTCCCTCGGCGATCGGGTGTCGGGGGAGGGCCACATCACCTGCGGTCATTGCCGCCGGTGCCGGGCGGGCAAGCGCCACCTATGCCGCAACACCAAGGGCATCGGCGTCAACCGCCCCGGGGCCTTCGCGGACTACCTGGTGATCCCGGCGGGCAACGCCTTCAAGCTGCCCCCGTCCATCCCCGACGAGGTCGCAGCCTTCCTCGATCCTTTGGGTAACGCCGCCCACACGGCCCTGTCCTTCGACCTGGTGGGCGAGGACGTGCTGATCACCGGCGCGGGCCCCATCGGCTGCATGGCGGCGGCCATCGCCCACCACGTCGGGGCGCGCAAGATCGTCGTGACCGACATCAACGAGCACCGCCTGGAGCTCGCCCGCAAGCTCGGCGCGACGCGCGTGGTCAACCCGGCGCGGGACGATCTCGAAGCCGTCATGGAAGAGATCGACATGAGCGAGGGCTTCGACGTCGGCCTCGAGATGTCGGGCGCGCCCGCGGCCTTCCGCTCGATGCTCGAGGTGATGAACCACGGCGGCAACGTCGCGCTCCTGGGGATCTTCGAGGATCCGGTCGCCATCGACTGGGACAAGGTCATCTTCAAGGGCCTCCACCTCAAGGGCGTCTACGGCCGCGAGATGTTTGAGACCTGGTACAAGATGGCGGCGCTGCTGCAGTCGGGCCTCAACGTGGTGCCGGTGCTCACCCACCGCTTCAAGCGCGACGCCTTCGAGGAGGGCTTCGCGGTGATGAACACCGGCCAATGCGGCAAGGTCGTGCTGGACTGGGAGAGCTGAGGCCCTCGGATCAGGAGGCCCCAGACAGCCGAGCCTCGGGGCCGGGTCCCGGCTCGCCGCGGCCCGGCGGGTAGGCAGATCGTGCCGGCACCGTTTGCCTACTCCCCCGCGCCCGACCTGCGCGGGCCTGCGCGGGCGGCGGCCGCGAGCTCTGCGACGCCCATGGCACGGGGCTTGCTTGCCTATCCTTCGGCGGACCACATCGGTCGGCCGCGGCGACGGAGGTGACGTGGCAAACGGCGTGTACGTGGCGACCTCGGGCAGCGTGGCCCAGCTCAAGCACCTCGAGGTCCTGTCGAACAACCTCGCCCACGCGCGCTCGGCGGGTTTCAAGGCCGATCGCGTCACCTTCCAGCGCGTCATGCGCCAGGACGCGGCCGCCGCGGCGCCGCACCCGGGCTCGCCGGACAAGCGCTACGCGGACGCCCTCGAGACGACGCCGCGCCTCGAGGCTGGGCCCCTGACCCAGACCGACAACCCCCTCGACGTGGCGCTGGGCGGCAACGCCTTTCTGCGCGTCGACACGCCCCAGGGGCAGCGCCTGACGCGCAACGGCCGGCTGATGCGCGGCAGCGACGGTGTCTTGCGGACGATCACGGGCCAAGAGGTCCTCGACGCCAAGGGCGCGCGCATCCGCCTGCCCCCGGACCGCGTCCCTGCCATCGACGCCCACGGGAACATCACCGCCGGCCGGCTGCGCGTCGGCAAGCTCGACGTCGTCGGCGTCGACCTGGCCGCCGGCCTCGACAAGGACGCCGCGGGTCTCTTCATGATCCCGGCCCGGCGGGCGCCGCTCAGCGCCGACGCCCAGGTTCTGCAGGGCTGGGTCGAGGAGTCGAACGTCCAGCCCGTCGGGACCATGCTCGACCTCATCAAGATCCAGCGGACCTTCAGCGCCCTGCGCCAGGTCATCACCACCCAGGGCGAGCTCGACAAGCTCTCCAACCGCCTCGACGGCTAAGCCCGTTGTAAAGGAGCCCACGTGATCCGCAGCCTGCACAGCGCCGCCTCGGGGATGCAAGCCCAGCAGACCAACATCGACGTCATCGCGAACAACATCGCGAACGTGAACACGACCGGCTTCAAGCGCGCGCGGGCCGAGTTCCAGGACCTGTACTACCAGGAGGTCCGCGCGGCGACCCGCGGCACCAGCGACGCCCAGGGCGCCGGCCGCCCTACGCCCATCGAGGTCGGCCAGGGCACGCGCCTCGTCGCGACCCAGAAGCTCTTCCAGACCGGCGATCTCAAGCAGACGGGCAACGAGCTCGATCTCGCCATCGAGGGCCAGGGCTTTTTCCGCCTGCGCCTGCCCGACGGCGAGCGAGGCTACACCCGCGCGGGCGACTTCAAGGTCACCTCCGAGGGGCAGATCGTGTCCAGCCACGGCTACCCGCTCGAGCCCCCGGTCTTCATCCCCGCGCAGACCCTGCGGGTCACCATCGAGCGGGACGGCACGTTCAAGGCCCACCAGCCCAACGAGACCGAGCCCATCGAGGTCGGCCGGGTCCAGCTCGCCGAGTTCGTCAACCCTTCGGGGCTCAAGTCCATGGGCCAGGGGGTGCTCCTCGAGACCGAGGGCAGCGGCGAGCCGATCGAGGGCCCGCCCGGCGAGCGCTCCCTCGGCTACGTCGCCCAGGGCATGCTCGAGGGGTCGAACGTCCAGGTCGTCGAGGAGATGATCGATCTCATCGCCGCCCAGCGCGCCTACGAGATCAACTCGCGCGTCATCCAGGCGGCCGACCAGATGCTGAGCGAGGTCACGCAGATCCGCTAGGCCGGCCTGTCTAGGTGGTTGACTCGCCAGCGAATATCGGTGAAACACCAGGAGTAAGCTGCACCGCTCAGCGGGCAGCGAGGCCCACCCGGGCTGGCGATCCACAGACCCCGTTCAACAAGGACCAGCGTGGAACCCACTCGCCCCACCGACGGCGCGTCGCTCCGGAACATCCAAGCCTCGCGCGGGTCCGACGCCGCACAGGTGAAAGAGACCACAGACGAAGCCCTCGCAGAGCGCGCGGGCGACGACATCGCCGACAGCGTCGAGCTGTCCGCCGAGGCCCTCGACGTCGGCCGGGCCGAGGTGGCCCGCCTCGACGGCGCGCGCCTGGAGTCCATCCGCCAGGCCATCGCGGCCGGCGACTACGACGTGGACGCCGGCGCCCTCGCCGACCGCCTCCTCGACGACGCGTTCGGCGACTGAGCGAGGCGCGCTGAGGCGCTCGTCGAGACGGCGCGCCTGTTCGACCGCGCGGCAGGCCCGATCGTCAAGGCGCTGACGGTCGGGCCTCAGCGATCGTCAGCGCCTTGACGTTCGCCCTCGGCCGGGCCCCCTGCTCGCGTCACTGGCGGCAGGCCTGGCCGGCACCCGGCGAGCTGGCACACCGCGTGCAAAGACAATCGCCAAAGGCTCTGCGAGAGAGGCAAGCCTATGGCGATTCGGGCGACCAGCCGGCACGACGTCGGACGCGCCAGCACACAGAGCGAAAGGGACGAGGTCCTGCTGACCAGCGCCAACCCGGCCATGGCCGAGACGCTGGCGCTGACGCGGGAGCTCGCCGCGAGCGATACCACAGTGACGCTCTTCGGCGAGACCGGGACCGGCAAGGAGGTCTTGGCCCGCTACCTCCATGACCGCTCGCCGCGCCGCGGCCGGCCCTTTGTCGCGGTCAACTGCGGTGCCCTCGCCGACACCCTTGTCGAGAGCGAGCTCTTTGGCCACGAGCGCGGCGCCTTCTCGGGCGCCGTCGAGCGCCGCCTCGGTTACTTCGAGGCCGCCCACCGCGGCACCCTCCTGCTCGACGAGGTCAGCGAGCTGCCGATGGCCCAGCAGACGCGCCTGCTGCGCGTGCTGCAGGAGCGCGAGGTCCAGCGCGTCGGCAGCAACCGCCCCATCCCCGTCGACGTCCGCGTCATCGCCACCACCAACCGCGACCTGGCCCAGCTCGTCGCCCGCGGCGGCTTCCGGCGCGACCTCTACTACCGCCTCAACGTCTTCCCGCTCACCGTGCCGCCCTTGCGCCAGCGCATCGAGGACCTGCCGGGCCTGGTCGCGACCCTGCTCGGCCAGCTCGACGCGGCCGACATGCGCTTGACCCCGGCGGCCCTGTCGCGCCTGCGCGCCCACGCCTGGCCGGGCAACGTCCGCGAGCTGCGCAACGTCCTCGAGCGCGCCCTCGTCGTCGCCCGCGGCGACGCCATCGACGCCCCGGACCTGCAGCTCACCCAGCCTGCAGCGACCTGCTCGACCGGCGCCACGGGCCCGCTCCTCGGTCCGGGCGAGACCCTGAGCGACCTCGAGCGCCGGGCGATCCTCCATGTGCTGACCGCCTGCGACGGCAACCGCACCCGGGCGTCGGCGCGCCTGGGGATCAGCGTCCGCACGCTCCGCAACCGCCTGCGCGACTACCGCGTCGACGGCATCCCTGTCCCCACCCCGCGCTCGGTCCCCGGCTGAGCCGCCACGCGCCGGGAGGCCGCGAGACGTCATGTCCATCATCCACGACCGCACCAACCAGACCCTCGAGCAGGCCCTGGACGTGCGCCTGCACCGTCAACACCTGCTCGCATCGAACGTCGCCAACGCGGACACCCCCGGCTACCAGCCCCAGGACCTCGAGTTCGAGGGCGCGCTGGTGGCCGCCGCCGGCCCCGAGGGCACCCCGGGCCCCCTCGCCCGCACCGACGAGGTGCACCTGGCGACGGCCGCCCCCGCCGGCCACGTCACCGACCCACGCCTCATCGAGCGCCCCGACGTCACCGACACCCTGGACCACAACGGCGTCGACCTCGACCGCGAGATGGCGCGGTCCACGGACAACGCCGTCGCCTACCGCGCCACCGTCGAGCTGGCGCGGCGCCGCTACACCATCATCCGCCAGGCCATCTCCGACATGGCGAACACCTGATCTCACCCAGCAGGGGGTTGACCGATGCCCATCGTCAAAGGCTTCGACATCCTGAGCTCGGGGATGAGCGCCCAGCGCGCTCGCCTCAACCTGGTCAGCTCCAACCTGGCCAACGCGCACACCACCCGCACCGAGGGCGGTGGCGCCTACCAGCGCCGTGACCCCGTCTTCGAGACGCTCATGATGCGCGAGGCGGACCCCGACGCCCTCGGCGTCCGCGTCGCCGAGGTTCGCGAGGACCCCACCCTCGGCCCGCTCGTCCACGACCCCGGCCACCCCGACGCCGACGCCGACGGCAACGTCCGCCTGCCCAATGTCAACGTGGTCGAGGAGATGGTCGACATGATGAGCGCCTCGCGCTCCTTCGAGGCCAACACCCAAGCCTTCCAGACCCTGCGCGACATGGTCGGCGAGGCCATCACCCTCGGGAGGTAGTCGACGTGCCGACGATCGATCTCATCACCGGCGCCCTGTCGCGCCAGGCCCCCACGGCCGCCAGCCCCACGGCCCCCCAGCGCCCCGAGCTTGGCGGCGTCGGCGGCGCCACCGCGGCCCCCGAGGCCGGCGCCCCCGGGGGCGACTTCGCCGCCGAGCTCATGGACGCGCTCAAAGAGGTCAACCAGGTGCAGCTCGAGGCCGATGACAAGGCCACGGCCTTTGTGCGCGGTGAGGACACCGCCGTCCATCAGGTCATGGCGGCGATGACCCGCGCCGAGCTGAGTGTCCAGCTCACCACCGCTGTCGCGAGCAAGGCCGTTCAGGCCTACCAGGAGATCTGGCGCATCGACGTCTAGCTCCGCCGCGACCTGATCCCCCACGACCGGGAGCGCTCAGCTGATGGCAGCCGAGGACGAGCAAGCCCCCCCCCAGACGACGACGCCGCAGGCGACCGATCCCGCCCAGGGCGACGGCCTCATCGCGAACCTGCGCCGCGGCTTCGGCGCGCTCCCGAGGGCGCGCCGTCAGCTGATCCTGGCGGCCACCGGCGCCGCGTTCTTGGGCCTCATCGGGCTCATCGTGATGAGCGCCGGGGGCGACGGCTACATCACCATCAAGTCCGAGCTCACCCCCGAGGACCAGGCCGCGGCGGTGGCCTCCCTCGAGGAGCAGAAGATCCCGCACCGCCTCGGCGCCCGCGGCTCCATCGAGGTCCCGCGCGAGCGGCTCCACGACGCCCGGCTGGCCGTGGAGCTCGTCACCGGCGGCGGCGGGCGCACCGTCGGCTATGAGCTCTTCGACGACCCGCCCATGGGCCTGTCGAGCCAGGCCGAGCGCCTCAACCGCCACCGCGCCCTCGAGGGCGAGCTGGCCCGCACCATCTCACAGATCGACGACGTCCAGGCCGCTCGCGTCCACGTGGTGCTGCCCCGGCGGCGGCCCTTCAAGAGCCTGGATACGCCCCCGAGCGCCTCGGTCGTCCTCAAGCTGCGCGGCGGCGCGACCATGAGCCACGTGCAGATCCGCGCGATCCAGCAGCTGGTGGCCTCGGCGGTCGAGCGCCTCGGGCCCAACGAGGTCACCCTGGTCGACCACTGCGGCATCATGCTCTCCGAGAGCCAGGGCGACGACTACCTCAGCGGCGCGGGCTTCGAGCAGAAGCGCGACCTCGAGCGGGGCCTCGCCGAGCGCGTCGTCCACCTGCTCGAGCCGGTCATCGGCCAGGGCAACGTTCAGGCTCAGGTCGCCCTCGACATGGACTTCTCCAAGGTCGTGGAGACGACCGAGAGGTACGACCCGGAGAGCCAGGTGGTGCGCAGCGAGCGCGAGCAGCTGGAGAAGAGGATCGACGCCCGCGAGCCCGTGGGCGGGCCGCCCGGGACGGCCAGCAACCTGCCCGACCGCGCCGCCGGCCCCCGGGGCGGAGACGACACGGTGAGCTCGACGGACAAGAGCGACACCATCAAGAACTACGACATCGACAAGAGCACCGTGCGGCGCGAGCAGCCGACCGCGCGCGTCGAGCGGATGACCGTGTCCGTCATGCTCAACGAGCGGCCCAAGCCCGACGGCCAGGGCACCATCGCCTACACCCCCGACGAGCTCGCCCGCTACGAGCAGATCGTCTCCAACGCCGTCGGCTTCGACCCCGCCCGCGGCGACAAGATCACCGTCACCGGCGAGCGCTTCGTGGCGCTCGATGACTTCGCCACGGATGCGCCGCCGCCGGCGGGCCTGCCCGACGAGATGCTGCGCTGGATCCTCATCGGCGCCGGCGGCTTCGTGCTGCTGCTCGCGCTGCTGATCCTCTGGCTCGTCCGCCGCAGGCGCAACAAGCGCCGCCTGGCCGAGGAGGAGGCCGCGCGCCAGGCCGCCGAGGCGGAGGAGGAGGCCAAGGAGCAGGAGTCCTTCGAGATGGTCATCGGCGACACCGAGATCCCCTTCGAGGAGGAGCCCGATTGGGAGCACGAGGTGCTGCGCACCCAGATCAAGCGCCTGCGCGAGCGCGCCATGCGCCTGGGTCAAGAGGACATTCGGCGACTCGTGGTGGTCTTCGAGCGCTGGTTCGACCAGGTGCACATTCAGGAGCACGAGGCGGACGAGGGTGACGAGGACAACCCCGACGACAAGGCGGCGGCCTGATGGCGACCGGGAAAGACGCGGCGGCCGCTACGGCCATCGACACCAAGGCCGTCGAGATCGAGGAGATGGAGATCGACGGCCTGCGCAAGGCTGCGATCGCGGTCCTGCTGCTCGGCGATGAGCTGGCAGAGCAGCTCTTTCGCCTGTTCAAACCCCACGACGTCCGGCGCCTGCTCGACACCTCCCAGAGCCTGCGCGGCGTCACCGAGGCCGAGGTGGTCACGGTGCTGCGCGAGCTGGTCCGCGAGCTCGAGCATGGCGTCGCCGGCGTCACGGGCCACGCCCACCGCATCGAGGAGGCCGCCGTCTCGGTCTTCGGCGCCGACCTCATCCGCGCCGTCGCCAGCAAGGAGCTCGCGGGATCAGCGATGCAGATCCACGCCGTGGCCGTCGAGAAGCCCGAGGCCTTCTCCAAGACCCTCGAGAAGGAGCATCCCCAAGCCATCGCCGTGGTCCTGGCGATGCTGACCCCCGAGGTGAGCGCCAATGTACTGCATTACCTGCCTGAGCACATCAAAGTCGACGTGGTCCGCCGCATCGCGACCCTGCGCTCGGTGTCGGCGCCGGTCCTCGCGGGCGTGACCGAGTCGGTGGGCCGCGAGTTCGGGGCCGCCGACGACAAGGGCCCCATCGCCATCGACGGCACGATGATGGCGGTCAAGCTGCTCAAGAAGGTCGGCTCGGCCGACGAGCAGCTCATCCTCGACCACCTCATGGAGTACGACGAGGAGATGGGCGAGGACATCAAGTCGCGCCTGTTCACCTTTGAGGACATCGTCCAGCTGCACGACCGCGAGGTCCAGCTGGTGATGCGCGAGGTCGACCAGCGGCAGCTGCCGCTGGCGATGAAGACGGCCTCGGACGAGGTCCGCGACAAGCTCCTCGGCAACGTGTCCAGCCGGGCGGCGGCCATGCTCCGCGACGACATGGACGCCCTCGGGCCCGTCACCCTGGCCCAGGTCGAGGAGGCGCAGACCGCAATCATTAGGCAGATCATGGAGATGGCGGCCGACGGCAAGGTCAACCTGCGCCCCGGAGACACCGTCTGATGCGGGGGGGCGGCGAGCGCGACGACGGGCCGCGCGTGGTGGCCTTCGGGGACCCCGCGGGCGGCGACCTCACCACGCCCACCTGGGGCCGAGGCCACCCACGCCGCGTCCGCGGATGGCTGCCGGGGTGGTCGCCCGAGAGTGTCGAACAGGGACGAGCCGCGGCCTCGGTCGACGAGCCGGAGCCTGAGGTCACCGCCGCGTCCGAGCCCCAGGTCACCGCCGAGACCGAGCCCCGGGTCACCGCCGAGACCGAGCCTGAGGTCACCGCCGAGACCGACCCAGCAGGAGCTCATCGCGGTGCTCCAGGCGCCCTACGAGGAGGGCGCCGCCAAGCTCGCCGCTGCCGCGCGCGAGCTGGACAACCGCGTCCACCAGGACCTTGTGCAGCTCGCGCTGGAGCTGGCGCAGGAGATGGTGGAGCGGGTCATCGAGCTCGATCCCAGCGTGGTGCTCGACGTCGCCAAGCGCGCGGTGCGCCGCGCCGGCCCCGTCCAGCGGCTGGTCGTGAAGTGCTCCGAGCACGACGCGGCCTTCCTGCGGGACCAGCTCCCCGGCGTCGCCAAGCAGGAGGGTGGGCGCGCCGTCGAGGTGCTGGTGCGTCCATCGGATGACATCCGCCCCGGCGGCGTGCTGCTGACGTTCTCGAGCGGCATCGTCGACGCTCGCATGGAGAAGGGGTTGTCGCGGCTCGCCGAGGCCGTGCGGGCGGCGCTCAGCATCCCCGACGCCGAGCGCGCGGACGCCCAGCGCGCCCGCCAAGAGGCGGCCGAGGCGGCCGAGGCGGCCGAGGGGACGGCCCGATCGCACGCGGAGGGCGTCGGCGGCGCGGACGGGGGCTCGCCATGAGCCTGCCGTGGGCCGACATCCGCGAGGCGATCCACGCCGCCGATCCGATCGTGCTGAGCGGGCGCGTTCAGCGCGTGAGCGGGCTGCTGGTCGAGGGCACCTTGCCCCGCGCGCGGATGGGGATGATGTGCCGGCTGATGGTGCGCGGGCGCCCCGACGGCATCCCGGCCGAGGTCGTCGCGCTCCACGAGAGCACCTGCTCGCTGATGCCGCTGTTGCCCGTGTCCGGGGTCACCGCCGGCACGCCCATCGAGCCGATGCAGGACATGCCCAGCGTCCCTGCGACCGAGGCTCTCATCGGGCGGGTGGTCGACGGCTGGGGCAACCCCATCGACGACGGGCCGCCCGTCCACGCCCTGTCCCGCTACCCGACCCAGCCGCCGCCGCTCAACCCGATGGCGCGCGGCATGGTCGACACGCCGATGGCGATGGGGATCAAGGCCATCGACGCGCTGCTGACCGTCGGTGAGGGGCAGCGCGTGGTCATCATGGCCGGCGCCGGCGTCGGCAAGAGCACGCTGCTCGGCATGCTCGCCCGCGGCTCCGAGGCGGACGTCACGGTGGTGGCGCTCATCGGCGAGCGCTCCCGCGAGGTGAAGAAGTTCGTCGAGTCGGACTTGGGGGACGAGGGCCGCCGCCGCAGCGTGGTCGTGGCGGCGACCAGCGACACCGCGGTGGCCCTTCGGATCCGGGCAGCCTACGCCGCCACGGCCTTGGCCGAGTACTTCCGCGACCGGGGCAAGCGCGTGCTGCTGCTGATGGACTCGCTGACCCGCGTCTGCATGGCCCAGCGCGAGCTCGGGCTCGCGACGGGCGAGCCGCCCACCACCCGCGGCTACCCGCCCTCGGCCTTCGCCATCATCCCGGCGCTGCTCGAGCGCGCGGGCCAGGGGACGGGCGAGGGCTCGATCACGGCCTTCTACACGGCGCTCCTCGAGCGCGACGACCTCTCCGACCCCATCGGGGACGCCATCCGCGCCGTCACCGACGGCCACGTGGTGCTGTCGCGGCGCCTCGCCGAGCGGGCGCACTTCCCGGCCATCGACGTCCTGGCGAGCACGAGCCGTGTGATGAGCGAGGTCGTCGACGCGCGCCACCGCCGCGCGGCGGTGACCATCCGCCAGACCATGGCGGACCTCAAGGACGCCGAGGAGCTCGTGAGCTTCGGCGCGTACCAGCAGGGCGAGGTGAGCCGCTATGACCGGGCGCTCGCCGTGGCGGGGAGCGTCCGGGAGCTGCTGACCCAGTCGTCGGACGACCAGCACCCCATGGCCGAGACCCGCAAGCGGCTCCTGGAGCTCTCCGACCACATCCACGCGGCCGCGGCCGAGGAGGCCAAGGGTGGTTGACAAGCGAGCCTTTGTGGTCGCCGGCGCTGTCGTCGTCGGCGCGATCGGCGTCGTCGGCCTGCTGCTCGACTCGGCTTGGAGCGAGGAGCCCGAGCGCCCGGCGACGCCTCCGCTCATCGAGGACAGGCCCGGCGCCCCCGAGACGGAGCCGCGGACCGCGGCCAAGGCGGAGGGGCCCGCCGACCACCCGGCGACGGCGGGCCTGCCGGCGTTGCTGCGCCCGGCTCTCCCTGATCCCGAGGGCGCCGCCGGCGGTGACGAGGCCAAGGCCGAGGCGGCGCCTGCCCCCGGGGCCCCCGGCGTGGGGGACGGCGGCGCGGGCCACGACGCCAACGCGACCGCCCAGGACGCCAACGCGACCGCCCAGGACGCCAACGCGACCGCCCCGCCGACGCCGTCAGGTGAGGCCCCGCGCGCGGGCGAGGTCGCCGCGAAGGCGGGTGGACCGGCGGGCACCTGGGAGACCAGCCTCTCCATGCGCGAACAGGCGCTGGCCAAGACACAGGAGGCGATCCTGTCGCAGTTGAAGCGGCTGGAGGAGATCCAGGCGGCGGTGGAGACGCGCTGGCGTGAGGCCGACGAGCTTCAGAAGCTGGCGGCGTCGCGCTGGACGGCGGCGACCCTGACGACCCCCGAGGGGGTCATCCACCTGCCGGCCAGCGGCGACGAGCGCGAAGCTCAGCTGGCGCTGGTGGCGACCATCGTCAAGAAGATGAAGCCGTCGGAGGCCGCCAGCCTGATGGCGAGGTGGGACGACCCGCTGGCGGTGGACATCGTCGCCCGCCTGTCGCCGCGGTCCTCGTCGCCGATCCTGGCCAAGATGCCGCCTGAGCTCGCCGCCCGGCTGACGCGGATCCTGGCGCGCACCGGCGCGCCCACGCCCCTGCGAGGTAGAGACAAGTGATCCGCATGCCCACCGCGCCGGCTCAAACGGCCGCGCCCAGGCAAACCGCACGCGAGCTCGACCGCGGCGGCGAGCAGGCCCCCCGCTTCGAGCTGCCCCAGGCCGCCGCCGACGACGACCGCCATGGCGCCGAACACCTCGAGCTTGGCCGCGACGCGAGCGAGGCGGCGCGCCCCGAGGGCCCGCGCGCCCTGTGGCGCGGCGAGGGCGAGCAGGCAGCGCGCCGGCCAGACGACGACCCCGGCGAGGGGGCCGCGGCGCTCGCCGCGACGGTGACGACCGCCCCCCTCGAGGCCGCGATCGTCGCAAAGGGGGGCGTCCCCGAGGAGACCACCGTCGGCGGAGCCCCGGTCCGCACCCCCACCGGCGAGGACCTTGGCGCGACCACGGCAACCACGGGCACCATCGCCGTCAGGGCCGTCGCCGAGGAGCCCGTGACCGTCGGGGCCGTCGCCGCGGAGCCCGTCACCGTCGGGGCCGTCGCCGCGGACGCCGTCGCCGAGGAGCCCGTCACCGTCGGGGCCGTCGCCGCGGACGCCGTCGCCGCGGAGCCCGTCACCGTCGGGGCCGTCGCCGGGAAGCCCGTCGCCGCGGGCGCCGTCGCTGCGGGGGCCGCGACGCCGCCCGACGCGCCCGACGCGCCCGACGTGCTCGCGCGGGGGATTGCGGACAAGGCCGCGGCGGCGGCCGGGGACGCCGTCGACGACGAAGGCCAGGGCTCGCTCGGTGGCGGCCAGCGCTCGGTTCGGGCCCTCAGGATCGAGGCCGCCGAGGGGCGGCGTTACCGGGAGATCGCCGCGCGGCAGGCTCAGGCTCAGGCGGCGCGCGCGAGCGCCCGGACCCAGGCCGCGGGCGCCGAGGGTGGGGCGCGGGCGCCGACCCAGCTCGCCGCGGTCACCTCGGCGCTGGCCGCGCAGCTCGCCGAGGAGGGCGGCGGCGACGAGCTGACACCGCCCGACCGCGCACGTGTGGACCTCGGGGCGGAGATCGCCACCCAGGCCCAGCCCCGCGCGGGCGAGGCCGCGCGGCGGGTCACCGCGACGACGGCGGCGCGCGCCATCGCGGACGACGTCCAGGACGCCCTGCGTCAGATGGTTGACACCCCGCGCGACGGCGAGACGCTGCTGCGCCTCGAGCACGAGGCCTTCGGCCGCTTCTCGGCGCTGGTCCGCGTGGAGGGCGGCGACCTGCTGGTCCAGCTACGCGCGGCGGACCCGGCGCTGCGCGCCCTATTGGACGACGGCGCGGGGAGCCTCCGCGAGGAGCTCGCTGGCGCCGGCCTCGTGGCGGGCGACGTCGAGGTGGACGTCGGCGGCAGGGGCCAGGGCGACGGCGAGAGCCCCGGCGACGACGACGGCGCCTCGCTGGCGGGGGGGCGCGACGCCTGGCAGGCCCGGCGGCGGCGCGCGCTGCACGCCCACCCCATCACCCGCGAGGCGCGGCGCCCCGGCGCAAGCCGCCTCGACGTCATCGCCTAGGCGAGGGAGACAGACCATGGTCGACAGCGTTCAGAGCACGGCGGCGGCGCCCTACAGCGAGACGGGGGCCGCCAAGACGGCGACCGAGGCCAACGGCACCTTGGGCAAGGACGACTTCATGCAGCTCCTGGTGGCCCAGCTGAGCAACCAGGATCCGATGTCGCCGACGGAGCCGACCGAGTTCGTCAGCCAGCTGAGCCAGTTCTCCCAGCTGGAGCAGCTCATCAGCGTCCAGCAGGGCCTGGAGCTCATCGCCATCACCGAGACGGCCGGCACCAGCGCTCAGATGGTGTCCTTCATCGGTCGCGAGGTAGAGTTCGAGGGCTCGACCATGGTCGTTGCCGAGGGCGACACCAAGCAGCCCGTGCAGATCGAGGTGGGCGACGGCGCGGCCGAGGCGCAGCTCACCGTCACCGACAAACGCGGCACGGTGGTCGCGCAGATCGACCTCGGCGGCGTGCCCAAGGGCGAGCACACCTACTACGTCGACGTGGAGACGCTCGACCTGGACGCCGGCACCTACAGCCTCGCCGTCACCGCCAAGGACGCCGAGGGTGAGTCCGTCGAGACCGCCCTGCGCGGGCGCGGTGAGGTGACCGGCGTCACCTTCGACAGCGGCTTCCCGGAGCTGGTGCTCGCCGACGGCCGCCGCCTGAGCCTCGCTCAGATCCTGCAAGTCCTCGACGGCGACGCGGCGCTGCCGCCCGAGCACATCACCCCGACCGCGGAGCGCGCCGCGGCCGCCGCGGCCCCCTCGCTGGGGGACCGCTCGACGGACCTGCGGGCAGAGACCCCCGAGGCCGAGCGCCCCTTTGAGCCCATCTCCCCCTCGAATTAGCCCCCGATCCGGAGCACAGCAGCATGAGCGTGACCTCAACCCTGTACATCGGCCAGTCCGGCCTCCGCACCAACGAGAGCGCCATCGGCGTCATCGGCAACAACATCGCCAACGTCAACACGGTCGGCTACAAGTCGAGCCGCGCCGTCTTCGCCGACGTGCTGTCCCAGACGGTCCTCGGCTCGGCGGGCGCCTCGCAGGCGGGCCTCGGCTCCCAGCTCGCGGCGGTCCAGCGGATGGTGGAGCAGGGGGCCCTGCTCGGCACCAGCGCGACCACGGACCTGGCCGTCAACGGCAACGGCCTGTTCATGGTGAGCGACGCCAACTCGAGCCAGAACCTCTACACCCGCAACGGTCAGTTCCAGCTCAACGAAGAGGGCTACCTCACCACCGTCGACGGGCTGCGCCTGCAGGGCTACGCGGCGGACGTCAACGGCAACCTTGGCACCCGGGTCGCCGACCTCAACGTCGGCGAGCTCCTCGCGCCGCCCCACGCCACGTCCCGGATCGACATCGACGTGAACCTCAGCGCGGCGACGACGACCTCCGCGGGCGGCACCTTTGCCTTGGAGGACCCCGCCGGGACCTCCGACCACTCGACCTCGGTCACCGTCTACGACGCC
>PDWJ01002561.1_pt1 | contig 19400 bp, 15 predicted proteins | sample 1430881 | NCBI WGS metagenome assembly PDWJ01 (sample SAMN01162460, study PRJNA174530) | Oral metagenome, whole genome shotgun sequencing project. | biome: Marine environment; feature: Marine mammal; material: Swab sample of the gingival sulcus; isolation source: swab sample of gingival sulcus...
GGGCACCCAAGATTTTGTATTTGATATTCATTTTCTCAATGAGTTCAGGCGCAGATTTCCCACATCACCGGCCCATGTATTCAATGATGCCGGCCACTACCTGTTTGAAGACAAGCCCCAAAACACCCTGGCACTGATCCAATCATTTCTGACCTGACAGGGTAAGCGCTATTATAGATAAGGAAAATCGGCCACCCTTGGCCTATCAACACTCAGGCACAGCCCACAACAAAGATTGAAAGATCTTAGTAAGTTACACAAACTTTCATATAAAAAAATACCAGGATCAACCGATGCTTGGATTTCTAAAAAAGAAAAAACAGACCGATGCAAAATCATCTGAAGATGGGGCAGCGACAGCACCCGCCAAAAAGAAAAAGGGGCTGAAAAAATGGATATTTATTATGTTGATCTTGGGCGGCATGGGCGGGGGCGGCTATTTTGCGTATGTCAAGTTTTTTGCCACGCCGCCTGAAGGTACAAGGATCTATACATCCACGCCCATGGCCCACGTCAAGCTGCCCCAAGAGATGATGGCCTTTTCATTTGAACAATTCCCGGATCTCTACGATGCCCTGGTGATCTATACCAGGTCAACCCGGCCAAAGGGACTGAACAGATCCAGGCCAGGGCACCGGAACTTGCCAACGCCGCCCAGGCGGCTTTAAAACCGGCCCAGGAACTGACCGAACGCCTCAAGGAGAACGCGTCGGAACCGCCCCAGGGCGTTGTGGACGGCACCATATACAAGATTAAAAAGATGTTTCAATGACACGTTACAGCAATATTTCACTGGGACTACGTAAAACCGCCGAAAAATATCCTTACAAACGGGCCGTGGTGTATCCTTCCGGACGGGATAAAGCAGGCCGCGTCATGTACAGCCATTTGACCTTTGCCCAGTTAGACCAACAATCCGATGCTGTGGCCCACGGTCTGGAAAGCATGGGCATTGCCCGGGGCATGCGCACCATCCTAATGGTGAACCCTGGCATTGAATTTTTCATTACTGTATTTGCCCTGTTCAAAGTGGGAGCGGTGCCTGTGGCCGTGGATCCAGGCATGGGCCTTGACCGCATGCTCCAATGCCTGGCCCAAAGCCGACCCAAGGCCTTTATCGGCATTGAAAAGGCCCATGTTCTAAGAACCCTGAGACCCAAATTTTTCACCTCCGTAAACCACTGGGTGACCGTGGGTCAACGATGGTTTTGGGGCGGCTATACCCTTGACCAGCTCATGGACTACGGAGCAGGTGAGCCCTATCCCAGGGTTGAGACCACCTGGGATGAAACCGCGGCCATTGCCTTCACAACCGGCTCGACGGGTCCCGCCAAGGGTGTGGTGTACACCCATGGAAATTTTGAAGCCCAGATCCAGCAAATTCAGACCCATTTCCAGGTGGGCCCCGATGAGGTGGATTTGCCCACGTTTCCATTGTTTGCCCTGTTTGACCCGGCCTTGGCCATGACCGCCGTGATCCCGGACATGGACCCCACGAAACCAGCCAAAGTGAATCCCACAAAGATTATTGAGGCCATTGAAAACCATGGGGTAACCAATATGTTTGCCTCTCCGGCCCTGCTGAACCGAGTAGGTCAATACGGTAAGGAAAATGACGTGAAACTGCCCTCCCTGCGACGGGTGGTATCTGCCGGCGCCCCTGTAAGTCCGGCAAATATTGAACAGTTTTCCACTATGTTGTCATCTGATACCCAGATCCACACCCCCTATGGGGCCACCGAGGCCGTGCCCATCATCTCCATTGGCTCCCATGAGATATTATCCGAAACCAAAAAATTATCAGAACAGGGATTCGGCATGTGTGTGGGACGCCCCATTTGCGACACCCACATCAAAATCATTAAAATTACCGACAGTCCTATTACCGCATATCAAGCGGCGTTGGAGGTTCCAGAAAATCAGGTGGGAGAAATCATCGTGAAGGCAGATCTGGTCACCGCCCACTATTTTAACGACCGGGAGGCGGATCTTCTGGCGAAAATCCCCGATGCCGACGGCACATTCTGGCACCGTATGGGCGATCTGGCATGGCGGGATTCCAAAGGACGCATCTGGTTTTGCGGCAGAAAATCCCACCGGGTGGAAACGCTGGAAGGCCCTTTATACACGATTCCAGTGGAAGCGATTTTCAACACCCATCCTGAGGTATTCCGCAGTGCGTTGGCAGGCGTAGGCCCCCAGGGGTCTCAAATCCCTGTGATCTTCATTGAGCCTGCTAAAAAAATCCAGAACCCAACCCAATTTATCCAGGCCCTCAAGGATCTGGCCAGATCCACCCCCCTGACCAAAGGCATTGAGCATATTTTCATTTTAAAGGACTTTCCTGTGGATATCCGGCACAACTCTAAAATATTCAGAGAGAAGCTATCAATAAAGGCCAAATCCCTGCTTAAACTTTAGGGAATGGCCGAATTGATCGGTTGTCCATTTTCAGTGCAGCCCATGCGCCTAATCCGGCAATAGATCATAAAAATAGAGCATGGCGTCAGATCGGGTCACAATGCCGATGATGTTACCATCTTCCATGACAGGCAGACGACCAATATCGTGCTTGATCATCAGGCGGGCCGCCTCTATGGCACTCTTGTCATGAGAAATGGTGATAATCGTACGGCTCATAATTGATTTAACCGGAGACTTCATCTGCTTGTCTTTTCGAACCTTTTTAAAATCTCGCCGTGAAATTACCCCCACCAGCTTATCCCCGTCATCGACAACAGGCACCCCCGTGCACCCGACGTCCCGGAGCAGCATGGCCGCCTCTTCTATCAATGTGGTATCCAGTACTTTAATTACAGGGAATGACATAATATCGGACACCATCACTGAGGCATATTGATTGCCCTTAAGCAATTCCAGTATCATATGTTTCACCGTGGCAGTATGGACTGATTTCAACAGTGCTGACCCGGCACCTGGATGGCCGCCGCCGCCCATGGACCGCATCATAAACCCAATGTCCACCTCATCTATCCCGCTCCTGCCGATGACCATACACTTGTCTTTTTTTGTATCCCTGAAAATCCCGAATGCGACATCTACATTTACAATTTCCCGATACATCTGCACCACCATGGCCAGATTCTGAACCCGGCCAGTGATCTCCATTTCTGCCAGACTAAAGCTGAAGCCTTTGATCTCAGTACGCTCAGCCTGCTTTACCATTTCAAACAGGATATCTTTTTGTTTTTCACCGTACGCCGGTTTTAAAAAGGTGGATAAAATATTCAGGTCCGCCTCACGTTCCAGCAAGAAGCCAGCGGCATACGCATCTTGCGCCAAAGTGGAGGGAAACGACAAGCTGCCAGTGTCTTCATACAGCCCCATGAGAAACAGGGTCGCCTGGATGGGGGTGATCAATTTACTTGTCCTTTTCATTTCCTGAATCAGCATGGTGATGGTGGCCCCGGTTTCCCTGACATGGGCTTCTTTGGCTGTCATATCGCCCTTGAGATGATGATCCCACACAATAATTTCAAGGTCTTCTTTTTCAGACAGGGGCATCAATCGCTGATCCAGTCTCGACCAGACATGGGTATCCACGACAATGAGCGTTTCCACCCGATCAAGGTCTATTTCTTTGGGATCGCAAAGCTTGAACAGATCCTTGTGGATAGACAAAAACCCTTTAAGATTTTCATTGACGGAAGACGGCAGAACCGGTTTAGCGTCGGGATAAATCAAATTCGCGCCCACAAGACTTGCCAAGGCATCGAAATCAGATCCTTTATGGGTGGTGATGATCTTCATATATCCTCATTTTATAATCTGTTGTATTTGAAAGGCGGGATAAGTCTACTATTTTCAATACACTGCCTAACGAATTTAGGCAAGAAAAGAATTAAACCTGTTCGTTTTTGCCCCATGTTGCGGCCTCTCTTTTGTTGTGGTACGATGGTATTGAGGGAATCAAAGGCATGAAGGGCAAACAATAAGGAGATTATCAAAATGGATTTAGCGCAATACAAGCAGACCATTTCCGATGCCATCCAAAGCGAAATCGACGCCAAAAATTTTTATAAAAAAATTGCCGCAGGGATTAAGGATGACATGTTAAAGCAAACCTTTACAGAATTTGCGAAAGAGGAAGGCAAGCACGAAAAAATTCTGACCAATATCCTGAACCAAAACCAGGTAACGTCCTCCCATTTTAATTGTGACAAAGATTTTAAAGTGGCAGAAACCATTGAACTGCCTGAGGTCACCCCAGACATGGATCTGAAAAGCGCCATCGGCCTGGCCATGAAAAACGAAGAGATCGCCATGAAAAAATATATGGCCTTGGCAGAGCGCTGTGAAGATGCTGAACTAAAGCGGGTATTTCAGGATCTGGCGTCAATGGAACGTGGTCATAAATTTATCATGGAACAACAATTTGTGGATGTGGGATATCCTGAGGTCTGGTAACTGCCAGCATATCCATCCCCAAAAAAACACAAAAACGCCGGAGTATCCCTAGCAAGACTCCGGATTAAAGACGCAGCATTATATAACCCCATCTAGCTCATGTTTCAAGGAACGATTCATGAGCCGGGCTACGGTTTGATCCACCGGACGCCCCTCAAACAATACTGAGTACACCTCATTGCAAATGGGTAGATCCACCCCAAGTTTTCGGGACAGATTATACACGGACCGGGTGGTTTTCACCCCTTCGGCCACCATGCGCATATCACGAATGATATCATCCAGGGCTTTGCCTTGGCCGATTTGCTTACCAAGGGTGTAATTCCGGCTAAGATCCCCAGTACAGGTGAGCAAAAGATCTCCCACGCCGGCAAGGCCCGACAGGGTGAGCGGGTCTGCACCAAGTTTGGTTCCCAGCCGGTTCATTTCAGTCAGTCCGCGTGTGATCAGGGCCGCCCGGGAATTGAGTCCCATATTCATACCGTCACAGATGCCGGCGGCAATGGCCAACACATTTTTCATGGCCCCGCCCACCTGGGTGCCCACTGGGTCGTCGTTGACATAGACCCGGAAGGTCGGGCATGAGAACACCGCCTGGACCCATTCAGACACCTTGCGGTCTGTTGATGACACTGCAACCACCGTGGGCATTTTTGCCGCCACCTCTTTGGCAAAACTGGGGCCGGACAGCACAGCAAAATTCTCTTTGGGAATGTGACTCAGAACATTGGAAAGGATATCTGTCATGGTGTAATGGGTTTTGTTTTCAATACCCTTGGAGGCCGTGACCACCACGGTTTCTTTTCCGATAAAAGACTGCATTTCACCGGCAACGGCTCGCATACAATGGGAGGGCACCACCACCAGCACCAGATCCTTGTCCGCCACAGCCGTTTTTAAATCATTGGTGGCAGAGATGCCTTCTGGCAGGATGAATCCCGGTAAAAACACCTTGTTTTCTCTGCGGGTTTCAATATCAGCTTTTACCTCGGGCTCAAACACCCAAAGATCCAGTCCATACCCCTTATCAGCCAGCAGTTTTGCCAGGGCCGTTCCCCAGGAGCCTGCGCCCACCACACCTATCTTTGCATTTTTTATATCCATCTGCTTAATGATGATCCAATGCCGGATCTTTTCCTATCGATATCTATTATCTATATTTTATTGATAGACCAGGGACGGCCCGTGGCCATTTTTTATATGAAAGTCTGTGTAACTCACTCAGATCTTTCAATCTTTGTTGTGGGCTGTGCCTGGGTATCGATATACCAAGTACGGCCCGTGGCCGTTTTATATGAAAGTCCGATGCAAACCCATTCGGTTCTTTCTATATTTGTTGTGGGCGAACCAAGGCGAAAAACCAGGTCCGCCCGTGGCGGTTATACCAATGGGTTTCAATTTTCTGTCCGCTTTAATGGCACAACGCCTCGTGGAGGGCGGCCTGGGCGGCATCAAACTGATCCCGATCCACCACAAACTGCATGTTGGTCTGCCGCCGGGTCTGGGATACTGCCATGATATTGATGTCGGCATTGGCCAGGGCCTGGGCCGCTTTGGCCATAATCCCCGGCTGACCAATGTTTGACCCGATGGCACAGACCATGGCCACCGGTGTTGTGACCACCTTTTCCATGGCCTCGTTGAGTTCTGCCAAAAACTGCGGGGTGCAGTCCCTATCTTCAATTATTAAATCAATGGTGTTGGCATTGGTCATCTTGGAGAGATAGGACACATTGTGTTTTCGATAAATCTCCATAATCCACAGGTCAAATCCAACCTCCCGAACCATTCGGGTATCATGGATTTCCATACAGGTGACCGTATTGGATCCGGTGACAATTTCAACCTTGGACTTGGGTGCAATAAAATCCTTGGTGATCAATGTACCCGCATGATCAGGGTCAAAGGCATTTTTCACCCGAATGGAAATATTTTTCATCTCAAGGGGCTTAGATGCTTTAGGATGAATGGCTTCCATACCGATATCGGCCAATTGGTCTGCCACATCATAGTTGGTATTGCACACTGGTTTGACCTTATCTTCGCCAATGATCAAAGGATCGCCGGAGCACAAATGATATTCCTTATGAATAATCGCCTCATCGGCCCCGAGCAATACCGCGACTTTTGAAAAGGTCACCTCGGAGTAACCTCGATCAAATTCCCTCATGATACCCTCTGTTCCCTTGGTATACCCGGTTGCAAAACAGATGGTCGAAAAAGGGTCAATTTTTGAAAAGCTTTCTTTGATTCGCTCATCAATGGTCAATTGACGACTGTCATCCCAGCCGCTAAGATCCACAAACGTGGTATCATAGCCTCGATTTTTAAGAATATTGGCCGAGTTAAAAGCGCTGTGCATCTCCCCTAAAGAGGCCAGAAGTTCCCGGGCGGCCAACAAGAGTTCTTGGCGGGTGACATACCCTGAGGCCAGCACATTGTCCATACTGCGCAGAATGTTGATGGCCTGATCAATTCTGTCCCCAATAAAATCATTGGCTGCGTCAACATCAAGCCCCGCATCACTGAAGGTCTCATTGAGCTTATACAAGGACTCCTGGAGCCGAATCATCTTAATGGGATAATTCTGCTGATCTTCAAACAGTTTATAAATCCCCGGCTGGTTGGTTTTCTTATGTTCAAGCAGTTCATTGGTAATACCGGCATAGGCCGATACCACATAAATTCTGCCAAAGGTATGGTCTTTGTCTTTAAGAATGATATTATCAATGAGTTCAGGAAACCGGGACATGGAAGTCCCCCCGATTTTTTCAATGCTAAGGTGATGTCTGGCCATGGGCCTCCTCTAAAGTATGTCTTAGCAGGAACCTGCGTGTTGTGGGTCATAACGGCCAAGGGCCGTTTAGGTAAAACGCGGATGCCAATGGGTGTTGTGAACGATGCCTGGCAATCGACAGCATGCGCCCATGGGCATTAGATTGCCAATCCCACCCGGACCTCTGCCACCTTGGCTTTGGAATAAAGGATTTCCACCAGGTGAAGGGCAAAGTCAAGGGCCGTACCGCCGCCCCTTGACGTGATGCAATGACCGTCTACCACCACATCCGCGTCCCGGGTATTGCCGTTGTCTATTAAATGGGTAAAGCCCGGATGGCAGGTCACCGCACCGGGTGTGACTAACCCGTGGTGATGTAGCACTACCGCGGGTGAGGCACAAATGGCCCCATAATACCGCTTGGATGCGGCCTGGGCCTTGAGCAGCTGGCCCAATTCGTCTGACGCCTGCAGATTTTCAGCACCAGGGATGCCGCCGGGCAAAACAATGAGATCAAAGGTCTGATCCATACATTGGGAGAGCAGGCAATCTGCTGTGATCCGGGTCCCCCGGGCCGCTAAAATATCCAAGGTGTCAATGGATGCGGCAGTGACTTGCGCACCGGCCCGTCGCAATACGTCGATAATGGTGATTGCCTCCATTTCCTCTATCCCCTGGGCCAGGGGAACCAATACCTGTTTTGACATAAACCCCTCTCCTTATCCCTTAAATAATTTCTGCATCATTGATGCGGATCCACCCCACTTTTCCTTTAGCAAACCGGATTTTAAAATGGGTCTGCTTTTGCGAAAGCACCCGCACTTTTGTGCCCGCGTGAAGGTCAAACAAGGGGGTTGCATTCTCCATGGTACCGGACCTGACTGCTACACTTTTTTTCAGAATCACAGCACTGTGCTCCGAATTGAGACGATACGCCTCAAGGCCTGTGGCAGACAGGCAAAGGCAGAATGCCAGCACCAATAGTATACCCATACCTGAAAATACTTTTTTTTTAAAGGCCCGTTGCACCCCTGCCCAGGTAAACACAATAAAAGACGTTGCGATGGACATCAATTGCAGCCATTTCAAGGAGACCAGGCCCTGCCAAAAAAAAAGAATGTCCCCAATGGCAAACCCCTCATCCACCTTATCTGTCACCTGGGTCAGGGCGTGCTCCAGATTAAAATTTAAATCTGGATCACCCGGGGCCAGCCGAAGGGCCCGTTCATACCAGAGCACCGCCCGTCCAATATCCCCGGATTTTAGATAGGTGTTACCAAGATTATAAAATAAATCTGAACTTTTAATGCCCGCAGCGGCCACCGCCTGAAACTGCACGGCCGCAGTGGTGTAATCACCAGCCTGATAGGCCCTTGTCCCATCAATAAAACACCGGGCAGGATCTGCAGGCGTCGTGTCTGTTGCCGCATGGCCAAGGCGCGGCATACCGCTTACCATAGGCATCAAACACATCAACACCACCAGTGTTTTCATAACGTGTTGGACTGTGGTCAGACATCGGTTCACAGTCTTTTCATCCATGGCTGCCCCGCCAAACCGCGCACCGTCCAGGATGTCCATGACCTCAAGGACTTGGTCGGCGGTTTGCGCTGATGGGGCAGGTTTCTCATCGTGAGCACCAAGGGATCCCATTAAAATCTCACGGGCCTCGGCCCGGGTCAGTGACACCCCCGCCTGACCGTTTTTGGCCAGCAGGGCTGCGGTCAAGGCAGATTGCAGTGCGCTTAACCATTCAGGGCTGCCGGTTTGTGCCCGTTGCGCGGCTGCCAGATCGGCTCTGGCCTTTTCCCGGTGGGCCGCAATCACACTTTTTTCCCGTTGCCGGTACTGAAGTATTCCCGAGAATCCTGCAAATCCAACCCCTGGTAACAGCACCAGGCAAAGAAACCAGGCAAGCGACAAAGGATCCTCTGGACGAATGGCAGAAAGATCCGTCTGGATATCCAATATATCTTTATTCTTAAGCACCACGGCCTGTTTTTCACCAACAGTGCCCCCCTGCCCCGTTACGCTGGACGTATCCGGGCCGGACTGAACCAGTGTGGCCGGGGCACCGGGTAACACCTTCAAAGAAAGCGGCGGCGTAGACAAGGTTTTATATTTCCCCTCCCCCACATGGTAATAGACCAATGAAAGGGGGCCCACCACAACGTCACCCGCTGTATTGGGCACCAGGGCGCGCTTAAAAATCTTTTTACCTGCCACCCCGTATGCCGTGGGGGCAATCTCTTCTTGGGGGGCATCCTCATAGATTTTAAACCGATCTTCAGGAAGGGTTAAAGGGGGCATTGCCGCGTCCATGATATTCCCCCGGCCCTGGACAATAACCGTCAGGGTTGCAGATTCCCCTGCGGTCATTGTGGTTTTATCCAAACTGGCACTCAGTTGAAAAATGCCCACAAGCCCAGAGTAAGGAATGGGACCCGTGTAGTCAGGAAGGGGGGAAACCTTTAGGGATACGGGATTGGAAACCACCCGTACCGGTTTTGTCCGGGTGCCAAACACAAAAGAATCCGAGAAAAATGAGTCAAACGGGTCATTGGACCGCCGACGGCTTTCCACAGGTACCCTCAAAATAAACACCGCAGGAGAAATCTCATAGGTTCCCGGGGTTTCACCTTGAATTAAATACCGAATCTCATTGACATTATACCGCGTGCCGTTGACCGTTTCCCTGTATACGTTTTCTTTTTTGAGTGCCTTGGCCTCCAGTCCGTCAAACCCCGGCAATTTCACTTCAGAATTTTGGGTAAACCCTTTCGAAGCATACAATTTAACAATATACACGGTTTGCTGTCCGGTCACAGTGTGAACGTCTTTTAGACTGGCCCGTGCAAAAAAAGGGCCTTGCGTTGTACCGGTGTCGGAGTTTTCCCGAACACGAATCTGAAATGCCTGGGTCATGGTCTGCTCCCCTTTATACACCACAGACAGGGGCGGGATAACAAGATCTCCTGTTTTTTTAGGCATCAACATAAACCTGGAAATCACCTGCTGGGATAGCTGACCATTGATAATCTGGGTGAAGTGCTGGGTGCCGGTTGGCATCACCTCAAAATCAGAAATGGCGGACGTGTCCACCTCGCCTTTTCCCCCTTCAATTGTAATTTGAAGGGCCACCGCTTCCCCCGGCCCCACCTGTGTCCGGTCTACATCGGCCGTTGCAGTCAAGCCCAAAGCAGCAGCCGGAAACCACAAGATCAGTCCCAGCACAATGAACATCGCGTATTTATGAATGATGGATTGCATTTTTGTATCGTCTTACCAATCTTTTTTAATCTTTAGTTGGCCGCTGTCCTGCATCAAGATTCCCATGCCGGGCGTATCTGTCAAACGATTGAGTTTATTTTCAAGCCGCTTTGCCCCAGGATCCTGGTCTCCTGTTTCAACTGCCGCCCCAGCGTCCTTCTGTGGTTCCTTTTGTGACGACGTTTCACCCGCATCGGCCTGGGAAGTCTCGGGCTTTGGTTCAGGCGGGGGGCCTATATCTGATTGACCTGATTGACCGGGTGCCTGGGCACCTTGTTTTTGTTCAGGGGCATCCTGTTTTTGGGGATCACGCGCCGGGTCTGTTTGGGCCTGATCATCGCTGTTCTGCTGGGATTGATCTTGATTTTCTTTGTTCTGACCCCCTTTTTCAGACGCTTGTTTTTCCTGATCCTGTGTATTTTTATTCTGGCGGTGCTGATCCCCTTTGTTTTGATCTTTTTTATCCTGATCTTTATTGTCTGGCCGCTTATCCCCGGAGGATTGATCCCCTTGCTGCTGTTGTTTTTCCTGCTGTTTTTGTTCTTCCAGTTTTTTCTTGATGAACGCCAGATTTTCCTGGGCCTGGACGTCGTCGGGAAACGATGTCAACAGGGTTTCTAAATCCTTAATCGACTGCGCCAAATTTCCCTGGCGATACCGGGTATTTGCCAGATTGTACAGGGCATTGCGGTGAAGATCCTCATCCTTAGACTGTGCCGCTTGCTCAAAATTGGTCTCCGCCAGATCATACTCGCCAGCCCCATACGCTGCCGCCCCAATATTATAATAGAGGCGAAGATCGTCTGGCCGGGCAAGCTGGGCGTCAATAAATAATTTTTGGGCCTGCTGATATTCTTTTTTTTTCCAGGCATCCATCCCCGCCTTCACCGGCGAGGAAAAGATATCGGCCCTGGCCGTGACCGGCACGCCCAATCCCATTAGCAGCACCAGCCCCCCAATCCCTAACAGCATGCGGGGATCTGCCCCTTTACCATTGGCAGCGGCGCGGTTTCCCAGCATCAATTCCAGCAGCAGTAACAACACTGCCGGCAGCAACGCCCATTGAAACCGCTGGGCCCACACCTTTTTTTTACCCTGGGTCAGCCCCTTGCGGGTCATGGTTTCAAGGATATCTTTGGTATAGATCAACGCCAAATCCATATCACCGGCCACGGACCGGACATAGCGCCCCCCGGTCATGGCCGTTATTTTTTTAAGCAGGGTTTCGTCCACTCGGGAAAGGACAATCGTGCCTTGGCGGTCCTTTTCAAATCCCCCGCCTTTTTTGGGGATGGGCGCACCCGCGGGATCCCCCACCCCAATGGCAAACACCCGGATCTTTTCTTTGGCCAATTTCTCGACCAATGTCATGAGCGCATCACTGCCATCGGCCGTATCTTCACCATCCGTAATGAGAATGATGGCCTTTTCGGTATCACTATCACGTTCAAATCCCTTGTAGCAGGTGGAGAGGGCCGCGGTCAAATTGGTACCGCCCACGGGCAGATACTCTGGATTCAAGGCATCCAAAAAAATATGAAAGGCGGGATAATCAAGGGTCAATGGACATTGCAGCACGGCTTGCCCGGCAAAGGCCACAAGGCCGGCCCGGTCAGAGTGAAGCAACCGGGTCAAATCAATGATCTCCCGCTTGGCCCGGGTGAGCCGGGTGGGACGGATATCCTGGGCCAGCATACTTCTGGAGCAATCCAAGGCAATCATAATGTCCACCCCTTTTTGGGTGGTCTTCTCCCACCGGAACCCGGCCTGGGGACCGGCCAAGGCCACCACTGCAAAACAAAATGCAGCCAGAATCAGGCCGACCCGGATCCACTTTCTGGTGTAGGTAAATCCTGGAAGGATATGGGCCAACATGGCAGCATCGGCAAACTGAAACAAAATTTTTTTATGGCGCCGGATACCATAAACCAAGAGCCCGGCAAGGGGCAAGGCCCCCCACAGTAAAAACAGATAATGGGGATGGCTGAATTTCATCGTTTAGGTATCCTTAAAAACACGGGTTATTATTTTTGGGTGGCAATGGATCTGAGCCAAGACACTTGCCTGAACCTCAAGGGATCCGGATAAACCGAGTATTACCCAGCACCAGACAAATAAGGTACAAGACCATGCCGCCCCCCAAAAACACGGGGAACAATTCTTTATATTCAACCCATTTATCCACCTCAACCTCGGTGGTTTCCAGGGTATCAATCAACTTATAAATCTTAGCGAGAGATTCGGTGTCCTTGGCTTTAAAAAACTGCCCGCCCGTGGCCTTGGCTATGGCATCCAAAGCCTCCCAGTCCATGTCCACATGCTGGTAAACGTATTGCTTGCCAAACAAACCGTCCACAAGAAACGGGGCTTTACCCTTGGATCCTACCCCCACGGTATAAATTTTCACGCCACGGCCGGCGGCAATTTTTGCGCCGTCTTCCCAGTCCAAATCGCCGGAATTGCTTTTACCGTCGGTGAGCAGGATAATAATATTGGATTTGGCGTCAACATCCTCAAGCCGTTTCAGGGCAATGCCCAAGGCATCCCCAATGGCGGTTTTTGGCCCTGCGGCCCCGATCTTGAGGTGGTCCAGCATAAAGGCGATGGTATTATAATCCCGGGTCAACGGCAACTGGGTAAAGGCATGCGAGCCAAACACCACCAAACCGATACGGTCCCCCTCCCGTTCCATGATAAATTCCCCCACCACCCCTTTCACCGCATCGAGCCGGGTGACGATCTTGCCATCCCGTTTAAAATCAAGGGCACTCATGGAATTGGAAAGGTCCAGGGCCAGGATAATATTGATGCCCTGGGTATTCACCCGGATTTTTCGGTCACCCGCCTGGGGTCGTGCCAGGGCCAGGATCATCATGGAAAGGGCAATCACCTTGAACAGCGGCAGGCCTTTTGCGACCCACAGCCCCCATGACACCGGGGCAGATCCCAAGCCAGCCAGGGAGGAAACCCGGATATGCGGGTCGCCCAAAGGCCCAGGCCTCCCGTCTGCATCAGCACCGCTGCGGCGGGCAATCCAGGCACGATACAAAAGCCATCCCCAGGGCAGCGCCAACAAACAAAGATACCAAACCGAGGCAAATCGAAACATCAGCGCCCTTTCACTGTATCACTGGAAGATTCGTGAGAGTGGGCCACACCATCGGCAGTCTTATTTTGTGCCTCTGTGCGTGCCGCGTCCATGGCCTTGATCAGCGCCCTGCCCGTTGAAAGATCCCTATCCATCCGATTCTTTTCTGGGGCAAGGTCTGGTGCATACCTGAACGGATCACAAATATCCTGAAACTGCACCACATCGGATTTCAATGATCCGGGCAGGTCATTGACCGCTTTGAGTTGTTTTCCTAACTCCTGGGTGGTCATCTCAAGGCAGTTGAATCCCCGGGTGGCGCCCAGATATTGTTTAATGATGTGACCCAATTCAAAGTAAAACTGCTTGGCCCCCTGGACAGAATCCACCATCGAGGCCTGCCCCAACCGGTCCAAGGCCGCAATGGCCGTATCATAGGCTGACAGCATGGGAATCCCAGGCCTTGCAGGACCTTGTTTTTGCCGTTTTAATACCCTGCGAATCACAAAGACGATCAGTGCAACCGCCAACACGCCGACGCCGATATAGACACACAGTTTCACCACAGCCGGATCCATGCCCACCATCACCGGAGGCCGGATATCATGGATATCAGTCATACCACCATCAGGCGTCATCCCATCCGTCGCTCCCTGAGTCTGAAGTATCGGGTCAGCACCGTTGACACCGATTCAGAAGTTTTCACATCCACAAGATCGGTACGGGCCCTTGAAAACAAGGCATCCGTATCGCCATGAACTTGGGTTTTCATCTTGAAAAACCAATCTTTTGTTTTTTGATTCCCCGCATCCACCATACGGGTTTCAAAAGTTTCAAAATCCCGGATCGCAACAATGCCCGATGCAGGCAGGTGAAACGCGCCCTCATCATACACCCTGAGCCCCACCACCTCATGGCGCCGCCCCAGGATCTTAAGACTTTTTTCATAATCCTTCGCCGGATTTTCAGATGAGGCCGCAGATAAAAAATCGGAAAGAATAAAGGCGAAACTGCGTTTTTTAGAAATCCGGCACATGAAATCCAAGGCGGCCCCAATATCCGTCCCCCGGCCCTGGGGCACAACGGTAAAAATCTCTTGGATCACCCGCCAGACATGGGAAGACCCTTTTTTGGGCGGAATATATTTTTCCACCCGGTCCGTAAAAAAGATGACGCCAATCTTATCGTTATTTTTCACGGCATTAAAGGCAAGCACAGAGGCCAGTTCCGCAATTTTTTCCAGCTTTCGACCGAACCGGGTGCCAAATGCCAAAGAGGCACTCATATCGATCAAGAGCATGACAATGGATTCACGCTCTTCCCGGTATCGTTTGACAAATACCTTTCCCGTGCGGGCAGAGACATTCCAGTCAATGGACTTGACATCGTCTCCCGGGGCATACTCCCGCACCTCTTCAAATTCAATGCCCGCCCCCCGGAACACCGAACGATACTGCCCGGCCATCACTGTATTCACCGTCTTTTTGGATTTGATATGGATCTGCCGGATTTTTTTTATGATATGCGCCGGAATCATAGCAGGCTGTTAGGGCACCTCGACAGAATCAAACAGATTGGCCACCACCTGGTCTGGGGTAACGGCCTCGGCTTCGGCCTCAAAAGAGAGCAGGATCCGGTGCCGGAGCACATCAGGCCCCACCACTTTGATATCCTGGGGGGTCACATAGGCCCGGCCCGCAAGAAACGCCACCACCCGGGCCGCTTTGGCCAAAAATATGGTGGCCCTGGGGGATGCCCCAAATTCAATGTACCGCCCCATGTCCATGCCGTAATCTTCTGGGTTTCGGCTGGCCACCACCAGATCTACGATATATTCTTTGAGTTTTTCGTCCACATAGATCTGATTCACAAGGGCGGTCATCTCTGCCAATTCGTCGCAGGCGATCACGGGCTGAATCTCGCCGGCACCGTCAAAGCTGTTTTTTTTCAAAATCTCAAGCTCCTGGGAACGATCTGGATAATCCACGAGCACCTTGAGCATGAACCGGTCAACCTGGGCTTCGGGCAAGGGATAGGTGCCCTCCTGCTCAATGGGGTTTTGGGTGGCCAGCACCAAAAACGGCGTCGGCAGCGCATAGGTGGTATCCCCAATGGTCACCTGCTTTTCCTCCATGGCTTCGAGCAGGGCGGACTGCACTTTGGATGGGGCCCGATTGATTTCATCAGCCAGGATAATATGATTAAACAGCGGTCCTTTTCGGGTGATGAAGTCCGTGGTTTTGGGCCGATAAATCTCGGTACCTGTCAAGTCGGCCGGCAGCAGGTCTGGTGTAAACTGGATGCGTTTGAAATCCGCTTGGATGGCAGCAGCCAGGGCCTTTACGGCCGATGTTTTTGCCAGACCCGGCACCCCTTCGATGAGCACATGCCCGCCGGTGAGCAGGCCGGTCAACAGGCCGTCCACCAATTTTTCCTGGCCCACCAGGGCCTTGCCGACCTCCTGCCGGACGCGGCTGATTTTAAGATGTGACTGCTCAATGGCCTTGGTTATGTCTTCCATATACGTTTTATCCTACGAATAGATTTTTGCAGATAATATAGTCAGCCCAGACAGGGTGTCAAGGCAGGCTGATGGGCTTTAAAATCAAGCATTCAAAAGCTGTTTTGAGTAAACTGATGACGTAATTTTTATCATTTTTAGGATGTGTTCTCTAACGGCGTTTTTATCCTTTTGGGGCGAATTTCTAAATGTCATGATAATTCCGGTAATGGAGGCGATAAAAGACTGGGAATACACTTTTGCATCCTTTTCATCCATACCATGACGTTCTAGGAGCTTTGCAAATAACACAAAGAGCCCCTTTGTCACAGAATCAAACTTGCCCATCACAGGATGATCCAGATTATCTTTGAGCATCAGGTAGGTTGTCATTTGAAAGGTCGATTCATTATCAATAAGATGCTCGGCTAGTTTTACGGCAAATTCTTCGATGCTGGCCGGCTCGCCGGTTTCTACCAATTTTTTAAAGCTATCACTGACCGAAGAAATATCCTGTAAAAACGCCTCGTTGAACAGCGCTTCCTGACTGGGGAAATATCTGTAAATGGTTGCAGGAGAAATACCGGCTTCATCCGCCACGTCCCGCATGCCCACTTCATAAAATGGTTTTTTAGCAAAGAGCGCCAGCGCCGATTCAATGACAATCTGTTTTCTGGCCTGTTTTTCCTTCTCTTTCAATTCTGCGAACTTTGATTCCGCCAAAACACACCCTTTGTTTTATTTATTTCCCATTGATTTTTTCCACGCCTCATGCGTCATCTTGACTTCATTATCATTTGTATCTAAAAGTTGCAAGAGACCTTTGTCCAGATCGCACGCGGCGTTTCAGGCATACGGCCTTATTGTATCTACCTGTTTGGGCGCAAGCGGTCTTGCCAATGGGCCCAAGGATATGGTAATATATGGGGTTATCGAATAAAGCGCATCGAAAAAAATATAAAATCATGGGATTGAACGTCGTTGTGGATATCCGCATTGGTCATTTAAATATTCTTGATCATTTACTGTTAGCCCCATTGGATGGGCTGCAGAGCATTTGTGACGTTCCAGACGTCGATATATTCGACCACATTTACCTTCAGCCCCTCAATGCGTGGGATCAAATAATGGCTGGGCTTGAATCCGGCGATATTAATGCCGCATTCACCAGCATTCCATTGGCCATGGCCATGTTCAGCCGGATCCCGGATATTGTACTCGTGATGTTTGCCCACCGGGGTGGCAGTCGGATGGTTGCAGGCCGCGGTATCCGGAGGATTCAAGAACTAAAGGGTAAAACAGTGCTTGTTCCCCATAAATTGTCCATCCAGAATATGCTGCTACACCAGTTTTTAAACGCCAATGGACTCATTTGTGCCAAGGAGCATGACAAACAACAGATTTCTACAGAAGCTGTACCTTTATTTTTACTCCCTGAAATAACGTCAAGAGACAGCGCCAATGACATTGGCGCGTTTATCTGTGAAGACCCAATAGCTGCAACAGTCATTCATGAAAACGGCGCCCGATCACTGTTGAACACAAATGATCTGTGGTTAAACCATCCAAGTTCAGCATTTGCTGTCCATCGCCAAGTCTTAAATGACAAACCTGCAATGCTCCAAGACCTTGTCACCCTTTTTTTTCATCGGGCGACATGTTTAAACACGGTTTTAGGATCTCTCCCACCGTTGAATCCGGCTATCGTTCAGGTCGCGGCAGATTTCACGGGTCAGCCCGAACCTGTTGTTCTTAACGCCTTGACAGAATCTGGGATTACCTTTGCACCGAAGCTATTGATTCCCGACATCGATCTTATGGAGATCATTGCTCAGTACATGTGCGGCACCATGAAGTTGCTGCCCGCTCCCGTCAACCTTGAGGCGTTTATTGACATTAATTTCGCGCGTCAGGCCGTTGCCTGTTGCGGGATTTGAGCTGGCAGTGCATTTTTTGATTGTAATGCCTGTGATTTTCCTTATAATACCCACTCAGACATCAATGTCACGGAATCAATCCTCAGTGGACATACATTTAAAATCTCATCTCTCAATTTAATTAATTAAGGAGCTTTTTTTATGGCGGTAGATCCAAACATCAAAATTGTTGTGGTGGACGACTCCGGAACCATGCGAATCATGTTTAAACAAATCTTGGCCAAAGCTGGCTTCACCAATGTTGTTATGGCAGTGAACGGTGCCGACGGATTTGAAAAAGTCAAAGCAGAGAATCCCGATCTTGTGATTTCAGATTGGAACATGCCCCAGGTGGATGGCCTGGAATTTTTGAAAATGCTGCGGGACACCCAGGCGTACAAATCTCTGCCCTTTATCATGGCCACGGCCCAGTCGGACAAGGGACAGCAGATGGCGATTATGGATGCCGGCGGCAATGCCCACTGTCCAAAGCCCTTTGATGAAGCTCAGATTACCAAAGCCATTGAAACTGCTTTTTCAGGTGACGCTGCGCCAGCCAAACGACTTAAAAAGACCAGAAGTGTCATGGGCGGCCGTGTGGAACTGAATGTGGCCCACATTCAGATCACCGATCATTTGGCCTTGGGCGCGCTGAAGCATCGAATTCGCAATGGGGAAGTCGCCCCCCAGCATTTTGATTTGACCACCAGCCTCATGGGTGGATGGAACCCGATCCAGGAAGGGTTGGAAAGCGGTGAAATCGACTGTGCCTTTGTACTGGCACCCATTGCCATGGACCTGTTTGCCTATGACGCACCCATTCAAATGGTATTGTTTGCCCACAAAAACGGCTCCACCTTTGTCCGATCCAAACATTACGATCACCGCTTCGACTCCCTGCAAAGTTTCTATAAATACAAGGTTGTGGATATCCCCCATAAGATGTCTGTCCATCACATGCTGGCCCATAAATTTCTCAAGGAACTGGGGCTCAAACCGGGTGTACCAGGGAAAAAGGCCATCAACGTCAGATTTGAGGTCGTGCCGCCCATCAAGATGCCTGGCATCATGAACGACAATGAAGATGTGGCCGGATTTATGGTGGCCGAACCTGTGGCCACCAAAGCCATCACAGGCGAGATCGGTAACCTGGAATTTTACTCTGCCAACCGCTGGGAAAACCATCCCTGTTGTATCGTGGTCATGCAAAAAGACTTTATCCAGGACCATCCCGAAGCCGCACAGGAGTTTGTTTCGCTACTGGTGGACACGGGTGAATATATCGAAAACGATATCTCCCGGGCCGCCCAAATCGGTGTTGATTTTTTGGATCCCCAGGGCAAAATGGGCTTAACTCCCCAGGTGCTCCAAAATGTATTTTCCCAGCCCATGGCCATTAACTGGGACGGCCTCTATCCTGAA
>PDWJ01002790.1_pt1 | contig 19398 bp, 10 predicted proteins | sample 1430881 | NCBI WGS metagenome assembly PDWJ01 (sample SAMN01162460, study PRJNA174530) | Oral metagenome, whole genome shotgun sequencing project. | biome: Marine environment; feature: Marine mammal; material: Swab sample of the gingival sulcus; isolation source: swab sample of gingival sulcus...
AGGGGTATTAAACTGGTTTATTGCAATTATTATAACTTATTTTTGCATGTTTATCAAATTATTTCAGAAGGTTAATTGATTTTTCAGAGTCGACTAACTTATAGCTTACCACATTGTCCAGTTTTTGGGGGCCACCGCCGAGAGAGGATGTCTTGTTTTGGCGGAGTCCATAGTGTTATTCTCGGAGAGGCTGGTGCCGAGAATGTACGTCGGGGAGGTTCGGTAAAGATTGTACGACACTGATTCCCCGGACACGACAGAACTCAGCCCAAGCGACAGCATGATTGGTATAGCTGAGATGCTCCTGTTCGAGTGCTGCGGCATAGGCCTGCTGGGCGGTGAGGACATCAAAGGTTGTGCCCCGACCTGCGGCAAACCTGGTCTGCTTCGCCTCCAGCCGTTTTTTTGCGGCAACACTGGTGGAACGTGAGGCCTCGATTGATTTACGCGTGAGCTGGATTTCCCTGATTGCGGCACGAATATCTTTTTGCAGCTGTTGTTGCAATGCCTTTTCCAACAATTCTGTCTCTTTCAGTTTTGCCTTCGCCTGGAGGTTTTTTCCTTGAGCCGCTGAATTTCCCAGTGCTTTGGAAAAGATAAGTCCGGCACTCCAGCTTGTATCGGGATCCTGTAGACTCTCCTGGACGGAATCGTTATAGCGGTCGTCAACCCTGCCGATGCCAACAGAGGCGGTGAGCGAGAGCTCGGGACGCAGTGCATCTTCTGTTTTGCGCAGCAACAGTTCTGCCGCCTCTCTTTGCTCTCTGGCGGCGGCGATATCTGCTCTTTTGTCGACGGCTGTGGCAAGTGATGTATTGTCCGGAGTTGCAGGGGGTGTCTGCCAATAGGTCTTTGGGGTATCGGTTGGCAGATATGTCTGCTGCCAGTCTTCGGTATTGAGCAGAAGCTTAAGCTCGTCTTCGGCAAGACCGATAGTTCGTTCAGTGGCGATAATCTCCTCTTTTCTTCTTGATACCTCGGCCTGGGGTTGATAGATGTCGATTGAGGCCAACGTGCCCGCCTCTATTTTTGTCTCTGTCTCATGCAGCAGCCTGATCGCCAGCTTGAGAGAGAGTTGGCGCACTTCTCTTAAATTTATGGCATAAACCAGATTCCAGTAAGCCTTGGCCACTGCTGTGGTGAGTTCTACTGCCTGATTGTCAAGGTTGAGAGCGGTAGCGCTCTGTTGCTTTCTTGCGGCTGTCAGCTCTGCGGTCTGTATCTGTTGACCAAAACCCTGCAGCAGCGGCTGGCTTACGCTGAGATTAAGAGCTGATCGCCAGGAGGGATTGAACAGCAGTGCTTGCCCGGAGTTGCTATCGTAACGGCTGTTGCTCCAGCCGAGCTCAACGGTTGAGCCTGTGGTGAACTTTTTGACAATGCCCACCTGCCAGCCTGTTGTCTTCTCCTCCGTTGGCAGAGCAGATGAAAGCGTTGTCTCTTCGCGGCTGCTGGTGGAGGCTTCTGCGGTGAGTTGCGGGTCAAAGACTCCTTCTGCCTTAACCGCAAAGCCTGTTGCCTGATTGAGCCGCGTTCGTTGTATCTGCAGGTTAAGGTTGCTACTCAGCGCCCGTTCGATTGCCTGTTGCAGGGTCAATTCTTGGCTGGTTTCCTTGTCTGCTGCGTCTACTGTTTGAGGTAAAGAGAGTGGAAAAACAAGCGTTATAAGCAGGCAGATGAGAGAAAGGGATATACGCATTTATCTGTTCTCGTTATTTTTTGGTGAAGCTTTGCGTTGCTGTATCAGATGGCAGCGGCCTCCAAAAACTGAACAATGTGGTAAGCTATAAGTCAGACCAAATTCAGGAGGATCTGACAATGAGTAAAAAACGCAAAACACACAGTCCACAATTCAAGGCAAAGGTTGCTTTAGCAGCCATTCAAAACGACGACGGCCAACTGAAAGTGGAAAACGATTTTTTAGCACGAAAGTTCGGCAGCTGACTCTAAAACAGCGTAAAACAATGATTGAACCTAAAAGTCAAAAGCTGAGCATCTCCAGACAGTGCAAGTTATTGGGCGTCAGCCGGTCGATGTTTGTCAAAATAGTTGTCACCTTTTCCAATTCATTTTCGTTCTAATTAATGCCTGCAATGTACTCCGAAGTAGCAACATGAGCCAAGGTTGTCAAAGCCAAGCCCCAAAGGGGTACTCCGCTGCGCTTCGTAGCCTTGACAACCTTGTTCCATGCTGCTTTACCTGAAAGCGGCAAAGGCGGAGAGGCGTCTCCGACGGGGCACCGACAAACAGGCAGGCATCAGGCAGCCCGTTTGAGCTGTTCATCATTTTTGCTTTGGTTTTTATTGGTCGGATTTAGCCAAACTCCTTCAACTGGTTCCCAGTTCCTCGTTTTCCGGCTCCAGCGCTCTGGATGCTGCGTTCTTGCTGCCTCATAAACAGCTTTCCTTTGCTCCAAGATTCCTTTATCTTTTCCCCTGTGTCGCTCATCGGGAGTGACGAACTTTAACCCGCTGTGATGGTGCTGGTAATTGTACCAGCGAACAAAATCTCGCACCCATTGTCGTGCAGCGTCAATACTTTCAAAAGGGCTGCCTGGATAGGTAAGGGTGTATTTCAGCGTTCTGAACAGGCTTTCGGAGTACGGATTATCATTGCTCACAGATGGTCTGCTGAATGATGGCATAATGCCGAGCTGCTGGAGCTTTGCCAGAATAGTAGCGCCCTTCATCGGCGAGCCGTTATCCGAATGCAGCACTAACTGTTTCTGTTTGATCCCCTCGGCTATGCTTGCCTTTTGAATCAGCGTTGCTGCGTGAGTTGCGTTTTCCTCAGTATGCACTTCCCAGCTGACAATTTTGCGACTGTAGATATCCATCACCATATATAATCGGTAAAACAAGCCCTTAACACTACTTGCCAGATAGGTTATGTCCCAACTCCAGACTTGATTGGGCTTCTCCGCAAGAAAGCTTTCCGGACGTCCAATCTTGCGGGGCTTCTGTGATCGACCCCGATGCTCAAGCTGACTTGCTTTACGCTGCACCCTATAAAAACTTGACTCTGAAGCGATATAGATACCACAATCCGCCTGCGCAGGAACAATTTGTGATGGCAGCAGGTTGGCATACTCCGGGCTGTTGCAGGTTTCGATAATTTGCTTTTCTTCGATTCTGCTTAATTTATTTATTGGCGCTGAACGCTGTGCCGTAGTCCTGCCGTCTATCTTAACCGTACCCTCTGCAGTCCAACGTTTATAGGTTCGCAGACTGATACTGACCGCGCCACAGGCCTTTCTCTGCCGTGCACCTGCACATACTGCTTCATCGATCAACTTTACTATTTCACGGCGATACGAGATGCTGATCATTCGACCTCTCCCTTGCCCCAAATCGCCTCGACCTTTTTTGACAGCACCAGCAGTGCTGCTGTTTCTGCCAGCGCCTTTTCCTTCTTGGAAGGTCACGCTCAAGAACCTTGATACGCTGCTGATCTTCGCGCCGGCTCTGCTGCAGTTTTTTATTCTGCGGTTTCCAACACCACTGCAAAACTTATCTCTGGCGGTCCATCCATTCGGAGAACTGTCACCGTCGGGCATTAAACGACCCTCGGTACGAGCGGTATTGCGCCAATTGTACAACGTTGCCTCGCAGATACCTTCCTCCTCTGCCAGCTCTTTTATCGTCTTGTTCTGTGGCGGAAGCATCTTTTTCAACACTGCTTCCTTTCGCTCTTTTGGGTAGCGCATAGCTCCTCTCTGTCCCCCCTTGTCTTTTCATTTAGAATACCATATCAAATTGGTGACAACTACCCTGACAGAGGGGGGAACCACTATAACCTCCTTAGTCTGAGTATGTTAACTCATTCTTAGAAAATTTCCGATTCCCGGTGAACCATTACACTTTGACGTGATCGTTCTGTCCGCTAGTTTTCTTGGACAATATGTTATATGCATAAGTCTCTATCTTTTTAAGGTAATCTGAATGGCCACTCCTTATGGTAGCTAAAATAAAAGTTTTTACCTCTGGAAGCAAAGGTAGTTTAGACACTATGTCTTTAGATAATAAAAGTAAGTCATTTTTATTATCTTCGATATAACGAGCATTACTATAAAGTGTTTTTGCCTTAGAAAAACGTTCTAATACGGAACCATGTATATATGCGCTTCTAATGATAGTCTCTGACATTTTGAGATTAGATTGAATAAGCCCCGAAGGTACATATCTAGGGGGAGCATAATCAATATGATTATTTAACGCATAGCGAAATCCCTTTGCTACAGGTTTGACTGCATTTCTTAGTTTTAGCTGTATTTTGTCTGGAATACCGTATTTATTATTATTGCCATATATCCCTTTATACACATGCAGAAGGTGAGGATAATTCTTTTTAATTGTTGCAAAAAAATCGTTTTTGTTTTTTCCCGGGCTCAAAGTTAGTCCGGAGCAATAAACAAATTCAGCACCTACTTCTCTTGCTTGAGTATAGATTGAGGTCATGTTGTCATTTGTATCACCAATAAAAGGCAGAATTGGAGAAAAATAGATACCCGCTGGGATACTTTCTTTTCTTATAATCTCTATACATTCAAACCGCCTACTTGATGAACTAGCTCTTGGTTCAAAAATTCTTTGAACTGAATCATCTGAAAGGGTAATAGTGAAATTCACAGAACAATAAGTCTGTGAATTAATTTTTTTAATAAGGTCGAGATCTTCTAAAACCAGATCGCTTTTAGTCACTAAGCAAACAGGTACTCCACAGTCATAAGCAACTTGGAGCAGCCTACGCATCAATCTGACCTTTTTTTCTATAGGTTGATAAACATCACAAACCCCACCGCCAATAAAAAGGGTCAGAGTTGGGGGCGAGGCAAATTGACTAGAAAATAGGTTTTTTTTTAGGCCTTTCTTAAATAAAAATTTCTCCAGTAAACGAGGTGCATTAGTTTTTACTCGTATTAGTGAAGAAAAATCATCATGCATGCGGTAACGGTCAGATTTCCCATCGCAATACGAGCAATCGTGCCAACACCCCTGGTAGGGGTTTAGTGTATAGTTGAACCACCCAAAACAAGAAGGATAACTCTTCCTAACCAGTGTTTTACTGTGGATTTCCTCAATTCTCACTTTACAATATCTTTAAGGTTCAAATTAAAATAGTCTGCATACTCCAAGACTGAAAGGAAACGTTCTATGAATATGCTAATACCTTGTGGACCATACACTTTTATTCCCAAAGGCATTAATTGCCAAAGAGCATCTTTATTCTCAGGTGTAACATTTTTAGTTGTGATGTTGTTATCCACTATATAGTTTAATGCGTCCTTATATTCATCCAAAACCTGTATTATCTGTTCTCTTGACAATTCCGGCTCCTGATTTTGTTGAGATCGGTCAGTTTTTAGTTGAGATAAGGTGGGTAGGTTGATTCTCAAGCCATGTGCATAGCTTCTATGGTACGTTGTACAATTAAACTTGTGCCACATAAGATAATCAAACAAGTAAATACCATCACAATTAGTGTAAATGCTTAGAAATTTGTTCCTATCTAGGCCCAATTCATCAATAATTTGAAGACTACGAGATTCAATATCATAATCAACAAAAGTGAATGGAGCGATTACAGTTGGAACGTGTTTGGTTTTGATTTCTTCAATATTATATCCATAAATGCTATTTCTATATTGTTCACCCATGGCATCATTAAACAAATCATGTAGCTGTTCGAGTGGTTTGTTCCCTGAAAGCATCTCCTGCTTGAGTTCTTCACCATCCTTCAATAGATAGCCACCAAATTGCGCTCTGTCTCTACCATCTAAAACCACAGGAATCCCAAAATCCATAGCAACTCGCATGGCGTACCACCTGAAAATGAAACTACAACTACCACAGCCAGCATTTTCATCAAGACCATACTTATCTCCATGAACCAAAGAATATCCCATATAGTTACGGTACATTTGTTCATCTGGTCGTATTTGCATGGATTCAATGCCAAGTTTTGTTACCACAGAATTACAATTTTCAAGAGCTTGAGGTTTTGTGGTTGGGTATACCATTGTGAATGCCAAAACTCTCATCCCATATTTTTTAGAAGCAAGATAAAGTAGATAGGTGCTGTCTTTTCCGCCACTAAACAGGACAAGAGCATCATACGGCCGACCCTGTAGTTTTGCTTTTTCAAACACCGATTCCATTTTAGCAGTATATTTAGGCTGAACATTATCTAGATTTAGCCCATGCTCTTTTTTTTGCTCAGCAATAAAGTCAGCGCAATCGGAGCATAGGCCTTCATCATTGATAGTAATGTAGGGTATCTGGGAATGCATAATACACTGTTTACATGTTTTCATTGAAAAACTCCTATAAAAAGGGATCTGAAAAAATGCCACGAAAAAACAATTATGTGGCAAGCCAAACCTAACCAAAAAACAATTACTATTGGCATATTCACAATAGGTTAGGTAGTTTCTTGTAACGTTTTAGAAGGACCAATCCATTCAATCATTCCCATATCAAGCTTAATAATTCTATCAGCTATATGAAAAAAATGATCATCATGCGTTACTACTACAACACATTTGTTTTGCTTTTTTAAATCTTTTAACAGTTTTTTGTAAAAATAATCTCTAAATACTGGATCTTGATCTGCAGCCCATTCGTCAAATAAGAACACTGGTTTATCTTCTAAATAACACAGCAATAGACCTAGTCTTTTTTTCTGGCCACCTGACAATTCAATGGTACTAAATCTGCCATTAATAATCGATACCTTATCGCGTATTTTAAAAAGATCTAAGTATTCATCAATGATAGCTTTTTTACATTTATCTCTAATTCCGTATAGCTTATCAAAAAGATAATAATCACTAAATACTGTTGAATAGTATTCACCAAGGGATCGGGCACTGACAATTTTATTGTTAATTTTTATTGATCCTTTATCTGGCTTGTATAGTCCCGTCAGTAGTTTAACTAGCGTTGTTTTCCCACTGCCATTGCCCCCGGTAATAAAAATCACTTCGCCTGATCTGAACATTTGTTCAATGGGACCCAGTTTAAAAACGCCCTCATCAGTCTTATATTGATAAGTAATATTGTCTAAGAACAATTGTATTTTTTTGTTGCTTTTTATTGGTTTAACTAGAGTTGTTTCCTTGACCTTGTTTAGTTCTTTGGTCAAATTATCCACTCTTTTCCAACTTGTCTTTATTTGAATAAGCTGAGGTATGCTATTTAAAGTTCCAACAATTGGACCAGTCATATATAAAAACACAAAAACGTATGTTTTTAATATATTTTTTTGAATATCCTCGAATAAAACAGGAAAAATAAACGTAATTACACCGATTACCACTGAGAAAAGAAGAGCTCCGGTTATAAAAGCTGTAGAAAACTGTAGATTTGTGATAGTTTTTTTTTGCTTAAGCTCATAACATGTCTGTTCTATATCCTTGTAAAAGTCTCTCCTTTTCAGTGAGCTTAAGCTTAATTCCTTAAAACCATGAACCATATGATTGATTAGTTTAAAAAAAATGTTCTGAGTTTTTTCAGTTTGCGACCATAGCTGCATCGCAGCGCGTCCTGTTAAAAAATATAAGAATGCAGCTACAAAAACCATCAAAAGTGATAGGAATAAGCCATAAATATTGATCATCCCTAAATAAATAAAACAACAGACAAGAATAACAGAAACAGTGAGAAAGTCTATTATTACGTTAGGTGAGTCGCTGATCCTTTCTGAATCATTATTTAAGCAGTTATAAATCCTTCCAGAATCAATCACCTCCAAAGCATAATAAGGTGTATCAAGTATACTTCGAATTAGCTTAGCTCTTTTTTTAAAAACAAAGTCATTCGTTATGGTAATCATTTTCTGTCTGATTAGTCTTTGCCCATATACATAAATAACGATACCTAAGAGAAAAAAATAAATCAGTCCACTTTCTAATGCATTATCTTTATTCAAAGCTGTGTTTATGGTAAAAATAATAAATGCATTACCGAAGCCACTCATAAAGCTTAAAACTACCAAAGGGAATAAACATTTGTCGGTGACCTTAGGATAAAAGGCAATAAAATGGTAATAAGAGATAAACAGAAATGTGGCAATTAATATGGAGATTATTGCAGGCATTAGACTGGTAGGGGCCCAAACTAGAACAAAATCCCAAGGTAGTTCAAAAAACAATACATCTGGTATTAAATATAAGCAAAAAGCGAGCCCTGTTAGGAATCCCATTGACCCAAGGACGCCAATAAGGGAGTTGTTCGTGTCTGCCGATATCCTTTTTCGTTTGCTTTGAACAACCTCAACAACAGCCACTACTAAAAACAAACTACTTGCCAGGATAATCATCAATGCAATTACAATGATTATTGAGGCCACATTGTCCGTATTTTTATAAAGGTCAGCTACCAGTAACGGTTTGGGGTCCATTTCTTGAAGCATATCAATTACCCCTTGGCCGATTACAGGTGTATTACTTGAATTCAGGTTTGCCAGGATCGCCACGCCAGTTTTTTCTCCTGGCAATAAACCAACAAATGAAGAAAAGTTAGGATTATGACCCATATGGGCCAACTCGCCTCCACCATCCTGATACACAAACCAACCCGCAGCGTATGAAGAACCGTCAAAAGCTGGAGCAACAGTCCTGTTGGCTAGGTGTGACTTATTAATTACCTCGGTTTGAAGGCCAATATCTGATACAATGCCTAACTGTATTTTCAACCAACGAGATAAATCTTGACCATTTGTTATAAAGTAACCAGCGGGGGCATTACCTTTGTACGTAGGAGCATTATAAGCGCGCCTTCCCCAAAAACCGAGTTTATAACCCGTTGCCATATTGGACTGGCTATAGGCTTTAGCTCTATCTAGGTAAGTATTATTTAGCCCCAATGGAGTTAAAACTTGGTCGGTTATGTATGCCTCAAACGACTTACCTGTTACTGTCTCAATCAACATACCTAAAATATCATAATTTATTGTAACGTATTCAAATTTTTCTCCTGGTTTTTCTTTTAATTCCTTTCCTACTAATGTCCTCACAGCAGATTCAAGAGCATTTTTTGCGGTAGAAGGCTTAATGTTTCCAAAACTCTTGAAAGGAATCCCTGAAGTATGGTACAAACAGTGCTTAATAGTTATTGAAACTGGTTTACCGGCATATTTCATGCTGAACCAAGGGAGGTACTGGTGCACAGGGGCGTTTAAGTCAATAAGTCCCTGTGCCTCCAACATCAGAATACCTAATCCCGTAAAAGCTTTGCTAGTGGAACCGAGTTCGAACAATGTGTTTTTAGATACTTCTTTCTTTTGATTAAGGTCTGAATACCCAAAGCCTTTTTCATAAATGATCTTACCATGCTCGATTATAACAGCGTAAATGCCAGGAATTCTCGAATGGTTCATTTGCTCAGTGATATATTTGTCTATTAAATCTAGTTGATAACAGTTCGCAGCAGGACTAAATGAAACAATGAAAAATAAAACAGCTAGGATATGGTTTCTAATGTATTTTGGCTGAAAAATGTTCACAGAACTTCTCCTTTCAAGCGAAAAGGCTGTCAATCTCAGACTGGCTTAAGTCGGCCCCACTAAAATCAGAAGGTGTGAAATCTAAGGTCTTTGTCTCTTTACAATACTCTATAATGACTTGAATATGAGACTTTAAATCACTAATAAATTGTTGCATTGTCAACTCATTGTAGTCATTTGGGCAGAATCCAATTTGTATATTAAGCTTTCCGGCCACAACCATTGTATTGATTTCAATTAAACACGACATTTTATTGGCATAGGAAATATCAACACCCGTATCAAGAGATGAATACCGAAAAAAACCTGGTTTGCTTAAACTGCTCAAGTCACCTATGTAATTGAATCGGATAAGCCTTTGCATGTCATATTGTTTTATTTGATCAGATAACTGTCGTAGTAAACCGAAACCAATTCCTCTCTTTTGTATTCCTCTTAGTTTTTCTTTGACTTGCTTTATTTGTGTATGTAATTCTTGTTCGTTCGTATCAAGCTGAACAGGGTACATACTTGTAAACCATCCTACCGTTTCAGTAAGATCAATTTCCTCATGTAATTCGTATCTACCATGGTTTTCAATCTCGATTATAGTATTGTTCTGTCGACGGACATCCTTCATTGTTAAGGAGAGAGCTACTATCAATAATTCTTCTGGATTGGTATTATATGGTTTATTGGCTATAGTTAAAAAATCATGGGTTTCTTCTTCTGTCAAATTAGTTATTATTCTTTTTGTACGCGTCTGGTTATCGTCGTCGTTTGCTTGTTCAAGTGGATATCTGAATTGATTAGTGGTTATGCTACTCCAAAAGGCTATTTCTTCATTTGATATTTCCTTCTTATGATCTTCAAGTACTTGGCACCATTCCTTGAAAGAGGTTGTTTTGTGGGGTAGGTTCGGTTGTTTTTTGCTTTGTATTTGCTCTAATAAAAATGCTAAATTATCTGTGATAATACGCCATGAAACACCATCAACAACCAAGTGATGAGCAGTCAACAATAGCAATTTTCTACTGTTTGGCATGATAAATAAACAGGTTTTAAAAAGAAGCCCACGCTCTATATCAAAGCTCTCTTTTAATTCAAGGCTTATCTTTTTTAGCTTCAATAAAGCCTCACTCAGATCAATGTCTGATAATTCAATTGCTTTTAGTTTTGCTTTAGATTTTAAATGTTTTTCATTGTAAAATATTGATCCTGTATCACGGTCGATGTTTATTCGGAGCGCGTCGTGATGATAGATGATTTCATTGATGGCTGTCTCTAATTGAGTTTGTTTGAAATCTGCCTCTAACTCAAGAAGTACGCTTTGGGCGTAATGGTTTGGATTAGTGAAGTTCTGAGAGAAAAACCAGTCAATAATAGGCGGTGTGGTGATACTACCTTTTTGAGGGCCTTGGTTGAAACTTTTTTTTGATTCGGTTGTTTTCGTGCGACGCATAATATCTCCAAGAATTGGACTTAGCATCATATCACTCACCTTAATTTGTAATCCAATTACACCGAGTTTAGAAGCTATTTGAATAGCTTTGATGGAATCACCACCTAAATGATAAAAGTTATCACTCATACTAATGTTATCTACTAATAGAATTTCGCTAACCACCTTAAGAAATTGCTTTTCCTCCTTTTGCAAAGCATGAGAGTCAGCAGTACAGTTGTTCGCTTTGGTATTTGGTTTTGGCAGGAGGGATTTATTAACTTTACCATTGGGAGTTAGAGGTATTTCATCAATTACAATCAAATAAGTCGGAACCATTGAGGGGATAAGAGAAGAAAAAAGAAACTCACGAAGCTCATATTCGTTGAAATCTTTAGTTGTAGTTAAATAAGCGCTAAGAAATTTTGCTCCATCTTGGTCATTATTATCTACAACCACACAATCCTTTATACTAGGGTAGTTAAGTAGGCATGCCTCTATTTCCCCTAATTCGATACGGTTTCCCCTGATTTTTACTTGAGAGTCTATGCGACCATGATACTCTAGGATGCCGTCATGGCGTAGAAGTCCAAGATCACCACTTTTGTACATATATCTATTAGGCGAAAATGGATCTTTGAGGAACTTCTCTGAAGTTAAATCAATATTATTGTTATATCCTCGAGCAACAGGATCGCCTGATATATAGATTTCTCCTTTTATTCCTAAAGGCATCAATTGTTTTGACTGATCTAAAATGTAAATCCTTGTGTTTGCAGCAGGTTTTCCTATCGGTACAGAAGACCCTATGTCCTTATTGACTAAAAATTCATGAATCATGCACCCAACTGTGGCTTCTGTTGGACCGTATTCATTAAAGAGACGAACCCTTTGCCCAAATCTATCGTAAATCTTTCTTGCTAAATCTACCTTCAAGTCCTCCCCGCCAACAATAAATGAATGAATTGATGAATTATCATTCTTCATATCTTTAATTAAAGATAAATGAGATGGCGTGAGTTTAACTATCGTAGCTTCATTGTCTCTGATGATCCTGAACAGGACATATTCGTTTTTATCATTGCTATATATTTTGACTTTGCATCCAAACAGTAATGGAGTGAAAATTGATGTTACCGTAAGATCAAATGCTATGGAGGAGTATAAGGCAAATACATCATTACCATTTTTTATGTATTGTGATCCGGCCCAGCAGCTATAATTCACTAAAGACCTGTGCCCTACTATAACCCCTTTTGGGTTACCAGTAGATCCTGATGTATAAATAATGTAGGCATTTTCATTAGGCTTTGACAATAATTCATCTTTTGTTTTTGAATAGATCTTAAGATTCATCTTTTTGATGTTCATAACTTCGCAATCATTCGGTGCTAAATTACTGTTGACAATATCTGTTATCAAGAAAGAAGCACGCCCATCTTTAAGGATATAAGTTATTCTTTCTTGGGGGTAGTCTGGATCAATCGGCAAATAAGTACCGCCTGCTTTTAAGATTCCGAATATCGCAATAACAAGATCCAAAGAATGAGTTATCATTAACCCAACGTTTGTCCCCGGGGAAACCCCTCGAACTATTAAAAAATTTGCTAATTGATTTGCTTTTTCATTAAGCTGTTGGTAAGTGAGTTTTTTATCGCCATGTTCAACTGCTATTTTTTTCGGATTCTTTTGAGTTTGCAACTCAAATAGTTGATGTATTAGTTTGTCTTTTGGGTATGATGTTTTCGTTAAGCTATTATTGAGTAATAAGAGCTCACTTCTTTCTTTTGTTAATAATTGCAGGTTTCCTACAGTACTATTATTAAACTGAAGCAATTGATCCATTAAACAAAGAAGAGATGAATAGAGTTGTTCAATGTCTTTTTCACAGTAATCAACATTATTGTAATCTATAAACAGTTGTAAATTATCTGAACTCAACCAGTCTTGAACTACCAATTGCAGAGAATATAGCTGAGTGCCACTATGAAATTCGATAACCTCAGCTTTCATGCCGTTTATTTCCGTTCGATGCCTTACGTTGTAATAATTGACAAATATATTTAGTAGTGTTTGATATCCCTGCTGTCTCAGTTTAAGGTCTTGTGCAAGCAGGTCATAGGGGTACTGCTGATGGCGATAACAATTTTTTTGTTCACGTGTTATTCTGGTCAGCAGGGATATTACGCTTTCCTCTTTCGGCACAGTTACTCTGAAAGGAATATGACTAACAAACATCCCCGCAGTTTTACGAAACTTTTTCTTCTGTCTGTTGAAAACTGGAAGCCCAATTATAATGTCTTCAGTCTGTTGAGTTCTGGATAAATAAATAATGAGTAAGGTTGAAAAAAAAGATGTAAAAGATACTTGCTCTTTCTCTAAGAACAAGCGTAGTTTTTCAGTCCTCTCCCTATTTAGGACAAAGCCTTTTCTCTTAGCTATAATTGAATTTGTAGGTTTGCTTGTTTGCAGGGTAGGTAATTGTCTGTACTTTTCTCCCCAAAAATCCTTGTCGCGCTGAAAGCGTTTAGATTGCAGGTAGTCATTTTCGTGATAGATATAATTAACGTAACTGGGAATTGTCCCAAGGTTATTAGGATTTCCAGTATATCTCTCAAATACTTCTTCAATTAATAATGAAGTCGTCCACCCATCTGCAATAAGATGGTGGAATTTCAATAAGTAACCAGTGTTTTTCGAGTTTACCTTAAACAACGCAAAACGATACAGAGGATTATCATATATATCAAAAGGGGTACTTGCTTCCTGCTCTATCCAACGATCAAAAGCAATTTCAGGATTTTCACGGTCTGAAAAATCAAAAAAATCTATACTGAATCTTCTATAGTCAGTAAGGTATTGAAATATTTCTCCTTTATCTTTTGTCATTTGCAATCGCATGGCTTCATTACGCTCTATAAAGCCATTGATCGCCTCCTCCACTATCTCAAGGTTTATTTGGCCCTCTATTTTAACATAACCACCAATATTATTAAGTGGCGCCCCCGGGTATAACTCTTCAATATAGCGAATTCTTTTTTGAGGATGAGTTAATGGGTAGCGTTTATCGAGAAAAAAGCACTTATTCATTTATCCTTACCCTTATTCCTGTTATCTAGTTACCCGTTAATTTTGATTGCATTCTGGAGACTCTGATGAGGCTAATACCAGAGTGCTCTTCTAACTTTTTTGCATAGAATCACTTTATTATATCCACCAATACGTGATTCACAGAATAAAATAATTATTCTCCTCTTAGTGTTAGAGCAATCGGTTTTTTTGCAGCATGTAGTGCAGGGAGAAACCCTCCTGCACAGCCCATAATAACACAGAGAAGCATGCTTTTTAAAAGTATGTTAGGAGTGATTTTAAAAGCAAAAGCTAAATGCGAGTATGTCGACCAATTGATAGCTGAAGCAGAAAAATCATTCAAAGGTAACACTGCAATACACCCTAATAATCCACCTATTAAAGCAATTATAAGAGACTCAACCATAAAAGATGTCATAATACTAGACTGACTAAAACCAATTGCGCGCAATGTCCCAACCTCAACTGCACGAGCTGATACTGAAATAAACATAGTATTTAAGGCAGCAAGCACTGCACCGATACCCATTATACCAGCGACAATATATCCAAAGGATTTTATCATTACGGTTGTCTGGTTCGATTGTCTTTGATAGTAACTGAACTCACTCTCAGCTATCAGAGTTAAGCGAGGATCTGCTTCAAGAGCACTTTTTAAATCAGTAATGCTTTTTTGCGGGGCAAGCCTAACCATTATTGTCTGGTATAAATTCTTCGGTCGTCTATAGACTTCATTTAGAAGGTTAACATCACACCATATTTCAGAGTCAAAGGCGCTACCATTACCATCTAAAATTCCAACTATTTTCCAGTCCTGCCCTCCAATCTCAATTGAGGAATTAAGATGAAGGTCTTTGTAGTGATCAACAGTATTTTTACCAACTACAAGTTCTGGTAGACCAGGCTTTATAAATCTACCTTGCTTTATCTTAATTTTAGGTCGAACCATCAACACCCTCTCTGAGACTCCACGAACAATAATGTTAGATTGCGAATTATCGTGTTTGCTAGGTAGAGTTGCCACCACGACTACCTCTGAACTCAGTATAGGATTACCATTTTGGTCCTGAGCAATGCCAGACAAGGCTTCCACTATTTTTTTCTGCTCCAAAGGTAATATGCTATCTATTTCTGATGTCGCGCCAGCACGGCGGATCATTATATTTGATTTAGATCCAGTAGATTTTATTGTCTCTTGAAAACCTTTTGCCATTGAAAGAAGTGCTGCAAAAATTCCGACAACACCTGCAATACATACAATAGTAACAACAGAAACGAGCCATCTTTCTTTAATATTTTTTAAACAATATGAGATAGGTATATTAGCCATTTAAAATCTCCTCAGCGCATCAACGGTCTGCAAACGCATAATTGTTATTGTTGGTATTATTCCTGCGATAAAGCCAAATAATAGTGCAATAAAGAAACCAAAAGCCATGTCTTCAAGAGAAAGTGACAGTACAGGTAGGAGCCCATGAATGGCTATATTTTTAAAAGTCAGAAGTTTTGCAGCCAAGAGACCAATAGCACCTCCAACTACAGAGAAAATCATCGATTCTGCCAAGACTATGAGACCCACCTTAAGGTTGGAATAACCCAACGCCTTAAGGATTGCAAGCTCTCTAATGCGCTCATTTATTGCCATTGCCATGTTGCTACCAGTGATAAGTAGCAGGGTAAAGAATACTATGGTGCCAATGAACAACAGAACAGCTTTAACATTACCGTATTGCTTTACAAAATTGGCCTCAACGGTTGCTTCGGGCTGTGTCTTGGTCATATACGATGAGTTACGGAACAGTCTATCAATTTCCTCTGAAACAACAGATGCCATACTAGGGTCGCTGATTTTAACCACATACCATCCAACATATCCCGATTCCTCTCTGCGTTCTTCTAGATATTTAAACCGAAACCAGAATTGGGATAAGTCAGCATCTTGATGGCGAGCTTCATAAATTCCAGATATATTGAATTCCCACGCTCCAGGATAAATTGTCCCTTTGATTGGAACTCTATCTCCAATACTCCAGCCAAATCGTTCAGCCAAATCTTTACCAACGACACATCCTTGTCTGTCAGCTTTAAAATTTGCCCACTGGTCTTCAGGAACAATAAAATCTGAATATACCTTTAAATGGAGATCAGGTTCGAGTGCCAGCTTTGGGAAAAAATTCTTTTCGTTTTGATAAACCCCACCAAACCAGCTGCTATGGGTTACACATTCAACACCTTTTATTTTCTCAATTTTCCCTAAATATTTGTATGGTAAAGGCATTATTATGGATATTCTGTTTTGCACAAATAAATGATCAGCACCAGCAACTTCAACTCTTTGATAGAAAGCATTGTATATCGACATCAATAGCCCAAAAAGAAAAAGTGCCAGTCCAAAGGACCCTATCGTTAAAAAAAATCTGGGTTTTTTCCTCTTGGTATTGCGCCATATTAAATGAAAATATTTCATACCCCCCCCCCCTCTTTTTGTGGCATAAAGATCCCTTTTTCAAGATGATAGACAATGTCCGCTGCTTTAGCTGCTAAAGGATCGTGGGTTACAACTAAGACGCTTTTACCCTGTTCAACACTCAGTTTTCTTAAAAGTTCAAGGATTTCGTCAGCATTTTTTCTGTCAAGATTACCAGTTGGTTCATCGCAAAGAAGAATAGGTGGATCGTTAATAAAAGCTCGAGCAATCGCCACCCTTTGGATTTCGCCTCCTGAGAGGTGACGAGGATAGTGTTTCATCCTATCTTGCAGGCCAACTAATTTAAGTGCGTATTCGACGTGCTCTCTACGCTTTTTCTTGGGAAGGTCGGTGAGTAATAGCGGGATTTCTACGTTTTCATAAGCCGTTAATACTGGAATGAGGTTAAACATCTGAAAGACAAAACCAACATGTTGAGACCGCCATTCAGTTAATTCGTTCATCGACATTTTAGATATTTCTTGCCCGTCTATTTTTATTGACCCTGAACTTGGTTTATCTAATCCACCTAAAAGGTTTAGCAATGTCGTCTTGCCAGAACCACTTGGTCCCATGAAAACAACAAAACCTCCTTGTGTTATTTCGATGGACAACTTTTTAAAAAGAGTTATACCCTCACTTCCTCTCTCAAATTTCTTACTTAACCCATCGATCTTTATGAAAGATCGTTTCTTTTCGGTCATTTTCCCCCTCCCTTTTTTTTGATTAGCATTGTAAATGCTTCAGAAATCCGTTTTTTTCGATCAATACTCCCCAGTTTCTCTTGGTAAGTATATTCATGCCATTTGGCTTTATTTAGATATAATGTATTAGCATATATGATTGTTCAAGTTGCTACTCAGTGAGAAAAAACACATATAGCATAGCCTTATGTTCATCGTTCGCATCAAATGCGTAATTGTCCTCCTGGTTCCAAAGACTCATGTCCTCTTACGACCACAGTTGTTCCATATGATAAGCCGGATATTATCTCTACATTTGATCCTTTTGTGTCACCAATTATCACTTCCTGTTTTTTTATCACTCCATTTTTAATGATGAACACATAACTCAAAGGTCCTTTTTGGAAAAGAGCTTCGCTAGGAATATAAACACTTGTGCCTTCTTTATATTTATCTAAGCCTCGATTCGATTGAAAATACACCTTTACTCCCATGTCAGGAAATATTTCAGGAGTGAGTTTATCAAAACTAATGCGCACTTTAAAGGTGGCTTTTTGCCTGTTTGCTGAAGGAATAATTGTACGAACGTGTGCTAATTTTTTAGAGTTGGGATAGGCATCTAACACTGCCGTTACCTTTTGACCTTTATAAATTTTAGAAATGTATGATTCGTTTATATCTACTTCGATTTCTAATGAATTCATGTCTACTATAGTAGTGATTTTTCCTCTTGTACTGCTTGAGGTAGAGGATGCTGGTGAAACAATTTCGCCAATATTTGCGTCTTTTGAAAGAGCAACTCCATCAAAAGGTGCTCTAATGACATACTCATTTAATTGTTTACGTATGATTTCTATTTGGCTTTCAGCTAAAGCTGTTTGCTCTATTGTTTTTTTTAACTGACCTTTAAGAATGTCTCGATCGAGCTGGATTTGCTCATATTCGTCTCGACTAATAATATTCTTGTTAAATAAAATTGTGTTTCTCAATGCTTTTTTGTCAGCATTCTTGAGTTTCATTTCAAGCAATCCGACTGTTGCTTTTACCACATCATATTTTAGCAATGCGGATGCAAGTTCTGCTCTGAGCCTCTCATCATCCAACAGAGCCAAAACCTGATCCTCTTTTACCTTTGAGCTCTCAGCAAATTGTATATCGGTAATTTTCGCAGTGACTGTGGAGGTTATTACTGCCTTCCTCCTTGATTCAACGTAACCGTTTGCGACCAGAGTTGTGGCCTCTACTGACGCAGTCTTTTTCTTAATGGTTATAGTTTTTACTTCAACTCTTGTTTTGGCTTTACGGGATAGGGGGAAGAAATAATAAATAGCAGCCCCACTCAACAATAAGACCACAACGACTACTATTAACCATTTAAGCCATCCATGGCTTTTTTCCCTATATTTGGGATCTATACGTAAACCTTCTAAGCTTTCAGTTTCCATATTTGTTATGCCAAAAAATAGTCTTTAGCCTAAAAAGACATGAGCTGGATTCAAGTAATAAGTGCAACAGTTTTTCTAGTGAACACTTCCAGAGGAGTCAAGCCTTTTAACAATTTTCTTGGAGTATTATTCAGTAGAAAAATATGGTCATTTATTTCTTTTTCTGAAAGTTTTGCCATATCAAAACCCATTGGTCAAACTCTACGCAATCTGCCATTGGTATTTTCATTTGTCCCCCGCTGCCAGCTTTTATACGGATCGGCAAAATAGACAGCAATTCCATGACGTTTGCTTATTCTGGAGTGATCAGCAAATTCACCGCCATTATCAAGTGTTAAGGTGTTTTTTCGCCCTTTAACAGAAGAAAATAACTGGTTGATTGCGGCGGTTACCTCCTCTTTACTTTTGCTCCAGACTCTCTGGCAAAGAGTGTAGCGGCTGGTTCGCTCCACCAAGGTAACCAGAGAGGCATTTTGCCCATAAACAGTATCTCCTTCCCAATCGCCGACACGACTCCTTTTTTCCACAATCTCAGGAAGCTGTTCAATCCCCACTCTATCAGGAATCAGATGTGCCCCTGCACGCTTGCGTTTTCCGCCTTTTCTGCGACGTTTTCCGAAACGAGGCAGGAAAGTATAGAGTTTGCCTCCCGCAGCTCTATCCGCCTCTATCCAGTTGTAGAGTGTGCTATGGCACACTCTACAACTGGATGGCAATTCAACAGTAAAGCGAAAGCTTATTGCTTCCGGCGACCAACCCAGCAGCAGCCATTCCTTCAATACCATCAAC